>ERZ1463034.34-NODE-34-length-47449-cov-15.584019_pt1 | contig 47449 bp, 41 predicted proteins | sample MGYA00564480_ERZ1463034 | MGnify/ENA primary metagenome ERZ1463034 (study PRJEB39244, sample SAMEA3635122) | Helicobacter pylori | study: EMG produced TPA metagenomics assembly of PRJEB11511 data set (Assembly of a 5300-year-old Helicobacter pylori...
ACCACTTACTACCTCCGTGCCCTGGCCGCGACCAGCACCGAGAAGTCGACCATCAACACCGGCAAGCTGAACGCGGTTTCCAGCGGCAACCACGGTGATGACTCGGTGCTCGCCGCACCTGCCGGCCCGGCGCCAGTGCCGAAAGCCTGCGCGATCGACGAGCCGGATTGCGAAGCGTGCCAATAAGCTGAGTCGGTTCCGGGCTTGATTGCCCGTGATTGAAAAAACCTCGATAGACCCTAGCTGCAGTTGGGTTTATCGGGGTTTTCTTTTGCCCAGGCAAAGCCCGTCAGTTGCCGAACAATATGGTCGCAATCCCTGTCTTGGGCACCCCGCCCCGCTTGCCCCACAGTTCAATCCGGCCGTCGATCACCGCCATCGAATGACCGCCGTACTCCACCGTCCCCGACTTGCTGTTTCGCAAGTCGGCATCCGTGGACTGCCGGTAATTGTTGCGCAGCCCCAGGCGGTCCAGACCTTCCCGACTGTACTCACCATCGTTGAGCGTGCGTATGCCATCCAGAAAGCTGCGCCCGGCAGTGCCATCGTTGTTTTCCATTTGCGCCCGTTTTGCACTCACGGCAAACATGAAGTTGGCGTTGGTCATCATTTTTGGATCATCCCCCTGGAAACGTGCATGAGTGGCAGCTAGCCGCACTTCATCCTTGGTCAGATCAACCTTGACACCATCGCGCATGGTCACCGAGTAGCCATTACCCGTTTCCTTGACCTCCTTGAAGACATCGGTGGGTTTCTCGCCAAAGTGCATCATGGCGGATTTGATCGCTGAAACCGTCACGCAATTGCCGTCCGGCCCCTGCTTGAAGCCGCTCCAGATATTCTCCGGTTTTTTTCCCGGCTCACTGTTATCGGGTTTGTAGTCGAAATGCTTCGCGCCTTCGGTAATCGCCTTGTTGCTCATGGCCTCGCTGGGGCCAAAACCACCGCCGCCGCCTCCACCGCCTCCACCTCCACCTCCACCTCCACCTCCTCCCGGCGAGGGGGAAGGAGAGGGAGAGGGTGAAGGGGGTTTATCCGGAGACGGGCCATCAGGAAACGCCTCCGGAAAGGCTCTCTTCATGAAATCGAGAAAACCCTCGGACGCATCTTTCTTCAGATCATCGAGAATCTCCTTGAATTTCTCTTCACCAAGCTCCTTTCGCTTTTCATTCAGCTTGTCCCGCAACTCCTGGGCCGTCTGGTTCTTCGAGGTTTTTTCGGCGTCTTCAAGCTCTTTGATCAGCTTTGTGACGCTTTCCTTGACGGCGCCCGTGTCTTGCTGGGTGCCATCAGACTGGCTGGCGGCCTTCAGGTGTTGCCCTGCCCCCCCACTTTCGTAACGCACACCCCCGACCCCTTGGCCAGATACCGATGAACTCCACATATCGCCTCTCCCCAACAATGAGAGAACCCAACGCCTCTCGGCTGGATAGGTGGAAAGACAGGTGTGGCGCGTTCCAACAAAGGCGTGTCATCTCGTAACCGCATCGGTAGTGGGAAAAGGTCTTAATGCCAAATAAAACGCAAAAAAAAGCCCCTCGATCGAGGGGCTTCTTGTGCAGCGCTAACGCATCAGGCCATCTGGATGATGGTCTGCATGATGGTGCTCTGCGTGGAGATGGTCTTGGCGTTCGCCTGGTAGTTGCTCTGGGCCTTGATCAGGTCCACCAGCTCGTTGGTCAGGTTGACGTTGGAGTTCTCCAGGGAGTTGGCCACGATCGAACCGAGGGTACCGGCTTGAGGGGCGTCATAGCCCGGCTGGCCCGAAGCGTAGGTCTCCTTCCAAGTGGTGCTGCCCGCTGGCTGCAGACCTTGCTCATTGTTGAAGCTGGCCAGGGAGATCTGGCCAATGGCCTTACTCTGCTGGTTACTGAAGGTGGCGAACAGTACGCCGCTGCCGTCGATTTTCAGCCCGGTGATCTGGCCGGTGGCATAACCATCGGTGACCGGCGGGTTGCGGTAGCTGGCCGAATTGTACTGGGTGATACTCGCCATGTTGACCGCAATACCACTCGTGTTGGCCGCAGCGCCGTTAGCTGTCCATACACCATTGGTCACGGTACCCGGTTTCCAGTCGGAAATGGTCAGGGTGGTGTTGGAGGTCGTGCTAGGCGGCGTAACCACGCCAGTGAGCTTACCGGAGGTGTCGAACGATAAGGTCGACGCTACAGGTGCCACTGCGCCTGTGCCACTGATCGGTGTGCCATTAGGGTTAACCCCGTCGATCAAGGTGTAGGAGTTCCATTGGTTGGAACCCGTCTTCACCAGGTACTGCACCATCGGGTGGGAGTTGCCTTGGGTGTCGTACAAGGTGGTGCTGTACTGGGTGGTGAAGGTACTGGTGTCGCTTGGGTTGAATGGCTTGGCCACCTGGTCGATCACCGCCTCCGAGGAGTTCAGGTTACTGGTGGAGTCCACGGTGCTGGAGGCTTTAGGCGGCAGGTTCGACAGGCTCACTTGCAGGTCGACCAAGCCGCCCTTGACGATCTTGCCGTTGGCATCCGCCGCGTAGCCCTGCAGGCGCGAAGTACCGGTGTTGTTGGTGATATAGCCGTCTTTGTCCGAACGGAAGGCACCACTACGGGTGTATTCCAGCGACCCGTCGCTGCCCTTCTGTACGAAGAAGCCGCCGCCCTGGATCGCCATGTCCAGGATGCCACCCGTGTTGTTGACGTCACCCTGGGTAAATTGCTGGGACACCGCCGCCAGGTTCACACCGTTACCGACGCTGTTCTGGCCGGTGCCCAGTTTGGACGCCGCGTAGATATCCGCGAACTCCGCGCGGGACGCTTTGAAGCCAGTGGTCGCGACGTTGGCGATGTTGTTGCCGGTCACGTCCAGTTGTTTGTTGGCCGCATAGAGGCCGCTAAGGCCGATGTTAAAAGACATGTTTCTCTCCCTCTGCCGTATTTAGCCGGCTCTATGTACCGATAGTCTGAATTTGCGACAGCTTGACGCTGCCCATGCCGCCAGCAAGGTTAAGCAGCATTTCGCCGCCGGTCTGGCTGAGGGTCACGCTGGTGACCGTCGCCGGCAGAGAAGTCGCCAGTGCCACCGAGTCGCCTGTGTCGTTCTTGGTGGTGGCCGCAAAGGTGTAAGTCCCGGCAGCCGCGACCTCACCATTGGCGTTCTTGCCATCCCAGATGAAGTCGGAACTACCTGCGCTCTGTGCGCCCAGATCGAGGGTGCGCACCACGACGCCGTCTTTGTCGGTGATCTTGACCGAGACGTTGCCCGTTGCCGCCGTCACCGCGACCGAGCCGGTCATGCTCTTGCTGGTATCCACCAGCGCCGTGTCGGTCTGGGTAATGATCGAGCGGCCTACCAGCGACGAAGCCTGCAACGCCTGCGACGAGCTGTAGTTGCTGGAGATGTTGTTTACCGAATCATTCAGGGTGTTGATGCCCTCCAGACTGCTGAACTGCGCCAACTGAGACACGAACGCACCGTTGTCCTGGGGCGACAGCGGGTTCTGGTTTTTCAGTTGGGTCACCAACAGTTGCAAGAACGCATCCTTACCCAGCGACTGGTTGCCCGTTGCCGCCTTGGTGGCGGAGGTGAGGCTGCTGTTGGTCGTCGCAGTACTGACCTTGCTATTGAACAGGTTCTGGACTGCCGTGTTGTTCGTCGTATCAACAATGGCCATTGTTTGGCACCCCTTATCACTGACCCAGGGTCAGGACCTTCTGCATCATGGTTTTGGCGGTATTCATCATTTCCGCGTTGGTCTGGAACGAGCGGCTGGCGGAAATCATGTCAGCCATTTCCTCGACCACGTTGACGTTCGGGTAGTACACGTAGCCTTTTTCGTTCGCCGCAGGGTGATTCGGCTCGTAGCGCGCTTCCAGATTGCTCTGGTCTTCCACCACGCCGAGTACCTGCACGCCTTGTCCGGCAGCATCCTGGTTCTGGAACAGCGAATCGCTGCCGCCGCTCTGGCCGCCCTGGAACATGGTGGCGAACACCGGGTGACGCGCGCGATACGTCTGGTCAATGCTCGAAGACACGGTCTCGGCGTTGGCGATGTTACTGGCGACGGTGTTCAAACGCGTGGTCTGCGCGCTCATGCCACTGCCGGCAATATTGAAAACACTGGCTAGGGACATGGCTTACTCTCCACGCAGGGCTGACATCAGCCCTTTGAATTTGCTGTTAAGCAGGGTGAAGCTGGCCTGAAAGTTCACCGAGTTCTCGGCGTAGGCCGATTGCTCCAACTGCGCGTCGACGGTGTTCTGGTCGATCGATGGCTGCATCGGGGTGCGATACAGAAGCGACTCGTCACCACTGCTCAGGCCTTGCGCTTCGATATGACGGCTATTGGTCATGTTCAAGGCGAAGGTGCCGTTCTTGGTCTTGTCCTGCTGTGCGGCGAGCACGGCGGAGAAGTCCAGGTCCCGAGCCTTGTAGTTCGGGGTGTCGGCGTTGGCAATGTTGTTGGCCAGAACCTCCGCACGCTGGGCGCGAAAGCCCAGGGCTTGTTCATGGATACCGAGCGCTTTATCGAAGCTGATGCTCATGGCGGAAACCTTTAGGCTGACCTGCTGTTCGTTAACAGGGTTATAGCAAGGTACATGCCAATCTGATGGGAGCCCATATATCAAGGGGTTGCGGGGAGATTGCCGGCGGCAATGCCAGAAAAGCGGCAACCGGTTTCCGCGTGGCGCCAGTAAAGCGGCAATCGCGGTTGCCGCTATTGGGAAGTTTGCAGCGCAAACAAATGTGGGAGGGGGCTTGCTCCCGACGGCGGTGTGTCAGTGATAGTTACATCAACTGAACCGCTATCGGGGGCAAGCCCCCTCCCACACGTTGACTGCGTGCGACTTACTTGGCCTGGTAAATGATCCCTGGACTGCACTGCACCATCTGGAAATGATCCGGCAGGCCGTTCAGCGCCTCGGATGCACCGAGGAACAGATAACCACCGCGCTTGAGCGTGCCGTGGATGCGCAGCAGGATGTCTTTCTTCACTTCGGCCGAGAAGTAGATCAGCACGTTGCGGCAGAACACCATGTCGAACTTGCCCAGGCTGGCGTAGCTGTCGAGCAGGTTGAACGAGCGAAACTCCACCCGGCTCTTGATCGGCGCCTTGACCGCCCAACGCCCCGCGCCTTTCGGATCGAAGAAACGCTGCAGGCGTTCCGGGGACAAACCGCGGCCCAGGGCCAGGCTGTCATACTCGCCGGTCTTGCAGTTGGTGAGCATGGTGCCGGACAAATCGGTCGCGACAATTTGCGCACCGGCCTTCAACTGGCCCATGTTGGTCCGCTCGAACTCGTCGATGGACATCGAAATCGAGTACGGTTCCTGCCCCGAGGAACAGGCTGCCGACCAGATCCGCAAACGCTGACCCGGGCTGGCCTTGATGGCCTCGGGCAGCACTTTGCTCTTGAGTACTTCAAAGGGATAGGTGTCGCGAAACCACAGGGTTTCGTTGGTGGTCATGGCATCGACCACCATTTCCTTGAGCCCGCTGCGCGGCTGGCTCTGAATCCGCTGGACCAACTCACCGAGGGACTTTATACCCTGCTGTTCCATCAGTTTGTTGAGACGGCTGGATACCAGATATTGCTTGTTTTCACCGAGCAATATGCCACAGGCTTTTTCCAGGAAGACCCGGAACTGTTCGAAATCCAAATTACCCGTAGACAATGATACCGCCTCTTAAATCGTGTGACCGCCAGGGAAATCCCCCTAGCCGTGATCTGCTGCCTTGATCCGGTCGACTACCCGGGATGCCAGGTCATCAGGGCGGAACTTAGCCAGGAAGTCGTCAGCACCGACCTTCTTGACCATCGCCTGATTGAATACGCCCGACAACGAAGTATGCAGGATGATATGCAATTTTTGCATGCGTGGATCGTTACGTATCTCAGCCGTAAGGGTGTAACCATCCATTTCCGGCATCTCGATGTCGGAAATCATCATCAAAAACTCTTCTTCCGGCTTCTTGCCTTCATCCACCAGCTTGCGCAAGTAATCCAGCGCCTGGCGGCCATCATTGAGCGCCACCACCTCAACGCCGATGGTTTGCAGGCAACGGGTCACCTGTTTACGCGCCACCGAGGAGTCGTCCACCGTCAACACCCGCAGCGAAACCGCCTTGTGCGCCGTTTCGGCATCGACGACGCCAACCGAGATCGCTTCGGAAGTCGGTGCGACTTCGGCGAGGATTTTCTCCACGTCGATGATTTCCACCAACTGGTTGTCCACCCGCGTCACCGCCGTGAGGTAGTGATCGCGACCGGTGCCCTTGGGCGGTGGATGGATCTCTTCCCAGTTCATGTTGACGATACGTTCCACCGAGCGCACCAGGAAACCCTGGGTCTTGGTGTTGTATTCGGTAATGATCACAAACGGGTTCTCGCGGTCTTGCAGGCCGGCCGAACTCGTGGCCAACGCCAGGTCGAGAATCGGAATGGTCGCGCCACGGATGTTGGCTACGCCACACACCACCGGGCTCGACTTGGGCATGATCGTCAGCTTGGGACACTGCAGCACTTCCCGCACCTTGAACACGTTGATGCCATATAGCTGCTTGCCGTCCAGGCGAAAAAGCAACAGTTCGAGGCGATTCTGCCCTACCAGCTGTGTGCGCTGGTTTACTGAATCCATTACACCTGCCATGCCCAGACTCCTACGCTAAAACCTTTGGGGGTACGACGCGCACCCAACACTAAACGGCACGAGCTTTGCTTTTTATTTGGTCATGGATATGAAAACGACAGTTTCCCGACGCACCAGCCGCCCACGGTACCGCAGATTACTCTGCGCCTGGATGGCGTTGTTTGCCGTGGGCGCAAGCGCCACTACCCGCGCCGACAACGTCACATTGCCTGATCTACTTATCGGCGTCACCCAAGGCTTTCTTGAGTTCACTGTAGAAGATTATCTGGCAACCACTCAGACGCCAGGACGTTATGAAATCCAGGTCAACCAACTGGACCCGCGCCTGCGCATGCCGATGTGCGACAAGGAATTGACAGCCACCCTGGAAAGCCCGGCCCAACCCATTGGCCGCGTGACGGTCAAGGTCCGCTGTGAAGGTGCCTCGCCCTGGACCGTGTTCGTGCCCGCCCAGGTCAAACTGTTCCGCGATGTAGTCGTGGTATCGCGGCCGCTTAAACGCGGCGGAATCATCGGCGATGAGGATGTCATCTTGCGTGAGCGGGACATCAGCCTGATCAATCAGGGCTACCTGACGTCAGTGGACCAGGCTGTTGGGCAACGATTAACCCGACCAATGGTCAGCGATCAGGTCATCACCCTGGTCAATCTTGAACAGGCCGAGGTCATTCGCAAGGGCGACCAGGTCGTCATTTCCGCGAGCAGCGGCGGGCTGAACGTGAAGATGCCGGGCGAAGCGCTGTCCAACGGCGGCATGAGCGAACAGATCCGGGTCAAGAACCTCAACTCCAACCGCGTCATCAGGGCACGGGTCACAGCGCCCGGCCAAGTCGAGGTCGCTTTATAGATAGCTGGAATAGGACGCCAGCTTTTCCTACACTGTACGCCTGACGTTCGTGCATGCAGGTTTATTGTCAATCGCGCCTAAAGTTTGTACGGGTATGGCCGAAAACATGGCAAGCGTCCAAATACCCAGAGGTTTTTTATCATGGTCATCGATTTCAGCCGTTTGAATAACGCCCCGGCTTTGCCAGGCACTACGCGCACCAGCGGCACCAAGGACAGCGTAGAAGCCAAGGCCCAGCCTCTGCCCGCCAAGGCAGAACAGGCCGGCGCCAGCCAAAGCGGGGAATCCGTACACCTGAGCAATGAGGCTCAACAGTTGCAGAAGGTCACTAACTCGCTGCGCGATCAACCCGTCGTCAATCAAGCCCGCGTGGCCGAATTGAAACAGGCGATCGCCGATGGCAGCTATAAAGTCGACAGCAACCGTGTAGCCAGCAAGCTGCTTAACTTCGAAGCCGAGCGCTAGGCAAAGGCCTGCGCCAGGCTTTTGGACGCTTAAAACCCAAGGCCAGCCATGCACCACGACGAAAATCTGCTTCAACTGATCATTGATGATCTGGCGCCGACGCAACAATTGCTCGAGCTGCTCAAAGAAGAATCCCTGGCCCTCTACGGCCGGGATATGCCGCTGCTGGAAGAAATCCTGGCGCGCAAACAATCGCTGATTGTCCTGCTGGAACAGCACGGCAAGAAGCGTAGCCAGATTCTCGTCAGCCTCGGCCTGCCGGCTGATCAAGACGGCCTTGCGCAGTTGGCCAGTCACTCCTCGGTCGGCGATCAGTTGCTGGCCCAGAGCAAAGAACTCAATCAATTACTCACCCAGTGTCAGGAAGCCAACCTGCTCAACGGTCAGTCGATCCAGCTTCAGCAAACCACGACGGCCAATCAGTTGCGCATACTCCACGGCGGCGAACCTCCGGCCCTGTATAACGCCCAAGGTTCTACCTCACGCCTGGTTAAGCCAAGCACCCGCAGCCAAGCCTGACGCCGGTTTAAAGCGTGCCCTATCCAAGGCGCGCGACATACTGGCAAAATGACGGTTATTGCGTGTAGTCGTATTTTGTCTGGAGATGGAAGAACCGTGTTCAACGCCCTTAATGCGGAAGATGCTCCGCAGCCACCCAAGGTGCTCACCACGCCTCTGGAAATCGCCGGCACCTTGCGAATGCTGCAAGAAAGCCATGACCCGCTGATCATCACCTTCCATGAGCGCAGCCAGCGCTTTCAAAGCTACCTGGTCGACGTCAACCGGGACAGCAAGACCCTGGCCCTGGACGAAATGATTCCACGCGATGGCGAACGCCACCTTGAGAATGGCGAGCCTTTCCGCATCGAAGGCTTTCACGACGGTGTACGCATCGCCTGGGAAAGCAACGGCACCCTGAGCATCAGCGAAAAAGGCGGCCACCGTATCTACACCGGCAGCATGCCGGACGAGGTGGTCTACCATCAGCGCCGCAATGCGTTCCGTGCCGCGCTGAAGCTGGCACAACTGGTGAACATCGAGCTGGGCGGCGAGAAACTCAAGGCCGCGCCCACCGGCAAACTGTTGGACATCTCCGCCACCGGCTGCAAATTGCGCTTTGAAGGCGATATTTCCGATCGACTGCAGTTGGGCGAGGTCTACGACCGCTTCATCGCCGCCCTGCCCTTCGGCAGCATGACCACCTCGGTCGAACTGCGTTACCTGCACTTCGAAGAGAAGATCAACACCACCTTCGCCGGCGTGCGCTTCCACAACATGAGCGGCCTGGTGCAGCGCCAGGTCGAGCGTTTCGTGTACCAATTGCAACGCGAAGCACGGCGCTTCGACAAAGACGACGATTTTTAAGCACTGAGATCGCGACAAAAAAACGGGCAGACCCTTTCGGGATCTGCCCGTTTTTGCATTCAGGGGCGCGCCCTGCTCAGGTCATGGGGGTGCTCATCCGGGCCCAGTGGTTCCGGCGGCCCTTCGAAAGGCGGCTCATCGGTCGGTGGTTCGGAGTCGGTTTCAGGCTCCGCAACAGGCGTCTGCATCTGCTCCTGCACCATCTGCTCATCAACCCGCGGATCAAGTGCAGCCACCAGCGGCGAGCTGGACATGCTGTCAGGCATCGCCACGTGGTGCAGCGGTGCGTCATCGACCTGATGCAGGTTGGTCACCGCTTTAGGACGGATACGCCACACCAGGATCAGCGCGCACAGGCTGAAAAACGCGTAAAGCATCTGGCTACCAAACAGCTTCATCACCACACCAGCCAGCAACGGCCCGATACTGGCGCCAACGCCGTAGGTCACCAACAACATGGCCGTCAGCGATACCCGCCGATCACCTTCAACGTGGTCATTGGAAAACGCCACGGCCAGCGGGTACAGGCAGAACTGCACCAGCGAACACAGGAACCCGGCCACGAACAGCACTTCCAACGGCACCTTGCTCAGGATGGCCAACGGCAATGCCGCCACCGCCAGGCACAGGGCGAAGCAGCGAATCAACAGCGCACGATCGTAACGATCGGACAGCCAGCCCAACGGCCACTGCACTAGCAACCCGGCAAAAATGCAGCTACCCATGAAGAGACCGACCTGCTCGGTGGTCAGCCCCTGCTGGGACGCATAGAGCGGCGCCAAACCGTAGAACGAGCCGACGATCAACCCCGCCCCCAGCACCGTACTCAACGACTGCGGCACCCGCTGGATAAAGAAGCGCGGCTCCATCGGCGCCGGACGCAGGGGCGCCGGGTGAATGCGCCGGGTCATGGCCACCGGCACCAGGCACAGGGCGAAGCACAGCGCCACCACCATCAGCAACTCGAGGCCGAGCTGGGGATGCATCACCAGGATCAACTGCCCCAGCACCAGGCCAAGGTAGGACGCGATCATATAGCCGCTGAACACCACACCACGCTGCCGGGCATCCGCCTGCTCGTTAAGCCAGCTTTCGATGACCATGTACTGGCACATCATCCCCAGGCCCACGATGACCCGCAGCACGATCCAGGCCGGCAGCCAATCGATCAGGCCATGGCCCAACACCGCCGCGCCGACGATCCCGGCACAGGTGGCATACGCCCGAATATGCCCGACCCGGGCGATCAGGCGGTGGCCGATCTTGCCGCCCAGGACCAGGCCAGAATAGTTGGCCGCCATCAGCGCGCCGACCCATAGGCTGTCCACGTTGTCAGCCGCCAGGCGCAAGGCCAGGTAAGTACTGAGCAGGCCGGAGCCGATCAGCATCATCAAGGAGGCGAAATAAAGGGCTCGAAAAGATTTCCAGATCTGGCGCATCGGCGTTCCGAGCGGCTCCTTGCAGTGAGGGTCAGGGCTACCGGCATGATAGTCCCGGGGGGTCGGGTCCGGACAGGCACCAGGTGCTGTTTCCGGGGATTATTTTGCTTTAAAGCGATTGACTACAGCTCAGACGCTACCGGGTGACGTACAAGGTACAAGGTTGCGCAAAATACACGCCGCACCTCCTGTGAACGTCGCCAACGCGCAAGGTTCGACCGGGTGTTGAAAAGACCGAGCGCGCCCAAAAAAGCCCCCCTGTACATAATTGCCCGGACACCCGCATCGACAATGCGTATCGGCGCGCATTGTTGCTGTTTCATCAACAATGTTTTCCAGTCTTATGGATTTATCCAAAAAACCAGCGCTATAAACTGGTCCGCGCGTTAATCCACCGCGATTAACCAGCGAATCAGTCGGAGCAAAGCATGCAACCCGATCAAGGCCGACAGATCCTTCGGGCCTACTCATTACCGACTGAACACATGGATAGTCATTAAGCGGGCGTAATGCTGCCGCCAACGTTTTCTTTGCCCCTCCTGCCGACACTCCATCAGCCCCCGGTTAAGCATCTAGTTCGTTATCGAACGGAGCTTTTAGCGTGAAGGGGTTGAGCTGAAAGAGTGCCGGTATGCAGGCCAAGAACATGCGGATGGCAAGTTATTACGCTGATTTTCAATGCTTGCTTGCCGTCAGCAAGACAGCGCAGCGGGACCATGGACAAACCACACCGGGCCAACTAATGGCCGGACTCAACATTCGGCCAAGTTGCTCATACACCGTGGGCGCAGTTACGTATTTCCCCAACTGAGCATATACAAATATGACAGACGATCATCGATCTCACTCTGGAAGATCCTCAATGAGTACTATTGCAAGGGGACTGTTTTCCCTGCTTGTTTTTGCCGTGGCACTGGCGTTGATTTATGGCGGGTTCAAACTGGTAGCACTCGACGGATCGAGTTACTACCTGCTGGCCGGCTTCGCCTATCTGCTGTTGGCAGCACTGTTTGTCTTGCGTAAACCTATCAGCATTGCCCTCTCCGTCGTCATCTTCCTCGCCACGTGTGCGTGGGCGTTCTACGAAGTGGGCCAGTTCAGCTACTGGCAACTGCTGCCACGCCTGGTGGTGCCGGCGATCATCCTGACCCTCAGCTTGTGGGTCGGTGCTGCGTTCCCGGAAACGTCCTTGGCCACCCGGCGCACCGCCAACCGATTCGGCTTTGCCGTGTTCCTGGCCCTGATCGCCACCTTTATTGCGGCGTTCTACCCACACGGCGGGATCTCGAACCCTGTCGCCGCGACTGACTTGCCCAAGGCCACGGAGCCCGCCAGCGGGCCTGCAAACTGGGAATTCTTCGGGCGCAATGCGTCAGGCACGCGGTTTGCGCCTTACACGCAAATCACGCCGGGAAACGTCAAGGACCTGCAAGTAGCCTGGACCTACCAGACCGGACGCAGGACCACCGGCGCCGGCGCTGGCGTTGACGAAAACACCCCGTTGCAGATCGGCAACGTGCTGTATTCGTGCACCCCGGAAAACCTGATCACCGCGTTGGATGGCGATACGGGCAAGCCGATCTGGAAGTTCGATCCTCACGCCAAAAGCGAAGAGCATGTGACGTGCCGTGGCGTGGGCTATTACGACGTTGATAAAGACGACAGCCTGAGCGCAGCGGTCAAAGCCTCGTATAACGATCAGCAGCAATGCCGCCAGCGTATTCTGGTGTCGTCGGTAGATGCCCGTCTGTTTGCACTTGACGCGCATACAGGCGCCCTTTGCCAGAGTTTCGGTGACAACGGTTACGTCGATCTCAAGAAAGGCATGGGCCCGACCGAAAACAGCAAGCGCTATCACCCGACCTCACTGCCAGTGGTCATGGGCCACCTCACGGTGGTGGGCGGCTGGGTACGCGACATTGTGGCTGGCGAACCCTCCGGCGCTGTCCGCGCCTTCGATGTGCTGACCGGTGCGCTGGTGTGGGCATGGGACGTCGGCGCGCCCGAGGGCACGGACCCAACCAAGGCCGATCACCCGTTCACGCTGGAAACGCCTAACGTATGGACGATCCCGACCTACGATAAAGAGCTGAACCTGGTCTACTTGCCGACCGGCAACGGCCCGCCCGACTATTGGGGCGGTGATCGCAACGCCGTCAAAGAAAAATTTGGCTCGGCCGTCGTGGCCGTCGATGCATCGACCGGTAAAGCCAAATGGATCTACCAGCTCATTCACCACGATGTATGGGATTACGATCTGCCATCGCAGCCGGTTCTCTATGACATCAAGAATGCCCAAGGCGTAAAAACCCCGGTCTTGATCCAGACCACCAAGACCGGCCAAATCTTTGTGCTGGATCGTCGCACTGGCCAGCCGGTGACAGAAGTACAGGAACGTCCGGTTCCAACCTCGCCGGCAGCAGAAGGCGAACACCTATCGCCGACACAACCGTACTCGGCCGGCATGCCGGTGATTGGGGCCGACCCACTGACTGAAAAGTCGATGTGGGGGGTGTCGACATTCGACCAACTGTATTGCCGGATCATGTTCAAAGATTCGGTTTACGCGGGGCCATTTACGCCGCCAACCGAAAAGCCATACATCGAATGGCCTGGCTTGCTGGGCGGGATGAACTGGGGTGGCATCTCCATCGATGAGAACACCGGCACGCTGTTCGTCAACGACATGCGCATGCCGCTGCGGATGTCATTGGTGACCAAGGAAGAAACCAAGAAATTCAAGGTCTCGACCGACGAAGTGCCGGGTTTCATGGGCACCATTCGCCCGCAAGTCGCCGGTATTTATGGTGGCGTGAAAATCGACATTCTCCAGTCGCCACTGGGCGTGCCGTGCAACTCCCCGCCCTTCGGCAGCATGAGTGCGATTGATCTCAATACGCAGAAACTGGTCTGGCAGGTTCCCATGGGCACCGTCCAGGATACCGGCCCGCTGGGGATCAAGACCCACCTGCAGATTCCGCTGGGCATGCCGACGCTTGGCGGTCCGACGTCGACAGCCTCTGGCCTGGTGTTCTTTGCCGGCACCCAGGACTACTACCTGCGCGCACTCGATTCGGCCACCGGTAAAGAAGTCTGGAAAGCCCGTTTGCCGGTTGGTGCGGTTGCGGCCCCGCTGATCTATCAGTCACCCACCACCGGGAAGCAGTACGTGGTCATCTCCGCCGGTGGCATGAGCCATTCGCCTGACGTCGGCGATTACATCATTGCTTATGCATTGCCGGACAACATCAAGCCGTAATGCGTTAGTTGCCACTGCATGAAAATAACCCCCGTTTACGGGGGTTATTTTTCCAAGTCACAAAAGCACAGCGCAAACCGATAAATAACGCGGAGCGTTGAGCTACTCCCTCACTTTCTCTGTAACGGAGCACATCCAAAATGCTTTTTTCTTTCCGCGCCATGCTGACCAGCAGCCTGTGCAGCGGTTTGTCGCTATGCCTCTTCGCCCCGTCCCCGGCACTGGCCGACGACCTGATGAACCGCTCCACACTCACTGGCGGCTGGGGTGGTGAACGCCAAAAGATGGTCGACGAGGGCATCAAACTAACCGGTGACTACAGTTCCGAAACGATTTCCAACCTGCATGGCGGGATCAAGCGCGGCACCCGCTATTCGCAACAAATACGTATAGGCGCCCAGTTTGATCTGAGTAAGTTGCTCGACAGCCCCGATGCGGGACGCGTGCAACTGCTGGTTAACGACCGTCGCGGCCACAGCGCCACGGAAGACTTGCTTGGAAACCGCCTGTCGTCCCAAGAAAACTACGGCGGCGAATACACCCGGCTGACCGAGTTCAGCTATCAACGCAACCTGTTTTCGCCGGCCCTGTCCACCAAAGTCGGCTTCATGGTGATGGGCACCGATTTTGGTGGTATGCCCATCTTGGCCAACTTTGTGAGCGCCGGCTTTTGTGCGCATCCGCTGACCATGTCGAGCGGCAGTGGCTGGGGCAACTACCCGACAGCGCATTGGGGTGGCGAGTTGCGTTACGACGTCAACCCGTCGCTGACGCTGCAAACCGCCGTGTTCCAGGTCAACCCGGAATACAACACGCGCTCTTCCAAAGCGTTCTCCATGCCCAGCAACGGCACCACGGGGGCGATTTTGCCACTGGAGGCGATCTTCAATAACGACGCCTTCCTGAACGGCCAATACAAAGTCGGTTGGTACTACGACACCTCCAACGTCCCCGAGATCGGCAGTACGCAAAAGAGCAGCAACCGTACCGGCGCCTATGTGCTGATGGACCAAGCCATCTGGCGCAATGAGCAAGACCCGCAAAGCGTGCTGCGCCTCTTCGGCCAGGCAGCCAGCAGCAACGCGGCGACCTCGCCGATGCGCCGCTGGTACTCGGTGGGCCTGGTCAAACAGAAGCCTTTCGCGAGCCGCCCGAACGACTCCATCTCTTTTGGCTATGGCCGCGCCGTGCTCAACTCGCGCACACGGGATGTGCAAGAAGCCAAGGCGACCAACCTCGAAGACGCCGAGATGATCGCCAACCTCGACAACGGCGAGCAAATGCTTGAGCTCAACTACGGCGCACAGGTCACACCTTGGCTGCTGCTGCGCCCAGACCTGCAGTACTACATCGAGCCCGGCGCGTTTTCCGGCAAAAAACGCGACAACGCGCTGGCCGCGGGTTTACAGGTCAAGGCAACGTTTTAAAAGCCTCGTTTGCACGGGGGCATCCACTCGATGCCCTCTTGCAATCGCTCACTCAGGCGGCATCACACCAAACTGTCGGGCGTCCCCACTGCTTGGAACAACGTGCGGTCGGATAGCTTGGTCTGCAGCCCAATCAATATTTGCTCAAGCTCCACCCGGGCCTCTGCCTGGAGCCCCAGGCACATACCGATTCCGTCCGCATCCGTACTGAGTCGGGATGACATCGAAATCTTATAGTCGCCGGCACCTGCATTATCCATTTTATAGGCATGAAGATGCATTGAGTCGCCAATCAAGGCCGGTGTTTCAAGATGGTCGAATTTAAATTCCTTGGTCATGTAGCTCAGCAGTTTGTCCTGGACCACCAACACCAGCTTCTTGTTGAGGTGTTCAAATGTCTGCACTTTGTGGTGCATTTGAACCAAGATGGTTTTTGCGGTCATTTTCCAGTTCATTCCGAAGGTTTTATTGGACTCTTCAGCACTGTCCGACCTGGAAATCCCTAGCGTTTCCAGCATTCTCTGGCGCTCTGGCCAGACCGTTCCGGTCGTATCAAGGGTCTGCAGCTCGATGCCAACAAAGTCCTTCACCTTTCCATCTTTTACCGACACCAAGAAATAATCGACACTTCCCCCCGGGATCGACACTTCGGGGATGATGTGAAGCTCGTTCCCCGGTTCATGGGTCGTCAATAGATGAAAACAGTCGGTAAAAATCTGCCGGCGCTCGATTAGCCGGACAGGACAGATGATTACCGGTTCCGGCACTTTTCCGTACAGCACGCTGCACGTACCGATAGAAATGTCGGGGTTGGACTTCCTGACTTTGTAGCAACGCTTGTTGGTATAGGCGCAGCGTTGAGCGCCAATCACGCCTTGCCAGTCGACGGAGCGATTATGCGTACCCTTCCCGAACAACTCTATTATTTTGCTCATAACAGCGTATTGCACCTGTCTTTGGTCATCTCAAGATACTGCTCGGAGATATCTATCCCGATCGACTTCAAGCCTAAGCGTTGCGCCGCGACCATCGTTGTTCCCGTACCGCAGAAAGGGTCGATTGCCATACCGCCTGGTGGGCAGGTCGCCAATAAAGGTATACGGCACAGGTCGACCGGATAGGGGGCAAAGTGGGTTTCCCGGCCCTGCGAATCTTCCGGGAGAATGTCCCAGACGTCAGACGGTTTACTCCCCTTAGGGTGGTATTTAAGAAAGTAATAACCTTTATCCCTGAGTTCCTTCGCTCGCCCCGAAACTTTTTCACTGTCGGAGTGTGTCGCTCTTTGCTGCCCACGAATGATCATCCGGAAGTCTGACACTTTACCGGAAGACAAATCTGCAAGGATGCTGGCCAGGGCAGCATGCGCGGCTGATTTTTCTGCGTCGCTCAACGAGGTCGACAGCTCGATCTGGCGCTTGTAACGCACGCCGGAAACGCCCGTGGCTGAGACTATCGAGCCATTCACCACTTTGGACTCTCTAGGCTTGGACCTGACGGCATCAGCATTGTAATAATAGTTTTTTGACTGTTTCACGAAGTGAAACAAGTTTTCATGGACATTTCCAAGACGGTCCTTGGTGTTGTCCATGCCGCCTTTCAGCTTGTTCCATATAATGCTGTTTCGAAGTATCCAGCCTTGATTGTCGGTAAGCTCGAACACCACTCGCCACGGAATCCCGAGCAGCCCCTTGCCGCTATAAGAATCACCGAGATTGAGCCAGAACGATCCCGTCGACTTCAGCACGCGTTTGAGTTCCAAAAACACAGCGCAAAGATCTGCGACGAAATCCCGATAGTCTTTCTCCAGGCCTATCCCACCGTTTTGATATTCCCGCTTCCCCCAGTACGGCGGTGACGTCATTGCAAAATCAACCGACTCGTCAGGCAGAGACCTCAATACAGCGAGGCAATCCCCGTTCAGAAGCAGGGGGCGTGTAGAAGATGACCGGCCGTATTTCAGAAGCGCAGAAGAAAAATCTTTCTGGACGATGGTCGAAGGTTCAAACGCGTCTTTCTCCTGCGCAGAAAATAGTGCTGGATCGTTAAGTTCTGTGTAGGTCATGAGGTGTCCAAACGGGAACGGCGGCAATGGCTACAGGATGGCCTTCTAACGCTGTCCTGATCAGACCCGGATGGTACAGAGCCTGAGGAAAGCCGGGCAAGCCAAACCGTACTGAAGGGACAGACGTTGAGCCACGGGGTGTCGACTCCCAGGGCTCGGTCAATTCGATCGCCTTGCGATGGCGCAGAGCGACCTCATCGGATCACCAAAGCTGAACCACTCACTTTCGCTTCGCCTTTAGCCCCCGACCTTCTCCTGCCAGCGACGAACGCAGATCGGTGCTGACATACACTTATTGTTTTTATATACTATTATTTAACAAACTGACCAGTTAGTGATCAATCGTATGCCCGAATCAGATCTCCAGCGGCTACACGCCAACGCCGATGCCGCCAGCAAGTTCCTTAAGGCTCTGGCCAATCCGGATCGTTTGATCCTGCTCTGCCAACTATCCCAAGGCGAGCGCAATGTCAGCGATCTGGAGTCACTGCTAGGGATACAGCAACCGACGCTTTCTCAACAACTGGCGGTGCTGCGCCGCGAAGCACTGGTGGATACCCGTCGAGACGGAAAGCAGGTGTTCTATCGCATCAGCAGTCCTGCGGCATTGGCCGTCATCCAAACCTTGTATCAACAATTTTGCGGAGCAGACGCGTCATGAATGTCGATTGGCTCAACTTCACTCCCTGGTCATCCCTTGCAGGCGGTGCATTGATTGGCCTGGCGGCCAGTCTTTTCGTCGTCGCCAACGGGCGCATCGCCGGCATCAGCGGTCTGATCGGCAGTCTTTTACAGCGGGGGAGCGAGGGGGCGGGTGAGAAGGCGCTTTTTCTCCTGGGCCTGCTCATCGCGCCGCTTCTATGGGGCTTGTTCGCCGCGCTGCCGCAGATTGAATTCCAAAGTGGCGGGTTCGGACTGATCGCCGCCGGTGTATTGGTGGGTATCGGCACACGATACGGCTCAGGTTGCACCAGCGGCCATGGCGTGTGCGGCATATCACGCCTTTCGCCGCGATCGATGGTCGCCACTGCCTGCTTCATGTTCAGCGGTTTCACCACTGTGTTTGTCCTGCGTCATCTGCTGGGAGGTTGAATATGAACAAACTGACGGCATTCATTGCTGGCCTGCTGTTCGGCTTGGGGCTACTGCTGGCAGGCATGGCCAACCCGAGCAAAGTCCTGGCGTTCCTGGATTTAGCCGGTGCTTGGGACCCTTCCCTCGCGCTGGTCATGGTCGGGGCCATTGGCATAGCCATTGGCCCGCTGACCTGGGCGCGCCAACAATCCCGCTCGCTGCTGGGAAGGCCAATGCAACTGCCGACCAAGCGTGAATTGGACCCGCGCTTGATCGGCGGCAGCCTGCTGTTCGGCATCGGTTGGGGAATAGCAGGCATCTGTCCTGGCCCTGCGGTGGCAATTCTGCTGACAGGACGCTGGCAAGCAATCGTGTTCATGTTGGCCATGCTGGCCGGCATGTTGTTGTTTACTGCGCTGGAGACCCGGCGCAACCACTGATCGGGAGATCGTCATGAAAGCGAACCTTGGAACCATTGACCGTAGCCTGCGCATTGTCGCCGGCCTGGTTCTCATTGGCCTCAGTCTGATGGGCGTGATCGGCTGGTGGGGTTGGATCGGCTTAGTGCCACTGGCTACTGGTCTTTTCCGTTTTTGCCCTATGTACAGGTTGCTGGGCATCAAAACCTGTAACCGTTGCTGAGCAAAAACCCATAGCGTTCACGTGCATGAGGCCATTGGCGCAGCCGATTTCGTGGCTATGCGCCAAGCACGGGACGCTGCGTTGGGCATGTGCGCGTTGACGCCAACAGCTGGATCTATAAACGTACAAGTCGAGTGTTTTTGTTCAAAACTATTCTGTGTGGAGTAGCTTCAAAAGCTGTTTGAACAAGGAAATTTCAATGTCCGACCTGAACGATCCGCGCGTATTCTTTGCCGCCGAGCGAACGTTGCTGGCATGGAACCGAACCAGCCTTTCGCTGATGGCATTTGGCTTTGTGATTGAACGATCCGGACTACTGCTGCAAATGCTGAAACCGGACGTTCCGAATTCTCCAGGAAAACACTTTTCGTTCTGGATCGGGCTGGCTTTTCTGATGCTGGGCTCATGGATTGCCTGCTGGTCATCCTGGCAATACAAAAAGGTGGTCAAGACCCTCAGGCCCGTTGAGATCCCCCTTGGCTACAGCGTTAATACCGGCCCTGGCGTTAATGTCATTACTGCAATCCTGGGCGTTTTGCTCATGGTCTATTTGTTCATTATGTGAGCAAGGCGGACCTGCCTGAGCTCACTTGGCTTCCCTGCGGGCCGAAAGCCGCGCAGCGTTCAACACTCGTTGAAGTTCACTTGGACGCGGCTTGCAGGGTGTCTAGAGAACACAGGGCGATTCACTATCCCTGTTCGGAGCAACCATCCGAGAACAACAAGTAAAACAGCGCTGCCCCCCCCGCTGTGGCAAGGATATTCAGTGCGAAATTCGTCAGCGTATCCATACCTTTCTCTGAGTTACAAAAAAGCCCCATCAGGAAACCTGAACGGGGCTAATTTTTCTGCGTCTTGCTGTCACCCTGCCGTCACTGCAAAATCAAGCATTACGCAGAAAAGGCTGAAAGCCTTTAAATAGATGGTGTCCCAGGGCCGGTTCGAACGGCCAACCTTCCCCTTAGGAGGGGGATGCTCTATCCAATTGAGCTACTGGGACAAATGACAGTCATCAGGCTAAGGGCACTGCGACGGACGGCGTGCATGTTAACGGCCAAGGTGGTTTTTGTCATGTCGTCCGTAGGCTTTTTGAGTGTAAGCCAATACTTGCGCCACTGATCACGGTTTCGCCCCGCAAATCCGGGCACCTGAGGCTATCGTGCAAAATGCATTACACCAAAATGCCAGCATTGCAAATTGCAACCCAACCGACCTTTAGATTAAACTCAAGCCATTGATTTTATTGAAATAAAACATTGGCACGGCATCTGCAATAATTCTCCCACAAAACCATTCGGCTGAACCCGCTGCGGAGAAGATGACGATGAACAGCACCCTTCTGTTAGCCCTCAATACCGTAGCCCTGGCCGCACTGGTGATGTTTCATTTTCAGTCGAGCTCCAGCGATGACACCGCGCAAATCCGCCAGCCCGTGCCGCATCATCTGCAACAACGCCCGCAATTGGCGGTGATGACGGCCAACCCGCAATCACCTGTGCGCCTTACCCAAAGCACTCAGCCCGCGCCCGCCACTGAACACTGGGTTTTCTGAGGAAGCCTTCCATGTCCAAATTCGCCTGGCTGTTTTTGTGCCTGACCGTCGTGACTGCCGTGCTGGGTATGTCTACCTCGTCCCACGACGCTCACGCCACCACCCTCATCGCCAGCGCCGTCTTCGGCAGCCTCCTGTTGTTGACGCTTATCGTCGGCCGCCGAATCAAATTCGACCCCGTGTTGCGCTGATTCTCCGTAGCCCTGCACCGACCTTATGTCGCCTCGCGCTAGTAAATCGGCAAATTGCCACTAGTCTTAAAAACAAGGGCAAAAGGCCATATTGCGATACGATATGCACCCCAACGCCTTTAGCAGCAATGGCTTGCGGGATGATGGACTGTGGCGATCGCCCGCAAAAAAGTTTTCCAACCAGTCCGCAAAAATGCAAATCAGTACTGGCATAAAGCCTTTAGGCAGTTCAATATTTGTCACAGAATTGACGCCAAGGAACCGGCAAAATTGAGGCATGATGCGGCCTCTTTGCAATTCAGGTTGAACTTTGGTCGTGAGCCTTGTCTTAACACTCATCTTGCGGCCAATTCCCATAACCGCTCCCCTGAACTAACCGGTTAAATATATGCGCCCATTGAAACAGGCAATTTATTCCAGCCGCACGGCTGACAAGTTCGTCGTACGTCTGCCAGACGGAATGCGGGAACGCATTGCCGAGGTGGCTCGCAATCATCACCGCAGCATGAACTCCGAAATCATCGCGCGCCTTGAGCAGAGCCTCATTCAGGAAGGCGCGTTGGGTGAAGAGTTAAGCATGCGCCTGGACAGCCCTGAGCTGTCACTGCACGAACGCGAACTGCTGCAGCGTTTTCGTCAGCTCTCCCACCGCCAGCAAAATGCCCTCGTTTCGCTTATTGCACATGACGTTGAGGCGGCCGCAGAAGCCAATTGATCTGCCCCTGAAAGCCGAAGCCAGCCACGTGCTGGCTTTTTTTTGCGCGCAATTCGGGAAGGCAATACTGGGCGGGGGCTGGGTTGCCCCCGCCGCGAGGGGTCAGAGCAGGAAGATCGTCGCCAGGCCAAGGAAGATGAAGAAGCCGCCACTGTCGGTCATGGCGGTAATCATCACACTGGCACCCATGGCCGGGTCGCGCCCGAGGCGCGCCAGGGTCATGGGGATCAGCACCCCCATCAAGGCCGCCAACAGCAGGTTAAGCGTCATGGCGGCGGTCATAACCACCCCCAGCGACCAGCTGCCGTACAGTAAGTAGGCCACGATCCCGATCACCCCGCCCCACACCACGCCATTGATCAGCCCCACCGCCAACTCCTTGCGCATCAGGCGCGAGGTGTTGCCGGTATTGACCTGGTCGAGCGCCATGGCGCGCACGATCATGGTAATGGTCTGGTTGCCGGAGTTACCGCCGATCCCGGCGACAATTGGCATCAACGCCGCCAGCGCCACCAGCTTCTCGATCGAGCCTTCGAACAGCCCGATCACCCGCGAAGCGATAAACGCGGTGATCAGGTTTACGGCCAGCCACGCCCAGCGGTTACGCAGGGAGCGCCAGACCGACGCAAAAATATCTTCCTCTTCACGCAGACCCGCCATGTTGAGGACTTCGGTTTCACTTTCTTCACGGATCAGGTCGACCATTTCATCGATGGTCAGACGACCGATCAACTTGCCGTTCTTGTCGACCACCGGGGCCGAGATCAAGTCGTAACGCTCAAATGCCTGGGCGGCATCGTAGGCGTCTTCATCCGGGTGGAAACTCACCGGATCGTTGGCCATCACGTCCACAACCTTCTTCTCGGGGTCGTTGACCAGCAGGCGCGTGATCGGCAACACGCCCTTGAGAATCCCTTCGTAGTCGACCACGAACAATTTGTCGGTATGCCCTGGCAGCTCTTTCAGGCGACGCAGGTAACGCAGTACCACTTCCAGGCTGACGTCTTCGCGGATGGTGACCATCTCGAAGTCCATCAGCGCGCCGACCTGGTCCTCGTCATACGACAGCGCGGAGCGCACACGCTCACGCTGCTGGCCATCGAGGGTTTCCATCAGCTCATGGACAACATCACGGGGCAGCTCGGGGGCCAGGTCAGCCAGTTCGTCGGCATCCATCTCCCGGGCCGCAGCCAGGAGCTCGTGATCATCCATGTCGGCGATCAGGGTTTCACGGACGGAGTCGGATACTTCGAGCAGGATGTCGCCGTCGCGGTCGGCCTTGACCAACTGCCAGAGGGTCAGTCGATCATCCAGCGGCAAGGCTTCAAGGATATAAGCGACGTCGGCGGAGTGCAGGTCATCGAGCTTGCGTTGCAACTCGACGAGGTTTTGCCGATGAACCAGGTTTTCGACGCGGTCGTGGTGCGGACCTTCCTGGCGGTGCGTGAGGTCTTCGACCAAACGCTGGCGCTGCAGCAGCTCGATAACTTGAGCCAGACGATCCTGCAGGCTTTCTTGTGTTTTTTTTACTTCTACTTCGGTCATAGGCGAACTCCACTCCCAGCAGCGGGGCACGCCGGAAGGATCAATCAGTCAATTCATGATTGGTAAAACGGGGTACTGAGTAACTACTGGGTAAGTCCATGGAGGTATTCCACAAGCCCCGGCGGGGCTGACGGGCGCAATGATACACCGCCCGCCGCTTTTAACGTCAAAAAACTGGTAAGAACAAGCGCTTGCGAGCCAAAGCTGAGGACTGGCCGCATCTATGAACTGCGACGCCGCCGCGCGAAAGGAAAACACATGAGGTGGGAGAAAAAGGCTAAATCCTACATAACCCCAAGACGGCAAAAAGCCCGCACTAGGCGGGCTTTTTGTTTGTATGGTGCACTCGACAGGATTCGAACCTGTGACCGCTCGGTTCGTAGCCGAGTACTCTATCCAGCTGAGCTACGAGTGCAATTGGCGTTTGATAAACCAGACCACCGCTGGTTGAAGCAAGTTGCTTACATCACTGCAAACAACCCTTTAAATGGTGCACTCGACAGGATTCGAACCTGTGACCGCTCGGTTCGTAGCCGAGTACTCTATCCAGCTGAGCTACGAGTGCATTTGTTGCCGCGCATTATAGATCGTTTAATCATTTTGTCAAGCACTTTTACGAGTAAATTCAAACACTTACCGCTCAAGCCAGATTACAACGCCCTACATAAATAATGGCGGAGAGGGGGGGATTCGAACCCCCGACACCCTTTTGAGGTGTACTCCCTTAGCAGGGGAGCGCCTTCGGCCACTCGGCCAGCTCTCCGCAACACGGGGCGTATATTAACCACGTTCTTCCCCGTTTGCAAACATAAAAAACGATAAAAATTAAAGGCTTGGTTCTTCGTCCTTCTCTTTCTTGATCCGCAGATAGATTTCCTCGCGATGGACCGCTACCTCTTTAGGAGCGTTAACCCCAATACGCACTTGATTGCCTTTGACGCCGAGCACGGTCACGGTGATTTCGCCATCACCAATAATCAGGCTTTCTGCGCAACGACGGGTCAGAATCAACATACCTTTCACCTCACGCACTTCAGTTCAGGAACAACAGTCTGCAAAAAAAGGCCTTCGACCTACGGCTCATCGGCCATAGCCCTACCGGCTAAGTATTGTCGAGCCCGTGCAAAACACACGCACCCTACAAAAAAATGAAAGGCGCGGTAAACCGCGCCTTCCTGGCATTGCGTCACTCGCCCTGTCGGGCCGGAGCGTCCAGCTCAAAAGCGGTATGCAGCGCGCGTACAGCCAGTTCCAGGTACTTCTCTTCGATCACTACCGAGACTTTGATTTCCGACGTGGAGATCATCTGGATATTGATGCTTTCCTTGGCGAGAGCCTCGAACATGCGGCTGGCAACGCCAGCATGGGAACGCATGCCCACACCCACGATCGACACCTTCGCAATCTTGGTATCGCCGACCACTTCACGGGCGCCAATCCCGCTCGCGGTGTTCTGCAGGATACGTTCGGCCGCTTCGTACTCATTGCGATGAACGGTGAAGGTGAAATCGGTGGTGTTATCGTGCGAAACGTTCTGCACGATCATGTCGACTTCAATGTTCGCGCCGCTGATCGGACCGAGGATCTTGAACGCAACGCCCGGGGTGTCTGGCACGCCACGGATCGTCAGCTTGGCTTCATCGCGGTTGAAAGCGATGCCGGAAATGATCGGCTGTTCCATGGATTCCTCTTCATCAATAGTAATGAGGGTGCCCGGACCCTCCTTGAAGCTGTGCAATACGCGCAGCGGAACGTTGTACTTGCCGGCGAATTCCACCGCACGGATCTGCAACACCTTGGAACCGAGGCTGGCCATTTCCAGCATCTCTTCGAAGGTGATCTTGTCCAGGCGCTGGGCCACGGACACCACGCGCGGATCAGTGGTGTAGACGCCGTCCACATCGGTATAGATCTGGCATTCGTCAGCCTTGAGCGCGGCCGCCAGGGCCACACCGGTGGTGTCCGAACCGCCACGCCCGAGGGTGGTGATATTGCCGTGCTCGTCAACGCCCTGGAAACCGGCGACAACTACCACACGACCGGCCTTCAGATCAGCGCGAATCTTCTGATCATCGATTTGCAGGATTCGCGCCTTGGTGTGCGCGCTGTCGGTGAGGATACGCACCTGACTGCCAGTGTAGGACACCGCCGGCACACCGCGCTTGTTCAGCGCCATGGCCAGCAGGCCAATGGTCACCTGCTCGCCGGTGGACACGATCACATCCAGCTCACGCGCCAACGGTTGTTGATCGCCGCTGATGGCCTTGGCCAGTTCGATCAGGCGATTGGTCTCGCCGCTCATGGCCGACAGCACCACCACCAGGTCATCGCCGGCGTCGCGGAATTTCTTAACCTTGTCGGCGACCTGCTCGATTCTTTCGACAGAGCCGACCGAGGTGCCTCCAAATTTCTGTACGATCAAAGCCATTTCTAAGCCGCCTCAGCCCGTAAAGGGGCGCCCAATAAACCAATCTTCCAGCAACCGAGCGAGCCCGTGACTAGACCACGGGCTCATTCACAGCGCCTTAAATACCTGCCTCGACAAACGGCACGGTCAGGGCCAGGGCCGCGTCCAGGGCACCGGCATCAACACCACCGCCTTGTGCCATGTCCGGACGACCACCGCCCTTCCCGCCCACTGCCGCAGCGGCTTGCTTCATCAAATCACCGGCCTTGAGTTGGCCAGTCAGGTCTTTGGTTACACCGGCAACCAGAACGACCTTATCCTCATGGACACTGCCGAGCAGGATCACTGCGCGGCCGAGCTTGTTCTTCAACTGATCGACCAAGGCCAACAACGCCTTGCCGTCCTGGCCGTCCAGACGTACCGCCAGGACTTTCACGCCCTTGACGTCCTGGGCGGAAGCCGACAGGTCATCACCTGCCGCGCTGGCCGCCTTGGCTTGCAACTGTTCCAGCTGTTTCTCCAGGGCACGGTTGCGCTCCAGCACGGCGGACAGCTTGTCGATCAGATTGTCACGGCTGCCCTTGACCAGGCTGGCCGCTTCCTTGAGTTGCTCTTCGCCCGCATTGAGGTAGGCCAGGGCCGCAGCGCCGGTCACCGCTTCAATACGACGCACACCGGACGCAACACCGCCTTCGCTGATGATTTTCAGCAGGCCGATGTCGCCGGTACGGTTGGCGTGGATACCGCCGCACAGTTCCACCGAGAAGTTGCCGCCCATGCTCAGGACACGCACGTTGTCGCCGTACTTCTCGCCGAACAGCGCCATGGCGCCTTTGGCCTTGGCGGTCTCGATGTCGGTTTCCTCGGTTTCCACCGGGGTGTTCTTACGCACTTGGGCGTTGACGATATCTTCCAAGGCCTTGATCTGCGCAGGCTTGATCGCTTCGAAGTGGCTGAAGTCGAAACGCAGGCGCTGGCTGTCGACCAACGAACCCTTCTGCTGGACGTGCTCGCCCAACACCTGGCGCAGTGCAGCGTGCAGCAAGTGGGTGGCCGAGTGGTTCAGCGCAGTGGCGTGGCGCACGTCGGCGTCCACTTGGGTTTCCACCGGCGAACCGACGGTCAGGCTGCCCGACGCCAGCACGCCGTGGTGCAGGAACGCACCGCCGGTCTTGGTGGTATCGCGTACATCAAAACGACCGGAAGCAGCCTTGAGGAAACCACAGTCGCCAATCTGCCCACCGGATTCGGCGTAGAACGGCGTCTGGTCCAGGACCACCACGCCGTCATCGCCTTCGCTCAGGACGTCGACCGACTGGCCGTCTTTATACAGGGCGATCACTTTGGCCGAACCGTGGGTGGCCTTGTAGCCGGTGAACTCGGTGGCCACGTCAACCTTGACCAGGCTGTTGTAGTCCATACCGAAGGAACTGGCGGAACGTGCGCGTACACGCTGGGCTTCCATCTCGCGTTCGAAACCTTCCTCGTCGAGGGTCAGGTTGCGCTCACGGGCGATGTCGCCGGTCAGGTCCATCGGGAAACCGTAGGTATCGTAGAGTTTGAACACCACGTCGCCCGGCACCACGCTGCCCTGCAGGCCGGCGAGGTCTTGCTCGAGGATCTTCAGGCCCTGTTCCAGGGTCTTGGCGAACTGCTCTTCTTCAGCCTTGAGCACGCGCTCGATGTGTGCCTGGTTCTGGGTGAGTTCCGGGAAGGCCTCGCCCATTTCGGCGACCAGCGCCGCGACGATCTGGTAGAAGAAGCTGCCGTTGGCGCCCAGCTTGTTACCGTGGCGGCAGGCGCGACGGATGATACGGCGCAGCACGTAGCCACGGCCTTCATTCGACGGCAGCACGCCGTCGGCAATCAGGAAACCGCAGGAACGGATGTGGTCAGCCACCACTTTGAGCGATGCCTGCTCTTCATTGGCGCAACCGATGGCCTTGGCGGCAGCGGCCAGCAGGCTCTGGAACAGGTCGATTTCGTAGTTGGAGTGAACGTGCTGCATCACCGCACTGATCCGCTCCAAGCCCATGCCGGTGTCCACCGACGGCGCCGGCAGCGGATGCAGCACGCCATCGGCGGTGCGGTTGAACTGCATGAACACGTTGTTCCAGATCTCGATGTAACGGTCGCCGTCTTCTTCTGGCGAACCCGGTGGGCCGCCCCAGATATCGGCGCCGTGATCGTAGAAAATCTCGGTACAAGGGCCGCACGGGCCGGTATCGCCCATGGTCCAGAAGTTGTCGGAGGCGTAAGGCGCGCCCTTGTTGTCGCCGATACGCACCATGCGCTCAGGCGGCACACCGACTTGCTGGGTCCAGATGTCGTAGGCCTCGTCATCGCTGGCGTAGACGGTGACCCAGAGCTTTTCCTTCGGCAGTTTCAGCACGCCAGTGAGGAAGGTCCAGGCGAAGGTGATCGCATCTTGCTTGAAATAGTCGCCAAAGCTGAAGTTGCCGAGCATTTCGAAAAACGTGTGGTGACGGGCGGTGTAGCCGACGTTTTCCAGGTCGTTGTGCTTGCCACCGGCGCGCACGCATTTCTGGCTGCTGACCGCGCGGGTGTAGGCGCGCTTTTCCTGGCCCAGGAAACAGTCCTTGAACTGGTTCATCCCCGCGTTAGTGAACAGCAGGGTAGGGTCATTGCCTGGGATCAAGGAGCTGGAGGCGACACGGGTGTGACCTTGCTCTTCGAAGAAGCGAAGGAAGGCTTCACGGATTTCTGCGCTTTTCATTAGGTTCTTCCACGGAGTCTGAGGCCAAAGGCCAGTGCGCAACATCATCAGACGGAGCGACGGCAAAGGGCCGCATTATATCGGCCCTTTGCCGGTGGTACAGCGTGTTTATGTGATAGAAACAGTCAATTAGACAGTCTGCACTGTCATTTCCGAGAAAACTCGACGAATGCCTGCACCACGTGCTCGATCTGCGCCCGGCTCACGTCCAGGTGCGTGACCATGCGCAGACGCGGCGCAGCGCTCAACTTGATGCCGCGCTCGGCGGCAAATACCTTCAAGGCCTGCGCCTGGTCGCCGAGCTGTACATAGACCATGTTGGTCTGCACCGGCTCCACCGTATAACCGGCTTTGCGCAGTTCATCCCCCAGCCATTGGGCGTTGGCGTGGTCGTCGGCCAGGCGCTGCACTTGATGGTCCAGGGCATACAGCCCGGCCGCCGCCAGGGAACCGGCCTGGCGCATACCGCCGCCGACCATCTTGCGCAGGCGCCGCGCCTTGGCGATCAACGCCGTGGAACCGCACAACACCGAACCAATCGGCGCGCCCAGGCCCTTGGACAGGCACACCGACACCGAATCGAAATGCCGGGTAATCTCCCGCGCGTCCACGTCGAGCTTGACCGCCGCGTTGTAGAGCCGTGCGCCGTCAAGATGCAGGGCCAGCCCATGCTCACGGGTAAACGCACGCGCCTTGGCCAGGTATTCCAGCGGCAATACCTTGCCCTGCATGGTGTTCTCCAACGCCAGCAGGCGGGTGCGGGCGAAGTGGAAATCATCGGGTTTGATCGCTTCGAGCACTTGATCCAAATCGAGGCAACCGTCCGCCTGCACCTCCAACGGTTGCGGCTGGATCGAACCCAGCACGGCCGCGCCGCCGCCTTCGTACTTATAAGTGTGGGCCTGCTGACCGACGATGTATTCCTCGCCACGCTCACAGTGGGCCATCAACGCCAGCAGGTTGCTCATGGTGCCGGTGGGCACGAACAACGCCGCAGCGAACCCCAGGCGCTTGGCCAGTTCGGCCTCCAGGCGGTTGACGCTGGGGTCTTCGCCATACACGTCATCGCCGCTGACGGCGCAGGCCATCGCATCGAGCATGCCGGGGGTGGGTTGGGTCACGGTGTCGCTGCGCAGGTCTATCACGGTCATCAAACTGGCCTCTGACGGGTTGGGCGTTTTTTCGTACTGACGATTACTGCGGGTAAAGCGACGGAATATCAAGTCCCATGCAGCGTCAATCGAATATCGATCGAACAAACCGATATAGGCTATCGATACGGCAATCGTGCAGTTTCTGAAAAACCATGTTAAAAACTCTCCGCCGCCAGGGTTCTGGCGGCAACGTTCTCAGGGCGGGGTGCAATTCCCCACCGGCGGTAATTGCGCGCAATGTGCATAGCCCGCGAGCGCTTGGCGCCTCGAACTGCTCCGGCAGGACGGCGACAAGGTCAGCAGACCCGGTGTGATCCCGGGGCCGACGGTCATAGTCCGGATGAAGAGAGAACGGGATTGGCGCCAAAGGGCCGCGCGCGGAGTTCATGCTTGCATGACCCAGCGGGTCGTACCCTTAAATCCCATTCGATTCATAACGCCCTGTTTTTTTCTTAAACAGGAGTCAGAACATGCAACCCACCGCAATCGACAGCAAAAGCAAAAACCACCACGGCGAGCGCGTCGCGTTTATCCAGGCCTGCTGGCACAAGGACATTGTCGACCAATCGCGCAAAGGCTTCCTCAGCGAAATGATCGCCCTGGGTTACCAGGAATCGGACATCGATTTCTTCGAAGTCGGTGGCGCCTTTGAAATGCCCCTGCACGCCAAGCTGCTGGCCAAGACCGGCCGTTACGCCGGCATCGTTGCCGCGGCCCTGGTGGTGGACGGCGGCATCTACCGTCACGAGTTCGTGGCCCAATCGGTGGTCAGCGGCCTGATGCAGGTTCAGCTGGAAACCGAAGTGCCGGTGTTCTCGGTGTCCCTGACCCCGCACCACTTCCACGCGGGCAGCGAGCACCACACCTTTTTCCATGATCATTTCGTGCACAAGGGCCAGGAAGCTGCGCGCACGTGCGCCGACACCTTGCACAAGGTGCGTGCAATCCGCCGCAGCGAGCCACGGGCTGTAGCGGTTTAAGCAACACTGCAAAACAAAATGTGGGAGGGGGCTTGCCCCCGATTGCAGTGTAACAGTCAGAAATTTTTTAACTGACAGACCGCTATCGGGGGCAAGCCCCCTCCCACATTTGAATCCGGTTACGTCTTGAGACCTATGCCAAGCCCGCGTCCGTGGTCGGCACGATCAATATCCCTGCCCGCAAGCCATTCTTAACCTTCGGGTTGGGGAAGATGATGCGCGCACCCTCCTCCTCGATCACCCAGCGGGTCTTGGCGACGTCTTCGGCGAGCAGATAACCCTTTTCCAATTCCGAAAAGTTTTCTACATCCGCCGGCAAGTGCAGCAGGAAAGCATCGCTGTGCTTGATGACTTCCCGCGACACGGCGAACAGTTTCAACCCCTCCAGACTGTCAGTCTCAGGCTCGGTGCCTTCGATGATCTGCTTGAGGCGCAGCTCCAGGCGGGAAACATTCACGCCCTGGTTCTGCCCGAACGGCCGCGCCTTGCCCAGTTCCAGGGTGAAGGCCTCGGCCTCCAACTGCTCGTAGGTAAACGCGGTGAAAGTGATCGAGCTCTTGTTCTGCAGCAACACTGCTTCCATGCCGGCAGCGTTCAGGCGGGCCAGTTCGTGGCGTGAATGCTGGCGCCCGGCCTTCCACGGGTAGAGCGCAAACTGCTCGACCTTCGAGCCACGAATGGCGGTGTGCAGGTCGTAATGCAGGCGCGCACGGCCAGGCAGGCTGAAGAAGCTGCGAGCCAATTGTTCCAGCTCGGCGGCGCGCATGGCTTCAGGGCCGATGTTTTTTTCGTGACGGCCGTTGAACAGCCGGTTGACGTCCAGTTCAAGGAAACGCTCGCCGCGACGCATGGCCTCGGGGTTGCCGAACAGGAACAGAATACGGGTGCGGGGTTTGATCTCTCCACGGGCGATGCCATGCAACAGGCGGTCGAGCAGTTCGATCGGCGCGGTTTCGTTGCCATGGATGCCGGACGACAGCAGCACGTCGCTGCCGTTGTCCCGCGCTTGCGGCGGGCGCACTTCGAGCGCGCCTTCGCTGAGCCAGCGCATCTGCACGCCGTCGACAGTCAGTTGAATTTTTTGCGCCGGTTCACGACCGGCGAGCGTCAGTTCAAGGAGTTTGCCGAGGGCGAGCATAAGCAGCTTCCTTAGTGGTTGCAGCCTGGGCCGTGGACGTGATCGTCGTCATCACCCTCAACGTCGGCCGGTTCCATTTCCAGTTGCAGGCTCATCAGGTTGGTGGCCAGTGGGCGCATCAGCAGGTTGGCGTACTCGGCGTCGCCTTCTTCCACATCCACACCGATCAGCAGTTGGCCACGGCCGTCGTGCTGAATCCAGACTTCCTTGCCCTGCCAGATCACGGCAACGCGGGTGCAGGAGGTTTCCAGTTGGGTGCCGTCGGTGTCTTCAAGGATCAGTTGCAGGGTATCGGTGCTCATAAATAGCTCTCAGCCGTGTGGCGTTAATTGATCTGGAAAGGATATACCGCGCCCAGTTTAAGGATTTGCGTCAGTTCATCCAATGCCGTCCGGCACTCAACCAACAATTGCGGGTCAGCCAGATCGCTTTCGCGCAGGCTGTCGCGGTAGTGCTTGTCGACCCACTGGGTCAGCGTCTCATACAACGGCGCGGTCATGATAACCCCAGGGTTCACCGCCGCCAGCTCGGTTTCGTTCAACGCCACGCGCAAACGCAGGCACGCCGGGCCACCCCCGTTCTGCATGCTTTGCTTGAGGTCGAAGACCTTGACTTCGCGGATCAAACCACCGGCACCGGTGAGGCCCTGCAGATACTGCCAGACGCGCGTGTTGGCGCGGCACTCTTCCGGCACGATCAGCAGCATCGAGCCGTCGGCGCGGGTCAGCAATTGGCTGTTGAACAGGTAGGAACGCACGGCGTCTTCGACGCTGACCTGGGCACGCGGCACACACACCGACTGGAAGTTACCGCCCAGCTTGCCCAACTTGGCCTGCAGCTCGCCAAGCATCTGCTCGGTGTTGAGGAACGCGTCCTCGTGATAGAACAGCACTTCGCCATTGCCCACCGCGATCACATCGTTATGGAACACGCCCGCATCGATCACCGCCGGGTTCTGCTGGGCGAAGACCACGCCGCCATCGTTCAGGCCGTGCAGGCGGGCGACGGCTTGGGACGCTTCGAGGGTCTGGCGCGCCGGGTACTTCTGCGGCGCCGGGTAACGGGTGTCGAACGCGCTGCGGCCGAACACAAAAAACTCGACGCCCGCCTCGCCATAGTCACGGCAGAAACGTGTGTGGTTGGCCGCACCTTCATCGCCGAACTGCGCCACCGCCGGCAACGCGGCGTGATGGGCGAAGTGTTTCGCATCGGCAAACATCGCCCCCAGCACGCGGCTGGTAGTCGGGTGTTCGATGCTGCGGTGGTATTTGCAGTTGAGGTTGGCGGCGGTGAAATGCACGCGGCCATCCGCCGTGTCGGCGCTCGGGCTGACGGTGGCGGCGTTGGCCACCCACATGCTCGACGCGGAGCAACTGGCGACCAGCAGCGGCATGGCCTGCTTGGCCGCTTGCTGGATGACCTGGGCATCGCTGCCGCTGAAGCCGAGGTTGCGCAAGGTGGCCACGTCCGGACGTTCCTGCGGTGCGAGCACGCCTTGCACAAAGCCCATGTCCATCAGCGCTTTCATTTTTTGCAGGCCCTGCAACGCCGCTTCCTTCGGGTTGGACGCCTGCTGGCTGTTGCTCTGGGACGCGACGTTGCCGTAGGACAAACCGCCGTAGTTATGGGTCGGCCCCACTAGACCGTCAAAATTGACTTCATAGGATTTCATCGGCGAGGCTCCACGAACATCTGTTTTTATAGGCATCTAATGACTTGAATACACCACCAACCAAATTTGGGAGGGGGCTTGCCCCCGATAGCAGTCTGCCAGTTGATGAATCAGGTGACTGATCCACCGCTATCGGGGCAAGCCTCCTCCCACATTTAGATCAGTGTAATGCCGGGGGTGAGTGTGGCTGGAACCACCAGGCTCGGGGTCTCCAGCGACGCCACCGGGTACGCACAATAATCCGCCGCGTAATAGGCGCTGGCGCGATGGTTGCCCGATGCCCCGACACCGCCGAACGGCGCGGTACTCGCGGCGCCGGTCAATTGTTTGTTCCAGTTGACGATCCCGGCGCGGCTTTCCAGCCAGAACTGCTGGTAACGCGCTTCGGAATCCGACAACAAGCCAGCGGCCAGGCCGTACTGGGTGTTGTTGGCTTCGGCAATCGCCGCTGCGAAATCAGCGTAGCGGATCACCTGCAACAGCGGGCCGAACAGCTCTTCGTCGGCACGTTCGCTCACCTCGGTGACGTCAATGATGCCCGGCGTCAGCAACGCAGCCTGATCCTGCGGCTGGGTCATTTCCAGCAGCGCCACGGCGCCGTTGGCCAACAGCAGTTCCTGGGCGTCCATCAAGGCTTTCGCCGCTGCCAGGGAAATCACCGAGCCCATGAACGGCGCCGGTTGCTGGTCGAACGCGCCGACGGCAATCGTCGCGCTGACCGCCACCAGCCGCGCCAGCAACGCATCGCCCCAGGCGCCTTCGGGCACCAGCAAGCGACGGGCACAGGTGCAGCGCTGGCCGGCCGAGATAAACGCCGATTGAATGATGGTGTACACCGCCGCATCCACGTCGGCCACTTCATCCACCACCAGCGGGTTGTTGCCGCCCATTTCCAGGGCGAGGATCTTGTCCGGACGCCCGGAGAACTGCTGGTGCAAGTGGTTGCCGGTGCGGCTGGAGCCGGTGAAGAACAACCCGTCGATACCCGGGTTGGCCGCCAGGGCGATCCCGGTTTCCCGCGCACCTTGCAGCAGGTTCAACACGCCCGCCGGCAGGCCCGCTTCGATCCAGCATTGCACGGTCAACTCGGCGACTTTCGGGGTCAGCTCGCTTGGCTTGAACAACACGGTATTGCCCGCCAGCAACGCCGGGACGATATGGCCGTTAGGCAGGTGACCGGGGAAGTTGTAAGGGCCAAACACCGCCACCACACCGTGGGGCTTGTGGCGCAACACCGCGGTGGCGTCGCCCAGCGGGCTGCTCTTCTCGCCGGTACGCTCGCGGTAGCTTTGCACCGAGATCGCGATCTTGTTGGCCATGCTGGTGACTTCGGTGGCCGATTCCCACAGTGGCTTGCCGGTTTCCTCACCGATGCAGCGGGCGATTTCATCGGCGCGTTTTTTCAAGGTAGTGGCGAAGGCTTCGAGCACGGCGATGCGCTCTTCCAGCGAACGCCGGGCCCACGCCGGAAACGCCTGGCGCGCGGCCTGCACGGCGGATTCGACCTGCTCGGCGCTGGCGCCCTTACCGGCCCACAGCACGTGCTGGGTCACCGGGTTGCGCGACTCGAACAGTTCACCCTGGCCAGCCAGCCAGCTACCTGCGATATACAGCGAATTCATTATTTCGACTCCCGAGCAGCGGACAACGGTACGGCACGCACTTGATCGCCCACCACCAGTTGCAGGCGTTTGGCGGTCAATGGATCGACCACCAGCGTGCCTGCCGCCAGGCGAGCCGGTGCGGCGGTGATGCGGCACTCTTCGCGCTTGCGGTTATGGATCAGGAACGGCGTGGCGTCGTCCCCCGGCGTGCCGATGGCGAGCACCAGCGACTGACTGTCGCGCACCGCACGAATCTTGCTGGTCTCGCATTCCACCGCCGGGCCGGCATCGAAGATGTCGACATAGCCCTGGTAGCTGAACCCTTCGCTCTTGAGCATGCTCAGCGCCGGCTCGGTGTCCGGGTGGACCTTGCCGATCACGTTGCGCGCATCCTCGGAGAGGAAGCAGCTGTACAGCGGAAATTTCGGCATCAGCTCGGCGATAAAGGCTTTGTTGCCCACGCCAGTGAGGTAGTCGGCCTGGCTGAATTCCATCTTGAAGAAGTGCCGGCCCAGGCTTTCCCAGAACGGCGAGCGCCCGGCTTCGTTAGACACGCCGCGCATCTCGGCGATGATCTTGTTGCCGAACAGCTGCGGGAACTCCGCGATAAACAGCAAGCGCGCCTTGGCCAGCATGCGGCCGTTGAGGCCGTTGCGGTAATCGGCGTGCAGGAACAACGAGCACAGTTCGGAGTTGCCGGTGAGGTCGTTGGCCAGGAACAGCGTCGGGATCTCGCGGTAGATATTCAGCTCCTGGGAGGCGCTGACGGTCAGGCCGACCCGGAAGTTGTACCAGGGCTCGCGCAGGCCGACGGCGCCAGCGATGGCGGAAATGCCCACCACGCGGCCTTCGTCGTTTTCCAGCACGAACAGGTAGTCGGCATCCCCGCGCCCGGCTTCGCCACGGAAGGTTTTTTCCGCCCAGCCAACCCGGTGGGCCAGGCGTTCTTCGTTGGCCGGCAAGGTGGTCAGGCCGGTGCCGGTGCTGCGCGCCAGATCAATCAGGGCTGGTAAATCGCTGCTGCGTACAGGACGAACGATCATGCTATCTCCTCAGACGGGCCGCCCGTTCAGGCCACCCGCAAAACTCTGCTTTAAACCGCAACCAAACGCACGCTGGCGCCTTCACCGACGCCCAGGGCTTCGGCCGCTTCCAGGTCCAGGGTCACCGGTTTGCCGGGCGCGTAGTCCAGTTCCAGCATCACCGCGCGGTAATCCTGCAACTGCGCGTTACTCACCAGGTACTGGCGGCCGACACCCTTGACCCGCTCGCCGATCTTCACTGGCACCACGCGGCTCTGGGCGATCGAGCGAATGCCCGAGATCCGTGCGTGCAGCGTCGGGCCGCCGTCGAAGATGTCGATGTAGTGATCGGTCTCGAAGCCTTCGCGCATGAGGATGTCGAAGGTGATCTGCGCACGCGGATGCACCTGGCCCATCGCTTCCTGGGCTTCATCCGGCAGCAGCGGCACATAGATCGGGTAGTGCGGCATCAGCTCGGCGAGGAACGTGCGGCTTTTCAGCCCGCACAGGCGCTCGGCGGCGGCGTAGTTGAGGTCGAAGAAGTTGCGCCCGATGGCGTCCCAGAACGGCGAATCACCGTGCTCGTCGCTGTAGCCGACAATTTCGGTCACCACCGAGTCGGCAAAGCGCTCGGGGTGGCTGGCAACGAACAACAGGCGCCCACGGGAATTGAGTTCCGACCACGGCGAACCGACCAGCTCGGGCACCACGTAGAAGCTGGTGAGCAGGCTGTTGCCGGTGAGGTCATGGCACTGGGAAAGCACGTGGATCTTGTTGTGGATCTTCAACTCGCGGGAGGCGTGGACAAAGGTCTCGTTACGGAAGCTGTAGAACGGCTCCGAGTAGCCGGCCGAGGCGACGATGGCCGAGCAGCCCGCGAGTTTGCCGGTCTCGGTGTCTTCCAGCACGAAGAAATAGCTTTCTTCACCGTTGAAACTGACCTCGGCAGCGAAGGACGCTTCGCTCGCGGCGATCTTGTCGCTCAGGCGTTCCACATCATCCGGCAAGGAGGTGACACCAATCGGGCTGTCCGCAGCCAGACGCTGTACCTCGCCCAGATCAGCCATTTGCGCGGGGCGCATCACCAGCATGGTGTCACTCCTTAACTCGAAAAACTCATAGGAAAAAAATACCGGACAGGTCAGGAACAACACATATCCCAATGTGGGAGGGGCGGTGCGACGATTCGACTTGCCCCCGATAGCGGTGTATCAGTCACCAGATGTATCAACTGACAGACTGCTATCGGGGGCAAGCCCCCTCCCACATTTGACCTGGGTCCGGCCGACAGAAGGTGCAGCTATCAGGCTTGGGTCAGCGTTTTTACCGCACGTTCGAAGCGGTCCAGGCCTTCATTGATGTCCGCATCCTCCACCACCAGGCTCGGCGCAAAACGCACCACGTCGGGGCCGGCTTGCAGGATCATCAGGTTTTCTTTCTCGGCCGCGTTGAACACGTCCTTGGCCTTGCCTTTCCAGGCGTCGCTCAACACGCAACCGAGCAGCAGGCCCAGGCCGCGCACTTCGCTGAAGATCCCGTATTGTTTGCCGATCTGTTCCAGGCGGGCCTGGAACAGGTCGTGCTTGGCGTTGACGCCGGCCAGCACTTCAGGCGTGTTGATCACATCGAACACCGCCCCCGCCACCGCGCACGCCAGCGGGTTGCCGCCGTAGGTGGTGCCGTGGGTGCCGACTACCAGGTGCTTGGCCAGGGCCTCCGTGGTGAGCATGGCGGCAATCGGGAAACCGCCGCCCAGGCTCTTGGCGCTGGTGAGGATGTCCGGCACTACACCGTAGTGCTGGTAGGCGAACAGGTGGCCGCTGCGGCCCATGCCGGTCTGCACTTCGTCGAACACCAGCAGCGCGTCGTGGGCGTCGCACAGTTCGCGGGCGCCTTGCAGGTAGGCCAACTCGGCCGGCAGTACGCCGCCCTCGCCCTGGATCGGTTCCAGCACCACGGCGCAGGTCTTGTCCGACACGGCGGCTTTCAGCGCGGCCAGGTCGTTGAACGGCACGTGGGTGATGCCGGTGATCTTAGGCCCGAAACCGTCGGAGTACTTCGACTGGCCACCGACGTTGACGGTGAACAGGGTGCGGCCGTGGAAGCTGTTCAGTGCCGCGATGATCTCGTATTTCTCGCTGCCGAAGCGGTCGAACGCCACGCGACGGGCCAGCTTGAACGCAGCCTCGTTGGCTTCGGCGCCGGAGTTGCAGAAGAACACGCGCTCGGCAAAGGTCGCGTCGATCAGCTTGTGGGCCAGGCGCAGGGCCGGCTCATTGGTGAAGACGTTGGAAACGTGCCACAGCTTGTTGGCCTGTTCGGTCAAGGCACCGACCAGTACCGGGTGGGCATGGCCCAACACGTTGACCGCGATGCCGCCGGCAAAGTCGATCAGCTCGCGACCCGCCTGGTCCCACACGCGCGAACCTGCGCCGCGCACGGGGATGAATGCGGCAGGTGCGTAGTTGGGCACCATGACCTGGTCGAAATCGGCACGTTGCACCGGGGCTTGCTCAACGGACATCGGAGTCTCCTGAAGAGGAACGCCCGCCTGGAACTGGCGGGCGATGCAGGGATTGTAAGGACAGTTTTCAGTGCGGCCTTGCCGCCAAGCGACAACTTCTTATAGCGCCAACCCGCGATTTTGGCGGGTTTACGCCAATGCGACAAATAGCATCGCAATGGCGCAGTTTAAACGCTCGCGGGTCGCAACGGCAGGTGGTCAAGCAGGATAGCCATAACTTGGCTGGCGGCCTGCTATCTATCTACCCCCCGTCGGCCGCCCGATGTTGTTTTGCTGATACGCCTGTTCATCATGCAAAGGCGTTTCCCCGTGACTCAACCCACCCCGCCCCTCGAACTCGCAGACCTGTCGACCTATCGCGACCTGCACATGGATATCCTCGAGCACGCCGTGCCCGCCTGGCTGCCCGCCACCTCCGCCGCCAAGCGCGCCGCACTGAGCAACGTGCAGCCAGTCATCCCGGCCTGGTACAAAAGCGCCTCCGCCCAGGACCACGACACCCTGAAAACCCGGGTCAATAGCGCCTGGCGCGCACAACAGCAGGTCGACCAGGCGATGGCCAACCTGAAATCGCCGCAAGACTTCGGCGCGCCGCTGCTGCAACAGCGGCTCAAGCAGCGGTTCGGTATCGAGTTGGATGTCAGGACCACCTATCTGCGGCTCTATATTGCCCAGACCATCCAGTGGTTTCCCGTGCGCACTGGGGCGGCCAGGACGTGGACCGTCTCGCTGCTCGAGGCGGCCCTGCACAACTTCGAAGCCGACGAACACTATGAAGCGCACTCCGGCTTCATCACCCCACCCAAGAGCAGCGGGCAATTCGAGCCCCTGCCGGCCGTCGACGCACAGATCAGCATCGCGCAGTTCACCGCGCTATGCCGCGAACTGGACATCGGCGGCCAATACCAGCGCTACCTTGAGCAGTACTTCGACTTCAACAACCCGGTGGCCACGGCAAGCCTGCAAGGCAAGCTCAAGCACAGCCAGGCGGCGGACTTGAGCGTCGCGCTACAAATGGCCCGGATGAAAAAAGACCTGCGCGATGATCAGTCCTTCACGCTGCTGCAACGCCTGCTCAACGCCGACGACAGCCGCAACACCTGCTACCCGCTGCTGTGTTATGACCTGACGATCATGTCGAGCACCCTCACCGGCATCGTGCTGTTTGCCGAGAACATCGGCAGCCGCCAACCGGTCGGCCTGATCGCCTATATCCCCGACGATCCCTACGCGCCGCTCAAACAGTACCCCACGCTCGTCGCCTTCATGACTGCACTCGGGAACAACCTGCGCAGCGCCGAGTACCAGCAGTTCTTCAGCCGCTTCGTCAATCACGCAGAGCGCGGCCCATTCTTCGCCGACCTCAATCGCAGGCTGTCCAACGTCAGCTGGCACCTGCACACACGCGGCGACCCGCTGCCGTCCTGGCGCGAAACCCCCATCGACCAGCCACACCTGGCATTCCGCGCCACCGCCATCAGCGGCAACCTGTTCAGCCACCTGTTCCAGCGCAAACTCAGCAAGGTATTCAACGATGCCCGCACCCTCGCCGTGTCCACCGCCAGCGCCGATCAGAAAGCGCGCTGGGAACGCTGGGACATCGTGCGCAACATCGCCTCGGCACTGCTGCAAATCGCGGCATTCGTGGCCGCGCCCTTCGTCCCTCCGGTGGGCCTGCTGATGCTCGGCTACAGCGCCTACCAGATGCTCGATGACGCCTTTGAATGGATCGTCGACTGGGCCGTGGGCGACGTGACCGAAGCCTTCAAGCATTTATTGTCGTGCGTGGAGCAAGGCTTGCAATTGGGCCTGTTCATCGCCGGCGCGCCCCTGGCCAGCGGCGCGCTGCGCGCATTGCTGCCCGCCGAGGCGCTGCGGTTTTTCGAGCGCCTCAAGCCGGTGACGCTGCCCGATGGCAAGACCCGCCTGTGGAAACCCGACCTGACGCCCTATGCCCACGACCTGCAACTGGCGCCGCATGCCTACCCAAACGCGGAGGGCCTGCATGCCCACAATGGCACGCAGATCCTCAAGCTCGCGGACCAACCGTTCGTGGTCCAGACCGATCCCGTCACGCAACAGCCCTACCTGCAGCATCCCACGCGCACCAACGCCTACCGCCCGCCCCTGAGGAGCAACGGCAAAGGCGCCTGGCTGACCGAACTGGACAACCCGCTGAGCTGGGACAGCCTGACCCTGATGAAACGCCAGGGCCCTCACACCCAAGGCCTCAGTAACGATCAGTTGACGACGGCGCAGCGCATCAGCGCCACCGACGACGGCGCGCTACGCAGCCTGTACCTCAACCGCCACACACCGCCGCCGCTGCTGACCGATACGCTGCAACGGTTCAAGATCGACCAGACGCTGCAGGACTTCATCGATCAAATGAACAGCGACGACCCGGCGATCTACGCACGGGCCGATGGGCAGACCCAACTGCACCTGCTCGCCAACCTGGGCCTGTGGCCAAAAACCAAGACGTTGCGCTTTTTGGACGCTCGAGGCCGAACCCTGTGGGAGCTGCCCGGCGAAACCAACGCCAGCGTGGTGCAACTGCACGACGCCCAACTCAGCAACGGCGACTTGCTGAAGGCCCTGCTGGAAAGCCTCGACAAGGCGCAACGCAAGACCTTGCTCGGGGAAGCCTTCGGCGACCCGGTCACCTCCCTGCACAACCAGGCGCTCAAACTCAGGAAAAAGCTGGCGGGCCTGGCCCAGGCACATCGGCGCGAACTGTTCGATGCGCGCTATCAAAGGCTCGACAGCCCCACCAACCCTCGGCAGCAGGTCATGCGCGAGCACACGCCCGGCCTACCCCTCAGCGCCGCCGATGCCGTACTGGACAGCGCCAACAGCCTGGAACTGCAGGAAGTCGACCAAGGAACAGTCCCGCCACGCCTGCACCCGTTGGCTCAAACCCTGCGCGACGAAGCCCGCATCACCCAGGCCTACGAAGGGCTATACCTGAACTCGACGGACACGCCGGACACCCATCGACTGGCCCTGCATTCCCTGGAGCGTCTGCCGGGATGGGCGCGGAAAAAGCTGCGCCTCGAGATCAGAGATGCCGACGACGGCCTGATTGATGCGATCGGCAAACCGAAGGCGCGCATCAAGCGTGTGCTGGTGCGCTCCGCCGACGGTCGTTACACCCCGCAAGACAGCCGTGGCCCGCTGTCGGCGCCAACCGACCTGTACAGTGCCATCCTCCAGGCGCTGCCCGATGCCGAGCGCGATGCCCTGGGCCTGCGCATCGGCCAAGGCCCCGCCCTGCGCCAGGCACTGCGCAACCACACACTGGAACGCCAAGCCGCACGCACGCTGATCACCGCCCAAACGGCCCGCGCGCCCACCGACACGCGCACGCACCTGCGCCTGCTGGGCATGGACAACTATGCCCCGGCGCCTGCAGCCCCGGCGGCCGAGCCCGATTTGCATGGGCTGGCCCGCGCGCTGTTTCCTGCCCATACCGATGAGCAAATCGGTGAACTGCTGCAAGACCTCGGCAACCGTCCGGGCGGCGCCTTGCCGATCCTCACCGCGCTGCGCCAGGAGTACCTGCAGCTCGGTGAGGACGTGGCCGCCTGGGAAGCCGGCACGCCAAGGCGCTACCCGGATAGCGAGGTGAACATGAGCCGTCAGGAGTACCTCGATGTGCGGCAAAATCGCCACCTCTTCTCGCGTGAACTCATGCGTTGCTGGCGCCGAGAAACCGAGGCCGACCACTACTTCGACCCACCCGCCCGCAATGGTCAGAAACTCCGGCTGCCCTACCCGCTCCACGGAGAGTTGCCGGCGCTGCGCGCCAACTTCGAACACATCTCCTACCTGGAACTGTTCGGCGACCGGCGCGCATTGAATGTCGAGGCGTTCTTGCGCAGTTTTCCCAGGCTGCGTTACCTGAGCATCAGCCATGCCCAACTGGGCCAACTGCCGCCGGTCGTCAGCCGCCTGCCTCATCTCAACGCATTGATTCTCAGCGACTGCCACATCACCCTGACACCCGAGCATCTAAGCGCCCTGACGGCCATGAGCAGGCTGCGCGCCCTGGACCTGTTCAACAACCCGCTGGGGTTCACGCCCAGCGTTGCCAACATGCCTGAATTGCAATACCTGGACCTTTCCCACACCGGCATTTCTGCGCTGCCCGATGGTCTGCTCAGCCGACCGGCACTGGAACTGGCGGCGCTGTCTTACAACCGGATCACACAGTTACCGAGCGCGCTGTTTGAGCTGCCCGCAGACGCCAGCCACACCCTTGACCTGTCCGGCAACCCCCTGTCACGACCGAGCCTTGAGCAGGTGAAAGCCTACTTCCAACGGACCGGCCGCTATTGGGATATCGACGCATCAAATGTCGACATCCAGCGCGTCAATACGCTGTTCCCAGACTTCAGCGCGAACGAAGTCAACCGCTTCATCTTTGGCCTGCCGGGCAACCTGGAAATGGGCCAGATCGAATTGGCCCGACTGGAAGTGGACTATGCAGAGCTGTCTGCCGGGCTCGAAACCTGGGCGCGCCAGGCCGCTACGCCCGAGGAGCAAGTACGACGCCAAGCGTTCAAACGCTCGCTCCAGGCTTGCTGGCGCCGGGAGAGTGCGCTGGATGAACGCCATCCCCAGGCCATTCCCACGTACAGCCTGGAAACCCCCTCCCCGTTTACTGGAGAATTCCCCGCGCTCAACAGCGTCTTCAGGCATGTTTCTTCACTGCGTCTGCTCGGCGCGGGGGACCCCTTCCCACTGCAATCGAGCCTGTTTTTCAGAGGGTTCCCGACGCTGAGCCACCTGTCTATCGAGCAGTATGGGCTGGGCGATATCCCCGGCGCGGTATTCGACTTGCCACAACTGTTATCCCTGCGCCTGCCCCATTGCCGCATCACGCTGTCAGCCGAGAGCGCCGCGTCTCTGGCGACGCTGGACCACTTGGAACAATTAGACCTGAGCCACAACCCACTGGCGCGGCTCCCGGACTTCGGCGCATTGCCCAAACTGGTCAGCGTCAACCTGCAAGCCACCGGCCTGGAGGCTATCCCCAACAGCCTGTTGACCGCCGTCGAGCGCAAGCGCGTCAACCTGAGCAACAACCTGATCAGCGAGATCCCCGCTGGCGCGTTCGGTTTATCCAGCACCGTCACCGGCGCCTTCGACCTCTCGCGCAACCCGCTGTCCAGGGCGGCGCTGTCGCAGATAAAGCGCTACAGCCAGCGCATCGGCGGGCATTTCCAGGCCGACGCGCCGACCGCCCTGCGAGACCGGATCAAAGCGCTGTACCCCACGTTCACCGACGGCGAAGCCAATCGTTTTTTCTTTGAATTGCCGGGTGACCTGGACGCGGCAGAGCCGGCCCTCAAGCGCCTGGAAGACCAATACAAAACACTGCGCGAAGACCTGCGACTGTGGATGCTGGACGTTCCAACCCGCCACCCGATCCTGGATGTGCCACTGGATGAACAAACACGCGCGCAGGATCAGCTCCACCGCCAGGCGTTCAAAACCTATCTGGAAGACGCCTGGCGCCGCGAAAGCGAACTGGACGACGACCACGACAGCCTCGAACCCACCCATAAGCTGGTGTTTGAAACCAACATCCTGGGCGACCTGCCGGAACTGAGCGCGCAGTTTGACCACGTGTCGTCCCTCGAAATCGTGGGTGAAGGCAGCATTACCGGGGTTGATGGGTTACTCAGGTGCTTCCCGAAACTGCGCAGGCTGATCCTCTCCAAGCACCACCTTGGCACTGTGCCACACAGCGTGTTCAGCCTGACCGAACTGAGCACCCTGAGCCTGACCGAGTCCGCTGTGCAATTGACGCCGCAGAGCATCAGCGCATTGGCCGAGATGAAGAGCCTGGTTTATCTGGATTTGAGCGAGAACCCGCTGGGACTGTCACCGGACGTCAGTCGCCTGAGCGAACTGGAGTCGCTGTACCTGCCCGACACCGCCCTGCGCGAAATGCCTCGCGGCGTGTTTGGCCTGCCTGAACTGCACACCCTGGACGTGAGTGACAACCTGATCGAAGGATTGCCCACCGACCTTCTGGAAATGGCCGCGCCGCTCGACGAGGTATCGGACTTCAGCGGTAACCCCTGGTCGGCGCAAAGCCTCAACGCCTTGCGCCAGTACTACCTGCAAACCGGTAACGACCTGGCAGTCGATGAAGCCCGGGTGGATTCAACCGGCACTGCGCTGGTCAGGTCCGACTCAACCGAGCCGATGGAGGAATAACGCGCCAGCCGGCACTCAGTCGGCACTCAGCCGCGCTCGGACGGCACCGACGACAACTCGAACGGGCTGCTGCTGCGCCGCTGGTTGCGGTCTTCGCGAGGGGTGGCGCCAAAGAAATTGCGGTAGGCGCTGGAGAAATGCGGCCCCGAGGAGAAGCCGCAGGACAGGCCGATCTGGATGATCGACTTGCTGGTTTGCATCAGCATCTGGCGGGCCTTGTTCAGGCGCAGTTCCAGGTAATACTGGCTGGGGACGCGATTGAGGTACTGCTTGAAGATGCGCTCCAGTTGTCGTCGCGACACGCAGACGTGCTGGGCGATTTCGTCGGTGGTCAGCGGCTCTTCGATGTTGGCTTCCATCAACAGAACGGCCTGGGTCAGCTTCGGATGGCTGGACCCCAGGCGGTTTTGCAGGGGGATGCGCTGGCGCTCGCCGCCTTCGCGGATGCGTTCCACCACCAGTTCTTCGGACACCGCACCGGCCAGCTCGGCGCCGTGATCACGGGCCAACACCGCCAGCAACAGGTCGAGTACCGACATGCCGCCACACGCGGTCAGGCGATCGCGGTCCCAGTCGAACAAATGGCTGGTGGCGATGACCTTGGGGAAGCGCTCGGCGAAATCGTCCTGCCAGCGCCAATGGACGGCGGCGCGGTAGCCGTCGAGCAAACCGAGCTGGGCCAGCGGGTAGACACCGGCCGACAAACCACCGACCACGCAACCGGCGCGCACCAGTTGCTTGAGCGCGGCGCTGAGCTGGGAAGCGATCACGGTGGGCGGTTCGTCGGCCACTAGGAATAGCTTTTGGAAGCCTTCTAGCTTGCCGGTCCACGGCCCGCCCGGCAGTTGCCAGGCGCCTTCGGTCTGCGGTTCGGCCTGCAGAAACGACAGTTCGTAGACCACCTCCGGATGCACCCGCTGAGCAACGCGCAAGGCCTCCTCAGCCAGCGCAAGCGTCAGTGCTTTTGTGCTGGGCCAAATCAGGAAACCAATTCGATGGGCAGTCATGGAGGGCTATCCGAAGCAAAAACAGTGAAAGAAGCCGTGGGCCAATGCTAGCCCGTAAATGAACACAAATCTCAAAAACGATGAACATCCAATGTGGGAGGGGCGGTGCGACGCTTCGACTTGCTCCCGATGGCGGTGTATCAGAATCAGATGTGCTGACTGACACTCAGCTATCGGGGGCAAGCCCCCTCCCACATAAAGCAGCGCTCACAAGGAGTGGCTACTTCAAGCTGCCGGAAAGGAACTGCTGAAGACGTTCGGACTGGGGATTGACCAGCACTTCGCGCGGGTTGCCGCGTTCTTCGACGATGCCTTTGTGCAGGAACACCAATTGGTTGGACACTTCACGGGCAAAGCCCATTTCGTGGGTCACCACCACCATGGTGCGGCCTTCCTGCGCCAGGTCCTGCATGACCTTGAGCACTTCGCCGACCAACTCCGGGTCCAGCGCCGAAGTGGGTTCGTCGAACAGCATCACCTCCGGCTCCATCGCCAGCGCTCGGGCAATCGCCACGCGCTGTTGCTCGCCACCGGACATATGGCCCGGGAACGCGTCCTTACGATGGCCTACGCCGACTTTGGCCAGGTAGTGCTCGGCCTTTTCCCGTGCGTCTTTTTTCGACATGCCCAGCACATGCACTGGGGCTTCCATCACGTTTTCCAGTGCAGTCATGTGCGACCACAGGTTGAAATGCTGGAACACCATGGACAGGCGCGAACGCATGCGTTGCAGCTGTTTCGGGTCGGCGGCCCGCAGGGCGCCGTCCTTGTTGGCCACCAGTTTCAGCTCTTCGTTATTGAGCAGGATCTTGCCAGCGTGGGGTTGCTCCAGCAGGTTGATGCAGCGCAAAAAGGTACTTTTGCCCGAACCACTGGAACCGATGATGCTGATCACATCACCGGCCGAAGCGGCCAGGGACACGCCTTTGAGCACTTCATGACTGCCATAGCGTTTATGCAGGTCTTGGACTTCAAGTTTGTACATGCGGTCGGTTCTCACAAAAACAGGTGGTCAGTCGTTGAGCAAGCGCCCGTGACGCAGCGCTTCGCGCCCCGCCACCTTGGCCAGCCAGAAACCCGCTTGGGCATAACGTAGCCGTTCAACGGCAAACAACACCCCCGAAGTGCCGGCGCGGATGATGCTCACGCGGTCTTCCAGAGGGTCAATCACTTCAAAAATCGGTTCGCCGGCGTCCACCCAGTCACCGGCTTTACGCAGGTAACTGATCACACCGGCATGCGGCGCAAACAGCAACTCGGTGCCTTCGAAGGGCACACCGTCGCAGGGTTCGTACTGTGGCGCCGGCCACTCACCGTTAATCAGGCCCTGCTCGGCGAGGAACGCGAGGATGCCTTCGGCGTGGAAGATTGCTTCATCGCGGCCGGTATCAGCCTGACCGCCCAGTTCCAGGGTGGTCGCCAGGCACGCCAGCGGAATCTGCGCCTCGGGGAACGCTCGCGACAGACGCAGCCAGGGCAGTGAGCAGGCTTCATCGAACGAGCTGCCGCCGGAGTCTTCCGCCAGCAGGCCGACTTTCACATTCAAATGCGCCGACAGCGAACGCCACTGCGGCCAATGCTGGGGCAGTGCGTACATGTGCAGCGCAGCTTCGGCGTCGCAATGCAGGTCGAGGACGATGTCTGCGCTGCAGGCGTGGCTCAACAGCACGCGCTGCATGCCTTGCAACTGGCTGGCCGGCGCGGGCAACGCGTCAAGCGTAGCGCGCATCGCCTGGCGGATCACGCGCACGTTGGCATGGGGGTCG
>ERZ1463034.35-NODE-35-length-46977-cov-60.182750_pt1 | contig 46977 bp, 43 predicted proteins | sample MGYA00564480_ERZ1463034 | MGnify/ENA primary metagenome ERZ1463034 (study PRJEB39244, sample SAMEA3635122) | Helicobacter pylori | study: EMG produced TPA metagenomics assembly of PRJEB11511 data set (Assembly of a 5300-year-old Helicobacter pylori...
GTGGTTTGCCTGTTGGTTAGACCAAAGGTCATGAAAAACACGGAACGGCTGTTTTGAGCCTGAGTCAGTAATAAAGCGTCTCGATTTTCCTGAATGACGTGCCAGGAAAGGTTTTGCCGATCAGGCCCCGCGATTCAACCCGCGCCAGGGCCGCCCGCAACCGAGGAGTTTTAGTCTGATGGCTACCAAGAAGACCACAACCACTACCACGACCGGCGCCAGTTCCAATGTCAGCCACAGCCAGCTGGCTGGCACTGACACCCTGGACCGTGGCAATACCAACGCCAAGCTGGACAGCCTGGAGCCGTTCCGTTCCGATGCCACCGAGCAGGCGCTACGCACCAATCAGGGCGTAAAAATTTCCAATAACCAGAACACGCTCAAGGTCGGTGATCGCGGTCCGTCCTTGCTTGAAGATTTCATCATGCGTGAAAAAATCACCCACTTTGACCATGAGCGCATTCCCGAGCGCATCGTGCATGCGCGGGGCACGGCGGCGCACGGTTACTTCCAGACCTATGAAAACCATGCCGCCCTGACCAAGGCCGGTTTCCTCCAGGACCCGGGGAAAAAGACCCCAGTGTTCGCGCGATTTTCCACCGTCCAGGGGCCGCGTGGCTCGGGCGATACCGTGCGTGACGTGCGCGGATTTGCGGTGAAGTTTTACACCGATGAAGGCAACTTCGATCTGGTCGGCAACAACATGCCGGTGTTCTTCATTCAGGACGCGATCAAGTTCCCGGACTTCGTTCACGCGGTAAAACCCGAGCCTCATAATGAAATGCCCACCGGCGGCTCCGCTCACGATACGTTCTGGGATTTCGTTTCGCTGGTGCCGGAGTCGGCGCATATGGTGCTGTGGACGATGTCCGACCGGGCCATCCCGAAAAGCCTGCGGACCATGCAGGGGTTTGGCATCCACACCTTTCGCTTGATCAACGCGGACGGTAAGTCGAGCTTCGTTAAATTCCACTGGAAGCCCAAATTTGGCGTGTGCTCGCTGCTCTGGGACGAGGCGCAGAAGCTGGCTGGCAAGGACACGGACTTCCACCGTCGAGACTTATGGGAGTCGATTGAAACCGGCGATTACCCCGAATGGGAATTCGGTGTGCAGATTATCGCGGAGGAGGATGAGCATACATTCGATTTCGACCTGCTCGACCCGACCAAGCTCATCCCCGAGGAGTTAGTGCCGGTGACGCCGTTGGGCAAAATGGTGCTTAACCGCAACCCGGACAACTTTTTCGCCGAGACCGAGCAGGTTGCGTTCTGCCCTGGGCATATCGTGCCGGGCATCGACTTCTCCAATGATCCGCTGCTGCAAGGTCGACTGTTTTCCTACACCGACACGCAGATCAGCCGTCTGGGCGGACCGAACTTCCACGAGATTCCGATCAACCGCCCTGTCGCACCCAACCACAACGGGCAACGTGACGCGCAACATCGCACCACCCTCGACAAGGGGCGCGCGTCTTACGAGCCTAACTCCATTGACGGTGGCTGGCCGAAAGAGACGCCGCCCGGGGCTCAGGATGGGGGTTTCGAGACCTATCCAGAGCGCCTCGAAGCGCACAAGGTTCGTCGTCGTAGTGAATCGTTCGCCGACCATTTTTCACAAGCGACCCTGTTCTTCCAAAGCATGAGTGACCATGAGAAAGAACACATCATCGCGGCCTACAGCTTTGAGTTGGGCAAGGTGGAGCGCACTTGGATTCGTGAGCGTCAGGTGAATGAGATTCTGGCCAATATCGACCTGGAGCTGGCCGCGCGCGTGGCGCAAAACCTCGGTTTGCCTGCGCCGACTGCCGGTACCGTGCCCGGAAAGGCGGCGGCGGTGACTCAATCCCCTGCGCTGAGCCAGGTCAACTTGCTGTCTGGCACTATTGTTTCGCGCAAAGTGGCCATCCTTGCAGCCAACGGCGTCGATGGTGCTGCCATCGCTGCGCTGAAGAAGGCCCTGGAAGTCGAAGGTGCGCACGCCAGGCTGCTAGGGCCTACCTCGGCGCCCGTCACCACGGCGGATGGCAAGCACCTCGCGGTGGACGCCTCTATGGAAGGCATGCCGTCGATCGCTTTCGACGCGGTGTTTGTGGCGGGCGGGGCCGAGTCGGTGAAAGCACTGAGCGCCAATGGCGTGGCATTGCACTTCGTGCTCGAGGCCTACAAGCACCTCAAGGCTATTGCGTTGAATGGGGAAGCAAAACAATTGCTGGACGTGCTGCATCTGTCAGCTGATGAAGGCTTGCTGGTTGGCGGTAATGACAGCAAGGCGTTCAAGGCGTTTTTCGCGGCGATGGCCCAGCATCGGGTGTGGGCGCGTGAGCCTAAAACCAAGGCTGTTCCGGCGTGATGACACACGGTCGACTGTAACTCCAGGAGCGCGCTTGCAAAATCGCATAAACCGTCAGCGTTTTTGGGACCGCTTCGCGGTCCATCGCGGGCAAGCACGCTCCTACAGTTGATTTTCGTCGCACATAAGTCTGTGGAGGACGCTACAGCTTCGCGGGTTTGAGAACGATATGCGCAGGTTGGCTGCGATCGATCTGCCGCTCCAGCTGTAATTCAAAGTCAGGATTGATTTTGATGACCCGTTTGGTCAACAAGGTTGCCAACCACGGGTAATCATCAGTGCGTGGCACTTGCAGGATCACTTGGCAGTTGAAAGCGGTCACGTCTGCGGCAATCGCGTCAAACTGGCGACGTAACTGCGTCATATCGCCGATTTTAAGTGCGATGGTGGTGCTTTCGACGGTGGGGTCGATTACCTTCGCGATACGTTTGGCTTCCGCAGCTTTCAGCTCGGCTTCGGCTTTTTCCAGTTCGGCTTTGCGTGCCTGGGTAATTGCACCATTCACGCCGCTAGTGAGCGCCGGGGCCTTGGGCATGAGTGCTCGGGCGCGGCTCAATGCGGTGGCCGCAGCGTTCACATCGCCCTTTTGCAGGACGATTTGACTGCGCTTCAAGTACGCCTCTGCCAACTGGTGTTGGTACTGCTCGATGCGCGGGTCGTCTGGCATCTGCGTTTGCAGAGCCTGCAACTGGTCTTCAGCGGTGGCCAGTTCGCTGCTGGCGATACTTTGCTCAAGCTGCTCAAAGCCCGTGGGCGCGGCGGCAGGCGCGGGCGTTTCGACTGTCGGCGCACTTTGGCAGGCGCCCAACAGGATGGAAAATGCGGCAAGGAGCAGATAACGGGAGGCGAACAGCTTCATTCCTGCGATTCTCTAATTGCGCAAAAAACGAGCAAGTCTACACCGCTCGCCGGGGGAGGACAAAACTCAACAAGAACAACGCGGCGGCGCATACCACTATAGACGGTCCAGCCGGGGTGTCTTTGAACCACGATAAGGCCAGCCCGCCACAGACTGCAACCACGCCAAGCGCACTGGCGCCCAAAGCCATTTGCTCGGGGGAACGTGAGTGGCGTTGCGCGGCGGCTGCAGGAATGATCAGCAGCGAGGTGATCAGCAGGACACCAACGATTTTCATGGCCACCGCAATCACAATCGCGATCAGCAACATCAATGTCATGCGCAAGGCCGCGACGGGTAAGCCTTCGACGGTCGCCAGTTCTTCATGCACCGTAATGGCCAGCAATGGTCGCCACAGGGCGACGATCAGCGTCAGTACCGCCGCGCTGCCGCCCATAATCCAGGCCAGATCGGTGGGGCTGATCGCCAGCAGGTCACCAAACAGATAACCCATCAGGTCAATACGAACGTTGTGCATGAAGCTGAGGACTACCAGCCCCAGTGACAACGTACTGGGCGCGAGAATCCCCAGCAGCGTGTCCGATGCCAGCGCCTGGCGCTGTTGCAGCGTCACCAACAGGATCGCCAGCAGGAGGCAACCGACGGTAACCGCCAGCGCCGGGCTGATATCCAGCACAAAGCCCAATGCCACGCCGAGCAAGGCCGCATGGGACAGGGTGTCGCCGAAATAAGCCATACGCCGCCAGACCACGAACGAACCCAAAGGGCCTGCAACTATTGCCAGCGCCAGACCCGCGAGCAAGGCATAGAGTAAAAAGTCAGCCATGCTTGCAGTTGTCTCCGTGGACATGAGTAGGGGGCGTGCCGGGCGCTGATGCAGCCTCTTCGACCACTGCGCCGTGTAAGTCATGGGCGTGATCGTGGTGGTGGTGATAGATCGCCAGGCTTTGCGCGTTTTTGCCGAACAATTCGACAAACGCCGGATCGTTGCTGACTTGCTCCGGGTGGCCTGAGCAGCACACATGCCGGTTCAGGCAAACTACCTGGTCGGTGGTGCTCATGACCAGGTGCAGGTCATGGGACACCATCAGCACGCCGCAGCCGTAGCGGTCGCGCAGGCGGGTGATCAAGCTGTACAGCTCAGTCTGGCCAGCCACGTCGACACCTTGCACGGGCTCATCAAGGACCAGCAACTCGGGTTCACGCAATAATGCCCGGGCCAGCAGCACGCGCTGCATCTCGCCGCCGGATATCCCTTGCAGCGGGCTGTCGATGACTTTCTCGGCACCTACTTCGATCAACGCCGCCAGCGCTCGTGGCCGGTCAACGCCGGGGACCAGTCGCAGAAAGCGCAGCACCGACAGGGGTAATGTGGGGTCCACATACAGCTTTTGCGGCATGTAGCCGACACGCAACTTCGGTTTGCGCCAGACGCTGCCCGAGTTCGGTTTGAGCAGGCCCAGAACCGCCCGCACCAACGTGGTTTTGCCTGCGCCGTTAGGCCCGATCAGGGTCACGATTTCGCCCGGTTTTACGCTGAGCTGAATGTTTTCCAGCACGTTTTGCCCGGCAAACGTAACGGTGACCTGATCGAGACGGATCAATGCAGTGCTCATCAGGCCGCCTTGCAGCCCGAACACAGGCCAACAATTTCGACCGTTTGCCCTTCTACGGTGAAACCCACCTCCGCCGCAGCGGCGATGATTGCCTTGCTGATGGCTGGGTGTTGCAGCTCGATAGCGGCATGGCACTCCCGGCAGATCAGAAACTGGCCCTGGTGCGCGTGCGTCGGGTGATTGCAGCCGGTAAAGGCGTTGAGCGATGCGATGCGGTGGACGAGGCCGTTTTCCAGAAGGAAATCCAGCGCGCGGTACACGGTGGGCGGCGCGGCGCGGCGGCCGTCTTCTTCACTGAGGACCGCGAGAATGTCATAGGCGCCCAACGGTTTATGACTCTGCCAGACCAGTTCCAGCACGCGGCGACGCAGAGCGGTCAGGCGCAGACCTTGGCTCGCGCACAGCGCATCAGCCTCGGAGAGCGCGGTGTGCACGCAATGTGAGTGATCATGGGGGCGACTGGCCAGCGGTGTGTTGAGCATGGGCGGCGACGACTTTTGTGAGAGACGTTATTATGTTACCTGTTCCTGCCTCCTTGAGTGGTCATCGTGTTCCGTCTTTTTGCCATTTTTATTGCTTTAAGTGCCAGTTTGCTGGTGATCAGCCCCGCTCACGCCGAGGTTCGGGTGCTGACCAGCATTAAGCCGTTGCAGCTGATTGCCGCTGCGGTGCAGGACGGCGTGGGCTCGCCAGAGGTGCTCTTGCCGCCCGGTGCGTCGCCGCATAACTACGCCTTGCGCCCGTCCGACGTACGGCGCGTGCGTGAAGTCGATTTGTTTTATTGGATCGGTCCAGACCTGGAAAGCTTCCTGCCTCGTGTGTTGCAAAGCCGAACGCTGCCGGTGGTGACGGTGCAATCGTTGCCGGAGTTGCGCCTGCGTCACTTCGCGGCGGACAGCCAGTCCCATGAGGCTGCCGATCCCGCCGAGCATGACCACGACCATCGCCCCGGCAGTCTGGATGCCCACTTATGGCTGTCATCGGTCAATGCGCGGGTGATCGCTGCGCGTATGGCCACTGATTTAAGTGCGGCCGACCCCACCAACGCGGCGCGCTATAAAAGCAATGTGAAGGTGTTCGATGAACGCCTCGACGCCATGGATGCGCGGGTAAAGGCGCGGGTTGCGGACGTCGCAGGAAAACCGTTCTTCGTGTTCCATGAAGCATTCGATTACTTCGAGGATGCCTACGGTCTCAAGCATACGGGGGTGTTCAGCGTCGCCGCTGAAGTGCAGCCCGGCGCGCAGCATGTTGCCGCCATGCGCGCGCGGTTGAGCGAAGTGGGCAAGACCTGCGTGTTCAGCGAGCCGCCGATGCGTCCGCGTCTGGCCGAAACCCTGACTGCGGGGCTGCCGGTCAAACTGGCGGAACTCGATGGATTGGGCGGCTACACCCCTGCCACCGCTCAGGGTTATGAGCAGATGGTGGAAAAGCTGGGTAATGATTTGGCAGGGTGTCTGGAGTCGCTTTGATGGGGCGGTGTCTGAGTCATTGCTTTTCAGGCGAGTGAGTTCGCTCCCACAGATTGAGAGCGAACTCATTCGTGAAGCGTACGCCGCTGACTACAGGGCGAACGGCAGCGGCGTATGCACGTGCTGGCGCTGGGCCAAACGTTGCTGAAACTCCATAGGGTCATGGATCAGTACGTCCTGCCCGGCAAAGGATTCCGCCGCGATCAGGCGTGACAGCCAGAAACGCACGCAGGCTACGCGCAGCATGGTCGGCCACAGTTCGGCTTCGCCGGCGGTGAACGGACGCAAACCGGCGTAGGCACCGAGCAAGGCACGGGCGCGCGCACCGTCGATCTGACCGTCTTCTTCAGAGCACCAGTCATTGAGGGCAATGGCCAGGTCGTAAAGCATTGGCCCGGAGCAGGCGTTGTAGAAATCGATCAGCCCGGTCAAGTGCGTGCCTTCGAACAAGGCGTTGTCGCGAAACAGGTCGGCGTGCAGGTTGGCGCGTGGCAAGGCCATGATTCTCGGCGCGAGCCGTTCGAACTCTTCAAGTGCCGCCTGCAGCAGTGCGCTTTGCGTCGTGTCCAGGTGCGGCATCAACGTCGCGCCTTCGGCCTGCATCCAGTCCAGCCCCCGATCAGTCTTGCGCTCCAGCACATGCCCATGCGTGGCCAGATGCAAATGCCCCAGCAATTCGCCGATCTGTACGCAATGCTGGGTGTTCGGTTCGCTAACGTGTTTGCCCGGGAGCCTTGGCTGCAGCAGTGCCGGCTTGCCCGCCAGCTCGCGTAATGCGTGGCCGTCGGTGGTGCGTAGGGCGTAAGGCACCGGCAGATTGGCGTCGTGCAGTACGTCGAGCAGCTTGATGAAAAACGGTAGATCCTTGACTGGCCCGCGCTCAACCAGGGTCAGGACGAACTCGCCCTGCTCCAGGCTGACGAAGAAATTGCTGTTCTCGCTGCCGGCAGCAATGCCCTGAAAATCATGTAGACGGCCAAGCCCATAAGGGGCGAGAAACGTTTCCAGCTCAGGTCGAGCCAGGGGGGTAAATACGGACATGGTCAAGACTGCCAGTAAACAAAGTGAATGTTAGGCACTACCACTCGAAGATTTTCCATTCGGGAATCAGCATGTCCGGTTGGTCCGAACGAATGAAGTTGGCCTGAGTGCCATCGGAGCGTACTAGAAAGTACGGTTTACCGCCTTTGGGTGTGATCTTGATTGCGTAAAGAAACCCGTTCTGGCGGTATTCCTGAATGGTTTTGTCGCCTTCGGTGCGGATGGTAACGTCTGGATCCGCAGAAGGAGCCCCAGTGTCAGCAGCAACTGCAACCAGCGGGCAAAGTGCCAACAGGCTGGCCAGCAACAGGCGATTTGTTGTGCGCATGATAACCTTGTCCTTTTGTCGTCATTGGTCCTCGCATTCTAGCGCCGACCCCGCTGAAAAGGTTGATCTTGCTCATGAACCAAGCACCCCTCGTCCTGGTGGACGGTTCTTCCTATCTTTACCGTGCCTTTCACGCGCTACCGCCACTCGCTACGTCTAGGGGATTGCCTACGGGGGCGGTCAAGGGTGTGCTGAACATGCTCAAAAGCCTGCGTCGGCAGTATCCTGAAAGCCCGTTTGCCGTGGTTTTCGACGCAAAAGGCGGCACGTTCCGCGATGCGTTGTTTGCCGAATACAAGGCTAATCGCCCAAGCATGCCCGACGATCTGCGGGTGCAGGTCGATTTGCTTCACGCCTGCGTCAAAGGTCTGGGCTACCCGCTGCTCTGCGTCGAAGGCGTCGAGGCCGATGACGTGATCGGTACGCTGGCCCGCAGCAGCGCGGCCGCCAACCGCCCGGTGATTATCTCTACCGGCGACAAGGACATGGCGCAACTGGTCGATGGGCACATTACCTTGGTCAATACGATGACCGGTAGCGTGCTGGATGTGGCTGGCGTGAAAGAGAAGTTTGGTGTCGGTCCTGAACACATCATCGATTATCTGGCGCTGATGGGGGACAAAGTCGACAACATTCCGGGCGTGCCCGGTGTTGGCGAAAAAACCGCGGTCGGCCTGTTGGTCGGTATCGGCGGTGGTCTTGTCGAGCTGTACGCAAACCTGGACAAGGTTGCCGCACTGCCGATTCGTGGCGCGAAAACCCTGTCGGCCAAGCTTGAAGAGCACAAGGACATGGCGTTCCTGTCCTACGAGCTGGCGACGATCAAAATCGACGTGCCATTGGACGTCGAGCTGGACGCCCTGCACTGCGGCGAACCGGATCGCGAGAAGCTGGTCGAGCTGTACACCGAACTGGAGTTCAAAAGCTGGATTGACGAATTGCAGCGCGAAGCCAAGCGCGCCGGTGAGGAAATCGTCGTTGCACAGGAGCCGGTGGTCACCGAAGCGCGCTACGAAACCATTCTTGAACAGGATCAGTTCGAGGCCTGGTTGAAGAAGTTGAGCGACGCCAAGCTGTTTGCCTTCGTCACCAAGAGCAACGGTCCGGACGCACAAAAGGCGCAGTTGGTCGGCATGTCGTTTGCGGTCAAGACTAACGAAGCGGCTTATATCCCGCTGACCCACTCATACATGGGCGTGCCCCAGCAACTGGATCGAGACACCGTGCTCAGGGCGCTTCAGCCGCTGCTTGAGGACCCCGGGAAGGTCAAGGTCGGTCAGCACGCCAAGTTCGATATCAACATCCTCGCCAACTGCGCCATTGGCGGTGATCAGCGCCAAGGTATCACCGTGCGGGGCCTGGCGTTCGACACCATGCTCGAATCCTATGTGCTCGACTCCACTGCGACCCGGCACGACATGGACAGCCTGGCCCTCAAATACCTGGGCCACACGACCACCAGCCTGCAAGACATTGCCGGCAAGGGCGTGAAACAACTGACTTTCGATCAGATCGCGCTGGAGCAAGCCGCGCACTTTGCCGCCGAAGACGCGGATGTAACCCTGCGGTTGCATGAAGCCCTGATGGAAAAGCTCGCCCTTACACCAAGCCTGATGCCGGTACTCACCGACATCGAAATGCCATTGGTACCGGTGTTGGCGCGAATAGAGCGTCAGGGTGCGTTGGTCGATGCCAAATTGTTGGGTATTCAGAGCGTCGAACTGGGCGAGAAAATGATCGCCCTGGAGCGAGAGGCGTTTGCTATCGCCGGCGAGGAGTTCAACCTCGGCTCACCCAAGCAGCTCGGGGTCATTTTGTACGAAAAGCTCGGTCTTCCGGTCCTCAGCAAAACGGCCAAAGGCCAGGCGTCTACCGCAGAAGCGGTGTTGGCCGAGTTGGCTGAGCTGGATTACCCGCTGCCTAAAGTGCTGATGCAGTACCGCTCCATGAGCAAACTGAAGAGTACCTACACCGACCGTTTGCCGGAGCAGATCAACCCACGCACCGGGCGCGTTCATACGTCCTACCATCAAGCGGTTGCGGCGACCGGGCGCTTGTCGTCCAGTGATCCTAACCTGCAGAACATCCCGATCCGTTCGGCCGAAGGGCGCCGGATTCGTCAGGCTTTCGTTGCGCCCAAGGGCTACAAGCTGCTGGCCGCCGACTATTCGCAGATCGAGCTGCGAATCATGGCGCACCTGGCCAAGGACGAAGGGTTGCTGCATGCCTTCCGCAACAACCTGGATGTGCACCGTGCGACGGCTGCCGAAGTGTTTGGCGTCGAGTTGGAGGACGTCACCACCGACATGCGCCGCAAGGCCAAGGCGATCAATTTCGGTTTGATCTACGGCATGAGTGCGTTTGGTCTGGCGAAACAGATCGGTGTCGACCGCAAACAGTCGCAGGCGTATATCGACCGCTATTTTGCGCGCTATCCCGGTGTGCTGGATTACATGGAGCGCACGCGCGCGCAAGCGGCCGAGCAGGGCTTTGTAGAAACTCTTTTCGGCCGTCGGCTCTATCTGCCGGATATCAATGCCAAGAACCAGGCCTTGCGCAAAGGTGCGGAGCGTACTGCGATCAATGCGCCTATGCAGGGCACTGCAGCCGACATTATCAAGAAAGCCATGATTGCGGTCGATGGATGGCTGACTGACTCCGGTCTGGATGCCAGGGTTATTCTTCAGGTCCACGATGAATTGGTGCTGGAAGTGCGCGAAGACCTCGTTGAGCAGGTGCGTGAGGAGATTCGGCACTACATGAGTGGGGCAGCTAAACTCGATGTGCCGCTACTCGTCGAAGTAGGTGTTGGCAACAACTGGGACGAAGCACACTGATTGTGCTGAATAAACGTGCCTGGACTGCGACTTAAAGTCGCAGTCCAGCAGGTGTTTCGCCCCGGTTTCTCAGCTTATTCCTGAAATGAAGCACCGCTATAGCGAACCGCATCTAGATGCTCAGGAACTAAATCGGAGAATTCCCAGTCAGAGATTGGGAATGGGTGTGAAGCCCTTCAAGCTCCTAATGTTGTGTTAAGTGTTGGCAGATATCTGGACCACGCCCTAATGGTCTGGATCTTAAACCCCGAACTTCCCCCTCCCCATAAGAAGTCCGGGGTTTTTTTTGCCTGCGATTTTACGTTGCAGACGGCTCGGCACCCTTGTCCGCCAGCTCCATCCATCCCGCCAATACAGTGTAGGCGTCTTCCAGGCCCATGCGCTTGGGGGCTGAAAATAACTGGATGCTCACTGCATTGCCCCAGCCTTTATGAATTTCGGCCTGCACTTTGAGCAGGGCATTTTTCGCTGCGCCGTACGTCAGCTTGTCGGCTTTGGTCAGCAGAATATGCATAGGCATGTGGCTGGCGACGGACCAATCGAGCATCAGCAGGTCGAAATCGGTCATTGGATGACGGATATCCATCATCAGAATCAAACCTTTGAGGCTTTCGCGGCTGCCTAAATAGGCTTCCAGGTGACGCTGCCAGTGCAATTTAAGCGGGATTGGCACCTTGGCGTAGCCGTAACCGGGCAAGTCCACCAGGCGACGATGATCGTCGAGACTAAAGAAGTTCAGCAGCTGTGTACGCCCTGGAGTCTTCGATGTACGGGCCAGGCTGGCGTGAGTCAGGGTGTTCAGTGCGCTCGACTTACCGGCGTTGGAACGTCCTGCGAAGGCCACTTCAAAGCCTTCGTCGTCGGGACATTGATCGACTTTGGCCGCGCTGAGCATGAAAGTTGCCTGTTGGCACAGGCCGAGGATGGGGTTCTTGAGTTGCATGGGATTTCCGATGAGGGCGGTGCCGGCAAGAGCGCGGCAAGCAGTGTCGTTTCCGTTTCAGTAGCGCCAGTATATAATGCCGCAGATTTTGTGTGCGCTTTGTCCCACCGTAGGATGAAGTTCACGGGAACGAGTGGTTTGAATTGCGCATTAGAACGCAGCACGTTCCCAACCCTGAAAAGGTCGTTTTATGAAGAAATGGCTGCTAGCTGCCGGTGTCTTGATGCCGTTTTTCAGCGCTCAGGCTACACAGGATCCGGAAGCTATGTACAACCGTGCTTGCGTGGCTTGTCATGCCGGTCAACTGCCAATGGCGCCGAAACCTGGCGACCGGGCAGTTTGGGCGCCTAGACTGTTGCAGGGTATGGATACGCTGGTGCAACACGTTACCCAGGGTTTCAAGGCAATGCCGCCGCGTGGATTGTGCATGGACTGCAGTAGCGAGGATTACCGCGCAATCATCCAGTGGATGAGCGAGTAACCCCGATACATAACTCTTTCACCCTTAGCCGTAGTTGGATTAGCTGATGAACAAATTAATCGTGAGTCTGCTGTTGACCTTGGGCATCTCTGGTATGGCCCAGGCCGCCGGTGCTGTTACCGGTGTTGTTGGCGACGCTGCTGCCGGTCAGGCAAAAGCGGCTGTGTGTGGCGCTTGTCATGGCCCGGACGGCAATAGTATGGCGCCTAACTTTCCGAAATTGGCAGGTCAGGGGCAGCGCTATCTGCTCAAGCAAATGCATGACATCAAGGATGGTAAGCGTACGGTCCTGGAAATGACCGGTCTGCTGACCAACCTGCAAGACCAGGACCTGGCTGATATTTCAGCTTACTTCTCCAGCCAGAAAGGCAGCGTAGGTGCTGCTGATCCGAAGTTGGTTGCTGCAGGCGAAGCGTTGTTCCGTGGCGGTAAACTGGAACAGGGCATGCCTGCCTGCCTCGGTTGCCACTCACCCAATGGTGCAGGTAACGTGGCTGCCGGCTTCCCGCACCTGGGTGGTCAGCACGCTACTTACGTGGCAAAACAGCTGACCTCGTTCCGTGAAGGTGATCGCACCAACGACGGCGATACCATGGTAATGCGTACCATTGCTTCGAAGCTGAGCAACAAGGACATCGCAGCGCTGTCGGCCTACATTCAAGGTCTGCATTGATCGCGGCCTGATCAGTCTGCGAACGGCTTACACTTTTCGCAATGATTTGAGGCTCTCCTGCATGGACGCAGGGTCAAAAAGGGTGGCTACGGCTGCCCTTTTTCGTGGCTGCCAGCGTTACACTAGCGAACTCAAGCCTGTCCGCCCGGTCCAACACTGGTCGCGCCAAGGCGACTTTATTTGCCCAGGAGTAAAGCATGCGTAATTTGATTCTCAGCGCCGCTCTCGTTACCGCCAGCCTGTTCGGGATGACCGCTCAGGCTGCCGAGCCTATCGAAGCCGGTAAACAGTATGTCGAGCTGAGCAGCGCTGTTCCTGTTTCCGAGCCTGGCAAGATCGAAGTAGTTGAAATGTTCTGGTACGGCTGTCCACACTGCTATGCCTTCGAGCCGACCATCAACCCATGGGCAGAAAAACTGCCTGCCGATGTGCACTTCGTGCGTCTCCCCGCCATGTTCGGCGGCCCGTGGGACGCTCACGGCCAATTGTTTTTGACCCTGCAGTCCATGGGCGTTGAAAACAAGGTTCACTCTGCCGTGTTCAATGCCATCCAGAAAGAACACAAAAAACTGACCACTCCAGACGAAATGGCTGAATTCGTCGCGACTCAAGGCGTTGACAAGGACAAGTTCCTGGCCACATTCAACTCCTTCGCGATCAAGGGCCAAATCGCAGCAGCAAAAGAACTGGCCAAGAAGTATGAAATTACTGGCGTTCCAACCCTGATCGTCAACGGAAAATACCGCTTTGACCTGGGTTCTGCTGGCGGTCCTGAACAAACATTGCAAGTCGCCGACCAGTTGATCGCCAAAGAGCGCGCTGCTGTTGCTGGCAAATAAGAGGCGTTAGCCATGCGACGCTGGGGAACAGAACGCGTTGTTGGCAGGCACGATGCGCATGTCAACGAAGACCACCTGGAAACAAGCGGCTTGCCGGCCGATGGTCGGTTGCGCTTGCTCAGCTTCAACATTCAGGTCGGTATCAGCACCGAGCGGTACCGGCACTACTTGACGCGCGGGTGGCAGCATCTGCTGCCGCATACCGGGCGAGCAGGCAACCTGCAAAAGATCGGTGATCTGCTCGGCGACTTCGATCTGGTCGCGCTGCAGGAGGCCGATGGTGGCAGCCTGCGATCAGGTTATATCAATCAAGTCGAACACCTTGCCCAGCTCGGGGCCTTCCCGTACTGGTATCAGCAACTCAATCGTAACCTCGGGCGTTTTGGCCAGCACAGCAACGGTGTGCTCAGCCGTTTGCGGCCGTGGGCGATAGAAGATCACCCGTTGCCAGGTCCTGCCGGGCGCGGGGCCATCCTGGTCCGTTTTGGCGAAGGTCCGGAAGCATTGATCGTGGTGATGATGCACCTGGCACTGGGCGCACGCGTTCGCACCCGGCAACTGGCTTACATTCGCGAGTTGATTGGTGATTATCGCCACCAGGTGTTGATGGGCGACATGAACACTCATGCCACCGACTTGCTGGAAAACTCACCGCTTCGGGACTTGGGCCTGTTGGCGCCGCAGATCGAAGCGACGTTCCCCAGTTGGCGCCCTCAGCGCTGTCTTGATCATATTTTGCTCAGCCCCAGCCTGACGCTGGAGCGAGTGCAGGTCCTGGCTCAACCCATCTCCGACCATTTGCCCGTTGCCGTGGAGATCCGCCTGCCTGCATCGTTAACGGGTGATTCGCTGCCTGTGGCCAGCACGCCTCTTCGTGGAACCCTTGGATGAGCGAAGAAGCAGAACGCTGGAAAGAAAAGTACCTGAAAAGTCTCGAACAACAGGAAAAGCTTGAAAATCGCTGGAATGCGCGACTCGATCTGCTGCGGCGTGGCCTGGTGCGCAGCAGCCTGGCCGCTGAAGGCAGTGATCGCGCCGTTGATCACTGCATGAAAGAAATGCGTGAGGTCGTTCGCAAGGATGACATGGATGCCGCCCTCGCCGCGCTTCTCCCCCGGCTGGAAAAAGCCGTGCTCGATTCGGAGCAGCGCCGCGAAACCAGAGTCGGGCAGATGGGCACGGCCTTGAACTCATTAGTTGCCCAGTTGCAGAGTCTGCCCTTGCCTCGAGAGGTGAGTCGCCCGCTCAAGAGTTTTGCCAAGCAGTTGGATGAGCGCGTTTCTCAGGCGCGTGAACTGCCACTGTTGCTCGCCGAATTGAGCGCGTTGCAGGGCAAAGCGTTGACCCTGCTGGAAAACTCTGAAGAGACAAACTCACGGCCGGGACTCCTGCAGCGGTTGTTTGGTGGTCGCGAGGCTGCCAATACCGGCACGGAGCCGATGCCCGAGGCTGCGATGGGCTCGGTATTGGCGTCTGTCGAGTCGGTGATGCTGCCTGCCGAAACGCGGATTGAAAGCACAGAGGTCCCTGAGCACGCTCAAGTGGTGCAGGTCGCCTCACCCGTGCCTGCCGCTCCTGCAACCGTTCAGCGTGTTGATGACCCGGTAGAAGAGGCGCCTGAGCCTGCCGCGATAACGGTGCCAGTGCCTGCGGCTGTCAGCTCGACGCCAACGGTCGCGGCGCCTGCAGTCCTTGATGCCCGTGCGCCAACCGAGGCGCCAGTTGCCGCAGAGGTTGCGCTCGTTGTCGAAGAGGTGTTTGTCGCACCGGAGCTGATTGAGCAATTGCCAGTCGCGCTGCCTGAGCGCCTTCCAGACGCCGTCGATAGCGGCGCGCTGGCCGCTGAGCCGGTGGCTGAGAGCGTGCCGCAGCTCGATCAAGAGAATGTCGAGCAAGACGTCACCTACGACCTCCCGGCTACTCCAGAGCCAACTTACAGCTCTGTGGCGACACATATTGAAGAAACACTGCTGGGCCTGCTTGACGACCTGACCTTGCCGGAGCGTCACCAGCCTCAAGCACAGTCGATGCGAGAACGTTTGGCCAAGGGCCTGAACTGGTACGAATTGTTGCCGCTTCTAGATGACCTGGTCGTGCTGATGTTGGCGATCACGGACAGCGGACAGCATGAGTTCGAGGTGTACCTCAAGCAACTCAACGAGCGGCTTGAGTCATTTCAGAGCAGCTTGCAGGCCGCCAGTGAGGGCCAGGCCGACAGCTGCTCTGTTGCCCGCGACATGCAAAGTGAGCTGCGTGAACAGGTCGATGGCCTGCAAAGCAGCGTGCAGGACGCAGCCGACCTGAACAGCCTCAAGCAGGTCCTAGAGAATCGTCTGGAGGGCCTGCTGGGCACGATGGATCAGCATCAGCAGCAGCATGACGAGCGGGAGCAGGAAGTCGCTGCACGGCTGCAAGGCCTGGCGAACCGGGTCGCGACCATGGAACAAGAGGCTCAGGGCTTTCGCGTGCACCTTGAGGAGCAGCGGCAGAAAGCCTTGGTCGATCCGCTGACGGGCCTGCCCAATCGTGCCGCCTGGAGTGAACGGCTGGAGCAGGAGGTCGGTCTTCGGCAAAAAAATGGCAATGAGCTGCTGCTGGGGATGATTGATCTCGATTACTTCAAAAGGATCAATGACAACTACGGCCACCTGGCGGGCGACAAGGTGCTGAAGATCATCGCCACAGAACTGCGCAAACGTCTGCGGCCCGGCGACTTTATCGCCCGTTTTGGCGGTGAAGAGTTTGTTCTATTGATCCCGCATACCCCCATGCCTGATGGTGTGGCGTTGATGGACAAGCTGCGCAGGGCCATCGAGGCCTGCCCGTTTCACTTCAAGGGCGAGCCGGTAACGGTCACCATTTCTGTGGGGATCACTGCTTTTGGGGTGGGTGAGCGTAGCGAGTTTGTGTTGAAGAGAGCGGACGAAGCGTTATACCGCGCCAAGGATGAAGGCAGAAACCGCATCGAATGCGGCTGACAGGCCCCGTGTCGAGTAATGACTAAATATTGCGTAACGCTGCTTTACTAAAGCGTTTTGTCAGCATTACGTTATGCTATTGCATTACTTGCCTATGCGTGTTCCGACCTTCCATGAAATTGCTCACCGCTTTGGTTTTGTTCATCTTCCTGACCGCGTGCACCAGCAGTGGTCCGAAGCTCGACACCAGTCACCCCTCCGCCAACCATGACAGTCGGGTCCAGTTCGTCATCGTGCACTACACCAATGCGTCGTTGGAGCGTTCCTTGGCGCTATTGACCCATGGCGAGGTCAGCAGCCATTACCTGATCGGCGATCAGTCGCGCCCCACGGTCTACAAACTGGTCGATGAAAACCTTCGCGCCTGGCATGCCGGCGAAAGCGAGTGGCAGGGCCGAACCTGGCTCAACTCCAGCTCCATCGGAATCGAAATAGTCAACCCGGGTTTCCGCGATACGCCCACTGGCAGGCTTTGGTACCCCTATACAGAGGGCCAGGTCCAGGCGTTGATCGTATTGCTCAAAGACATCGTCAAACGCAATAACATCGATCCTCGACACATCATTGGACACAGCGACATCGCTCCTCTGCGCAAGCTCGATCCGGGCCCATTGTTTCCATGGAAGCGTCTTGCGGATGAAGGGCTGGGTATCTGGCCGGATGCACAGAGGGTGGCTCAGCGCCAGGCGTCGATGATGGACAACCAGCCGAGCGTTACCTGGTTTCAGCAGCAGTTGGCGCAGCTGGGTTATGTGACTCCCCAAACGGGCGAGCTGGATGTAGCTACACGTCACGTGTTAGCGGCGTTCCAGATGCACTATCGGCCGGAGCGATTCGATGGTCAGCCGGATGTGCAGAGTGCAGCTATCCTGCAAGTGCTCAATCATTAACGCTAAAAACAGCCGGCCCGTCTGATAGGGCAGGTTATTTTCTGAGTTGTTGCTATACCTCAGTGATATTCATTTGGATAGACATTGATGTCGATGGCTGCTGCACGCACTCTGATCTTTCGTCCCTGGCTGCTGGCCTTACTGGCGGCATTGATCAGTGCTGTCTTGTTGTTAGTCGGCAGCTTTGGCTTGGTCATGCATCAAGCCAGGCAGGATGAAAGAGAACAGATGAATGCTCAGGGCGAGCGCTTTTTGGTGCGTCTGGAGCAAATGTTCGGCCAATTGCGCGAAGGTCTCGATCAGCTGGAGGCCCAGCCTTTGCGCAGCTGTAGCCCGCAAATGCTGGAACTGCTGCGTCAGGTCAGCGTCAGCTATCGGTTCGTGTATGACGCCTCGTTTGTCGGTGGGTCGCAGCCGTGTTCGAGTCGGGGGGGGCAAAACCTGGTCGATTCCCCGCGCGCTCCGGATATTCGCGGGCCTACCTATGACTATTGGCTCAATACGTCTGCCCAGCCCGATGACAATCTGGCTGCGTTGATGCTGGGACGAGGCGATTTCCGGGTGTTGACCTCTCGGGGGCACCTCACCGATGTGGTTGATCTGCCCGTCGATGGCAGTCTGTTGGTGGTGCTTGATAAAGGCGCCAGGGCCATACCGGTGTTGGGGCCTGCGCAGGCATGGCCACCGACACCGGACTGGTCGGCCGACACCCTGCAAACCTTGGTCACCACCCCCACTCAGCTTATTTACCGGATGCCCACGCAGAGCCCGGAATACCAGCTTGTACTCATCACTTCGCGCACAGGGCTACAGCCGCAAACGAGGGGTGCCTGGTGGTTGCTGATCCCGGCCAGTCTCCTGATTGCGCTGTGCATCGGTGGATTGGTGTTGCAATTGGTGCGTCAGCGCCAGTCGTTGGGCGGCGAGCTTCATGGCGCGTTGCGTCGGGGCGAATTGCAGGTGCTTTATCAGCCAATATTCGATCTCAACAGCCGCCGCTGCGTCGGTGCCGAGGCTTTGGTGCGCTGGCGTCGGCCGGATGGCAGTTTGACCAGCCCGGATCTGTTCATTCCACTGGCGGAGAACACCGGGCAGATTCGGCAAATCACCGACTTTGTTCTTCAACAATTACTGGAACAGTTAGGCCAGTTATTGCGCGCGAATCCGCATTTGTACATCTCGGTGAACCTGGCCGCATGTGATGTCATGGCCCCACGCATTGGTCGGGTAGCGGCCAGATTGCTGACGCTGCATCGGGTGGCCGCGCGTCAGATTGCGTTCGAGGTGACCGAGCGCGGGTTGATTGATGTCGTGGTGGCACGCGATCACCTGCAAGCACTGCGCGACGTCGGCCATCAGGTATTGATCGACGATTTTGGCACCGGTTATTGCAGCCTTGCGTACCTGCAAACCCTGCCTGTGGATTGCCTGAAAATCGACAAGGCATTCATCGACGCGCTGGGGCACGATGCGGCGAGCAGCGGTGTCGCGCCGTACATCATTCGCATGGCTCACGCCCTGCAGTTGCGCGTGATCGCCGAAGGGATAGAGTCAGAAGCGCAGGCCGTGCTGCTCAGCAGTGAAGGCGTGAGCTATGGCCAGGGCTGGCTGTTTGCGCGGCCATTGAGCGCAGCCAAATTTTCCGAACTGGTTACCGGCGGGCGGCGAACACTCTCCCGCCGCAACGATGATGAGGCCTGAGACCTCACGCCTAGATCGGCAATGCCATGTAGAACTGAGTGCCCTGCCCCGGTCGCGAATAGACGCCCATCCGGCCACCGTGCAATTGCACGATTTCCTTGCACAGTGCCAGACCTAGCCCTGCCCCGCCTTTCTTGCGCCCGACCTGAACGAAGGGTTCGAAAATCCGCCCTTGCTGCCCATAAGCGATGCCTTCACCGTTGTCCTCGATGCTGACGATGACACGCTCGCCGTGGCGCCGTGCCTGCAGGCGAATCAGCCCGTTCTGCGGGGTATGGCGTAGCGCGTTATCCAACAGGTTATCCAGTACGCGCTCAAGCTGCGTCTTGTCGGCGTTCACGCGTGGGAGCGGCTCCTGAATCTCGACCAGCAACGCGATATTCTGCTCATCGGCTTGTTCGGCGAAACGCTGGCGCGCCAGCTCGAGCAGATCATCAAGGGCGCAGGGGGCGAGGCTGAGTTTTTGCAGACCATTCTGGTAACGCGAGAAATTCAGTAGATCGTTGATTAACTGCATCAAACGCTGCATTTCTTCATTGACCGTATTAAGCAGGTCGGCTTCACGCGAGTCCGCGGCAAAGTGCACGCGCTCTTGAAGCAGGCCGAACGCCATGTGCATGCCGGTCACGGGGGTGCGCAATTCATGGGAAGCGCGCAGTACGAACTCGCTGCGTACCCGCTCGAATGCACGTTGTTCGGTCACGTCGCGCAGCACCATCACCGCGCCAAGGATATGGCCCTTGGTATGGCTGACGGGCGTCAAACTGTAGGTCAGCAGCCGTGACTCGCCATCGACCTCAATGGCCAGGTCGTCGGGGACACGATCCAGACTTCCGCCGCGCAGCGTCAGGTACAGCTGTTCGTCCAGCTCAGGGCGCTGCAAGGCCTCGCCCAACCCTTGACCGAGTCGGTTTTCGTCCCAGCCCAGTTGGCGTTGGGCTACTGGATTAAGGTGCTCCAGACGGCCTTGCCGGTCAATCATGAGCAACCCGTCATCGATGCTGTCAAGCACTGCTTGCAGGCGCTGCTGACCCGCGAGCAGCTCATCGATATTCGTCGCCTGATGCTGGCGCAAGGCTTCGGCCATGATCCCGAAACGTCGAGTCAGCAGGTTCATTTCCGCCGCCGAAGAAATCGGCAGCGTGACCTCGAAATTGCCTTGGCCGATATTGTCGGCGGCCTTGGCCAGTGCCTCGATAGGTGCGCCGAAACGCTGAGCAATACCGTGGGCGGTAATAAAACCGATACACAAGACGGCAATGCCCACCAATCCCAGCAGGGCGGCAATCCAGAGAGCCCTTTCTCGGGCCGTACTCTGGGTTTGATTGATGTTTTCCAGTGCTTGCCTATGGGCGTCGATCAACCCGTTGCGCAGGACATCGAAACTGTTAGTCAGCGCGACATTATCGCGGACCTCGGCGGGTTGACGTTGCGATTGCTCGAAATCCTGAATAAACCGCTGATAATCGATGCGGGCCTGAGTAAAACCGTTTTGCAGATTGCTTTGCGCTTCGTTTTCGATGCCTTGGGCCAACAGCGCTTGAAACTGCTGGCGAGCCTGCAAGACGGCGGCTCTATCGGACTGTCCTTTGAGCATCATGACCAATTGATCGCCGAGGTTCTTGCGCAACTTCAGGCCCAAGTCGAGGGTGATGAAGTTTTGCTGGACCAGCGACTCCTGGGCTTTTGCCATCTGCATCACGCTGACGAGCCCGAGCAGCAGTCCCAGCAGCGCGACCGTGATCAACGCCGAAATGCTCAGGAACAACCGGGTACGCAACTTCATCGTGAACTTCATGAATTGAGATTCATAGCGTGTACTGCTTGCGTTTGCGGTACAGCGTCGAGGCATCGATACCCAGGGTTTTAGCGGCTTGGTCAAGCGTGTCGCTGGTCGCCAGAACGGCGCCGATGTGGGCTTTCTCCAATTCGTCCAGGCTCAGCGCAGCGCCGATCCGTGGTGCGTTATTGGTCGGCTGCTCGGCCATCCCCAAATGACTCACCTCCACGCGTTCTTGAGGGCAAATGATGCTGGCCCGTTCGACCACGTTACGCAGTTCCCGAATGTTGCCGGGCCAACGATAATTGAGCAGGGCTGCCCGCGCCTCTTCGCTGAAACCGCGTCCGGGACGGGCGTACTCCTTGACGAAGCGGGCAAGAAACCGGTCGGCGAGGGCCAGAATATCTTCGCTACGTTCACGCAGCGGCGGCAGATTCAGGGTAATGACGTTTAAGCGATACAACAGGTCTTCGCGAAAACGGCCATCGCGCACCATGTCTTCAAGGTTGAGGTTGGTTGCCGCCAGAATTCGCACATCGGCTCGACGCGTGACCGGGTCGCCAACGCGCTCGTACTCTTTGTCCTGGATGAAACGCAGTAGTTTAGGTTGCAGCGTCAGCGGGAAATCGCCGATCTCGTCGAGGAACAGGGTGCCGCCATCGGCCTGGTTGACCCGGCCCAATGTGCTTTCGCTGGCGCCGGTAAATGCACCACGGCTATGGCCGAACAGCTCGCTTTCCATCAGTTCGGCGGTCAGCGAGGGGCAGTTGATCGTGATGCAGGACTTCTTCGCCCGTTTGCTCCATGCGTGAATCGCACGCGCCAGCTCGCCTTTTCCAGTGCCGGACTCGCCGAGAATCAGGATGTTCGCATCCGTATTCGCGACCTGACGCGCGGTTTCCAATACGGCCATCATCGACGGGCTGTGAGAGTCCAGGCCGTCCTTGGGCTTGCGCACTTCACCTTCCAGCGCTTCGAGCCGCGCGGACAGTTGACGGATTTCAAGTTGCTTGGCGGTGGCCAGTCGCAGTTGATCCGGGCTGCAAGGTTTTACTAGGTAGTCGGCCGCGCCCGCCTGAATCGCATCGACGGCGGTATCGACGGCTGAGTGGGCGGTGACGATCACCACGCGCATCCACGGCGCCTGGATGCGCATTTGCGCCAGCACGTCCAAGCCATTGTCTTCACCCAGGCGCAGGTCCAGAAAGCACAGGTCGAATACCTGGCGCTGAAGCAACGCCTCTGCCTGGGCCGCGCTGTTGGCGGTGGCGACGGTATAGCCTTCATCTTCAAGGCAATAGCGAAAGGTGCGAAGGATCGCGGACTCGTCATCCACTAAAAGAATACGGCCTTGATGCTCAGTGGCTGTGTCCATATTCCTACGCTCCTTTAAGACTGTTCTTAGTTAGTCCCGGAAAAATCGGGCAAGTTGCATGGTTAATTCTGCTTGATTCGGCGGTCTGCATGGTAGCTATCTGTTAGTGATGTCGTCATCGGCCTGATTTATATGCGTTTTAGCGTCTCAAACGTGCTGGCACGAGGCTTGCGACACTCCCGCGACTATCGTCACAAACAACCTGCGCAGACATTGATGGAGAATCGTTATGCACCCGCTGAAGAAGATTGCCCTGGCCACCGCTACGACCGCAGTACTGGGGTTGACCCCTATGTTTGCGCAGGCCGCTCAGGAAGATCTGGCTACTCAGCTGACCCAGGCGCGGCAGGAAGGTTCGATCTGGACCGCGTTCGCTCTTAACCGCCATTTGAGCCCTTTCAAGATCGACGTCACGGTCGAGAAAGGGACTGCGGTGCTCAAGGGCAAGGTTGAAAATGACGTTGATCGTGAGTTGGCTGAACAGATAGCGCTCGACACCAAAGGCATAGACAAGGTCGATAACCAGCTGGAGGTAGACCCAAATGTCGCTGCTGAGCCAGGCACTAAAGCCAAAATCGCTCAGCGTTTTGAAGATGCAACACTCACCGCGACGGTGAAATCAAAACTGCTGTGGAACAGCGTGACCCAGGCGCTGAGTATTCAAGTGGATAGCAAAGACGGGGTGGTCACGCTTAAAGGCCAGGCCCAAAGCGCCGAAGCCAAGGAGCTGGCTGGCAGGCTGGCGAGCAACACCGATGGGGTGACAGAGGTTAATAACCTGATCAGCCTGAGTGCCAGTGACCCCTCGGTACCCAAGGTCCAGCCTGGCGCAACTAACGCCGGCGAAGTGATCAGCGATCTCTGGATTACCAGCAAGGTTAAATCCAGTTTGATCTACAGCCGTAACCTTGATGGATTGAACATCAAAGTCGATACCAAGGATGGCATGGTCAGCCTGAGCGGTGTGGTCGCCAATTACGCCGAAAAACAACTGGCGGTCGAAATCGCGCGGAATATTCGTGGCGTACGCGGTGTTGATGCCGACGCGTTGAAAGTCATCACCCGGACGGCGGGTTAGTCCCATCGTGCAGAACGCACGATGCCCATGGGGCCGTCGTGCAGGATGCTTGCAAGTATGCGGCTGTTATTTATTTAAATACTTGATAAGTAAGGTTTTTTATAGATAAAGAAGCTGGCATGCAGGCTGCAGAAGGTTACGTAACAAAGGCTGAGCAGTACGCTCGCCCAACAAGATCGAACAGCCACTCAGGTGGAGGAGTTTCAGGATGAACAGCCCGCGTATCGCTCAACTGCGTATTTCGCCTCTGCCTATTCAGCAGGGTTTGTTTGTCAGCCTGGCGCTGCTCGTCACTTTGATTGTCGGACAACAATTTGAGCGTTGGGACAGTCACCGGAATGTGCATCAGATCAAACAGCCTTTCATGACCGGCAGCACCTACACCAACGTGAGCGCCGCAGCCCCGAAAGACGTTGCCCTGAGCTTGCAACCGGTCGAGGGGGAAGCCTCTGTCAGTGAACGACCTCATCCACAAAGCTGGGTGTTCTAGGCATGTTGTCCTGGAAGCCTGAAATATACGCAAGAAAAAACGCAACGTAAGGAGAATCACCATGTTGAGTTGGGCAATCACGTTCTTGATCATTGCTATCGTCGCTGCCGTATTGGGCTTCGGTGGTATCGCTGGCACCGCTACGGGTATCGCGAAGATTCTCTTTATCGTGTTCCTGGTGCTTTTTGTCGCTTCGTTCTTCTTCGGTCGTCGCGGTCGAGGTTGACGCGCTTTTTCACGCCTGTATGCCGCGACACAATCAGGGTCTAATCAGGAGAGCGCTGTGATGCAAGTCCGTGATTTTCATTCAGAAATGAATTTCGCGGACTTGCCGAGCGCTTTATTTTTCGACCATCGATCTAAAAATTTCCAGCAGAAAACTCCCCCGCTTTAATACCGAATTACCTTTTTATTCGCTCATGCCCCGGGTTGGATTTTTAAATCTCTTTTCGCTACAGGCGACGCTTTAGCCAGTCTGGCGCCGAAAAACGGTATTTATTCCCGCCGCGTAAATGACCTTGTTCAATCTGAAACCTGGGTTTCATTTGACGTACCTCATGCCGATTCGGCATGAGGTAGGCGTTTACGGCATTAGACGTCGCGTCTTGTCCTCGGAATAGTTGCGCCCTTTTTCGCCTGCTAAAGAGCTGGGACGCCCAACTGCGGAAACCTTCTACTGGACAGCCCTCAAGCCATCTTTGTCCTCGATGCGGCCTTCAAAAAAAGCCAAATCAAATGCCTTGATGGGGGATGTCCACGCCACTTGATATAAGGGTAATGACATGAAGAAGGCAAAGCTGAGCCTCGCCTGGCAGATCCTCATCGGTCTGGTTCTGGGGATTGCAATCGGGGCACTGCTCAACCATTTCAGTGCTGAAAAAGCCTGGTGGATCAGCAACGTTCTGCAACCAGCGGGTGACATATTCATCCGCCTGATCAAGATGATCGTGATCCCGATTGTGGTGTCTTCACTGATCGTTGGTATAGCGGGTGTGGGTGATGCTAAAAAACTGGGACGCATCGGCCTCAAAACCATTCTCTATTTCGAAGTCGTCACTACCATCGCCATTCTGGTAGGCCTGGTGTTGGCCAATGTGTTCCATCCGGGCACAGGCATCGACATGAGTACCTTGGGCACCGTCGATATCTCCAAGTACCAGCAGACGGCCTCCGAGGTGCGGCACGAGCATGCGTTCATAGAGACCATCCTCAACCTGATCCCGTCGAACATCTTCGCCGCCATCGCTCGCGGTGATATGCTGCCGATCATCTTCTTCTCGGTATTGTTCGGCCTCGGCTTGTCCAGCCTGCAATCAGACCTGCGTGAGCCGCTGGTAAAGATGTTTCAGGGCGTCTCGGAAAGCATGTTCAAAGTTACCCATATGATCATGAGCTACGCCCCGATAGGTGTGTTTGCCTTGATCGCGGTCACGGTCGCTAACTTCGGTTTTGCGTCCCTGCTGCCGCTGGCCAAGCTGGTGATCCTGGTTTACTTCGCCATCGCTTTTTTTGCCTTCATGGTGCTGGGTCTGATTGCCCGCCTGTTCGGGTTCTCGGTGATCAAGCTGATGCGCATCTTTAAAGATGAGCTGGTCCTCGCCTACTCCACCGCCAGCTCCGAGACCGTGCTGCCGCGTGTGATCGAGAAGATGGAAGCCTACGGCGCACCCAAGGCTATTTGCAGCTTCGTGGTGCCGACCGGCTACTCGTTCAACCTTGATGGCTCGACCCTGTATCAGAGCATTGCGGCGATCTTCATTGCTCAGCTTTATGGCATTGACCTGTCGATAGGGCAGCAATTGATGCTGGTCTTGACCCTGATGGTCACGTCCAAAGGGATCGCGGGCGTGCCGGGCGTGTCCTTCGTGGTGTTGCTGGCAACGTTGGGTAGCGCGGGTATTCCGTTGGAAGGTCTGGCCTTTATCGCCGGTGTCGACCGGATCATGGACATGGCCCGTACGGCGCTGAACGTGATCGGCAATGCCTTGGCGGTGTTGGTGATCTCGCGCTGGGAAGGCATGTATGACGATGCCAAGGGCGAGCGCTACTGGAACTCCCTTCCGCACTGGCGCAGCAAAGAGCCGCTGCCAGCGGGTGAAACCGTCATTGACTGATCACTGACGCGCCGCACTGACAAACCCCGGATTTCCGGGGTTTTGTCTTTTTGACGTTCCTGCCGCAATACGGCCAGCCCCATTTGTTGTTAACCCCTGTCGCCGCTATCATCGCCGCATCTTCTGAGGGACTTACTGATGCTCAATGGCCTATGGCTTGGCTTTTTTGTGGTGGCGGCGGTCTCGGCGCTGGCGCAGTGGCTGATTGGCGGGAATGCCGGGATCTTTGCAGCGATGGTGGAAAGCATTTTCGCCATGGCCAAGTTGTCGGTCGATGTGATGATCCTGCTGTTCGGCACCCTCACCCTCTGGTTAGGGTTTCTGCGCATTGCGGAGAAGGCCGGGATCGTCGATTGGCTGGCCAAAGTACTGGGCCCGTTGTTCCGCCATCTGATGCCTGACGTCCCGCCTGGTCATCCGGCGCTGGGGCTGATCACCCTCAACTTCGCTGCCAATGGCTTGGGTCTGGACAACGCCGCCACACCTATTGGTCTCAAGGCCATGCGTGCGCTGCAAGAGCTGAACCCCAGCAAGACCACGGCCAGTAACGCGCAGATTCTGTTTCTTGTGCTCAACGCTTCGTCCCTGACCCTGATGCCGGTGACGATCTTTATGTACCGGGCTCAGCAAGGCGCGGTGGATCCGACGCTGGTGTTCTTGCCGATTTTGCTGGCGACCAGCGCCTCCAGCCTGGTCGGATTGCTGTCGGTAGCGTTCATGCAACGCTTGCGGTTGTGGGACCCGGTGGTCCTGGCGTATTTGATTCCCGGTGCACTGCTGCTGGGCGGTTTCATGACGCTGCTCGCCGGGCTGTCGGCTACCGCGTTGGCAAGCCTGTCGTCGATCCTCGGTAATTTGACGTTGTTTGGCCTGATCATGGTGTTTCTGCTCATTGCCGCGTTCAAGAAAGTGAAGGTGTACGAGGCCTTTGTCGAGGGCGCGAAAGAAGGCTTCGATGTCGCCAAGAACCTACTGCCCTATTTGGTAGCGATGCTCTGCGCGGTCGGTGTATTGCGTGCGTCAGGTGCGCTGGATTTCGGCCTTGATGGCATTCGGCATCTGGTGCAATGGGCGGGGATAGACTCCCGCTTCGTCGATGCCCTGCCCACTGCAATGGTCAAACCGTTCTCTGGCAGCGCCGCACGGGCGATGCTGATCGAGACCATGCAGACTCAGGGCGTCGACAGCTTTCCGGCGCTGGTGGCCGCGACGATTCAGGGCAGCACTGAAACCACCTTCTACGTGCTGGCGGTCTACTTCGGGTCTGTCGGTATCCAGCGTGCGCGGCATGCGGTGGGTTGCGCACTGCTGGCGGAACTGGCCGGGGTCGTTGCGGCCATCCTCGTTTGCTACTGGTTCTTCGGCGCCATGGCGTAATGCTTTTGACCCTGCTCAAGGGTCCATTGCACCAGTTGCGCCGCTAGCGTATCGCTGGCCTGACTGAAACCCGCCACCACCGAAGGTACCTGTTTGTCAGTGACGGGTTGGTGTACGTCGAAACGACGGCTGGCGACGATGCGTTTGTCCTCACTGACCAGTCGCGCATCGAGACGGACGACCACGTCGATGACCTGTCCATGGTATTCGCTCTGGAACGCCTGTAGCTCGCCGCTCAGCTCAAAATCCGCCTGCAGGTTACTGTCATCGGTGCTGAGCGACTGCACGCGGCCATCGCGCGTAAAGGCGTCAAGCAGTCGGTTACGCAGTGCCACCGGGGCCGGATCGCTCCAGCGCGCGCCCTTGTAATTACTGATCAGATCCCCCTGAGGCACGACGGCGATTCGCGGGCTGTCCAGCGCCTCGCTAGCTCTGGGCCGGGCCACCCGTAGCGACCAGGCAAGCGGTGCTCCGTGGGCGGCTTGCGGTGCTGATTGCGACGTGGTCAATCGGTAGACATCGGACGGTTCAGCTTGTGGCAGGATCGAGCACGCGCTCGACAGCAACAATGCTCCGGCAACGGCGAAACGACCGAGTGAGTGATGGGCAAGCCTCATGGCTCGAACTCCTTGTTCTTGTCGCGGCCCAGAAGGTAACCGCTCGGATTGGCTTCCAGGCGGCGGGAAATTAACCGGAACGAGGTCAGCGTGTCGCGCAATTCGCGCACGGCCGGGCCTAGTTCGCTGAGTCCTTGCATGCCGCTGTCGAGCGAATCATGGTTATTTTTGAGCAGGTTGCTGATGGTCAGGCTGCTTTGCTCGATGGATTTCATCGCCTGTTCGGCGCTGTTGAACATCTGTTTGCCGTCATTGTTGAGCAAGCCGTTAGCGTTGCGCATCAACAAGGCGGTTTGCTCCAGCGTTGCACTCGCTTGCTTACCGACCTGCGCCAGTTGGTTGAGGGCCTGGCGTATATCGTCGCGCTGCTCGGCGATGACGCCGGTGGTTTGTTCCAGATGCTGGAGGGTCAGGCTGAGGCTTTTCGCGTTGTCGGGCGAGAACATCTGGTTGGCGTTGTGCAGCAATTCATTAACGCCGCTCATCAGGTCGCCGGTGTCGTTCAGCAGTCGGGCGATGGGCGAGGGCTTGGCGAAAATAACAGGAAGTTTACCGTCGACGCCCCGCAATACATGGCTTTCTGGCGTGCCGCCACTGAGCTGGATGATCGAGGTGCCCGTAATCCCGGTCAGGGCCAGTTTGGCTTGAGTGTCTTCCTTGATCGGGGTTTCGCCCGCGATACGGATCCGCGCCAGCACTCGCCGCGGATCCTCGGGGTCCAGGCGCAACTGCGCCACGTCGCCGACCTTGATTCCGCTGTATTGCACGCCACTGCCGTTCGACAGGCCCGTCACGGCCTCGTTGAACACAACCTCATACTCTTTGAACTCGGTGTCGACACTGGATTTTGCCAGCCACAGGCTGAACAGCAGCGCTGCGGCGACCACTATCACGGTGAATAAGCCAATCAGCACATGATGGGCACGGGTTTCCATCGTTAGACCTCGTTCTGCTGTGTGGCGGCTGAAAAGGCCGCTCGGCCGCGCGGGCCATGGAAGTATTCATGAATCCAGGCATCGTTCGTGGCGGCGACTTTATCGATCTGATCGACCACTAATACACGCTTTTGCGCCAGCACCGCGACCCGATCAGTGATGGTGTAGAGGGTGTCCAGATCGTGTGTGACTAGAAATACGCTCAGGCCCAGCGCGTCACGCAGGGTCAGGATCAATTGATCGAACGAGGCGGCGCCAATCGGATCGAGACCCGCAGTCGGCTCGTCGAGAAACAAAATGTCCGGGTCCAGGGCCAGAGCCCTGGCCAGCGCGGCGCGTTTGATCATGCCGCCAGACAACGTCGCCGGGTATTTGTGTGCGGCCGACAACGGCAGTCCGGCCAGCGCCAGTTTCACGCTCGCCAAGTGTTCCGCGTCATTGCGGCTCAGACCTGCGTTCTCGATCAGCGGCAACGCGACGTTCTCGGTCACCGTCAATGAAGAAAACAACGCGCCTTTCTGGAACAGTACACCGGAGCGTCGCTCGACCAGGGAGCGGTCTTTGTCTGACAGGTGTCGCAGGTCTTGGCCAAATACCCGAATCGTGCCTTCGTTCGGCCGCCGCAGTCCGACAATGCTGCGCAGCAATACGGACTTGCCACTGCCCGAGCCTCCGACCACGGCCAGAATTTCGCCCCGCCGCAAGTCCAGGTCGAGATTCTCATGCACGATCTGGCTACCGAATCGGTTGCACAGGCCGCGCACCTCAATCACCACTTCGTGCGGCGTACTTGGGGTCGGGCTTGCAACAGGGTTTGTCATTGGGGTCACCAGCCCATCTCCATGAAGAACAGCGCGGCCACGGCATCCAGCACGATGACCACAAAGATCGACTGCACCACGCTGGATGTGGTGTGAGCCCCGACTGATTCGGCACTGCCACTGACCTTGAAGCCTTCCAGGCACCCAATGGAGGCGATCAGGAAGGCAAAGAATGGCGCCTTGACCATACCCACCAGGAAGTGCCGAACGCTAATGTCCGATTGCAGTAGCGAGAGGAACATCGCTGGCGATATATCCAGCGACACTGCACACACCACGGCACCGCCGATAATCCCGGAGAGCATCGCGAGAAAGGTCAGGATCGGCAGCGAAACCAATAGTGCTAATACGCGAGGGACCACCAGCAGCTCGACAGGGCTCAGACCGAGGGTACGGATAGCGTCTATTTCCTCGTTGGCTTTCATCGAACCGATTTGCGCGGTGAAGGCACTGGCCGTTCGCCCGGCCATCAGGATCGCAGTCAACAACACGCCGAACTCACGCAGGAAAGAGAACGCCACCAGATCCACGGTAAAGATGCTGGCACCGAATTTTTGCAGTACCGTCGCGCCAAGGAACGCCACCACGGCGCCGACCAGGAAGGTCAGCAGCGCCACGATAGGCGCGGCATCAAGGCCGGTCTGCTCGATGTGCGAGATCACCGAGGTCATCCGCCAGCGTTTTGGGCGAAATGAATTCAGCACCAGTGTCTCTAGAACCAGGCCAACAAAACCAAGCAGTTGCAGGGTGTCCAGCCAAACCGCATCCACCGCCTTGCCGATGCGCATGAGTAACTGAATGCCCACCGCCTCTTCCGGCTCTTTGGCAGGTATACAAAAATCATGCATCGAGGACTGAATGGTTTGCAGCAAGGCGCGGCTGGCGGTTGGCAGTTCCGGGGCGTCCACGGCCAGTTGTCCCAGCCGGTCTGCGCCCAGCAACTCCACCAACAACGAAGCGCCTGCGGTATCGAGGGCGCTCAGCAGAGTCAGGTCGACGGGGGTCGTGGCGTCGTACTGCCCGAACAGCGCGCTCGTCTGCTGCTTGAGGTCGCGGTAATGTGCCAGCGTCCAGTCGCCCGAGATTCGCAGGCTCGGGGGGCTGCTCGACGTGTCAACGAGGGCGATGCCAGCCGAAGACGGCGCACTGCCGGCCAGAGAGGGTGTGGTCATAAGCTCCGAGCTTAGTAGGTTTGCCCTGGATTGGATTGCGCTGGATCATCGGCTGAGGGTTTTATACCCAGAGGGTCGCCAGCCGAGTGCGTGACAGGTGCCTGGTCGGTGTCTGTGACGAGAAACCGCAGCACACCGATCATCTGACCATCTTCAGTCAGCACCCTCACCTGCCAGCGCCCGGTGGGGTCGGCCGGGAAATTCTGTTTGCGGGTCCAGGCACGATAGCCTTCCTTGCGCCCACCGTGGATATCCAGGGCGATTCGATCGACCTCTTTACCGTTTTGTCGCCAGACATGGTAAATCCGTTCATCCAGCCCGCGCGGTGCATTGATTGCGGTGTAGGCATACAACCCACTGTTGCGTACCTGGCGGGCGCTGACCTCTTTCAGGCTTTCACCCGGCGTCCGGTTCTGGTTATCAAAATCAGTGCTGACCGCGACTTCAGTCAACCACAAGGTCGCCGGTGGTACCCACGAACGCAGAAACCAGCCAGCGCCGCCGATAACCAGCGTCACTGCCAGTAATAACACGCCGCGCCGCCAATGGTTGATCGGGAAGCTCGACACCAGGCTGGGAAATGACAGCAGCATGGCGATACCCAATGACAGCTTGTAACTCTCGGCGGTGGTCAGGTGCAGAATGATCGGTAACGCGGTGAGCAGCGCGGCGAATAAGGTCAGCGTGTGCAGCGCAAGAAACAACCAGCGCTTGGGCGCCAGCCATTTGTAATACAGCGGGTCAGTGATCGAAATCAGTGCCGCCGCGCCCAGTAGACTGGTGAACACCAGCTGGCCGCTGTTCCAGGTGGTGGTAATGAAGAAAAACGGCAATACGAAAAACAGACTTTCCTGGTGGATCATCTGAGTGCCATAGCGCAACAGCGGCGGCGGAATTTCGCGTTTGAAGATTTTAGTGAACAGCTGCATCACGCTGTTCTCGAACATCAGCCACAGCCAGCTGACCAGCATGATGACCGCAATCCAGGTGGCCAGAGCTTCTTGACGATCTACCAAAATGAAGCTGCTGATACCTGAAGCAAAACCGAAGAGCGCAATCAACCCTGGATAGCGCTTCATCAAATCCAGTATTCGCGTTACGTAATGGTTCCAGTCAGGCATTCGGCAGTTCACTGTGTATGTAGGAAAAATCCTCGACAGGATACCAATGCTGTTCGGTTAGCGGTCATCCCCGTGCAGGCTGTGTGAAAACTCCAGGCTCAATCCCCGTCAGCGAATTCATTCGCGAGCGCGGACCGCCCGGTATCGCCACAACAACAGCATCAGGGTAAACAAAACAAGGGTCCCCGCCACCATCTCATACAATCCGTTGTAACCCAGCAACGGTTTTTCCACGCGGACATAGCCCGGCTGCGCGAGCAATTGACGCATCGCCCGGTTGGCGGTATCGAGACTGACGGCCCTGATCTGCTTTGCTGGGTCTGTCAGGTGCCCATCCTCGTAGTCGTTCAACGATCCCCAATAGTAATCGGCCAGCGCGCTATTGCCCTGGGCAGCCCACGCCTGTTTGTCGATGGCAGCCTGTTGCAGGCGGGAGAAGGTCGCGGGGTCGAGCCCGTCTTTTTGCAGGTGCTCGCTCAATTCACGCATTACGCGTTCTGCCTGATCGACATCATCACGGCCAAGGTCCGCGTTCAGGCTGAGAAAACCGGTGTCGCCGAAGACTTCCCGTTCGCTCCAGGGTCCGTAAGAAAGGCTGTGCTCGAGCCGCAACTGGCGGTAGAGCGCCCAATCCAGATAGCTTTTGACCAGCTCCCAGGTCTCATCGTGCTGCTGTTCAAGCTGCGGCTCAGGGAAAAACCAGTGCAGACGCGCGCCCTCACCCACCCAGCCTTTTATCAGGCTGCGTTCGGTTTCTGCGGTATGGCTGATGTGCGCGAGCGGGATGTGTTCGCTCGGTTCGGCTGCGATGAGTTGGCCGTAGGTGCGCACCAGATAGGCCGGCAGGAGCCGGTCCAGATCGCCGACGATAATCAGCGTCATGTTGTTCGCGGCATACCAACTGTTGCGTATTTTCTCGACCTGCTTGAGGGTCAGCGACTCGACATCGGGTCGTTCGGCACATTTGAGGCCCAACTCGACCGCCAGTTGTTTACTGGCGTTGTGACCGAGGTCTTGATGATCGAGCCAGCGTTGCAGGTGCGAGTAATGGCCGCCGTCCTCGCGCTCGACGATACGTTTGGCGGTGTTCAGGGCATTTTCATCGATGCGACTGCGGGTCAATACGGCCATCAACAAATCAAGAACCTTACGCTGGTTTCTCGCGGGCGCTTCGATCACAAAGGTCGTGTCGGCACTGCTGGTGAAAGCGTTCCACTCACCGCCCAGCGCCTGCATGCGCTCCTCAAGCCCCCCTTCCCCTTGATCATCAATACCGCTGAACAAAAGATGCTCAAGCAGGTGCGGTAATTCCTTGTTGGCGCAATTGAAGTCATCGAAGCCAATACCGACGACCAGTCGAATAGCGACATGGCCTTTTTCATTGCCCGGCTTGAGCAGTAATTGCAGGCCATTGGGCAGGTCGTAGCCTTCGACTTGATAACGGTCGAAGGCTATTGACGGGCTGGCAGTCAGAAGCAGGCAAACAAACAGCAGACAACGCATAAAACGAGCTTCCTTGCGGGCCGATATGTTTAACAGACTTCAATGAGCCGAGGTCGTTCACATTGGTTGGTCGGGCAAGGGTTCGCTGGACAGTGCACCCGTTTCCGCGGTTTCGAGGACGGCATAGGCGCTGCTGCAGAACAGCGAGTTGAGCCGTTTCATGTCGCCAATCATCTCCAGGTGCAGCGAGCTGGTTTCGATACTTTGCACCACTTTGCGTTGTAAGCGACTGACGTGGGCATGTGCCAGACGTCGCTCCTGAGCGCGGAAGCGGCGCTTCTCACGCAATAATTGGCGGGCGCTTTCGGGGTCGGCGCTGACGAAGACTGACAGGCCAAGGCGCAAGTTCAACAGCAATTGACTGTGCAGCCCCGTCAGTTCTTCCAGGCCTACCTCGGAGAACGAGCGGCGTTGCGAGGTCTTCTGTTGCTGGACCTTGCGCAGCATGCGTTCGATCAGATCGCTGGCCAGCTTGAGGTTGATCGCCAGCTCGATAATTTCTGCCCAGCGTCGGCTGTCCTGCTCGCCCAGGTCTTCCCGAGGCATCTGCGCCAGATAGAGTTTGATCGCGTTGTACAGCGCTTCGGCATCGTCGTTGAGGCGCCGCATTTCCAGGGTGACCGCCGTTTGCGTACCGCGCAGCACCCCGTGCATGGCGTCGAGCATGCTTTCGACCAGATCGCCCAGGCGTAGGGTCTCGCGCACGGCATTGGTCAGCGCCAGGCTTGGCGTTGCCAACGCCGTGGCGTCCAGATGCCGGGGTTTTGCCACGCCGTTGGTGTCGGGGCGTTCAGGCAATAGCCACGTGCACACCCGGGCCATGGGGCTGACGCTGGGTAACATCAGCAGGCAGCGCAGGGTGTTGTAGGTCAGGTGGAAGCTGATCACCAGGCTCTGGGCGCTGAAGTTCAGCGTATCCATCCACTTCACCAGCGGGTCCAGTATGGGAATGATCAGCAGCAGGCCGATCAGCTTGTACAGCAAGCTGCCAAGCGCAACCTGGCGCCCGGCGACGTTTTGCATGCTGGTACTCAGGAATGCCAGCAGGCCGCTGCCGATATTTGCCCCGATCACCAAACCGATCGCGACTGGCAGGCTGATGATTTCCGCGCCAGCCAGGGTCGCAGTTAACAGCACGGCAGCAAGGCTGGAGTAGGAAATCAGCGCGAACATTGCCCCGATGAGGGCGTCGAGCAGGAGGTCTCCGGTCAATGAGGCGAACAGTACCTTCACGCCCGCTGCCTGGGTAATGGGCGACGCAGCCGTGACGATCAGTTGCAGGGCCAGAATGATCAGGCCAAGGCCGATACCCACCCGCCCGAGTTGCCCGGCTCGGGTTTGCTTGCGCGACAGAAAAAAGATCACGCCGAGGAAAATCAGCAGTGGCGACAACCAGGACAAATCGAGCGTCAGCACCCGCGCCATCAGCGCGGTGCCGACGTCCGCACCGAGCATGATTGCCAGTGCCGGGGTTAAGGCCATTAGCCCTTGGCCGACGAAGGAAGTGACAAGCATCGCCGTGGCGTTACTGCTTTGCACCAGCGCAGTGACGAGGATCCCGGCGACGAAAGCCAACGGGCGCCTGGACATGTTCTGGCTAAGTACGCGACGCAATTGGGAGCCGTATACGCGGAGGATGCCGGTACGGACGATGTGCGTGCCCCAGATCAGCAAGGCAACGGCAGAAAGCAAATTGAGCAGGGTTAGCATACAAAGGCCCCCTGAGGTCACCCAAGCCGGGTGAGGATTAAAAGTGCAGCGTGTAGCGAACGAAGCGATGTAACCGAAGCGTTTTAGCGCTCACCTAAGCTTTAGTCGGCTTATGGCCTTGGCGCCAGCATCGCATAGGCAATACGCGCCTTGAAACAAAACCGTCATAAATCAGTAGATTGAAAGTTCATAAAAAAACGGGGCACTCAATGCCCCGTTTGTTTTCAAGCGGTGCAGTTACTGACCAGGGATGTCCTTGCGCAGTTTGACCGGCTCGCTTTGTTTCTTCTTTTTCGCCATTTCGGTGCGCATCTTGATGTTGATGGCTTCTACCGCCAGCGAGAACGCCATGGCGAAATACACGTAGCCTTTAGGTACATGCACGCCGAACGATTCGGCAATCAGCACGGTACCGACCACCGTCAGGAAGGACAGCGCCAGCATCTTCAGTGATGGGTGCTTGTCTATGAAGTTACTGATGGCGCCTGCGCACGCCATCATCACCAGCACGGCGACGACGATGGCAGCAATCATGACGGGCACGTGAGAGACCATGCCGACCGCAGTGATCACCGAGTCCAGGGAGAACACGATGTCGATGATCGCGATCTGGATGATGGTGTAGAAGAACTGGCCGCCCTTGCCTTTGGGCTCGTCGACGACTTCGTCTTCACCTTCCAGGCCGTGGTAGATCTCTTGGGAGCTTTTCCACAGCAGGAACAGGCCACCGAAGAACAGGATCAGGTCACGGCCGGAAAAACCCTTGCCGAAGACCTCGAACAGATCTGCGGTAAGGCGCATGACCCAGGCAATCGACAGTAACAGCAGGATACGCGTGATCATGGCCAGCGCCAGGCCGAAAATTCGGGTGCGCGGCTGCATGGCTTTGGGCATGCGGCTGACCAGAATCGAGATCATGATGATGTTGTCGATGCCCAGGACGATCTCCAGGGCAGTCAGCGTGAAAAAGGCAACCCAGATTTCCGGGTTGGTCAGCCATTCCATAGGTATTCCTTTATGCGGTTAATACCCCTATGTTACCCCGCCTCACGGGCCAACCCCGGTGGTGAGGGGTAACAACGGGATGAATCGAGTGCGTTATAGACTGCTGAAGAGCGGGAAAATCCCCATCAGTAAGGCGGCAAACATTATGCACAGGCAGACCAGCACTGCCCACTTCAAGGTAAAGCGCTGATGGTCACCGAATTCGATGCCGGCCAGTGCCACTAACAAGTAGGTTGAAGGCACCAGCGGGCTGAGCAAATGCACGGGTTGGCCAACGATAGACGCACGGGCCATTTCCACTGGGCTAATGCCGTAATGGCTGGCTGCCTCAGCGAGAATCGGTAACACCCCGTAATAAAAAGCATCGTTTGACATGAAAAATGTGAACGGCATGCTGACCAGCGCGGTGATGACGGCCAGATAAGGGCCGAGGGCATCGGGGATGACGGCCAACAGGCTTTTGGACATGGCGTTGACCATGCCGGTGCCCGACAGAATACCGGTGAAGATGCCTGCCGCAAAAATCAGCCCAACCACCGCTAGAACGCTACCCGCGTGTGCGGCGATGCGGTCTTTCTGCGCTTGCAGGCAGGGGTAGTTGACGATCATGGCAATACTGAACGCGACCATGAACAACACAGGCAGGGGTAGCAGGCCGGCGATCAGGGCCGCCATCAGGGCCAGGGTCAGGGCGCCGTTGAACCAGATCAACTTGGGCCGGCGCGCTTCCGGGAACTGCGAAACGCTGATTTCGCTGTGGTCGACGTCATCGTCCGACAGGTGCAGTTCACCCAGGCGAGCGCGCTCGCGTTTACCGTAGGCATAAGCAATCAGCAGGATCGCCACCACACCTGCCAGCATGGCCGGGATCATTGGTACGAAGATATCCGAAGGGTCGACATGCAGCGCACTGGCAGCACGCGCGGTTGGGCCGCCCCACGGGGTCATGTTCATCACGCCGCCAGCCAGAATGATCAAGCCCGCCATGATGCGCGGGCTCATGCCCACGCGGGCGTACAGCGGCAGCATGGCGGCCACGCAGATCATGTATGTCGTCGCGCCATCACCGTCGAGGGACACCACCAGCGCCAGCACGGCGGTGCCCACCGAGACTTTGACCGGATCGCCCTTGACCAGTCTGAGGATCAGGCGCACTGCCGGGTCGAACAGGCCCGAGTCGATCATCAAGGCGAAATACAGGATGGCAAACATCAACATCACGCCGGTTGGCGCTAGCTTGGTGATGCCTTCGAGCATCATCGGGCCGATGCCGGTAGCGAAACCACCGAACAAGGCAAATGCGATAGGTACAAGGATCAGCGCAATCAGTGCTGACAGGCGTTTGCTCATGATCAGGTACATGAACGTGACGACCATGGCGAAGCCGAGGAAGGTCAACATAGAGATACTCCAGATGTAGCGCGACGTGAGGAAGGCGAACCGAGCGAATCAGCGCTGGGTGGGCGGCGCGTGGAGTACAAGGGGGAATGGTGCGAAGAGAGGGGTAGTAGAGGGCATGAGAATCACCATGGTTGTTAACGCTTATTGTTGTTTACTGGGCCGGGTGACGTTGAAAACGCATGCCCTGGCTGACCGGTCTGTTGCCGGTGGTGGTGCGATCCTAAAGCGGTAAGCTTTCAGCCAGCTTTCGTCGAACAAACATCTGACGCGTTGCCGTTTCGTTGAAGACGCAACCGTGGCGTGCCACAAGGGTTTCAATTTCATGTGATCTGAGAAGGAGCACGCTTGATGAGTCAGTCTCACACCGGTGGGTGCCATTGCGGCAGTCTGCGTTATCAGTTCAACGCCCCGCTGCAGGACATCGCCCACTGTCACTGTTCTATTTGCCGACGGGTTTCAGGTGGGCTGGTGACGACCTGGATTACGGTGCCGCTCACGTCGTTCGAGTGGCTGGTGGGCAGCCCGGCGTCTTACGACTCTGGTCCGACCTGTGTGCGTTATTTCTGCGCCAACTGCGGCGCACAGTTGGCGTTGTTCACCCGCAAAACGCCGGACAGCATGGACGTCACGGTCGCCACGCTGGATCACCCGGAGCAGGCCCCGGCAGCTCGGCATATCTGGACCGCCAATCGATTGCCGTGGTTGCATCTGGATGAGCATTTGCCTGAAGAGCGTGAGGAGTCGTTGTAGGTTTAACGCCTATGTTGCAGGACTAAGGCAGTTCCAGCCCACCTGCGGCCTTGTGCAACGTGCGCAGGTGGTCGCTGATCTGTTTGAGGTTGTCTTCGTTGGCGGCGATTTCTGCGGCGCGTTCGGGTTCAAGCAATGCGCGGACTTCTTTGTCCAGATCACCGGTCAAACGCTGCAATTGCTTCTGACGCTGGCTGCTTTCGTCTTCCAGGCGCTGCCATTCGCTGGCTTGGGGCAAGCCGTAGCCGCCGCTGTCGAGCAATTCTGCCGGGCGACTGAGGAAGCCGCTGCTGGCGAGAATTTCCCGCAAGGTGCCGGTCGCCTTGGAGACGCCGCCATCCTTCTGCTCCCTGGCACTGAGGTAGCGTTGCTTGACCTCCTCCTGGGCCAGTAACAGTTCTCGACGCAAGCTGGCTTGCTCCAGCAACAGCATCGCTGCGCTGGTGCGCAAATCGGCACTGGCAAACCACTCACGCCGCTCCTTGGAGGGCACCCCCAACCAGTCTTCTACCGTGGTCTGTTTGATCGGCAACTGTTTTTTGAGCACGTCGAACATCGCCTGATAGCGGTCGCGATAGGAATCGAAACGATACCCTAGGCGCAATGCCTCTCGCGGGTCTTTCAGTACGCTGGTGTCAGCCAATCCACGTGCATTGAGCACTTCCAGCAGCCCATTGGGGATAATGCTGTCCAGACCTTTGAGGCGTGGGTCATCGGTGCCACTGCGCAGCAGTTTCAGGGTTTCCACAGCGCAGTTGTTCGATATGAAGTAGTAGTTGCCGTCGTAACTCCAGTGCATCTCGGCCGCGTGCTCGACCAGGTCGTTGATTTGCGGCCGGGACAAATTCATCGGCACCGAGGCCAGGCTGCGCAGTTCGGTCTTGGTGTATTCGTCGATCACCTGGCCCAGCGGCAGGACGAACAAGCGCGACGGGTACACGCCGGTCAGACCGTCCCAACTGGAAAGCTGCACGTCGCCGACGAAGGCGCGGTAAGACAACACCAGGTGTTGATCCAGGTCCAGACGGCAATCCGGGCCACGAGGGCGTCCAGGTTTGCAGATCACCAGCCGCAACATGCTATGACCCCAGCGGCTGACCCAGTTCTGGTTGGCCTCGGCCAGCAGGTAGTCGACGGCGTACACACGCTCGGGGTCGATTGTGCCCAGAGGTTGACGGCCAAAGTCGCTGCCGGCGTTAAGGAACGGGAAGGACGTCCGGCACTCACTCCTGGCTGAGGGGGCCCAGTCGAAATGTTCTTTGTAGTACGCGTACAGCGCGGGACGACGGCAGGGGTAGTCCGGATCGAGGAGGAAATACTCCATGTTGACCGCGACGAACTCACGCGGGTTGCTGATTTCGTAGATGTCCGGACTACGGGCGACCTGGCGGTTGTGTTCCTCACGCTCGCCCCTGCGGCCGACGTATTGCTGCCAGCCGGCGAGGTCGAGCAGCCTCGGATCGTCGCTGAGGGTGAAGCGCCGGGCCGTTTGACCACGGCAGCGGTCGGGCAAACCAATCTTGCCCAGGCTATTGGCCTGACGCTGGCAATTGAGGATCAGCGAACGCTCGGCACCCGGCCATAGCGTGGCGCGATCATAGATATGGGTAAGTTCATGCAGCACAGTGGCGAGCATTTCCCGGCGCACGGTGCCGTGGGGGCGATTGGTTTTCTGGGTGGCCGCTGAGCCATCGGTCAGACCGGCCAGCAGATTGCTGTTCAAGTCGAGCTGATAGGGACCTGACGCTTGTCCGTATGCGTTGCTCGGCAGGTCTGCAGACCAACGAACGTCGATACGGCGGTCCAGTTGCTCGATAAAGCGCGGCGGCAAGGCCTGCAGGGCTTCATCGAGCAGTGTCTGGCTGGCTTGTTGCTGCGCCGGAGTGAGTCTGTCAGCGTTGAGCGACAGACTCAATGCGGCTGCGGCGCTGTTGCCGACCAGCAACAGCATTGAGGCCAGCAGCCAACCTGTGAGGCGCCTCACAGAGCAAGAATGGCTTCGGCCAGCGTTTGGTCACTGGCGTCTCGGGCTTCAGGCAGGCGAGCACGCAAGGTGTCGAACGCGGCCTCAAGCTGCACTCCGCGAATATCGCCTTTGCTGGCAACGTAGCTGGCAGCATCATCTTTGGCCTGGATCACGACTTTTGAGTCGCGGGTCGAGGTGGTGGTGTCAGAGGTGAAATCAATACTGCGGCCGAAGGCGCGGACGACAATGTTACTGGTTGCCTTCACAGTTTGAGCTTGAGCTACACCGGCCAACAACAAGAGGCCGAGGGCGGTAGCAATGAGCGGGGTACGCATGAAATGTCTCCGGAATACAAAAGATACAACATGATTATTGGACGAGGATTGCCTGCGCCAGTTCAAGATCACTGGCACGAAATTCTGGCTGGGTCTGACGGTGCTCTTCACGTAAAAAAGCCAACGCCGATTCAAGCTGTGCTCCTCGCAGTTGGCCATCACTGGCTATAAACGCTGCAGCATCATCCTGGGCGGCAAGTATCAGTTTATTGTCGAAGGGGGCGGAGGTCACTTTGCTGGTGACAAATCCGCTGGCGACCAGATTTTGTGTGGTCAGGTCAAACGCCTGGGCCTGGAGACTCCAAGTCAGGGCAACGAACAGAAGCAACAGAAAACGCATGGGTCGAAATAGCCAATAATTCGAGCGGCGAAGGCTAGCGTAATGCCCGGAGCAGAGCCAGCCCGACAGTTGCGGGCTAGCCGATTAGCCTCGAACGACGCTCGTTAGAGGGCCAGAATCGCTTGCGCCAGCTGAGTATCGGTGGCGCTGAGCTGAGGAGCCTGTTGGCGGATATGCGCCAGGGCGCCTTCCAGGTGTACACCACGGATGTCACCTTGGCTGGCGACAAAACTGGCCGCGTCGTCACGTGCCGCAAGAACGATTTTGTCATCCTTGAGCGACGACGAGACTTTGGACGTTGCATTGCTGGAGGCATCGAGCGCGCGGACTACAGCATCGGTGGTGACGACAAAACTCGAAGCGCTGGCGCCGGTAGCGACAGCCAGCAGGACTACAGCGCTAAGTAGGCGTAGGCGGGACATGATGAACTCCAATGACTGAAAGAGGTGAGCTAAGCACGCCCAAGCCTATCGCAGCGGCGCTGTACGCACCATCCTGCGTCAGCTCCAGTGCATAGTTAGCGACAATCGGCGCTTCTGTGGGGGTGTTATGTGGTTGAGAAGTAAGCAGAAAACAACTGTAGCGGTGGATTGAAGTGATTTGCAAACTGTACTTGTAGACTGTCTGGTCGTTCGTTTCTCAGCCTGATTCCGGATCTCTGAAATGACAAAACCCGTCGGCAGTTACCTGCGACGGGTCTTGTATGGAGCAATTCGGGTTGCTGGAGGGAGACCTATGGTCTGAGACCAGCGAGCGCTAGCTTAGCGCCAGAACGGCTTGCTCAACTCTTCGTAACGTTGCGATTCGCTAATCCCGGCGTCAGCCAGCAAACGTGCGTCCAGACGAGCCAGTTGGTGGCGGCTGGAGATGCGACGCTGCCAAAGCATCAGGTTGGCGAAAGCGCGAAGAGGCCATGCAGCTTTAGCGGTTGAAGCGGTATTTTCGTAGAACAGGTCGGAACTGAGTGTACGTTCCATGATGACTTCCTTCCGCTTGTGGCGGGTTTAGATAGTGGCTTGACTGGTGCCAATCTTCCTCCCTCTTGGCCAGTCCCTCCAGACACAGTTCACTTCAATTGTGCTGGTCCAGTTAACTGTTTATAGGGACTGTTTTGTTCGTATTTGGGGTAACTGTACTGGTCTGCACTTTAATGGCGCATTTTCGTGCTAATCAGGGGGTTTTTTCGATTTGAAAGCCTGGAAATGACCGGTACAGCAGTACAGTTTTCTGATTTAAGGGAAACATTGGGGTAGCTGACAGCACGAAAAAATCGTTGTCAGCTACCCACTCCAAAATCAGAGAGGCTGCATGCGCCCTGTTTCTTCCAGATTGATGTGCCAGCTGAGTGCTTCGCGCAGTACGTGTGGAGTGTGACCACCTATTTTGCAGGCTGCCGCGAAGTAGGCGTTGAGTGCTTCGCGATAATCCGGGTGCACACAGTTGTCGATAATCACCCGTGCGCGCTCCCGTGGTGCCAGGCCGCGCAAGTCAGCCAGGCCTTGCTCGGTCACCAGGATATCCACGTCATGTTCAGTGTGATCGACATGGCTGACCATCGGCACAACGCTGGAGATCGCACCGCCCTTGGCAATAGACTTGGTGACAAAAATCGCCAAGTGCGCGTTACGGGCAAAATCTCCCGAACCGCCAATGCCATTCATCATCCGCGTGCCGCAGACGTGGGTGGAGTTGACGTTGCCGTACAGGTCGAATTCCAGTGCGGTGTTGATGCCGATAATCCCCAGGCGGCGAATGACCTCAGGATGGTTTGAGATCTCCTGTGGACGCAGCACCAGCTGTGGCTTGTAGTGCTCCAGCTTGTTGAACACTTCGTCGTGCTTGGCGGCAGACAAGGTGATGGAGCTGCCAGATGCAAAGATCAGTTTGCCGGAGTCGAACAAGTCAAATGTCGAATCCTGAAGCACTTCGGAGTACATGGTCATGTCATGGAACGGTGAGTCCAGCAGACCGTGCATCACTGCGTTGGCGATGGTGCCAATGCCTGCCTGAAGTGGCATCAGGCTGTTGGTCAACCGATCTGCGCGCACTTCGCTTTTGAAAAACTCCACCAAGTGGCTGGCGATAGCCTGTGTTTCTTCGTCAGGTGGCAGGACTGTCGAGTGCGAGTCAGGTTGATTGCTGATCACAATGCCGATGATCTTCGCCGGGTCGATCTGCACGGCGTGGCTGCCGATGCGGCTGTCAGGCTTCAGTACCGGGATCGGCAGGCGGGTTGGACGGTAGCTTGGGATGTAGATGTCGTGCAGGCCTTCCAGCTCAAGTGGCTGAGCAAGGTTGATCTCGACGATCACTTCTTTGGCCAGAATGGCGAAGCTGGCTGAGTTGCCCACCGAAGTACTCAGGATCAGATGCCCTTCTTCGGTGATGGCCACGCATTCGATCACAGCCAGGTCAACGGCTTTGATCTGGCGGTTACGTAACTGCTCAACGGTGTCGGACAGATGCTGATCGATAAACATCACCGAGCCATCGTTGATTGCTTTGCGCAGGGTGCTGTCGACCTGAAACGGCATGCGACGGGACAGCACACCGGCTTCGGTCAATTGTTTATCGAGGTCATTGCCGAGGCTGGCGCCGGTCATCAGGCTGATTTTCAGCGGAGACACTTTGGCGCGCTCGGCCAGTGCCTGAGGCACAGCCTTGGCTTCGCCTGCACGGGTAAAGCCGCTCATACCGACGGTCATGCCGTCCTGGATCAGGGCTGCGGCATCTGCCGCGCTCATCACCTTGTTGAGCAGAGAAGGCAAGCGGATACGGTCACGGTACATGGATTTTCATCTCGGGCGGTGGAAGCAAGACCTGCAGTCTAGTGAGTTGAGCATTTTTCGTCCCGCTACCATGGTCGCATTCACGTGCTCTAATTATAGTGCGTGATGTAAAACACCGTTGTGACAGATGTAAAAATCCCCGGCGATTTCGGTGCCAGGGATTGTTTTGAAGCGTGCACTTGCAGCGTGCCAGTATCGAAGCGTTATTCGATGGCTTTGACCATGTCCTCAATCACTTTCTTGGCATCGCCGAACACCATCATGGTTTTGTCCAGGTAGAACAGTTCGTTGTCCAGGCCTGCATAGCCGCTGGCCATAGAGCGCTTGTTGACGATCACGGTCTTGGCTTTGTAAGCCTCAAGGATCGGCATCCCGGCAATTGGCGATTTAGGGTCATTCTTCGCTGCCGGGTTGACCACGTCGTTGGCGCCCAGCACCAGAACCACGTCAGCCTGGCCGAACTCGGAGTTGATGTCCTCCATCTCGAACACCTGGTCGTAAGGCACTTCTGCCTCGGCCAGCAGTACGTTCATGTGCCCCGGCATCCGCCCTGCAACCGGATGAATGGCGTACTTCACCGTGATGCCACGATGGGTGAGCTTCTCTGTGAGCTCCTTTAGTGCGTGTTGCGCCCGAGCCACTGCCAAGCCATAGCCTGGAACGATGATCACCGTGTCGGCGTTGCTCAGGAGGAAGGTGGCGTCATCTGCCGAACCGGATTTGACCGGCCGCGCTTCTTTGTCACCCGCTGGGCCCGCCGCGTCCGCATGACCGCCGAAGCCGCCGCCGATGACGTTGAAGAACGAGCGGTTCATCGCCTTGCACATGATGTACGAGAGGATTGCACCCGAAGAGCCCACCAGCGAACCGGCGATGATCAGCATCGAGTTGTTCAGCGAGAAACCGATCCCTGCCGCTGCCCAGCCCGAATAGCTGTTTAGCATCGACACCACGACCGGCATGTCTGCGCCGCCGATAGGGATGATCAGCAGCACGCCGAGAACGAACGCCAACGCCAGCATCAGGGCGAACGCATTCAGATTGCCGCTCACTATAAAGATGACGCCAAACGTCAGTGTCGCCAGGCCAATGGCCAGGTTAAGTTTATGCTGGCCGGCAAACTGTACGGGTGCGCCCTGGAACAGGCGGAATTTGTACTTGCCCGAGAGCTTGCCGAAAGCGATCACCGAACCGGAGAAAGTGATGGCGCCAATGGCGGCCCCGAGGAACAGTTCCAGACGGTTGCCCGCTGGAATGGCGTCACCCAGGTGCCGAACGATGCCCAGCGATTGCGGCTCGACGACGGCTGCGATGGCGATGAACACAGCTGCCAGGCCGATCATGCTGTGCATGAAGGCGACCAGTTCCGGCATCTTGGTCATTTCAACGCGCTTGGCCATGATCGAACCGGCCGTGCCGCCGACCAACAGGCCAAAGATGATGTAGCCAATGCCGGGGGCGGCCATCTCGGAGCCGAGTTTGTAGACCAGGCCAACGGTGGTGATCACTGCCAGCGCCATGCCGAGCATGCCGAACAGGTTGCCGCGTCGCGATGTGGTGGGGTGAGACAAGCCCTTGAGCGCCTGAATGAAGCAGATCGAGGCGATCAGGTACAGCGTAGTGACCAGATTCATGCTCATGGCTTCTGCACCTCAACCTTGGCTTTGGGTGCTTTCTTCTTGAACATTTCCAGCATGCGCCGGGTGACCAGGAAGCCACCGAACACATTCACGGCAGCCAGCATCACCGCCAGGGTGCCCATGGTCTTGCCCAGCGGCGTTACGGTCAGCGCGGCGGCCAACATGGCGCCGACGATGACAATGGCCGAGATGGCGTTAGTCACGGCCATCAGTGGCGTGTGCAGTGCAGGCGTTACGTTCCAGACCACGTGATAACCGACATAAATCGCCAGCACGAAGATGATCAGGTTGTAGATGCCAGGGGAGATCAGCTCTTCCATTATTTTTATCCTTAGCCGTTCTTGCGGATGACTTGGCCGTCGCGGCACATCAGGCACGCGGCGACGATGTCGTCTTCGAGATTGATCTGCAGCTGCCCTTCAGGGGTGAACAGCAGCTTCATGAAGTCCAACAGGTTGCGTGCGTAGAGCGCAGAGGCATCAGCCGCGACCATCGCAGGCAGGTTGGTATAGCCGACGATGGTCACGCCGTGTGCGCTGACTACTTGATCGGCCACGGTCAGTGGGCAGTTGCCGCCCTGAGCCGCCGCAAGATCAATGACGACCGAGCCTGGTTTCATCTGCGCGACGGTCTCGGCGCTGAGCAGCACAGGCGCCTTGCGACCCGGAATCAACGCGGTGGTGATCACGATGTCGGCCAGTTTGGCGCGCTCGTGGACCGCGACGGCCTGGCGTTGCATCCAGCTGGCCGGCATCGGCCGGGCGTAACCGCCGACGCCGACCGCGCATTCACGCTCTTCGTCAGTCTCGTAAGGCACGTCGACGAACTTGGCGCCGAGGGATTCGATTTGTTCCTTCACCGCAGGACGCACGTCGGATGCTTCGATCACCGCGCCCAGACGCTTGGCGGTGGCAATCGCCTGCAGCCCCGCTACACCGGCACCAAGGATCAGCACGCGGGCGGCCTTCACGGTACCTGCAGCAGTCATCAGCATCGGCATGAAGCGCGGATAGTGATGCGCGGCCACCAGCACGGCTTTATAGCCGGCGATGTTGGCTTGCGAGGACAGCACGTCGAGGCTTTGCGCGCGCGAGGTACGCGGCGCGGCTTCAAGGGCGAAGGCGGTAATGCCGCACTCTGCCATCTTGCCAATCGTTTCGTTGTTGAACGGATTGAGCATGCCCACGACGATCGTGCCGCTCTTGATGTGGGTCAGCTCGCTGTCGCTGGGTGCGACAACTTTGAGAATCAGCTCGGCACCGAAGGCATCCGTGGCGCTACCAATGGTGGCGCCCGCCGCTTCATAGGCACTGTCCGGAACACTGGCAGTGACGCCTGCGCCGCTTTGCACAGTGACCCGATGGCCTTGGCCGATCAGCTTCTTAATGGTTTCCGGGGTTGCGGCAACCCGCGTTTCACCCGCATGGGTTTCGAGAGGAATACCAATGTGCACGTTATATCTCCTGCGTAATCTTTTTATCTTGTTATCTATTTTAAATAGGCCAGCGCACTACGGATGGTGCTGCCGGGGCGTCAGATCAGCGCGATCCCGCCGTGAAAGGCGGGGGCGGCATTTTGCAGGCGAAGTTTGATCCCTTCAACAAGTTCTGAACTGTGACTGAATATTAACTACAAGTCACCCTGTGACTC
>ERZ1463034.37-NODE-37-length-45023-cov-42.406823_pt1 | contig 45023 bp, 47 predicted proteins | sample MGYA00564480_ERZ1463034 | MGnify/ENA primary metagenome ERZ1463034 (study PRJEB39244, sample SAMEA3635122) | Helicobacter pylori | study: EMG produced TPA metagenomics assembly of PRJEB11511 data set (Assembly of a 5300-year-old Helicobacter pylori...
CAGCTCGGGCCGAAGAAAAACTTAACGTCGTGTCCGGGATTAGTTGACCACTACACTTCGTTCCGCAACGATACACCGAATATTTCCCCTGGAGGGAGATGGGGCATACGCTAATTTATCGACTTTGACCGCGCAATGAACAGGCAATGTCATCCTCGGAGTCTGGTATAAGAGTCTGACTACCCAGCCGCAGCTGACATGTCCATCTCGGGGCTCAAGGTTCCTAGCCAGGCCACAAGGCACACAATGACTGTCGCGATGGAGAACTCCAGGGTCATGCTGCGTCGCAATGCATTGACGGCAATTGCGTAGTGTCCTTTCTTAATTGATCGCTCTAATAATGGACTCAAATGGAAGCGATTAAGGGATGCCAATACAATCATTCCTGCAAACAATAGGATTTTTAAAAATAGAAGTACGCCATAGGTACTGAGCATCACTTGGTCTAAGTTAGGTCCGACGATGAAAAGATAGTTTACTATTCCGGACAGACCTATAGTTACTACGATCAGCGCCCCAGCTGACTCGAACCCGGTCAGGGCTCTTGCCAGAATCCGCACCTCCTGTTCGCCTTTAAGCATCCTCGCTCGCAGCAGTAAAGCGAATCCAGCGAGAGCACCTAACCAGCCACCTGCTGCCAAAAGGTGGAAAATATCGCTGGTGAAATGCATATAACGACGACTGCCCTCATCCATGGCGCCGTGTCCTGTCCACGCGAGAGTAGCAAGGGCGACAGCACTCAATATCGACACCGCCCATAAACTTGGCGTCGGGAAGCGTTTGTTCAGGGTGGCGGCTATGCACGCCAGTACAAGGGCTATTATCCGGACCATCCACGTCAGCCCAACATCTGTCCCCATCAGTACCATTTGAAAAATGTGATGATGAAGCTCCATAAAATCTGAAACACCACTCATCATCTTTGCAAGTAATAACATAGCGAAAAGTGATAGGGCTAAGGCGGTAATTGCCGTACCGAAAAGCAGCGACTCAAAGTTTAGAACAGAACCGGACACTCTCTCTTTGCCCCTTAGGCTATACAGGCCAAAAGTTGCCAGGCCGAATAGCAGCATCAGGTCCATATAAAGAGCGAAGCGAAGGGCTATGTTGATTGAGTCGCTCATGGATCATTTCACTTTGAAAGAAAAATTGCCTGTCATGGGGTGAGTGTCTGAAGAGACCGCTCGCCACTCGACTTTATAAGAACCCGTGGTGAGCGGAGAGGCGGGTGTGATGACCATCGTTTTCGGATCATCGCTGCCTGAAATACTCGCCTTCACACCCATGGGTGAATTAGGCATGCCCGGCATGTCTGTCATTATCAGTTTCGCTCCCGAAAACTGAGTAGTGAGGTTTTCCGAGAAGTGCAGCTCGATCTTGGAAGGAGCTACGGAGGCCGAGCCGTCCGCAGGGTTTGAGGAGGTTAACTTTGGATGCGATTGGGCTACAGCGCTCAAGAGCAATCCGGCAGTAAGTGCAGCCGCTAAAGTTGTAGTTTTAAAAAATGACATGCAAGACTCCTCACAGCATAAGCTGTCGGTTCGAAGTTTGGTGGGGGCGATCTAGCTTTCTACTTATCGATTCCGGTTAAAACGGCATGCGAATACCCAGCGTCTGCTGCGTTATGTAAGGACTGACTCAGGCAATAGATTAAATATTCTCGTGTGCTAGAGCTGGGACACGATGCCACATGACAGCGGGCCGGTCGATTACAATTCAGTAAGCTATGTGCCTGCTCTTGGGTTCAGCACTGAGGATGGCTTTAGTCACTTTCACTCGCGCGATCGCTTACCCGTTGGATCAGAGAGTGTGTTTCCCATGTGTAAACGCTACCTAACCTACAGTCAGGCCCCGTCGGCTCCTCAATTTGATGGGGGAACGCGCTAACCGACGAGGAACGTCGCGCCCTCTCCCGGCCCGAGCAATTTTTCAGTTTGTTCGAGTCAGGAGAGCATGCGGCCTAGGGCGATATTGTCGCTCTTGATCAAACCACCTTGAGCTGCCCCATCATGCCCATCGCTTCGTGTTCGAGGATGTGGCAGTGAAACATGCGCAGGCCGGGCCAACGCTGTACCGTTTTAATGCGTACGATTTCACTTGAGCGCAGATTGACCGTGTCTTGCCAGGCACGGAAAGATACCGGTGTGACTACGCCGTCAAACTCCCGCTCAACCACTTGGAACTGAGTGCCGTGCAGGTGAAAGGGATGGTCCATGTCAGAATGATTGACGATTTCCCATAGCTCGACCTCGTTGACTCGGCTCACCAGATCGATACGTTGCATGTCGTATTCCTGGTCGTTGACCAGAAACTGCACGCCATGGCGACCATTGGCCATGCTCATTTTTTCGCTGAACACCACCTGTTTGCGTACTGCGGCCGCACCAAGGTCGGGCACTGAGCCGAGCTTAAGCGGCAGGGCTGCCTGCTCTGTGGCTGTGACCGTCGTAAAATCAACCGTCAGCAGAGGCATGATGTGATCAGGCGTCACATCGCCCATTTTGCCGCGCGCGTAGATATTGGCGCTCAATTCCACGCGGTCGCGACGGCTGCCTGCGTCGATTATCAGTTCGATCCGCTGACCCGGTGCCAACAGGTATTCGGTCAACCCAGACTGTGGCTCTTCCAGCAGACCACCGTCGGTGCCGACCAGAGTCAGCGTGCTACCGGGCAGAGCGAGTTGCAGGTAGCGGGCACTACAGGCGTTCCAAATGCGCCAGCGCTCACGACCTCCAGAGGCGAATGGCAAGACGGGTTGGTGCTGGGCATTGACCAAGGCGAACTGACCTTCGCGACCGTTCATCCAGTCGTTGGCTTCGTTCGGGGCGATGGCAGCGTAACGGTCTAGTTTGAGATCGGAGACCACCAGCAATCGCTCTGGCAACCCGGCCAAGGGGTCATGCCGCGACCTTACCACCAGTGGGCCTGCCAAGCCTCGGAACGCTTGTTCCGCTGTGTTTTGGTGAGGATGCGGGTGATACCAGTAGGTGCCGGCGCTGCCCTCGGGCAAATTGAAACTGTAAGTACGGCGTCCGCCTGGTGGTACCGGGTCATGCGGATTGCCGTCTTGCTCTGGCGGTATCGGCAAGCCGTGCCAGTGGATAGTAGACGGCTGTTTGAGATTGTTGACGAAGGTGATTGCGACCGTGTCGCCCTCAAACAGCTCGATCAGGGGGCCAGGCAGGCCACCATTATATGCCCAGAATTCGGTTGCGGCCTGTCCAGGGATAAAGGGAACCGCTAGTGGCGCAGCGGTCAGGGTCGCCTGAAAGTGGCCTGGCACGCTGCTGGCGTTGGCCAGTTTGGGGATTTCGCGCAGTGAGCCGCCAGCCGGTAGCATATCTGATGCCAGCAAAGGCAATCCAGGAGGTGTCGATGAGGAGGTCATGGTGTCTGCCGACCACGCTTGTAACCAAGGGCCAGCCAGCCCTGTCAACGCCAACCCTCCAAGGAAGGTACGCCGTTGCATCAAGTGCACCTTCATTTGGACATCTGCATGTTCATCATGCTCGACTGCTGATCCATCATCTTCATCATCATGTCCATCATTCCCGTGCCGCCATTTTCTGAGCCAGACATGCCCATTTCTTTACAGCCCTTGCCTGCGTGCATGTCACGCATCATCTCCATGGAGCCCTTCATAGTCTGCATGCTCTCCTGCATAGCGGCCCGGCGTTCGGTTGGCGTCTTGGCGGCGGAGACCTTGTCGCGGGCGGCTTGCATCTTTTGCATTTGCTCAGTCATGGCTTGATTGCTGGCAGGCTGGGCCTGAGTGCTTGTCTCGGCGGCGGGTGGCGTGGCGTCATCCGGATGATGAGCTTCCGTGGCATTGGCGAATAAGGCAGTGCTCGTGAGTAGAGCGGCTAAAACCAACTTCAGTGGTGCTTGCATGACAAATCTCCAGACGAAGGGGAAAAGCTCGCACGGTTGAACCGCGCCGAATCAGTATGTAGTCGAGCAGTATGCAAACAGGGCGTCTGGCAACCAACTACCAACGGTAAACCGCAACGGCATCTGCAAGAGAGGAGGTCACTACCCACGGACATACTCCGGTTAATTGACCACCCTGCCATGTGTAATAGTAGCGCTCGCCTAATGGGGGTTGTTGACATAGGTCAAACATAACCGCACTCCCGTTACTACTATTGGTATTGCAAGAGTGGGCTCTTGGACTCGGCGTTGATTCAAGGAACGTTTCCAAGCTTAGGCGCGGTTCATGCTGGCACTAGGGAGTTCAATATGAAAGTCAGTTGTTCCATTGGATGAAGTGCACCAGATTCTGCCCTCATGAGCTTCAATGATCGACCGGGTAATCGACAGCCCCAGTCCTGCGTTGCTAGGGCTCCCTTCGCGCCTCGCAGGGTCTGCGCGGTAAAAGCGATCAAAAAGTTTCTCAAGGTGTTCGGGCGCAATGGTCTTCCCAGGGTTTTGCACCGTCACCACCGTCGACGTATTTGTCTGACGGATATCCACACGGATGATTTTCCCCTCTGGCGTGTACCGTAGCGCATTCGAAAGTAAGTTCGAGATGGCTCTGCGCAGCATCAATACGTCACCGCTGACACTTCCGACACCTGAAACGCAAAGCTCAATGCCTCGCTCGTCAGCCAGCAGGCGGTAGTATTCGAGCAGTTTCCCCACCACCTCCCGCAGCTCTATCTGGCTGTTCTCTGGTTTGATCAACTTATTGTCGGACTTGGCCAGGAAAAGCATGTCATCGATCATGCGAGACATGCGCTTCAAATCCTCAAGATTTGAGAACAGATTGTCTTCGTAGTCCTCAATGTTCCTTTTTCGTGAAAGCACTACCTCAGTGTGAGTCATCAGGTTACTGACAGGCGTTCGCAGCTCATGAGCAATGTCTGCGGAAAAATTCGAAAGCCGGACAAATGCATCGTCCAGACGGGACAACATTGCGTTGAACGATGACACCATCTGCTGGAGTTCTTTTGGCACGGGCGCCAACGGGATGCGTTCTTTCAGTGAGCCGGCAGACATCGAGGCCGCGACCATCGTCACCTGCCGAATAGGGCGCATACCGCTGCGTGCAACCATCCACCCCAGCCCGGCACTGACTAGCGCGCTGATCACCAACCCTATCCAAAACCATCGCTGAAGGGTCTCGAAGAAATACATATGCTGCGTCACATCAAAGATCAAGATCACGGTCAGCGGCTTATCCTGCCCGGGAACAATTGCCGGGGCCATGACGCCTCGGTAAATCTGCTCATGGTCCTGCCACTCCAACATCGCGTTGCTTTCGAGCGTGCGGAGCTGCTCTGGCACCCTGACCGGCCTTGGGCTAGCGAAAAACAGCTTTCCATCGCTATTCAGAATGATAGCGGTCAAATCACGGTGTGCCCCCAGCAAAGCCTCTAGCTGTGGTTTTAACTCACTGAATTGATCGACGCTGTGCAGCTCTCCCAAGATCCTTTGGGTTGAGCTGAGTTTTTCGTTCAGGGTTTGCTGATCCAGCATCTTGAAATGACGCTGGCTGAGGTGATTAAAACTAACGCCGGCAACGGTAAGCACGACGGTCACCGAAAGCATGAACATCAAGCTCAGACGTGTTGTAAGGGATAGGCGGTTCATTCCTGATCCGAGTCTGGTGAGTCCAGCATGTAACCCATGCCTCGAACGGTCTGGATCAGTTTGACCTCGCAGTCGTCATCAATCTTCGCCCTGAGCCTTCTTACCGCCACTTCTATCACGTTAGTATCGCTGTCGAAGTTCATGTCCCAGACTTGAGAGGCAATGAGCGACTTTGATAGCACTTCGCCTCTGCGGCGCAGCAGTAGCTCCAGCAGCGCGAACTCTTTAGCCGTCAGGTCTATGCGTTTTCCTCCCCGAATTGCCCTGCGTTTGAGTAGGTCGACCTCAAGATCGGCCACTTTCATATGGGTTTGCGCGGGAGCGCTATTACCGCGACGCAGCAAGGTTCTGACGCGAGCCAGCAATTCAGAAAAAGCGAAAGGTTTGATCAGATAATCGTCTGCCCCCAGCTCTAGGCCCTTGACCCTATCTTCAATGCTGTCTCGCGCCGTCAGGAAAAGCACCGGCACCTCTTTACCCGACCTACGCACCTTTTGAAGGAGTTCCCACCCATCCATGCCTGGCATCATCACGTCCAGAATCAGCAGGTCGTATGCCTCGCTTAAGGCGTGTTGAAGGGCCTCACTGCCGTCGGTGAATCGATCAACAGTGAACCCGGTCTCGGTCAGGCCCTGCTGTAAATAGATACCTAATGTCGGTTCGTCTTCAGCAACCAAAAGTTTCATGGGGTGAATCTCAATATGACCATTAGGCTGAGTGTGCAGCAAATAAGTCTCTCTGATCTGAAACTGACATAAATGTAATCTTGGCGTCAGGTAAATGTTAACCCGCATGAATACTTACCTGTTTTCACTCGACACGTTCGTCACCGAACAGCAATTTGATCAGGCAAGTGTTACAACAGAGTCGAGACCTTCATACAAGTACCGGCCCTACTGAGCCATTATTGGACTCAATGGTTGCTCCGCTGAAGTGAGTACGCATGACTTGATCGAGATCACAGTTTTAAAGTGAGCGTGGGCTACTCTCAAGTATCAGACTTATGGCAACTTTTGCCAAAACAATGGGAGATAAATCATGAACCCTCATCAGTATTCGGTTGAAAATGCCCCGCTACCCTTCTGGAGGAGCAAAACAGGTGTCGTACTCATCATGCTGGTTGCGATTGGCGCCTTCTATCTGGTTAGGGAACACTTCAGTCATCTTTCACCTTATCTGACTTACCTGCCCTATCTGATCCTGTTCGCCTGCCCGCTGATGCATATTTTCGGACACGGGGGGCACGGTCAACATGTCGATCCGTCAGAAACCAACAAGGATGAGAAAGGAAAATAGCCATGCCTAGTGCCATAAGTCACCAAGACCAAACCCTTCCTGCGAAGGTCCTGGATGAAGGTCTACGCGATCCGGTGTGTGACATGGCTGTTACCCCGCCGATCAAGTTCAGCGAGACTTATCAGGGGCAGACCTATCAGTTTTGCAGCCTGAAGTGCCAGGAGAAGTTTAGAGCAGAACCCCCGCGCTATGCCGCTGCCCTGTCGGATACCGATCACTCTAGCCACACCGTTCCAGCAGCTGAAACACAGGAAGTTACCGAGTTCACCTGCCCTATGCACCCGGAAATACGCCAGCCTGGGCCTGGCAGTTGTCCTAAATGTGGTATGACATTAGAACCGGTCATGCCCGCGCTCGATGAAGAGGAAAACCCCAAACTCCGGGATTTCACCCGCCGCTTTTGGTGGTCGCTGCCATTAACCGTGATAGTGACCGTGCTCGCCATGGCTGGACACTCGTTACAACTCTTCCATGGCTCGATCCAAAACTGGATCGAGCTCGCTCTAGCGACGCCAGTGACCTTATGGGCAGGTTGGCCCTTTTTTGTAAGGGGCATCGCCTCCATTAGGAATCGCAGTCCAAACATGTGGACTCTGATTGGTTTGGGTACCGCCGCAGCCTATCTTTACAGCGTCGTGGCAACGCTCTTTCCCCAAAGCTTTCCCGCCACCTTCATGCAAGATGGGCGCATCGGCGTCTACTTCGAAGCCGCGGCGGTCATCATCTCGCTCACCTTGCTTGGGCAGATTCTTGAGCTCAAAGCCCGATCCCAAACCTCCGCCGCCATTAAGTCCCTTCTCGGCCTATCTCCCAAGACTGCACGAAGAATCAACGCCGATGGTCAGGAGGAAGACATTCCTCTCACCCATGTTCACCTAGGAGACCACCTGCGTGTCAGACCAGGTGAAAAGGTACCCGTTGATGGCTCAGTACTGGAGGGTGAAAGTGCGGTGGATGAATCCATGCTTACTGGCGAGCCAGTGCCGGTAATGAAAAGAGCTGGAGATAGCTTGATCGGCGCCACGCTCAATACCCATGGGAGCTTGGTAATGGAGGCGCAGAAGGTCGGCGCAGAGACCATGCTTTCACAGATCGTACAGATGGTCGCTCGGGCTCAGCGCTCCAAAGCACCAATGCAACGAATGGCCGACTCGATTGCTGGCTACTTTGTAATGGGTGTGATCACGATTGCGGTGCTAACACTCATAGGCTGGGGGCTCTTCGGCCCTGAACCCAGCTGGGTCTTTGGTCTGATCAACGCTGTCGCAGTGCTGATCATCGCTTGCCCCTGTGCGCTGGGTCTCGCAACGCCTATGTCGATCATGGTTTCGACGGGTAAGGCAGCTAGCATGGGTGTGCTGTTCAGGGATGCCAGTGCCATCGAAAACCTTTGCAAGATCGACACACTGATTGTCGATAAAACAGGCACCCTGACAGAAGGGCGGCCGGTATTTCACAGTGTGGAGGCCACACCAAGTTTCAACCCCCACGATGTTCTTCAACTGGCCGCCAGTCTTGATCAAGGCAGCGAACATCCGTTGGCTCATGCAATTGTCGATCACGCCCGAACCGAGAACATCGAGCTCACCAAACCTGAATCCTTTGAGTCCGGTTCAGGTATTGGGGTCAGCGGTCTGGTTGATGGCAAGAAGATCCAGCTGGGCAACACTGCGTTGATGGAAGCCGCCGGCGTTAGCACTAAGGCCATACAAGACCGTGCAGAGTTGTTACGCCTTGAAGGCATCAGCATCATCTATCTCGCAGTTGACGGAGTATTGGCAGGGTTACTGGCGGTGTCAGACCCGATAAAACCGACCTCCAAAGAAGCAGTCACCAAGCTCAAAGCTGATAACGTAAAAATCATCATGGCCACCGGTGATGGGCTCACCACCGCTCGGGCTGTCGCCAGGGAGATGGGGATTGAAGAGGTCCATGGTGAAGTGAAACCTCAGGACAAGGAACGCCTGGTTGCAGACCTCCAGCAGCAGGGCCGGAAGATTGCCATGGCTGGCGACGGAATCAACGACGCGCCAGCCCTGGCGCGAGCAGATGTCGGCATCGCAATGGGAACAGGGACTGACGTTGCGATGAATAGCGCGCAGCTCACACTTGTAAAAGGCGACCTAATGGGCATTCTACGAGCACGGGCTCTTTCGGTTGCAACAGTAAAAAACATGCGGCAAAACCTGGGCTTCGCCTTTCTTTACAACTCGATGGGTATTCCCCTCGCCGCAGGCCTGCTCTATCCCCTGACAGGGCACCTCCTATCGCCAATGATCGCCGCCATAGCCATGAGCGTCAGTTCTGCGTCTGTAGTTTTCAATGCATTGAGACTGAGAAATACCCGAATAGATTGAACTTCAGCGATGCTCGCAACCCGAAACAGAGAACTCTTGACCTTACCGCCGTGTCAACGTTGATGCTGTAGTTGCGGTGAAAAGAGACCGCTCAGCACAAGAGGAATAAATATGTTTGTCTTAGATGTATCAGGCATTGGTTGCGGCAGCTGTGTCAGCAAAATTACCAAAGCGATTCAATCACTGGACAACGAAGCTACGGTTTCCGTGGACAGGGCGGCCGGTAAGGTGAGCGTTGAAAGCAGCCAAAGCCCAGAGTAGGTTCGTAAAGCTGTCGAGGCGTTAGGTTTTCCTTCCCAGATCAGCGCCTGAGAGCGCTGATTCCTCGCTTTGATAGCGCTTTCACGGTGGTTCGTCGGATATAAACATTGTAGCGTTCGGCCTGCTTGCGCAGCCTTCAACAACTTGGCCCCCGAAACACCCTGAGGAACCCCCCGCTAGTTATGCGTGATCGGGATCAGCTCTGCACGGCTCTTGCCGGCGTTGACCAGTAGAACCTGTCGACGATAGCGTGCCAAATAGATAGCCGCTGTCAGCCCGGCAGGGTCTGCACCGACGATAAGGCAATCCACCACATGATATTGAGCCTGGTTGCTTGTCTTCTGGCTCTCCAGGTTTTGCCTATGCTGTCTGACGCCAGAGTCACCGCGCAGTGAACTGAGGGCTTTCGGTTCGCGCGGAACCAACGGCCATATCCAGTGCCGCATCGGGGCATGATTACTCGGCGAACCACGCGGCACTCATCCGAAGGTTGAAGAGTGGTGCTGGCAGGGTAATATCGACCATCATGCTGTCATCGAAATTAGCTCGGACAGAACCCTTTTGGCCAAGTTCTGATCACGCAATGTTTCTACCACCCCCATGCGATTGGGCTTCTCCAGGCACAGTGACAGAGCACCGTCTCGGGCTAAGATCTGTGCCTCTGCTTGCACCTTTGACCTAGCTCGAATGGCTCTGGAAATCCATGGTCCAAGCGGAGCTTGGTTTTCGTCCAGTACCCGTTCAAGGTGGTGTGCGCCGGCGAGAATCACCGGCCAAACCGGTACGGCTTTTTCTGTCAAAGATGCAGCGCACAGATCGACATCACTATCACCATAGTTATGGTGATGGTTTTTTATTTGCTTTAATCCACTGATCGAATACGACGATTTCCTTTTCCTGTGCGGCAATTATGTCCTTGGCCATACCGAACATCTCTGGATTTTTTCCGTTCTTGAATTCGGCTTGCGCCATCTTGACTGCCATCTGGTGATGCATCCGCATGTTGGCCGCGAAGTCATAATCCACATCGCCGGTCTTGGACGTGCCACCCATTTTTTTCATGCCATCCATCTTCGAGTGATCCATCTGCTCAGAAGGCATCGGCATCATTTCGCTTTTCGCGGGTTCTGCGGCATTAGTCCACGTCGGCGCTGTTGCCATGACCGCGACAGCCATCGCTAACGCCCTCACCGACAAAGTGAATCGGCCAGAGCTATTGTGCTTAATATGCTTTGACATTGTGAATCTCCTGTTAGAGGGCGGAAGATTGGCATATACATACCATTGCCCCCGCGCACGGAAATCGCTATTTCTGTACCTACATAGGGGCTCGACTAACCTTGGCCACCAGCCATTTTTCGGCAGCTCTCTGCGCATTCGCGACAGGCTTTGACGCAATCGTCCATATCACCGACCTGTTCGCAGCTCTTGACACAGGCCTCACAGATCTCGGCGCAAATCGCGCATACGTGGTGGTGGAAAGTGGAATCACTCAATAAAAAATTGGCCGCCGTTTGACAGATTTCGGCACAATTGATCATCAACCTAAAATGTTCGGCCTCAACGTGTTTACCCCCTACCTCAAGGCAATGGTTCATCGCTGTATTCAGGCAAACTCTGTGGCAGTGGCTACACGCCTCAACGCAAGGCAGCAGGTGTTGAGGCGGCGTGTGAGAGGGCATCGGGGTGTTAGTCATAGCTATGTTCTCCATTGTATCCAAGGAAAGACAACGCAAGCAGTGGTGTTAGGGCCATCTATATTCGACAGTTTCGATTAAAAAACTGATCATTTCGGACAGATGGTGAATGAGGATATTGCAGATAAATACCAAGCGTAAAGGGAGCAAGATATTGCTTCATGGCTGTCAGGTAAGTGCGTACTCACGGGCGCATATTTCACCCTAGACCACGCTTGGCGGACAGTCGACAGAAATTAATATTACATTCCTGTCAGCTTCTAGTCGGTTAGCATTTCGTTGCGAATAGCCTAAATTCTGAAAAAGTCTTCCATCTCTGGTGGAGTACCCGCCTCACACGAACTGAACGGTTGAGCCCTGATAAAAACAGATGGCCTTCGCCAATGCAGAGTACGCCGGTAAACCCAAGCAGACCCAAGACCGCTTCCTGATTCAGATGGATCAGGTCTTGCCGTGGAAGGGTTTAGCCGCACTATCCGAAGAATGAAGGCGGCCGTCCAGCGTATACGTTGATGATCAGGTTGCAGGTAATATCAGTAATCGTACGGCCAATACGCCTTCCTGATACCAACGCTTATGAGCGTTAAAATAGTGTCCGCTTAAATTGCGCAGCCCCCTTAGCGTTAGCGTTAGCGTTAGCGTTAGCGTTAGCGTTAGCGTTAGCGTTAGCGTTAGGATCATTTAGACACAAATCTGAGATTCAAAGATAAGCCACTTCGAGTCTGAGAATTGCACTGTACATAGCTGTCAGCAAGCCCTTGCCCCTTTGCTTATTAGTCACCTCGCAAAACTTTAAGCAAACCTTTAAATACTCCATTCAACCTAGTAAAAGCGGCATTGAAATGAATTTCATTTTCTGCGTACTTTGCGACCTCGACCTGTTGATCGACAGTATTTTGATCAATGGAAGGTTGATCCGGTGTGCTGTAAAGCAAAGTATCTCCGTAAATATCACCTGCTGATTCTTTTCCGGAAATATGCTTTAGGTTTGTTGTTTTCAAAGAAAACGGAGTCGCAATAGCTACTTTTTTCTGGTCTACAAGTACAGCAGAAAAGTCTGAATCTTAGGCCTTAAAGTTCGGCGTATCGGCGTTAGCGATATTATTGCTCAGCACCTCAGCTCTTTGGCTACGATAAATTAACGCTTTTTCTGCGGAGCCAAGCGCGTTCTCAAAATTAATACTCACACCCAATCACCCTCAGTAGCGCTACTATTCTCACGGATATCGAACACTCAAATGTGAACGCACTGCGTTCACGTCGACTTATTCAATTCCATTGCAGGTGCCAAAAAAGCGTCAAGTCCTCGTAAAAGTGACCGGAAGCTTAAGAAATCGCATAGCTAAAACTTTTAATCGGTAAATAGCGGTATGTGACGCTGGATGATCGAGACCTTACTGATTAAGTAGTGTGTTCCTCAAGAGAAATATCGCAACCTGACACAACTGTAATATTTGCCTAAGCTAACTGACAGGGGATGAGTTTTATAGTCCTGTTGAGCCTTAAGCTCACCCCTAAAAATCATCACGTGATGTGGATTTGGGGTTACCAACACTGATCACAGGAAATCCAAATGTCCCCTATCAAAGCTTTGTTCGTTATCGCAGCCCTGACCGTCTCTTCTTTGGCTATGGCTGAAGGCGGTGGTGACCGGACTTTCGCACGCATGGAGGCGGCTAGGCATAAGTCAATGGAATCGTACCAAGTAGCCCAAAAGCATAGCGCCCAGCCTCCCATCGCAGAAGGTAAAGCCGAAGCGATGAACCACAACAATGGCTGAATAGCCTGCCGCGCTCCCAAGCTGACAGAAATGTAATCACTGTGGTGTTTAAATGTGGCAATTTCTGAGCTCGCTTGCCGTAAGAATTCGTCTTTAGTCACGGCGGGCGAAGCTCACCTGGGCTCATTAAAAACCCCGAGAGAGTGCCTTCAACCTGGATGGGCAACGCATTGGTTGTTTCGCACGGCTTCCCTTTTGACTGATTGGACTTAAACGGTATGCATTCCAAAACCTCTAGGCGGACTTTCGTTAAAGGCCTGGCCGCTGGTGGCATTCTCAGCGGCCTTGGTCTATGGCGCACTCCCGTATGGGCAGTCACCAGTCCTGGTCTGCCGAGCGTTCTCACCGGTAACGAATTTGATCTATTTATTGGTGAAAGCCCTGTAAACATAACTGGCTCGCCACGCACAGCAATGACCATCAATGGCTCATTGCCCGGACCTTTGCTGCGCTGGCGCGAAGGAGAGACGGTCACACTGCGGGTGAAAAACCGCCTAAACCAAGACACCTCAATCCATTGGCACGGGATCATCCTGCCGGCCAATATGGACGGTGTGCCCGGCTTGAGTTTCCATGGCATCGCACCGGATGGCATGTACGAGTACAAATTCAAGGTTCATCAGAACGGTACGTACTGGTACCACAGCCACTCTGGCCTACAGGAACAGGCAGGCGTTTACGGCCCAATCGTTATCGACTCGAAAGAGCCTGAACCTTTTCAATACAACCGCGACTATGTGGTGATGTTGACTGACTGGACCGATGAAGATCCTAGCCGCGTCATGGCCAAGCTCAAGAAGCAATCGGACTATTACAACCACCACAAACGTACCGTTGGCGACTTCATCGACGATGTCAGCAAGCAAGGCTGGTCTGCTGCCGTGGCCGACCGGAAGATGTGGGCTGAAATGAAAATGAACCCCACCGATCTCGCAGACGTCAGTGGGGACACTTATACCTATCTCATGAATGGCCAGGCGCCTAATGGTAACTGGACCGGTATTTTCAAACCGGGCGAGAAACTGCGCCTGCGTTTTATCAACGGCTCAGCCATGAGCTATTTCGACGTCCGTATTCCTGGTTTGAAAATGACCGTTGTGGCCGCTGACGGACAACATGTCAAACCGGTCAGCGTCGACGAATTCCGCATCGCCGTGGCAGAAACGTATGACGTGATCGTTGAGCCTGCCAGCGAAGAGGCTTACACCATATTTGCCCAGTCGATGGATAGAACCGGTTATGCACGCGGAACCCTGGCAGTTCGCGAAGGATTAAAGGCACAGGTGCCTGCGATCGATCCCCGACCTCTTTTGACCATTGATGACATGGGAATGGGCGGTATGGCCGGTATGGACCACAGCAAGATGGCAGGGATGGGCAGTGGTGATATGTCAGGGATGGCTGGCATGGGCGGAGAAATGCAGACTCACCCAGCCTCCGAAACCAACAACCCGTTGGTTGACATGCAAGCCATGAACCCAACGCCAAAGCTAAACGATCCTGGCATCGGTTTGCGGGACAATGGTCGTCGAGTGCTCACCTACTCTGATCTGAAAAGCACTTTCCAAGACCCTGACGGCCGCGAGCCCAACCGCACCATCGAGCTTCATCTGACCGGTCACATGGAGAAGTTTTCGTGGTCCTTCAACGGTATCAAATTCTCTGACGCCGAGCCGCTTCACCTGAAGTACGGCGAACGTCTACGCATCACTTTGGTGAACGACACCATGATGACCCACCCCATCCACCTTCACGGCATGTGGAGTGACCTTGAGGATGAGAACGGCAAGTTCATGGTGCGCAAGCACACGATCGATATGCCGCCAGGTACCAAGCGCAGCTATAGAGTCACCGCTGATGCCTTAGGTCGCTGGGCCTATCACTGCCACCTGCTTTTCCATATGGAAATGGGCATGTTCCGTGAAGTACGGGTTGATGAGTAAAGGAGACGATCTGTGAGCACATACCTAAAACGTAAATCGCTGGTGGGTTGCCTCTTTGCCGTTGGCCTGCTGGGCGGACTCTCGTCCACGGTGCTGGCAGGGGAAGACAGTAGCGATCATTTACCTGCTACTCCTGCGAAAGCAACGGACAAGCCTGCAACTATGACAAACGGGTCAATGGACCACGGCAAGATGAGCCATGAGTCGATGGATCATGATCAAAAAACCAAAAAGGCAGATTGAGATCATGAGGAGTAAGTTTTTAGGCCCAACGCTGATGGCACTGGCAGTCTCTACCAGTCCTGCTTTCTTTGTGATGGCCCAAGCCGTGGAAGAGATGAATCCTTCGATGGCAATGCCATCAAGTGCTGACTCAAAGCCTTCGACTGCGCAAAAGACCAAGTCTGCCAAAGCGAAAGATGGCGCGATGGATCACTCCAAGATGGACCACGGTTCAATGGCAGCTATGGACCATAGCAAGATGACCATGGACGATGGTGAGATGGACGGTATGGATGGAGGGGCGACTACCGCCAGTCGAACTCCAGTCCCCGTACTTACCGACGCTGACCGTGCAGCTGCCTTCCCAGATGTGGCGGGTCATGGTGTCCACGACAAAAAACTCAACTCATTTATGCTGCTGGATAAGTTTGAGTACCAAGACGCTGACAACGGTAGTGCGTTGGCCTGGGATGCAAAAGGATGGATCGGCGGTGACGTTGATCGTCTGTGGTTGCGCTCGGAAGGTGAACGCACCAATGGCGTAACGAAAAACGCTGAACTCCAAGCACTTTGGGGGCACGCCATCGGTCCATGGTGGGATGTCGTTACCGGCGTACGACAAGACTTCAAGCCTGGGTCGCCACAAACGTGGGGAGCGCTCGGTATTCAGGGCATGGCCCTCTATAACTTTGAAGCCGAAGCGACTGCTTACATCGGTGAGAACGGTCAAACCGCTGCTCGACTTGAGGGTGATTACGACATTCTGCTGACCAATCGCCTGATCTTGCAGCCAACAGCCAAAGTAAATTTATACGGAAAAAATGATCCCCAGCGGGGCATTGGCTCTGGATTGGCAAACACCGAAGTAGGGCTCCGATTACGTTACGAGATTGATCGCCAATTTGCCCCCTACATCGGGGTTACCTGGAACCGCTCCTACGGCAAGACGGCCGACCTGGCCAGCGATGAAGGAGAAAAGACCAACGAGGCTCGATTTGTAGCCGGTATTCGGATGTGGTTCTGAGTGGTGAGAGCAACGCCATTACGAACTTTGAACGATCGGGGAGTCGGCTCTCCCGACTCAAGCGTAAGACCTTCAACCAAATCTAAGTAGTGGTATTGAACGCTCGGGTGAGAGCTCTGCTGCTTCGCCGGATATCCCAACGCTGCCAAGGCAAAAGGAAATATTCATGACAGGTAGCTTCCGATTCTCAAGGCGATTTCTGCGTATCGCAACGTTTGCAGCGCTTTTCATTGCTTCAACCGCTCAAGCGGCACAAGCCCTGACAATCGATGTTCATCGAGATGCAAACTGCGGATGCTGCAAGAAATGGATTCAGTACCTTGAAGCAAACGGCTTCACCGTCATTGATCATGTAGAAACCAACATGAGCGCTGTCAAACAAGATCTCGGTGTCGCTCCACGACTCTCGTCCTGCCACACCGCGATGATCAAGGGCAAGTTTGTTGAGGGCCACGTGCCTGCCGAGCAGATGATTGCAATGACTAAACGTGACGACCTTGTCGGGACCGCTGCTCCTGGCATGCCGGCAGGCTCTCCAGGAATGGAGGTCGAAGGAAACCATGGTGCCTACCAGGTAATAGGCCTTACCAACGCGGGCATAGATCAGGTCCTTGCGGTATATCCTGAAAACTAACCAAAAAATTCTTGACCGTATAACGAATAAAAGCCGCAACGCAAACAAAAAACTCAAGTGAAATATGGCCAAAACCGAAAACAATGCCGGCGACAGGCCGTATCCATAAAGCTGTAGCCCTCTCTTCCAGCAAAACAACACGGCCCAGCACGAGATTGGCAATCTCCAGTTCTTCACCAAATACCACCGCAGGCTCATGCACGCCTCAGATCTGCGGACGATCCAACAAACTAATGCTGCCAGGACAGCGGCGATATCTGCGCCGATAAAGCCTGTCTGCCAGCCCACCAAGCTAGTGGGGAGCATGGTTGAACTATTGGTAATATCGAAAGGCTCTGCAATAAAGAGCCTTTCGAATGCCAGCCTATCTTCGCAGGCGAGAACTACAGCGTCGGCTTGCGAAGCTGCCCCTTACGTAGGCACCGAGCCCCTTCAGGTTTCAGACGAAGGTGCTGGGTGTCCTCATCCTTAGCCAAGTAATGCATTGCCTTGTGCACCTTGCTGCGAATGCCCGGATCATTGCGATCGACACGACCAATGCCTAGATTATCCCCATAACGCTCCTTGTTTGCGTTGCAGTTGAAGTAGTAGCCCTGACCACGGGTAATGTCCTCCCACAGCCGACCGACCTGACGGGCCTTGTGGACATCGCAGTCGACCTTTGCCCCATCGAAGAATAATGCGGTGTGAATGTGATAGCCCCGATCCTCCCCCTGCTCAACGCTACAGATATGCCAAATGAGATCATCGAAGATCTCATTGCGCTCAATCTCTCTGCGCAACCGATCCAGATCCGCAAACACATCTTCCACACGCTGCCGATACTGGAACGCAGACGAGTAATGAAGATCCACACGCACCACTATTGTTGAGGGAACACTGTCCAGCACCCGGTCCACTGTCTCAGTGATCGTGCTCTGTTGGTCTCTAGCCTGGAAACGCCGATTCACTGCTGCGCGCCGGTACTGCTTAGAGCTCGTCAGATGACGGATACGATCAGTCAGTGCATTGAGCATCTCTTCAGTTCTTAGATAGCGGGTCTCGTCGTCACTGAGGCATGTGAGCCCTACAGGACTACGTTCCAGCCCAATGTACTGACATGCATCGCGAAACACCTGAAGGTGCTCACTGAAGTCGTAAGATGGGTCTTCGTCGAACAGTGACACCATTCTCTGTATGTGCTCGAAGTAGCGGGAGACACAGGTTGCCTGTAGGCGTTCCTGGCCAAGTGCTGATTTGATGAACTTGAATGCCGGACTGCGTGTTCTCTGAATAGCCTTTACAAGACGTTCAATCTGAATGGCGATATCAGACTGGGAGAGAAGGTGACGGTTGATGCGAGTAGTCATGATGGGGTACCTGGTTGATTAAGACATACCAGATACAAAGAGAGTATTTTTTAATCTGTTACCCGCTGATTGACTCATCCATAGGTGGTTGGTAGCGGTTAGGCCTGTATGGAGTTGCCTACTGAGGGGTATGAGTGTTGCTTAATCTGGCGTCTAGGTATCCCTTGATCTAATGCCCTTATACAGCCTATACCTAGGGTCATAAGCATCGGTTAATCATTGGATCTATGGGGAGCATATCTAAGGCTCATGTATACTTAATCCAAGACTTCTATGAAACCTATATGAAACCTATATCAATACAGCCTTCCAAAACGGGATGAATAAAACCCCGACCGCACTGGGTAACGGACAGCAACATCATCGAGCCAGCCGAAGATTTTATGGTTTTTAACATAGGGGAGTTAGCTGACCTATTACCTACTAAAAGCCAACCCTCATAATCACCCTGACCGAGTCATCCGGTCAGGGTGATTATTGTAAAAGGCCGGACCTCTTCACCTTACATGACCGGTTGCACGCTCCTCGCTTCGGCAGTATCACGCGCCTTGATACGTGCATCAATCCAAGCCACCACCTCACTCTCCACCCACGCGACTGCTCGCTCTCCCAGTGACACCGGTTTCGGGAACCTATCCTCGGAGATGTATTTGTACAGCGTCGAGTTCTTAAAGCCTGTAGCCGCGAGTACATCTTTCTTACGGATCAATTTCTTCATGGCCGCAGCCCTCTGATTGGTTCAGAGGATGGGGAGAGTCAATTAAAAAAAACTGACGCGACTCGAGCTACTAGCTCTATTGTCTAACGATACAAACATCCCCTCTAACGGAACCAACAGTCAGTTGCCCCGCTGGGGGAGTTAACAACCCGAAGCAATATCGATCTTCAAGCGGGATGTCCTGTTCCGTTGAGAAAAACATAGGAGATGGCATTCTTAGATCAACGACACTACATCCAGTTTCCTTAATCTCAGTGCGAGAAGCCGAAAGCACGGACACGAACGGAAAAATAGGGTGCATCCCATTTAAAACGACAGGGCTCGGTAAAATCATGTGATCCATTGAGTGAAAACCTGAACCAGCGACTGACTGCATTGCCTCTTTAATCCTTCGAGCCTTCCGCAATGCAGCTGAATACAGTGATTTCATTAGCTGCGTCGACTCACTGATATCAGGGAAAGTATCAGCTTCACTTTTAGTAGCCGATTGAGGCGGCTGAAAATCCTCTCGAATCTGCTTGATCAAACCAGAATGAGGCTTATGCGGCTTGTCGTTGAGAGAACACCAGTTCGCAGACAATAAGCAGGATGCATACTCATCAATTCTGACTTGAAAAACACGCGAAACTGCTAGCCGATGTTTATCATGAAAAAAGGCTAAGAACCTATCATCCAAATACTCCTTCTTTCTGAACCGAGCGGCAGCCTCCCCCTCGATCTCTTCACCCTCCCATGGGTAAGGGAACACTATTGAAGTCACCATTTGCTGAGGATCGGCCAAATCGGGGTGGCCTAGATTTAGGAAATAAAAACTCTTCGTCGGTCTGAAAAGCACTTTGCTAGTTGCACCAGGCACAAATGCCCGGATCAGTCCGCCTGACAAAAGCGTCTTCATCCGATTACTCAGGTGCTCACTGGTAAGTCCGGTCAGTTTCACTAAATCAGAATGCCCTAGAGTACGAACAACGCCAAGGCGGTCAGCCCGGCATAGCAGCACGGCCATAATCAGACGATTTACATTACTCAGGCGGCCAAGCTGTCTGGTCTTCCTGACGGCTCTTCCACGAACCTTAGCCCTTTCCAACTGGGTATCCTCACAATCCGACTGTGGTGGATAATCCACTGGGGGACTTTCCATAATAGCTCGCGACCGTTGCAATAGTTCGGCGACAACCTCCGAGTGACAGCTGTCAGGGTCACCTTTAACCCACTCTTTTGGCACCCGATACAATCGGCCCGTGCGACCTTTTCTCCCAGTGAGTTCAGAACGGCAAATCAGAGCCCCCGCATCAACTAGCGCCTTCAAAGAAGCAGACATCACCGATTCCGATACGCCAAAGCCATTCGCCATTTCCTTAGTCGAAAGCCCCTCAGACTCGCGATCCCCAAAGCACAAAACGAAACGTGCTAAGCAATATCTCGCATCCGGCCCAAGCTCGCTGGATCGGGTGGTAAGGGTATCTAGAAGCATAAGTCTTCCGTATGAACGCCTGAATTCCGCAATATTACATTAGAAATTACACCCTGTATTTAGAAAGTAAATTATTCGTAACCCTATGAATAATTGATTATGCTAAAATGACCAAAACATCCACTAGAGTCACTCAATGAGCAACCATCCCCATTACTTGGCTTGGATCGATGAAAGCGAAACTGGCCTCGCGGCTTGGATACGCAGATATCTGACAAAGAGAGGGGAAAGTCTTCCAGACCGTCTTCTTAAGGGCAGTGAACTGGTACAACTCAAAAAAGAGATCGAGAGGTGGGCGACAACCGGCCCAGACGCTGATACGACATGGAAGCGCTTACGGCAAATGAACGAGGCCTGGACTCAGCAAAAGATCAGAGACAAGCGAAAGAAGAACAAGCAGAAGGCCTGTAGCTTTGTCTTATCTTCTGCCGCACAGAAAAAGCTTCAGCAGCTAACCACCGCGAATGAGCATGGCACTGCTGCTGACTGCCTTGAATGGCTACTGCAGAACAGCGCCGCTCAGCTCAAGGCCGCCGGCGAGGAAAGAAAAGAGACAAAGGAACGACATAACGAGGAGTTACGGGGAACACAGAGCGAGATCGACGCTCTAGGCCATCTCTTAGGCCATGTACTGTATGAGTTCGCCATATTATCCAGCACGACACTGACTGATGGTAAGAAGACGCGTCAGACACTCATGGAGCCCCAAGAAGGTGAAATCGAAAACGCGTACGAAATAGTGCGCAAGAATGCTTTAGTGCGGGTCTCCGGACTAACGCACCTATCCCAAAAGCGTTTGACTGGACTCATTAAGCGACCAAGCAATGAACAAATTGCAATCAGCGTGGCCCTTATCGTGAAAGTCGATCCCACACAAACTTGCACGTCAAATATCGAACCTTCCAACTCTTCAGAGCTCAACCCCCTAAAAACAGAGAATTACGGAGCCAGAACTACTACCTGGGTACAGCCAGACGCCCCTCCAGAAGGGGAATGCGCCGCTGACTATGCGCCAAGCAGCATTACAGGCATGGCTAGCCCCAATGATGCGGTGAACCTTCCCGGAGAGCCAGAGACGATTGAACTGCACGGGCTTCAGCATCAGAAAGATTTCTTTTCGAACATGCGCTTGCAACGCAAGAGGCTTTCGACTGTTGTGCTAAAGCTGCCTCCGGAACTTGGCTCTGCGTCCGAGTTCGAGGGACTCATTTAGCTGAATATCATTGAGGGCGATATTTGACGCCACATCAAATAATGTTCGATCAGCCTCTTCTTGCCATCAGTACTCACTCGCTCGATACTTTGGGCGACAGGCGGCTGACCACGGGGCCTGCTTATGCCGGCATGGCTATCACGAAAAACGCAGTGGGGGGACAAATGGGGGGACAAAAACCATCAGACAAAAAAAAGCCCCGAAGAACGGGACTTTTTTAGCTTAAAATGGCGGAGAGATAGGGATTCGAACCCTAGGTACTGTCGCCAGTACAACGGATTTCGAATCCGTCCCATTCGGCCACTCTGGCATCTCTCCAACGGCGCGCATGATAACAGCTCAGGTGCAGAAGGCGAACCCCCTGCGAGGGAAATTTTCGCGTGCTATCAGGCGCTTGCGTAACTTTTTACGTTAAAGCGGTACGCCGAGGCGTTTTGCGACTTCTTCGTAAGCTTCGATAACGTCACCGAGGCCCTGGCGGAAGCGGTCTTTGTCCATTTTCTTGCGGGTTTCTTTGTCCCACAGACGGCAACCGTCCGGGCTGAATTCATCGCCGAGGACGATCTGGCCGTGGAATACGCCGAATTCGAGTTTGAAGTCGACCAGCAGCAGACCCGCGTCGTCGAACAGCTTGCTCAGGACTTCATTGACCTTCAGGGACAGCTCTTTCATTCGAACCAGTTGTTCGGCGGTGCCCCAACCGAAAGCCACTACGTGGGATTCGTTGATGAACGGATCGCCCTTCGCGTCGTCCTTGAGGAACAGTTCGAAGGTGTAAGGGTTGAGCTTGGTACCCTCTTCGATGCCCAGGCGTTTGACCAGGCTACCGGCGGCGTAGTTACGCACGACGCATTCGACCGGGATCATCTCGAGTTTTTTGACCAGGCATTCGTTATCGCCCAGCAGCTTGTCGAATTGGGTTGGGATACCCGCCTCTTCGAGCTTTTGCATGATGAAGGCGTTGAACTTGTTGTTCACCATGCCTTTGCGATCGAGCTGTTCAATACGCTTGCCGTCGAACGCCGAGGTGTCGTTGCGAAACAGCAGGATCAAGCGGTCTGCGTCGTCGGTGGTGTACACCGATTTGGCTTTGCCGCGGTAGAGTTCTTCACGTTTTTCCATGATGGGCTCCGCTTGCTAAAGTAGTTGGGCCAGGCGCCCGTTTGGGACACTAGGCGATATATCGCCAGTCGAGCCCTGAATCTTGATCGGCCACTTGCAGCCAGTCCGGATCGCACCCAAGGGTGTCGACAAAACATTGCCGGGCCAGCTGCGGCAGGTTGTTCTTGCTGCTGAGATGGGCCAGCACCAGGTGCTGTAAATCCTGCCATCCCAATTCGCTCACCAGGTTGGCGGCCTGATGATTGTTCAAATGTCCCAGTTCGCCGCCGACCCGTTCTTTCAAAAAATACGGGTAACGACCTCTGGCCAGCATATCGCGGCAGTGGTTGGCTTCGATCATCAAAGCGTCCAGGCCGTGATAACTCTGTAGCACCGAGGCGCAGTAAGAGCCAAGGTCGGTCAGCAGACCAAATCGACGCTGACCGTTACTGAACACAAACTGCGTCGGCTCAAGTGCGTCGTGGGCAACCGACACCACATTGATGTGCAACGCCCCCAGCTGCAAGCCCTGACCGCCTGACAGAAACCCTGCGGCTTCTACAGGTTTACGCATCCCGCGAAGGGTGCCAGTGCTGAGGTACACCGGTAAATTGTAGCGCCGCGACAGCAAACCCACGCCATGCACATGATCGGCATGTTCGTGGGTCACCAGAATGGCACTCAACTGATGGGGACTAACACCCAGACGAGCCAGACGTCGCTCGGTTTCTCGCAAGGAGAAACCGCAATCCACCAGCACATATGTGTCGTTACTCGCTACCAGCGTGCCGTTCCCTCGGCTGCCGCTGCCTAGAACAGCAAAGCGCACTTAACCGAGGTTATCTTGAATGACACCCAATATGCGGCGCGCTACATCGGCAGGCGCTACGGTACTGATGTTCTTCTCGACAGTAACCTGCACGTTGTCACCCACTTTGCTCAAGCGGACCTGATAACGCTCGGCACGGGCTTCGATTTCTTCCTTCGCCGGTTTGCTACCTAACAGGCGACCAAAGAAACCAGGCTCGTTTTCAGGCTTCTGTGCCTTCTCTGCCAGGTTGATGTAGTAAAGACCCAGACTACGGTTGATGTCTTCCACACGCCACTCGCCATGATCCAGCGCACGGCCGACACTCGACCATGCACGGTCCAGATCGGCACCGAGGTTGAGTACCGGGTTACCGCTGCCGTCTACGCTCAACGCCACGCGGTTCGGCGTATCAAAGTCACGTGCGGCCAGCAGGGAAATAGAGCCACCCTTCGCGGCGCTACGGCTCATGCTGGCAAGCATGTCATCGGTCAGAGCAGAATCGAGGCCCAGATTGGTGGTACGCGCCGGAAAATCTGTATTGGCAGTGCTGCCGGCAGGACGATCAACGCTTACGACGTAGATTTCACTGGTATTGCGCTGCACGCCTGGCTCGATACGAACACGTACACGCGTTTCCGAATCGGTGGACGCACCGCTGGCAGTCAGGCGCTTGGCCATCGTGGCGGAAAGTTCGTCGATACGCTGCCAGGTGGTGTTGAATTCACCCGTCTGCGGACGATCTTCGGCAATGCGGAAACCGTTGTCTTCGAAATACTGATGCGCTACCGGCCAGACTTCGGCAGGCGCACGCTGAGCCAGAATCCAGCGAGAGTCACCGCTTTTTTGCAGGCTGAAATCGCTGGAATCGGCAGCAACAGACAAAGCCTGCGGACGAGGGACTACATATTCGCCCTTGGCAGTGTCGTCAGCCACGTTACGCGGAATCGGCAGCAGTGGGTCCAGACGCTTGGCGGCGGCGAGATCAGGTGGCAATTGCATGGGCGCCGTTTGGGACGCCTCCAGATAATCACTGCCGCGATCACGGAAGTAACCATCTTGACCCCACAGCCAACCGCAACCGCTGGTGCTGGAGATAATCAAGGCAAGTGCAGAAAGTCCGGCCATTCGCTTCATTGCGTAATACTTCCTCATTAAACCAATACGCCGGACTGGCGCAGGGCCTGACGCAGCGGTTCGTGGCAAGGCTCGCTGAGCCAGGTGAGCGGCAGACGAATACCGTCTGGTATCAAGCCCATCTCATGCAGCGCCCATTTCACGGGAATAGGGTTGGACTCAATAAACAGGGTTTTATTGAGCGGCATCAGTTTTTCGTGAATCGCCCGCGCCGTGACTGCATCGCCACGCATGGCCGCCGCACACAAATCACTCATGGCACGCGGAGCCACGTTAGCGGTCACCGAGATATTGCCTTTACCGCCCAACAACATCAGTTCGACCGCCGTGGCGTCATCACCGGAGTACACCAGAAAGTCGCTGCTGACGCGTGCAAGGATGTCTTTGGCGCGCTGCAGATCGCCTGTGGCTTCCTTGATGCCGATGATGTTCGGCACTGTGGACAAGCGCACGGCGGTGTCCGCCAGCATGTCGCACGCCGTACGGCCTGGGACGTTGTAAAGGATCTGCGGGATGTCGACCGCTTCGGCGATGAACTTGAAGTGCTGATACAGCCCTTCTTGCGTCGGTTTATTGTAATAAGGCGTTACCAGCAGGCACGCGTCGGCGCCAGCGTTTTTCGCATTATTGGTCAGCTCGACCGCTTCGCGAGTGGAGTTCGCGCCTGTACCCGCTATGACCGGGATACGCCCTGCAACCTGGGCTACCACGCGACGAATCACTTCGATGTGCTCGCTGACGTCGAGTGTGGCCGACTCACCAGTGGTGCCGACCGCCACAATGGCGTTGGTGCCCTCTTGCAGGTGGAAGTCCACCAGTTTGCTCAGGCTGTCCCAGTCGAGACGACCATTTGCATCCATGGGTGTGACCAGTGCCACCATACTGCCCGCAATCATGCAACCGCTCCTGCCGGAAAAAGAGAGCGGTAATGGTACTGGCGCTATCAGCCTTGTACAAGCGAAGTACCATGCTACGAGCATTCCCCTGAGCGATGCTTTTCGCTACCCTTCTGTCTTTGGTCGGTACTGGTCACCTGCGAAGCGCATTCAATCAGTCGATTTTGCCGCCAGAACCCATGCTCCAGCGTGGTCGCAACCCCCCATGGCTTTGCCATGAGGGCAAGCAGCGTCGGGGCTCGGGTCGAGGTTAGGGGCGAAGAGGCTGTCGAATCGGCCGTGCAAGCCAACGTATGTACTGACCGCTCATCGCTTAGGAATGTTGCATGTCGTCCATCCCCACAGTTCGCGAACAATTCCTTGTCATCAGTGCCCTTGGCGCAAACCCAATGGAGCTGACCAACGTGCTGTGCCGCGCCAGTCATGAAAACCGCTGCTCAGTGGTGAGTTCACGTCTGACTCGTCACGGCGAATGCAGCGCGCTGATTCTTCAGGTTTCAGGCAACTGGGATGCATTGGCTCGCCTGGAAACGACCCTGTCCAGCCTGTCGAAGAAACACGCCTTCACCGTCAGCGTCGTGCGTAGCGCCAGCCTCGAAACCCGTCCTGAGGCCCTGCCTTATGTGGCTTACGTCAGCTCGGTCTATCGCCCGGATATCATTAATGAGCTTTGCCAGTTTTTCATCGACCATAACGTCGAACTGGAAAATCTCATCTGCGATACGTATCAGGCGCCTCAGACAGGCGGCACCATGCTCAATGCGACCTTCACCGTCACATTGCCTGCCGGTATCCAGATCAGCTGGTTGCGTGATCAGTTCCTCGATTTCGCCGATGCATTGAATCTCGATGCGCTGATCGAACCTTGGCGCCCACAAGCTCCCATGTAAGGAAACACTAATGGCCGTCGCCCTAGACCAACCTGTCGCCGACTTTCAGGCGCAGGCCACCAGCGGACAGACCATCAGTCTGGCCGGGCTCAAGGGCCAGCAGGTGGTGATTTATTTTTACCCCAAAGACAGTACGCCGGGCTGCACCACAGAGGGTCAGGGGTTTCGTGATCAGCACGCCGCGTTCGAAGCGGCCAACACCGTGGTGTTCGGCGTCTCACGCGACAGCTTGAAATCTCATGAGAACTTCAAGCTCAAGCAGGCGTTCTCGTTCGAATTGATTTCGGACAAGGACGAAACCCTGTGCAGACTGTTCGATGTGATCAAACTGAAAAAACTCTACGGCAAAGAATACCTTGGTGTAGATCGCAGTACGTTTTTGATCGACAAAGACGGCGTACTACGCCAAGAGTGGCGCGGCGTGAAAGTACCTGGCCATGTAGCTGCGGTGCTTGAACAAGCCCAACGGTTGAATAACAGCTGATTGCCGCAGAAGACATTCGCTGCCAGCACACATTGAAGTAGCTTGCAGCGAAAGCGTCACCGCCCCCTTACAACAGCGGCGACACAGTAGGCTCTTTGCGCGGCCAGGCATCGATCACAGCCTTGAACAGGGTAGCCAGCGGAATCGCAAAGAACACGCCCCAGAAGCCCCACAGCCCGCCAAACAGCAACACGGCGCAGATGATCGCGACCGGGTGCAGATTGACCGCCTCGGAAAACAGCAGCGGCACCAGCACATTGCCATCAAGCGTCTGGATCACGCCGTAGGCCGTCATCAGGTAAATGAACTGATCACTCCAACCCCATTGGAACAAGGCGATTAACGCGACCGGTACTGTAACCACCACCGCACCGACATAGGGCACCACCACCGACACACCCACCAACATCGCCAACAAGGCCGCATAATTGAGCCCCAGCGCGACGAACGCTATGTACGTGACACCTCCGCAGACGAATATCTCGATCACCTTGCCGCGAATGTAATTGGCGATCTGCCTGTTCATTTCCTGAGCCACTCGGGTAATGAGGGCCCGTTCACGCGGCAGATAACCACGAAACCAGCTTCCGATCATGTTGCGATCTTTGAGGAAGAAGAACACCAGGATCGGCACCAATACCAGGTAGATCATGATGTTGACCAACAAAGGCAGGCTAGAAAGCGAGAATGTCAGCGCCCACTGACCGAACTTGCCGATTTCACCGCGCGCAACCTCGATAGCCTGGAGCACCTGTTCATCCGAGACCAGATGAGGATAACGCTCTGGCAGCAACAGCAGCAGCGATTGCCACTTGGCGAGCATGCCCGGCAACTCATTGAACAGGGTGATCAATTGATGCCAGAGCAACGGCACCAACACCAACAAAAACACCAGCAGCACGCCCATGAACAACGCGAATACCAGCCCGACAGCGAACAGTTCCGGCACGCGCAGACGCACCAGAAAGTTGACCACGCCCTGCATCAGAAATGCCAGCACCATCCCCGCCAACACCGGCGCAAGCATGCCGCCGAGCGTCAGAACGGCCGTGAACGCCACAAATAACAATACCGCCAACACCACAGCCTCCTCATCGGAGAAGTAGCGCTGCATCCAGTCGCGTAGCACTTTGAACATCAAGAATCCTTCAGGCAGTCATCATGGGTAACAATCAATCGCACAACGATTTGACTGCGGGAATCATCAGGCTTTACGTAACCAGTAGCGATAAACCCCGACTTCAACCTCCTCGCGGAGCAAGGTATGGCCTGCAAGCCGGGCAAAAGTTCGGAAATCGCGCTGAGAACCGGCATCAGTCGCGGTGACTTTAAGGATCGCGCCACTGGCCAGGCGATTAAGCTCCAGCTTGGCCTTGAGCAGCGGCAGCGGACAATTCAGCCCACTGGCGTCGAGTTCAGCGTCACAGGCCTCGGGCCGCTCTACAGCGTCAGACATTGTTTCTCTCCAGACAGGCACATCGGATCGCGTTATGGCCGTCAAATAACGACGACGGATGTTTCGTACACAATTGCAAGAATACCCCACTCTGGTCAGCAAGCCATTGAGCCAGCTACAGTAAGGGTTCTTTGATTGCCTAGAGCTCTGTGCATGAAATTTTTGCGCCCTACCTTGTTGACGCTCGCGTGCCTGCTCGCCTCGCCGAGTTTCGCCGACGACCTGCCGTCACTCGGCGACGCCAGCTCTGCCATCGTCTCTCCACAACAAGAACATCAACTGGGCCGCGCATGGCTGAGCCTGCTGCGCGGCCAGGTCCCGCAACTGTCCGACCCACAGCTTAAGGATTTCGTCGAGACAACGGTCTATCGACTCGCCGAAACCAGTCAACTGCAGGATCGACGCCTGGAATTCATCCTGATCAATAGTCGGGAGCTGAACGCATTTGCCGCGCCAGGCGGAATTGTCGGGGTCAACGGCGGATTATTCCTCAATGCCCAGTCCGAAGCCGAGTATGCTGCGGTACTGGCCCACGAACTGGCTCACTTGTCTCAACGGCACTTCGCTCGCGGCATCGAAGCACAACAACACATGCAGGTTCCTGTCCTTGCCGCCATGCTCGCAGGGATTGTTATCGCAGCCGCAGGCGCGGGTGACGCAGGCATCGCAACGATCATGGGCTCGCAGGCGGCAGCAATCCAGGAGCAGCAGCGCTTCTCGCGGCAAAACGAGCAAGAGGCCGACCGCATCGGCATCATCAATCTGCAAAAGGCCGGTTATGACCCTCGCGCGATGCCGAGCATGTTCGAACGACTGATGCGACAGTACCGCTTCGATGCCAAACCGCCCGAATTTCTGCTGACTCACCCGGTCACAGAATCGCGTATTGCCGACACCCGCAACCGTGCCGAACAGGAAAAAACCGGCGGCAAAGAAGACAGCCTTCGCTATCAACTGATGCGAGCGCGCGTTGCGCTTTTCTATGAAGAGACGCCAGGGATCGCTGCAAAACGTTTCCGCGCCCAGCTCGACGAAAATCCAAAATCCGAGGCCGCACGCTACGGCCTGGCGATTGCCCAGATCAAAGCAGGCCAACTCAACGAGGCGCGGGAAAATCTCAAGCCGCTATTGGCTAAAGACCCGAACGACATTACCTACAACCTGGCGCAGATTGATCTGGACGTCACAAATAATCGAATGGCCGACGCCAAACAGCGGGCTGACCGGATGCTGGCGCTGTACCAGGACAATTATCCGCTGAATCAGGTTCACGTTGATTTGCTGCTCAAGCAAAACCACCCTGCCGATGCCGGAAAAGCGCTTGAAGTGTTATTGAAGGCGCGCCCTGCTGACCCTGACATCTGGAACCTCGTTGCAGACACACGCGGCCTGTCCGGCGACATGGTTGGCTCGAGCCAGGCACGCGCAGAATTTTTCGCACTGACTGGCGATTACAAGCAGGCCCTGCAGCAACTGGAGTTCGCCAAGCGTCGCTCGAACAACAACTTCCAGCTAGCGTCGCGCATCGACGCCCGGCAGAAGGAGTTGATCGAACAGGAGCGGATGCTCAAGGAAATGATGAACTAGGTACGATTTTCTGCCCGATTCAAAAAGCCCGACTCAATGGTCGGGCTTTTTTTTGCACTCTGACTTGTCCTGACTCAGGATCAGGCATTACCAGACAGCTTCAAGCGTGCTGCATGCGTGAAGTCCAGCATGCGCTGCAGAGGCTTCAAGGCACGCGGAATCAATGCGGGGTCGACGAAAACCTCGTTAGAGCCTTCGCGGAGACACTGCAAGGTGCGCTCAAGGGTGTTCATCGCCATCCAGGGGCAATGCGCGCAACTGCGGCACGCAGCACCCTCACCGGCCGTTGGCGCTTCGACAAAAACTTTGTCGGGGCACAACTGCTGCATCTTGTAGAAAATGCCGCGATCAGTCGCAACGATAAACATTTTGTTCGGCAACGTTTGCGCGGCTTTGATCAACTGGCTTGTCGAACCGACGGCATCAGCCAAATCGATCACGGCCTCCGGCGATTCGGGGTGGACCAAAATCGCGGCCTCCGGATACAGCGCTTTCATGTCGGCCAGCTGCTTGGATTTGAACTCTTCGTGAACGATGCAAGCACCGTCCCATAGCAGCATGTCGGCACCGGTTTCCCGTTGAATATAACGCCCCAGATGCTTGTCTGGCGCCCAAATGATCTTTTCGCCGTTATCCATCAGGCTTTCGACAATTTCCAACGCACAACTCGAGGTCACTACCCAGTCTGCACGGGCTTTGACCGCAGCCGACGTATTGGCATACACCACCACAGTGCGCTCGGGGTGCTGATCGCAGAACGCCGAGAACTCATCGACCGGGCAACCCAGATCCAGGGAGCACGTAGCTTCCAGCGTCGGCATCAGCACACGCTTTTCCGGATTGAGGATTTTTGCCGTCTCGCCCATGAAGCGCACACCTGCGACCAGCACGGTTTTCGCCGAATGCTGGTTACTGAAACGCGCCATCTCCAGCGAGTCGGACACGCAGCCGCCGGTCTCTTCAGCCAGAGCCTGGATAACGGGGTCACAGTAGTAGTGGGCAACCAGCACCGCGTCTTGCGCTTTCAACTCGGCAGCAATCGCGGCACGGTAAAAAGCCTCTTCTTCAACGCTCAGTACTTTCGGCTGCTTGGCATCTAGATGGGCCTGGACCAGAAGCCGTTCTGAAATCTGCGTCATGTTCGCTGGACCTCAATGCGCTTGTGCGCGGATATCGAGTGTACACCTGAAAAAGACGCAAAAAAAAAGCCGGAAATCCTCATTTTCATGGGCCTTCCAGCTTTATAAATACGTCGACATAAAAAATGGTGGGTCGTGTGGGATTCGAACCTACGACCAATTGGTTAAAAGCCAACTGCTCTACCAACTGAGCTAACGACCCGACGTGGTGCGTATATTACTGATTTCTATGATTAATTCAACACCTATCTGAATTTAAATCAAAAATAACGCGTTGGGTCGGTTACACCAGCCGCTACAAAGCCCTCTGCGCGCAGGCGGCAGCTGTCACATTTGCCGCATGCACGGCCCTGATCATCGGCCTGATAGCAGGAAACAGTGAGCCCGTAATCGACGCCCAGACGCATGCCAGCCTTGACGATGTCGGCCTTGCTCAAGTTTTGCAGTGGCGCTCGAATAGTGAAGCCCTGCCCTTCCACGCCCGCCTTGGTTGCTAAATTGGCCAGGCGCTCAAATGCTTCGATAAACTCGGGACGGCAGTCTGGATAACCGGAATAATCCACTGCGTTGACGCCGATAAAGATATCCCGCGCGCCCAACACTTCAGCCCAACCGAGTGCCAGCGAAAGAAAAACCGTATTACGTGCTGGCACGTAAGTCACCGGGATACCTTCGCCAGGGGATTCAGGCACGGCGATGGAGCTGTCCGTCAACGCGGACCCCCCGATACCGTTCAGATCAAGACCGACAACCTTGTGCTCAACCACACCCAGATCGCGAGCGACGCGCGCTGCTGCATCCAGCTCGGCACGGTGACGCTGACCGTAGTCGAAACTCATGGTGTAGCAGGTGTAGCCATCAGCAAGCGCCACCGCTACCACGGTGGCCGAGTCCAGGCCACCGGACAATAGAATTACTGCTCTTTTCTCAGTCATCTGTAATTCACTCATATCAGCGTCCCGGCTCATCGTCCCAGAGGAGTTTATGCAGCTGCATTTGCAAGCGTACCGGCAGGTTGTCCGCCACGATCCAGTCAGCCAGGTCCCGCGCTTTCAACTCATGATGGCTCGGAGAGAACAATACCTCGCCGGCTCGCCGGTCCAGGCCGTACTGAATCAGCTTGGACACCGCCCAGTCGTAGTCTTCTCGGGAACAGAGCACAAACTTGACCTGATCGTTGGGCGTCAACAGCTCGATGTTCTCATAACGATTGCGCCCGACCTCTTTGGAGCCCGGTGTTTTCAGATCGACAACACGACTGACACGCGGATCGACCGCCGAGATATCCAGAGCGCCACTGGTTTCCAGTGACACTTCATAGCCGGCGTCACACAGACGCTTGAGCAGAGGGATTGCATTGGGCTGGGCCAAGGGTTCACCACCCGTCACGCATACATAGCGCGGACGGTAAGCGGCTACTTGTTCGAGGATCGCATCGAGGGTCTGAATGCTGCCGCCACTGAACGCGTAGGCGCTGTCGCAATACTGACAACGCAACGGGCAGCCAGTAAGACGCACAAAAACAGTGGGCAAGCCCGCAGTGCGCGTTTCACCCTGCAGCGAGTAAAAAACTTCGGTGATTCGTAATGTGTCTTGCATATGAGCCACGGGCGTAACAGCTAAACAGGCCGTCCGCCTCCGTTAGGCACTTCAAGGAACCTGCATGCGCATGATTCAGGGAAGCGAATGTATTGCCGGAATTTCGGGTGCGGAATTCTAACAAGAAAGCCGCGACAAGCGCGGCTTTCTTTAACAGAACAGGTGTCAGTGACCTCTGACGATACGCATATCACATGCGTTGCAGATCCCGCTGAGCCAACTGTGCAGCCGACGTACCCGGATATTGGGAGACAACCTGCTGCAAAATGCCTTTTACCTTATCGGTATGACCGAGACGACGCTCAACATCTGCAAGCTTATAGAGCGAGTCCGGGACTTTGGCATGCTTGGGGTACAGCTGACTGACCTTGGCGAAGGCTTGACCGGCACCTTGCAGATCACCTTTGGCCAAGTTCACTTCGCCCAACCAGTACTGGGCGTTGCCCGCATATTGGCTGTTCGGGTATTTGCGCAGGAAAGCCGCGAACGCCTGACTGGCTTTGTCGAAATCCTTGGCCTTGATCAGATCGAAGGCAGCGTCGTAATAGACCTTTTCCTTCGCCGGATCACCCGGTTCCGCATTTGCCGCAGGAGCCTGACTTGCAGGCGCCGCAGGCGTACCACCGGCATTTATATCGCCGCTGGCTTGAGAATTATTGGTAGCTGCTGCGGGCGCACCGCCAGCTCCAGCTCCAGCGCTAATGCGCTGATCGAGTTCCTGATAACGCTCCAGTGCTTCCTGCTTCATGCGCTGGATATCGTTTTGCTGAACCTCGACAGTACCGCGCAACCGCGCGATTTCGTCCTGCATTTGTTGCAACTGCATGAACAGCTGACCCTGTGCCGAGGCAGGGGCCGTAACCCCTCCCCCGGCATAGGCGCCGGACGTGCCATAACCCGCTGGCGGATAACTGCTGCTACCAGAGCCAGAATTGTCATCTACCACAGGAACCGCACCCCACGCAAAAAGCGGAAGGGTGAGAGTCAAAACGGCTAAAGCACGACGGCACGTTCGCATGTCAAATTACTTACGCAGTTCGACGCGACGGTTTTGAGCCCAGGACTGCTCGTCGTTGCCGGTAGCAACTGGACGCTCTTCGCCATAGGAAACCAATTCCAGCTGAGCTGGGGAAACACCTTGCAGTACCAGGTAACGCTGAACGGCTTTCGCACGACGCTCGCCCAGTGCCATGTTGTACTCACGAGTACCACGTTCGTCGGTGTTGCCTTCCAGAACGACGCGAGCGCCATTGGCTTTCAGGTCTTTAGCGTGAACATCCAGAGCGCGCATGGCTTCTGGCTTCAGGTCCGAGCTATCGTATTCGAAGTAGAAGGTGGTGATTGCGCGCAGAGCAGCTTCTTCGCTCAGGCTGCCATCAACAGCGCCAGTGTTAGCGCCGTAACCAGCGTTTGGATCTACAGCAGCGCCTGTACCGGCATTATCGCCGCCTTTGGACGAGCAACCTACAGCTACAGCCATGGCCAGAGCCAGCGCAGCAAATTTACCAAACTTCAGCATTTCCATCTTGAAACTCCTAATGAACCCCAGTGTGTTAAGTAAAACGTGTAGCGCCGCGTCAGTTCAGGTAAGGGGACCAGGAAGGTTCTCTGACTTCGCCTTGAGCGGTAGGAAGCGGGAGCCTTACGCGTCCATTAATGGACACGAGCATCAAGACTCCCCGGCCCTGCTGGCGGGTGGCGTAGATTACCATGGTGCCGTTGGGTGCGACAGTAGGCGACTCATCAAGGTTGCTATCTGTGAGGATTTTTACTGTACCGCGCTGCAAATCCTGCACTGCTACCTTGAAGTTTGTGAAGCCATCCTGACGATGAATCATTACCAACGTCTTTTCATCGGCCGACAGTTTAGGGTTGGCGTTGTAGTTACCTATAAAGGTCACACGCTCGGCACCGCCGCCGTTGATGCTGGTTTTGTATACCTGTGGCTTGCCACCACGGTCGGACGTGAAGTAGATCGTCGAACCATCCTTGCCGAAGAACGGTTCGGTGTCGATCGCCCCGTCATTGGTCACGCGACTCAATTGACGCGAGGCCAGGTTCATCACGTAAATTTCCGGGTTGCCGTCTTTGGAAAGCACGAACGCCAACTTGCTACCGTCCGGAGACCACGCAGGCGCGCCATTGAGGCCTTCGAAGTTGGTGATTTGTTCACGGCGACCCGTATCGATATGCTGGACGAAAATACGCGGACGCTTCTGTTCGAACGACACATAGGCGATACGCTTGCCATCTGGAGCGAAACGCGGCGACAGAATCGGTTCACGCGACTGCAACAGAGTCACTGCCCGCGCACCGTCATAATCCGAACGCTGCAGAGTGAAGCGCGTATTGTTTTCGGAGAAACGCTCGGCGGTGACGTACAGCATGCGCGTCGAGAAAGCACCCTTGATACCGGTGAGTTTCTCGAACGACTGGTCGGCGATGAAGTGCGCCATGTCGCGCAACTGATCGGTCGTGCCAGAGACGTTACCCGTCAACACTTGCTGCTCGGTCGCGACATTGAACAGTGCGTACTGGATCTGCAGACGACCGCCCGCAGGAACGATGCTGCCTACCATCAAGTACTGCGCACCGAGCGCCTTCCAATCGCGATAGATGACCTCGCTGGCCGAGGTCGGCAAGCTGATCATGTTCTGCTTTGGAATCGGTGAGTAATAGCCCGAGTTACGCAGGTCATTGCTGATGATTTCCGACATGTCCTCGGGCAAGACGTTACCGCCCTGCCAGCCAAAAGGCACAACGGCAATCGGAGTGGCACGGTCACTACCACTGGTGACCATGATGTTCTTTTCTTCTGCAGCGACCATTCCCGCTGCACAGCAAAGAACGACAAGCAGTCCTCGAAGGATGTTAATCACGGAGCTAGATCCTCTGGTGTGAATGTCATCTTGAATGAGCGATAGGGTTGGAAATCGGCTGGCTTCATACCCTGCATTTCGGTCAAACGACCAATGTTTTTAACAGCAGCCACGGCCGAACTGTCGTAAGACGCATCGCCACTGGACTTGGAAACACTGACCGATGTCACCGTACCATCCGGCAACATATTGATCTGCAGCACCACTTTCATGCCCTTGCGCGCCGACGGTGGGCGAGCCCAGCCTTCAGCAGCACGCGCACGAATCAGATCATCAAAGCTGCCCGCAGTTTCATCGCCCTGTTCATCTGCCAACGCCTGCTGCCGTTCCGTTTTATCGGAGAGCAATTCAGCCAAGGCTTGCGCCTTCTTGTCTTCAGCAGATTTACGCGCGGCTTCTGTTGCCTTTTTGGCAGCATCGGCAGTCGCTTTTTTCTTGGCGTCGTCGGTGGCTTTTTTCTTCGCGTCGTCAGCGGCTTTTTTCTTAGCGTCTTCCGCGACTTTCTTCTTCGCGTCATCGGCAGCCTGCTTCTTGGCTTCTTCAGCCGCGGCTTTCTTCGCGTCTTCTTCGGCCTTTTTCTTCGCGTCTTCTTCGGCTTTCTTCTTGGCTATATCAGCCAATTTTTTTTCTTCGACCTTTTTAGCATCAGCGGTCTTTTTGGCTTCGTCAGCTTTCTTGGCATCATCGGCTTTCTTGGCCTCATCAGCCTTCTGCTCTGCTTTCTGCGCGTCCTCAGCCTTTTTCTCTTCGGCTTTTTGAGCCGCCTCTTCTTTCTTTTGTTCCGCAGCTTTTACAGCTTCCTGTTTTAGCTGCTCGATTTTTTTCGTTTCCAGTTGCTCGACTTCAGTTTGCCGGGCAGCCGTTTTCTTCGCCTCACCGGCAATTTTCTGATTGGTCTGGGTCGTTGCCTGGCTTTTAGACTTCAACTGATACAGGGTCGCCTGAACGATAGGCCTGGCTTCCGGCAGATCCGGGGTCATGGCAAAGCTGACAAAGAGCATGCCAAATATCAGGATGTGCAGGGCCACAGCCCAGACGCTGGGCCAGAAGTAGCTTTCCGAGGCGGACGGCTCTCGCTGTTGGTGCATCAGGGCGCCTCGGTAATCAAGCCAACATTACCGACCCCTGCTTTCTGCAGCCCGCCCATTGCGCCCATTACAGAGCCATAATCAACGGTTTTGTCACCACGGATAAAGACCTGGGTCTGCTTGCCGCTTTCACGACCGGCGCTGATGATTTTGGTCACCGCGCTGGTCATCTGGGGCAACGTCATGGCTTTGTCCATCTGTTTATCGGTATCGACTTCACTGCCAAGGTTCCAGTAATAGGTCTTGTCAGCCTTGATCGAAATAGTCAGAACCTGAGTGTTGTTGTCCTGCGGCAAGGCCTCACTGGAGACTTTGGGCAGGTCGACTTTCACGCCCTGATTGAGCATCGGCGCGGTGACCATGAAAATGACCAGCAACACCAACATCACGTCGATGTAAGGCACCACGTTCATTTCGGCAACCGGCTTGCGGCGTTTGCGGCGAACTCGAGCGATTAAAGCCATTGGGAATTACCTGCTCACTCTTCGCTGGTGTGCACTTTACGGTGCAGGATCGCCTGGAACTCATCGGCGAACGTGTAGTAACGGCTGATCAACAGTTCACCGCGAGCGGCAAAACGGTTGTAGGCGATTACTGCCGGGATAGCGGCGAATAGACCAATAGCGGTTGCGACCAGGGCTTCGGAAATACCCGGTGCAACAGTCGCCAGGGTGGCTTGCTGGACGGTCGCCAGACCACGGAAGGAGTTCATGATCCCCCATACTGTACCGAACAAACCGATGTAGGGGCTGGTGGAGCCGACAGTCGCAAGAAAGGGCAGGCCCTGCTCCAGCTTCTCTTCCTCACGGGAAATGGCCACGCGCATGGCTCGAGCCACGCCTTCCATGACCGCATCAGGATCGACACCTGGCTGCTGACGCAGACGGGAGAACTCCTTGAAACCGGCGCGAAAGATTTGCTCAACGCCTGAGTCAGGGTCTGGATTGCTCCCGGCCTGACGGTAGAGTTTGGACAGATCAATACCCGACCAGAAACGCTCTTCAAAGCTCTCCAGTGCACGACGAGCTGCGCGCAGCATATTGCCACGCTGAAAAATCACGACCCACGAGGTGATTGAGGCACCCACCAGAATCAGCATGACCAACTGAACAACGATGCTGGCATTGCTGACCATACTCCACATGGAGGAATGGTCGACGACGTTAGCTTCCACGCTTTATCTCCTGCTCTAAATGTGTACCCGCGCCGCTCTGGCCGGCAAAGGCCGCACGCAAAGCTTCGGGAATGGCCCGGGGTTTCAAACTATCGGCGCGTACACACGCCACCAGAAACTGCCCCTCGCAGAGCAGTGTTTCATCCGCAGCCCGCCTGACCTGCTGCCGAAATCGCAGGCTGGCGCGGTTCAATTCAATGACGTCAGCGCTTATCAATAGCTCGTCGTCCAATCGCGCCGGCTTGTGATAGCGCGCCTCGCTGGAATGCACGACGAACAACAAGTTCTCCCCTGCAAGCTCCGACTGAGCAAAGCCCAACTCCCGCAGTCGCTCGGTTCGAGCCCGCTCCATGAACTTCAAATAGTTGACGTAGTAAACGATGCCGCCAGCATCGGTGTCCTCGTAATAAACGCGACAGCGATGTGCGAACGACTGAACCCCGTTTTGCGCGCGCATACTCTAGTGCTTACTCCTCAGGTTGCCAATCCGCCAGGCGACTGTTTTTCATTGTTTTTCAGCTAATTGCCGACCAGAACCGCACATCAGCCTGTCAGACCACCAAAACCCCGAATAAATCGGTGCCTTGATAGTTTTAATTATTCGCCCCCTTCGTCGACAAAATCGCTGGCGACTGGCATGTCCCCCATCCGTGACGGGATGTTCAAACCAAAGTGCAGGTAGGCGTGCCGGGTAACGACACGTCCACGAGGGGTACGCATGATATAGCCTTGCTGGATCAAATAGGGCTCGAGTACGTCTTCAATTGTGTGCCGTTCTTCACTGATCGCTGCAGCGAGGCTGTCGACACCCACCGGGCCGCCATCGAACTTCTCGATCATCGTCAGCAATAGACGTCGATCCTGGTGGTCGAAACCACGCTCATCGATATCCAGCAGGTTCAGCGCCAGATCGGCAATCGGCTTGGTGATATGACCGGTGGCACGCACTTCTGCGAAGTCACGCACACGACGCAGCAAGCGGTTGGCGATACGCGGCGTACCCCGAGCACGACGGGCAATCTCAAAGGCACCCTCGGGCTCGATAGGCAGCCCCAAAATACCGGCAGAGCGCATGACGATGGTCGCCAGATCAGCAGTGTTATAGAACTCCAGACGCTGAACAATGCCGAAGCGATCACGCAGCGGGTTGGTCAACATGCCCGCACGCGTGGTGGCCCCCACCAGCGTAAACGGTGGCAAATCGAGCTTGATCGAACGCGCAGCAGGACCTTCGCCGATCATGATGTCGAGCTGAAAATCTTCCATCGCCGGGTACAACACTTCTTCGACAATGGGCGAGAGCCGATGAATCTCGTCGATGAACAGCACATCGTTGGGCTCGAGATTGGTCAATATCGCCGCCAAATCACCGGGACGCTCAAGCACCGGCCCCGAGGTACTCTTGATGGAGACCGACATCTCCTGGGCAATAATATGCGCCAGAGTGGTCTTGCCCAGACCCGGCGGGCCGAAAATCAAGGTGTGATCCAACGCTTCGCTACGTCCACGCGCAGCCTGGATGAACAACTCCATTTGCTCGCGCACGGTGGGCTGGCCAATGTAATCGGCCAGGCTTAATGGACGGATTGCACGATCCAGCTGCTCATCACGATCACGGCCTGTGGAGGTTATCAAACGGTCAGCGTCGAGCACTTAAGCCATTCCTTTCAAAGCACGTCGAATCAGATCTTCACTGCTCAAATCTTTTTCCTTGATCGCAGATACCGCCTTGCTGGCTTCCTGAGGTTTGTAACCCAGGGAAATCAGCGCACTGACCGCATCGGCTTCGGCCGTCGCCACCAGTGGCTCGGCGTTAGGCCCGTTTGAAACCAGGGTAAAGGTGCCCGGCAAGGATTCCCACGCTTTGAAACGATCCTTGAGCTCGACCAGCAAACGCTCGGCGGTTTTCTTGCCGACGCCCGGAATCCGGGTCAAGGCCGAGGTGTCCTGAGCCTGAACGCAGCGAACCAGCTCATCCACTTCCAAGCCGGACATCAGCGCCAATGCCAGTTTCGGACCGACACCATTGAGGCGAATCAGCTCACGAAACAGTTCACGCTCGCGCTTTTCGAAGAAACCGTAAAGCAGGTGCGCGTCCTCACGAACCACCAGATGGGTGTGCAAGGTCACCGGTTCGCCAACATGGGGCAGCCGATACAGAGTCGTCATGGGCACTTCCAGCTCATAGCCGACGCCGTTGACATCCAGTACCAGGTGCGGCGGATGTTTTTCAGCCAAGAAGCCGCGTAACCGTCCAATCACGTATCAGATCCTTTCTCGTGGCCCGTCATAAGCATGACGTTGGCACAAATAATGGTCGCAATCATTACAGGAGTGAGAAGACCTGCAAGCTAAAAAGTTTGAGCCGATGATGCTATCAGAGACGCAGCCGCCCGCCGCGACTGCGTGCGGTATTCAAGCCGTGCGGTATCAGGCTCGAACGCGTATGTGCATGACACAGTGCGATAGCCAGGGCGTCGGAGGCGTCGATCTGAGGTTTCGTCGTCAGTTTGAGCAAATGCATGACCATCATCATTACCTGCTCTTTATTGGCGCCACCGGTCCCGGCCACCGCCTGCTTGACCTGAGTCGCGGTGTACTCGGCGATCTCCAGACTCTCTTCAGCACCGGCAACAATGGCCGCGCCACGCGCCTGACCCAGCTTGAGCGCGGAATCGGCGTTACGCGCCATAAACACTTTCTCGATACCCATGGTCACGGGACCGTACGTCTGAATGACCTCACGTACACCGCGATACACAATCTGCAAACGCTCGTGCAGCAGACCGCTGCCGGTGCGAATACAGCCCGAGGCCACGTACACACAGCCGCGACCGGTGTCCCGCACCACGCCATAGCCGGTGATTCGCGAACCGGGGTCGATACCAAGAATAAGAGTCATAACGCCTGCAGCTTAATAAGTGACGCACACAATTGAACGCAGCATAAAGGCAGAAGCCGGAGGCCGATAGCGCGTGAGTATCACGGCTTCGTACCTCCGGCCTCAAATCCAGAACTGACAGGCACCTATCAGCCGAGCTGTTCCATGACCTCGTCCGGAATTTCCGCATTGGAATAGACGTTTTGCACGTCATCCAGGTCCTCGAGCATGTCGATCAGCTTGAGTACCTTTTCAGCCGTTTCCAGATCGAGTACAGCGCTGGTCGTCGGCAACATGACGATTTCCGCGTCGAGTGCCTTGAAACCGGCAGCCTCCAGCGCATTCCGCACGGCATAGAACCCCGAGAAGGAAGTGAACACATCAATGGAGCCATCCTCATGGGTGACCACATCATCGGCATCCGCTTCCATCGCGGCTTCCATAAGCGCGTCTTCATCAACGCCAGGCGCGAATGAAATCTGCCCTTTACGATCAAACAGATAAGCCACCGAACCATCAGTGCCCAGGTTGCCGCCGCATTTTGTGAACGCGTGGCGAACAGCTGCGGCAGTGCGGTTGCGATTGTCAGTCATGGTTTCGACCATGACGGCCACACCACCCGGACCATAGCCTTCGTAACCGAGCTCTTCGACATCATCACCTTCGGCAGCGCCAGCACCTCGCGCCACGGCACGATCGATCGTGTCGCGCGTCATGTTCGCACCAAGCGCCTTGTCCAATGCCAGACGCAGACGCGGGTTCGACCCCGGATCACCCCCACCTTGACGGGCAGCGACAGTCAGTTCGCGAATCCACTTGGTGAAAATCTTGCCTTTCTTGGCATCCTGACGCTCTTTGCGGTGCTTGATGTTCGCCCACTTAGAATGACCTGCCATAACTCGCTCCGAATTCTTTTTGAAACACACTCACCTTTCGCCCAATGAACACGAGCAAAAAGCTTCAACAAAATCAGGACCCGACCCAGAGCGCATCATCAAGATGATGCGCCCTGCTCAGCGTCATTCAGCCTTGGGCTGCTCGCGCAAACGGATGTGCAGCTCGCGCAATGCCTTGGCATCAACCACGCCTGGGGCCTGGGTCATGACATCGGCAGCGCTCTGGGTTTTCGGGAACGCGATCACTTCACGGATCGATTGAGCGCCGGTCATCAACATCACCAGACGGTCCAGACCGAAAGCCAAACCACCGTGCGGTGGCGCGCCGAACTTCAGAGCGTCGAGCAGGAAGCCAAACTTCTCTTGCTGTTCGTCTGCTTCGATACCCAGCAGACGGAAGACCGCTTGCTGCATCTCCTTGCGGTGGATACGGATTGACCCCCCGCCCAACTCGGTACCGTTAAGGACCATGTCGTAAGCACGGGACAATGCCGTAGCCGGGTTGGCCTCAAGCTCTTCAGGGCTGCATTTGGGTGCAGTGAACGGGTGATGCAGCGCGCTGAAGCTGCCGTCATCGTTCTCTTCGAACATCGGGAAGTCGACAACCCACATCGGTGCCCACTCGCACGTGTGCAGCTTCAGGTCGTTACCGACCTTGATCCGCAATGCGCCCAAGGCTTCACTGACGATCTTGGATTTGTCTGCGCCGAAGAACACGATGTCGCCATCGACGGCACCCACACGGTCCAGAATCACCTTGAGGTTTTCCTCAGGGATGAACTTGACGATTGGAGACTGCAGGCCTTCGGCGCCCTTGGCGCGCTCGTTGACCTTGATGTAAGCCAGGCCTTTAGCGCCGTAGATGCTGACGAACTTGGTGTATTCGTCGATCTGACTGCGCGGCATGCTCGCGGCACCCGGTACACGCAGGGCTGCGACACGACCTTTAGGATCGTTGGCTGGACCGCTGAACACCTTGAACTCTACGGCGTTGAGCTGATCGGCAACATCGACCAGTTCCAGCGGGTTACGCAGGTCCGGCTTGTCGGAGCCATAACGACGCATGGCTTCTGCGAACGTCATGTGCGGAAAGTCGCCGAACTCCAGGTCCAGCACTTCCTTGAACAGCTGACGAATCATCTTCTCGGTGATACCGATGATGTCTGCTTCATTCAGGAAGCTGGTCTCGATGTCGATCTGGGTGAATTCCGGCTGGCGGTCAGCACGCAGGTCTTCATCGCGGAAGCACTTGGCGATCTGGTAGTAACGATCGAAGCCAGCGACCATCAGCAACTGCTTGAATAGCTGCGGGGATTGCGGCAAGGCAAAGAAACTGCCTGGGTGGGTACGACTCGGTACCAGATAGTCGCGAGCGCCTTCCGGTGTAGCACGGGTAAGGATCGGCGTCTCGACATCGAGAAAGCCGTTTTCATCCAGATAGCGACGGATGCTGGTGGTGATGCGCGAACGCAAGCGCAGCTTTTCCGCCATTTCCGGACGACGCAGATCGATGAAGCGATAACGCAGGCGCGTTTCTTCACCAACGTCGGAGAACTCGTTCAGCGGGAACGGCGGTGTTTCCGACTCGTTCAGCACTTCGAGCTCATAGCCCAGCACTTCGATACCGCCGGACGCCATGTTCGCATTAACTGCGCCAGCAGGACGTGCGCGCACCTTACCGGTGATCTTGACCACGTATTCGCTGCGCACGCGGTCGGCGGCAGCAAAGGTGTCAGCGCGATCAGGGTCGAACACCACCTGAGCCAAGCCTTCACGATCACGGATATCGAGGAAAATGACCCCGCCATGATCACGACGACGGTGGACCCATCCGCAAAGGGTAATTTCCTGACCTTCCAGGCTCTCGTTCAGCTGGCCGCAATAATGGCTGCGCATCATGATGGTGTTTTCACTTCTCGTAATTCGAAATTCGGTGGAGCTCTCGCCCTTCGCTTGCGCTCAATAGTGCAAGAACCTTGGCGTGCAGTTCAACCCGTCCGGCCTGCGCCACGTAGTAAGGCGGGGGATTATATAGGGTTAATGGACACTGTGCAGCCGCCCGACCTGATCACGTCAACATATGTGCCTTCCACCTGACGAGAGCCCTGCCTGCAGCCCATGATCGCCCGGACAAGGTCACGCCAGGACCGAGGAAAGCGCTGTCGCATCGTTTTTTTGCAAATGAGCGACGCACACCACGCGAATCAGCCCGCTGAAATTTTTCACACCGCCATGGCGTAGATGCACTTCTCGATCAACATAAGACAGGACTGCATTGACCGAGCAACTGTTGGAGCGGGCAATATCAGCCAAAATACCCCAATACACTTCCTCCAGGCGCAAACATGTCGCCAACCCATTTAAGCGAACCGACCTCGAATGAGGACGCGCAAGGTTCATATTAAAATCCTCAACAAAGGGATCGTCTTGTATTTTCCCGTAGCGGCCAGAATCTTGTTGCGTACGCCCACTGCCCCGAATCATTACAGCCTCCTTCACGCGCCGTCCATCTAATACACATAAGCTGGACATCAATAAATATAAGAACCACCTTTATGTAAAGCCAATTAGATATTTCTAGCCAGCAGAACAAACACACCAAGCCTGTAGGACATCACTGCATTTCAGTGAGGATTATCGAGCGCAGTTAACTCGCCAACCGACACCCTGCGCGACGCCTCCCCTTAACGATTCAGATCATTGATCTGCATAACCCCGAAAAACAGGATAAATAGCTATTCTCCCGCACACGACTTTCTCGAGCCGAAGGCAACGAAAGCAAGGGAGAGCAACGCACAGCGAGCTGTCGGCGTCGGGACCGCACGCTCGAAGCCTCAATTCTTCTTAGGCTCGACTGTAGACCGACAACGAAGAAGGAACGGGCACACCACGCAAGTGCATGTTAATAACGCCAGCAGCGCCAGTTACAAATCTCCATGACTTAATTGCAAGTAGCGAACGACGTATTCTTGCGAATTTCGCGTGTCGAACAGGCACTAATCCAACACGTCAGCGACCGATTCATTACTCACTTTATCGACCCGCTGGAAGAGGCTCAGCGCCGCTCATTGCACCGTCCTTTCAACACCACATACAGAAGACAAAACACCGCAAATCCGATGTATTAATAACCGTTATGGGCTTTAAAATAAATCACATACGCTTCTGACAGTGAACAAGAAAGACTGTCCTTAATCAATTGACGATCTTCTTCGCCACTGCCGATATCGTCGACCATGTTTTGCCCCTTTTATTTATAGGATGGTTCTACCAACCCGATGCAGGACTGCGCTACAAAGAGAATCCGCACAGCGCAGCCTCCCACCGGCCTGACGTCCTACAATCAAAAAAACTTTTTCTCGCGAGAGACCACAAACCCCGAAAAATTGTTGCTGGAAGGGTGGCGTCACAGGCAAACCGACGAACAGCAGTCTCGCTTTCTGGAGCGAAC
>ERZ1463034.38-NODE-38-length-44918-cov-56.863741_pt1 | contig 44918 bp, 46 predicted proteins | sample MGYA00564480_ERZ1463034 | MGnify/ENA primary metagenome ERZ1463034 (study PRJEB39244, sample SAMEA3635122) | Helicobacter pylori | study: EMG produced TPA metagenomics assembly of PRJEB11511 data set (Assembly of a 5300-year-old Helicobacter pylori...
GGGTTTCAACGGCCACGTCATAGACGCGCGAGGTGAGGATTTTCTTGACGTACTGTTCAAGCATCGGGAAAGCATCACTGGCGAATGGGGACGAGGTCGCGAAGTTTAACCCAGCACTCAGATACACGCCCACACGAATGACAGGGTTTTACGCCTGCCATGCCGCTATAATGCGCGTCCTTTTGCACACCTTTGGCACCGTGGAGCACGCATGACCCAGGATCAACTCAAACAGGCCGTGGCCCAAGCCGCTGTCGACTTCATCCTTCCAAAACTCAACGACAAGAGCGTTGTGGGTGTGGGTACCGGCTCCACGGCCAACTGTTTCATTGATGCGCTGGCCAAACACAAGGGTGCGTTCGACGGTGCTGTCGCCAGTTCCGAAGCCACTGCAGCGCGCCTCAAGGGCCACGGCATTCCGGTGTATGAACTGAATACCGTCAGTGACTTGGAGTTTTACATCGACGGTGCTGACGAAGCCGATGAGCACCTGCACCTGATCAAAGGCGGCGGCGCTGCGTTGACCCGGGAAAAAATCGTTGCGGCCGTGGCCCAGACCTTCATCTGCATCGCCGATGGCAGCAAGCTGGTGTCCGTGCTGGGTGCTTTCCCGCTGCCCGTCGAAGTGATCCCTATGGCCCGCAGCCATGTGGCCCGTCAGCTAGTGAAACTGGGCGGCGATCCGGTGTATCGCGAAGGCGTGGTGACCGACAACGGCAATATCATCCTCGACGTGTTCAACCTGAACATCACCAACCCGGTGGAGCTGGAAACCCAAATCAACGCCATCGTCGGAGTGGTCACCAACGGGTTGTTCGCTGCGCGTCCGGCTGACTTGCTGTTCTTGGGTACGGCTGAAGGCGTGAAGACACTTAAACGCTGAGACTACATTTGCAGCGGGACGCGTCCCGCTGCGAATGGTTTAGCGCACGCTGCTTTCGAAACGGCTCTTGCCGGTCAGCTCCAGCACGATTTCATCGCCCACATTGAGCGGACCGACACCCGCAGGGGTTCCGGTCATGATCACGTCACCGGCCTGCAAGGAGAAGTTCGACGCCATGTACTGAATCATCGGCACGATAGGGTTGAGCATCGCGCTGCTGTTGCCGTCCTGGCGCACTTCACCGTTGATGGTCAGGCGAATGCCGATATCGGTCAGGTCTTCATAGGCGTCAGCCGAGACGAAGGGCGCCAATACCGCAGCACCGTCAAACGACTTGGCGATCTCCCAAGGCAGGCCCTTTTCCTTGAGCCTGGACTGAACGTCACGCAAGGTCAGGTCGAGGCCAGGCGCAAAACCGGTGATCGCATCCAGCACTTCTTCACGCGACGGGTTACGCGTCAACGGTTTGCCGATCAACACCACGATTTCGGCTTCGTAGTGCACCGAGCCACGGTCGGCCGGAATAGTGAAACCACCGTCCAAAGCCACCACGCAACTGCCGGGCTTGATAAACAACAGCGGTTCGGTCGGCACCGGGTTATCCAGTTCCTTGGCGTGTTCGGCGTAGTTACGGCCGATACAGACGACTTTACCCACCGGGAAGTGGATCCGCGTACCGTCTACATACTGGTGCTGATAGCTCATGGGCGACTCCTGGGTCTCTCTATACGATACGGCCCGTTCAGGCCAACGGATCAAACAGCGAAAATTTTGCCAGGGTTCATGATCCCGTTCGGGTCGAACACCGCTTTAACCGCTTTCATGTACTCGATCTCTACCGGCGAACGACTGTACGTCAGGTAGTCACGCTTGGTCATGCCCACGCCATGCTCGGCAGAGATCGAGCCGTTGTACTTCTGCACGGTCTCGAACACCCACTTGTTGACTGTCGCGCACTTGGCGAAAAACTCATCCTTGCTCAGGTTGTCCGGCTTGAGGATGTTCAAGTGCAGGTTGCCGTCGCCAATGTGGCCGAACCAGACGATTTCGAAATCAGGATAGTGTTCGCCGACGATAGCGTCGATTTCCTTGAGGAACGCTGGAACTTTCGACACCGTCACCGAGATGTCGTTTTTGTACGGAGTCCAGTGTGAGATGGTCTCGGAAATGTACTCGCGCAACTTCCACAGGTTCTGCAACTGCTGGTCGCTCTGGCTCATTACGCCGTCAAGTACCCAGCCCTGTTCAACGCAATGCTCGAAGGTTGCCAGTGCATCGTTGGCCACGTCTTCGGAGATCGCCTCGAATTCCAGCAACGCGTAGAACGGGCAATCGGACTCGAAAGGTGCCGGAACATCGCCGCGCGCCAGCACCTTGGCCAGCGCTTTGTCGGAGAAAAATTCGAAAGCGGTCAGGTCGAGCTTGTTCTGGAACGCATGCAGTACCGGCATGATCGCGTCGAAATCACTGGTACCCAGGACCATGGCGGTCAGGTTTTTCGGCGCACGATCAAGGCGCATGGTGGCTTCGACAACGAAGCCAAGCGTACCCTCGGCGCCGATGAACAGCTGACGCAAGTCATAGCCGGTGGCGTTTTTGATCAAATCTTTATTGAGTTCGAGCAGGTCGCCTTTGCCGGTAACGACTTTGAGGCCCGCCACCCAATTGCGGGTCATACCGTAGCGAATGACCTTGATCCCGCCGGCATTGGTGCCGATATTGCCGCCAATCTGGCTGGAGCCGGCGGAAGCGAAGTCGACCGGGTAATACAGGCCGTTCTCTTCAGCCAAGGTCTGCAGCTGTGCGGTGATAACACCCGGCTGACAGGCCACGGTGCGGTCCGTGGTATTGAATTCCAACACCTGGTTCATGTAGTCGAACGCAACGACCACTTCGCCATTGGCAGCAACGGCCGCAGCGGAGAGCCCGGTCCGTCCCCCGGACGGTACCAGCGCAACCCGACGCTCATTGGCCCAACGGACAATGGCCTGTACCTGTTCGGTGCTTTTGGGAAACACAATGGCCAATGGCGCGGGCGCAAAATGCTTGGTCCAATCCTTGCCGTAAACGTTGAGGGAGTCGGCATCGGTCAGCACCTTGCCAGGCTCAACCAGGGTCTTCAGCTCATCTATCAAAGCAGGATGGGTCATCGAAGGAACTCTCGAACAATTCATGGTCATCCTGAGAACGCTTCACGTCCAGGAATGGGTGTTTCGCGGGGTGCATATGCTAGCATACGCCCCCCGCTAATCGTGCCTATGGCCGATCTGCGACCCCTGCCATTTTCTCCGGGACACAGGTTTACGCAGATGAGCAAGACTTCTCTCGATAAGAGCAAGATCAAGTTCCTTCTTCTCGAAGGCGTCCACCAATCCGCCGTGGACGTCCTCAAGGCGGCCGGGTACACAACTATTGAGTACCTCACCGGCTCTCTGCCGGAAGCCGAGCTGAAGGAAAAGATCGCCGATGCACACTTCATTGGCATCCGTTCCCGCACCCAACTGACTGAAGAAGTATTCGATTGCGCCAAGAAACTGGTCGCGGTCGGCTGTTTCTGCATCGGTACCAATCAGGTCGATCTCAATGCTGCCCGCGAACGCGGCATCGCTGTTTTCAACGCCCCCTACTCCAACACCCGTTCGGTGGCGGAGCTGGTACTGGCTGAAGCGATCCTGTTGCTGCGCGGCATCCCAGAGAAAAACGCTTCCTGCCACCGTGGTGGCTGGATCAAAAGCGCGGCCAACTCCTTCGAAATTCGCGGCAAGAAACTGGGCATCGTCGGCTACGGCTCGATCGGCACTCAGCTTTCGGTGCTGGCTGAAGGCCTGGGCATGCAGGTGTTTTTCTACGACACCCTGACCAAACTGCCGCTGGGCAACTCGACGCAGGTCTCCAGCCTGAACGAACTGTTGGGTCTGGCAGACATCGTCACCCTGCACGTTCCGGAAACCGCTGCGACCCAGTGGATGATCGGCGAAAAAGAAATCCGCTCGATGAAAAAGGGCAGCATCCTGATCAACGCCGCTCGCGGCACCGTGGTCGAACTGGACGCCCTGGCAGACGCCATCAAGGATAAACACTTGATCGGCGCGGCCATCGACGTCTTCCCGGTCGAGCCTCGCTCGAACAACGAAGAGTTCGAAAGCCCACTGCGTGGCCTGGACAACGTGATCCTGACCCCGCACATCGGTGGTTCGACAGCCGAAGCTCAGGCCAACATTGGTCTGGAAGTGGCTGAGAAGCTGGTCAAGTACAGCGACAATGGTACGTCGGTGTCCTCGGTCAACTTCCCGGAAGTGGCGTTGCCGGCTCACCCTGGCAAGCACCGTCTGCTGCACATCCACCAGAACATCCCGGGCGTGATGAGCGAGATCAACAAGGTCTTCGCCGAAAACGGTATCAACATCTCCGGTCAGTTCCTGCAAACCAACGAGAGAGTTGGTTACGTGGTGATCGATGTCGACGCCGAATACTCCGATCTGGCGCAAGAAAAGCTGCAGACCATCAACGGCACTATCCGTAGCCGCGTGCTGTTCTAGGTTTTTCAGATGTCAAAAAGGAGACCTTCGGGTCTCCTTTTTTATCGCGTCGAGTTCAGGTTACTTGACGTTTACCGTGATTTTCTTCGACTCGACCGGCGGGTTCAGCGGGATGTGGCTCTTGTCGCCCACCAGCAATTGCAGGGTGTGCTTGCCTGGCGTCAAGGTCAGTTCGGTTTCGGTCTGACCTTTGCCGAAGTGCTTGATGTTGTCGGTCACTGGCAGGGGTGCATCCATCGCGGGCTGATCTTTCACATCAATCAGCAGGTGATGGTGGCCGGTGTCTGGAATATCGACACCCGCGGGCGCAACGCCCATGCCTTTAAGGCCGAACTGGACCTTGAAGGTCTTGCCGACAGTGGCTCCATCTTTGGGTGAAATAATGTACACCTCGGCCCCCGCAGGTGAGGCGGTACGCGGAACATCGGCAGCGTTAGCTACTAAAGAAGCGCCTAACAAAGAGCCTCCCAATAACAACCCGGCGATAGTCGTTCTTGAAAATAAGGTCTTCATGGTTTCTCCAGGTAATTTTTTACACAAAATCGGACCTACAACAACAACTTCGGTTCATTTAAGTGTCCAAAGCTGCGGCCGACTAAGCTAAACACCATAAAGCATAGCGGTTGTGATTTCTTTTACCTTAGGAGCGTTCATGCATTTTGTGCCAAGCCTGTTATTTCTATCTGTCTTTTTGAGCCCCTTGGCTCATGCCGACTTGATCGACGAAGTGAATGATCGTGGCGAATTACGCATAGCCATGGAGGCAAACTTTGCGCCTTTCAGCTTCATGCAGGACGGCAAACTGACGGGCTTCGAAGTCGAACTCGGCCAGCTGTTGGCCGATGAGCTGGACGTACGCGCTTCGTTTGTCACTACCGACGCGGCCGACCTGCTGCCAGGTGTCGAAGGCGACAAATACGACATCGCCCTGAATCACATTGCGGTCACCCCGGAACTCAAGGCGCGCGTCGATTTCAGCGAGCCCTATAGCTATTCCAACGCGCAACTGATTGTGCGCAGTGAGGAAAAGCGCCCGTTGAGCACTCTGGACGCCCTTAAAGGTCTCTCGCTGGGCGTCGCCCAGAGCAGCCAGTTCGCCGAAGAGGCGCGTACCCGTGAAGGCATCGACCTGCGCAGCTACCCGGATGCACAGCAGCCGTTGAAGGCGCTGGCCAACGACCAGATCGACGCCGCGATCAGTGATCGCCTGCTAGTACCTTCTGCGATTCGTGACAGCCATCTGCCCGTCAAGCCCGGCAATGACGTCGGACCGCCCTTGGTCCTGGCAATCCCGTTTCAGAAGGGTAATCCAGCATTCCAGGGCGTGCTGGACGGGGCATTGCAGCGAATCAAAGCCGATGGCCGGTTGAGCGCGCTGTCTGAAAAATGGTTCGGTATTGATGCGAGCAAGCCGTCCAAACCGTAACCGGGTCAGAACGGATCATCCCCGCGTCGCCGAAACCAGCCCGTCAGGGAAAGGCGTTCGCGGGTCGACGGCAGCACCTCATGGGGAATTTCGCCAGAGAGGAACACCACCAGACAGCCGCCCTTGGGCTGCACGTCATGGTCGACGCCCTCTTTTAGAAACATGCGCAACTGGCCACCGTGCTCGGGCAACCAGCCTTGATTCAGGTAAAGCACCGCAGAGACCGTGCGCCGGTCATCGTCGCGGAAGCGGTCGACATGCTTGAGGTAGAACGCGCCCGGTGGGTAGAGCGAAAAATGGCTCTCATAGTCTTCCAGTCCGAGAAATAATCCGCGATTGAGCGCCTGGCGCAGGCTCTCCATCAAGCCCAGATAACGGTCACAGGCTGCGGACTCACTGGCTTCCAGCCACTGGATATGGTCACCGCGAACCCCCTCTCGCACTTCCTGAGTCGAGCCGCGTCCCACCGCCGCTGGCGACAGTTCGCCCTCAGCCGCACGCTCGCGGCACTCGGCGGCCAACTCGAGGGTCAGCGTTTCCGGCAAGAAAATATTCTGCTGTGACCAACCGTGAGCGGCCAGATCATCGACGATTCGTAGCAGTAGCGGGTGATCAGAGGGTATTTGCATGTCGCGCATAGTATCCATACGTCTTGAAAACCGACAGCACCGCCGAGCGAACGAAGTGTTAACTCGACAAGTCCCCGCCACCGCACTGAGAATAGCGGCCTGCTGACAGGAGTCCTTATGCGCCGTTTGTTTGTTTTGCTGTTGATGTTCTGCACGATGCCCGCGTGGGCAGACGGCCACGACCAGTTGTACACGGTCGCCGGTTGGCCAGAACAACGCGCGCATTTCAATGCTGCCTTGAGCGCGGCTCAACAACGCTATCGCAACAGCTTGCCGCCAGCGGTCTATGACGCATTGGTCAACAACAGCAATCAGCGCTTCGCTCCGCAGGCCATGGATCAGCGCGCCGAGCAACACTTGCGACAAGCCCTGAAAGACCCGGCGCCAGCGCTGCAGTTTTTCCAGTCGCCCCTGGGCCGCAAGATCGTCACCGCCGAACTGACCGCGACCCGCCCCGATCAACTGGCGAAAAACGCTCAAGGCCTGCCACACATTGAAGCCAGCGCAACCCGTCAATTACTGATCGGCCATCTGGCCCAGGACCTGCCCGCCCGTGAGGCGGGAGCCGAGGTCAGCCTTGCCATCGCCGGCGTTGCGGCCGACAGCCTGAGCCAGATGATCCCCGGCCTGCTGGGCGGTGGCCAGGCCCAAGGCATGCTGGATGGTCAGCGCGAACGCTTGATGGCGCAGATCGGCAACGACATGAACAACACCCTGCTCTACGTCTACCGCGACCTTTCAGACCCGGAACTGGAAGAGTTCACCACCTTCGCCGAATCCCCCGCAGGCAAAGCGTATTACAAAGCCGCGCTGGCAGCGATTCGCGCCGGGCTGGCGGTTGGGCAAAGTACATCGAGCCTGGCACCCGCAGGGCAGCCGGGGAGTTAAGCGTTGGGCGAAAAACGCGCCTGACCCATTCGCTCACTCAAAAATGCAAAATAACGCTGACGCAACGCAGGCAGTTCATTAGCCAGGTGATGCCGTGCCCCGCTCAGCATCAATATCTGTGGCTGGGCGAATTTATCCTTGAGCACCTCGAGGTTGTGACCCCAGTCGACGGTCATGTCCGCGTCACCCTGAACGATCAACGGGCTGCGGGTACTGCGTGGCGCGGCCTCGATACGTTTGATCCACTTGGCCAAGGCGCCTACCCAGGCGGTCGGCAGGCGTTGCGGTTGCAGGGGATCCGCCAATAGAAACGGCAGGAACGCAGGGTCGTTGGAGTTTTCGCTGAAACGCCGAGCAATACCTTTGACGAAGGGGTTGAGCAGGTAATAACTGAGTTTCGACCAACCCCAGGCCCGTGGTCGGATCAACGGCGCCAGCAAGATCGCCTGCCCTTGCGCAGGGCTGTCGATGCCGTGGTTGAGCAGATGGTCGATCACTATCGCCCCGCCCGTACTTTGCCCGCACAGATGCCAGGGTTGCGGCAACTTTAGCCCCATCGCTTCGGCAAACAACGCGTGCAGCACCTCCTGGTACTCGGCGAAGTCATGGATGCTCGCGCGAGCGCCGCTGGACAAGCCATGCCCCGGCAAATCGCAGGCAATCACCGCAAAATGCTGATCCAGCGCCCACTCGATGACATGCCGATACAAACCCATATGGTCGTAGAAACCGTGGATCAAAAATAAGGTCGCGACAGGCTGTTCGGGCAGCCAGACCTGGCTGACTACTTGGTAACCACCGATGTCAAAGCGTCCCAGCCAACTGCGCACCGGAGTCGCGCGTCCGACAAACGTCAGGCCATAGAAGCGCTGATACGCCAGCCCTTGGCTGGACATCGGCTGCGCGGCGAGCAAAGGTTGCAGGCTGGATCGTAAAGAATCAGGGGCAAACGTGGCAGTCATGGGGTATCCAGGCAAAAACGGAGGTCATTTTCATCCGAACATGACAATGATTTGGCTGCGATATTCATCTGTCTCGTCAGGCATGGCAAGCTACGCCTCCCTAAACCGAACTGTCCCGCATGAACTCACGTCATCGCCCTACCCTCCTCGCGTGCCTGCTTGCCCTCATGTGCGCGGCCGGGCTGTGGGCGGCATACGATTGGTTCCAGGGCCGCTACATCCGCCCGTTCAGCGACCAGACGGCGCTGTTCGCCGGTGACGTACTGAGTCTGCCTGCCGAACTGGCCGGGCCGGGGCGAATTCGCCTGGTGCATTTCTGGGACCCGGCCTGCCCGTGCAACGTCGGCAATCAGCAGCACTTGAGCGAACTGGTCGAGCACTACGGCGGCGCACAGGGCGTGGACTTCTACTCGGTGCAGAAACCGGGAACCCACGGCCAATTACCCAGCACCCTGGACGCGATCAAACCGCTGGCCAGCCTGCCCGGTGCGGAACGCATCACCGCCAGCCCCGCTGTCGCGATCTGGGACCGTGAAGGTCGCCTGGCCTACTTCGGTCCCTACAGCGAAGGCGCCACCTGCAATTCCGGCAACAGCTTTATCGAGCCGATTCTCAAGGCCCTGAGCGCCGGTCGCGCAGTCAATGCCACGCACACCATGGCTGTCGGTTGCTATTGCCCTTGGCGGGTCGGGCTGTGATCCGACATTCCGGACACTGATCAAGCCCCCGACGCCGCTACACAGGCCTAAAGCAACTCTGTAGCCTGCAAACCCCGGCCTGAATCATTCACGAGAACGCAGATGAAGCGCAGCCTGACCGCCGTCACCCTCGTTATCACCCTCATCACGGGCGGTGGCGCCTGGTATATCCACAGCAAGCAGCCCGTGCGTCAGGGCGAAATGACCCTGGCCCACCTGCAGGCGCCAGTCACCGTACGTTACGACGAGCGCGGCGTGCCGCACATCCGCGCCGAAAACGAGGCGGATCTGTATCGCACCCTGGGTTATGTCCACGCGCAGGACCGGCTGTTTCAGATGGAGATGCTGCGGCGGCTAGCGCGTGGCGAACTGGCCGAGGTGCTGGGCCCCAAGCTGCTGGACACCGACAAACTGTTCCGCAGCCTGCGCATTCGTGAGCATGCCGACACCTACGTCGCCCAACAGGACAAACAAACGCCTGCCTGGAAGGCCCTGGAAGCGTATCTGGACGGTATTAACCAATATCAGGACACCCACGCCAAACCCATCGAGTTCGACCTGCTGGGCATCAAGAAGCGTCCGTTTACCGCCGAAGACACCCTGAGCGTCGGCGGTTACATGGCGTACAGCTTTGCCGCAGCCTTTCGCACCGAACCCTTGCTGACCTATGTGCGCGACCAGTTGGGGGCCGACTACCTGAAAGTCTTTGACCTCGCCTGGCAGCCACAAGGCGCGCTGGGCCAGGCACCCGCGCTCGCCAGTGCCGACTGGAAAGGTTTGAACGACCTGTCTCGCCTGAGCCTGCGCGCGCTGGAAGAGGCCGGCTTGCCGCAATTCGAAGGCAGTAACGCCTGGGCGATCTCCGGCAGCCGCACCCAAAGCGGTAAGCCGCTGCTGGCCGGCGACCCGCATATTCGGTTTGCCGTGCCGTCGGTGTGGTACGAAGCGCAATTGTCGGCGCCGGGATTCGAGCTGTATGGCCATCACCAGGCGCTCAACCCATTCGCATCGCTGGGGCACAACCGCGACTTCGGCTGGAGCCTGACCATGTTCCAGAACGACGATCTGGACCTGATCGCCGAGAAGACCAACCCGGACAACCCCAATCAGGTCTGGTATCACGGGGCCTGGGTCGACATGATCCAAAGCGAGCAGCAAATCCTGGTCAAGGACGCGCCTGCCGTCACCCTGCACCTGCGCCAATCGCCTCACGGCCCGATCATCAACGATGCGTTGGGTGCGACAGCCGGCACCGCACCGGTCGCGATGTGGTGGTCGTTTCTGGCGTCCGAGAACCCGATTCTGCAAGGCTTCTACGAAGCTAATCGCGCCGACACCCTGAGCAAAATGCGCGCGGCGGCCGAAAAAATTCAATCGCCAGGGCTGAATGTGGTCTGGGCCAACGCCAAAGGCGACATCGGCTGGTGGGCCGCGGCACAACTGCCCATCAGGCCCGAGGGCGTGAACCCCACTTTCATCCTCGACGGCAGCACCGCGCAGGCAGACAAGGCAGGCTTCTACCCCTTCAGCGCCAACCCGCAGGAAGAGAACCCGGCACGCGGCTACATCGTCTCGGCCAACTTCCAGCCCGTGTCGCCGACAGGCATGGAAATTCCCGGTTACTACAACCTCGCAGACCGCGGTCAACAACTGAACAGGCAACTGAGCGACCCGGCCGTGAAGTGGGATCTGGAAAGCAGCAAAAAACTGCAACTGGGCACCCAGACCGACTACGCGCCACGGGTGTTGAAGCCACTGATTCCGGTCTTGCGCAGCGCCGTGGACGACCCCGAAGAACGGGCAATGGTCGAGCGCCTGGCCAACTGGAAAGGCGACTACTCACTGGATTCAGTCGGGGCGACGCTGTTCAATCAGTTCGTCTCGGACCTGATCCGGGAAGCGATGCACGATGAACTGGGCGATGGCTTTTTCGACACCTTGCTCTCGAGCCGTGTGATCGACGCGGCGCTGCCGCGATTGGTGGCCGATGCCGACTCACCGTGGTGGAACAACCGCAATTCACCCGCCGAAAAGAACCGGGCAGACGTGGTCAAAGCCGCGTGGCACGCCAGCGTCTTGCACCTCAAATCCCTGTATGGCGCTAACCCTGATGAATGGCGCTGGGGCAAGGCGCATACCTTGACCCATGGTCACCCGCTGGGTATGCAGAAACCGTTGGACGGGCTGTTCAACGTCGGCCCGTTTCCCGCGCCGGGCACCCATGAAGTGCCGAACAACCAGTCTGCCCGTATCAGTTCAGCGCCGTGGCCAGTGACCTATGGCCCCTCGACCCGACGCTTGATCGACTTTGCAGACCCGGCCCACAGCCTGGGCATCAACCCGGTTGGGCAAAGTGGCGTGATGTTCGATGAGCATTATTCGGATCAAGCCAAGACCTACATCGAAGGCGGCTATGTGCAGGAGCATTTCGATGAAGGGGATGTAGCGGCAAATATGCGGGGGACGTTGAAGCTGGTGCCAGCCAGATAGAGTTCGCTGGCGCTGCCGGTCTCTCGGCAAAAGCCAAGTGCCAGACGCCGTTTATAACGACGTCCGGCACAATCAATCACGCGACTTCAGATACCTGCGCCCGACGTGGATCGGGTTGTGACCAGGTCTCGGCAGCAGCTTCGTCGATGGCGAGCTGGATAGCGCGCTTGCGCTGATCTTCAGCCCGACGGCTGAAGAACCAGACCATGAAGGTCGCTATCGAAACGGCCAACAGGATCAAGCTGGCGATGGCGTTGATTTCCGGTTTAACGCCCAGGCGCACGGCGGAGAACACTTCCATCGGTAAGGTCGTCGAGCCAGGGCCCGACACGAAACTGGCGAGGACCAGATCGTCCAGCGACAGGGCGAAAGACATCATCGCGCCCGCAGCCAGTGACGGCGCAATCATCGGGATGGTGATCTGGAAAAACACCTTCCACGGCCGCGCCCCCAGGTCCATGGCCGCTTCTTCAATGGACAGGTCCAACTCACGCAAGCGAGCCGAAACCACCACCGACACGTACGCCGCACAGAACGTTGTGTGAGCGATCCAGATGGTGACGATGCCGCGTTCCTGCGGCCAGCCGATCATCTGCGCCATGGCCACGAACAGCAGCAACAGCGACAGACCGGTGATCACTTCAGGCATCACCAGAGGGGCCGTCGCCAACCCACCGAACAGCGTCCGGCCTTTGAAGTGAGCGATACGCGTCAACACAAACGCAGCCATGGTCCCCAGCGCCACGGCGGCGATCGACGTATAGCACGCGATCTCCAGCGAACGCATGACAGAACCCATCAGTTGGGTGTTATCCAGCAGGCCAACGTACCACTTGATCGACCAGCCACCCCAGACCGTCACCAGCTTGGAGGCGTTGAACGAGTAGATAACCAGGATGACCATGGGGGCGTAGATAAATACCAGGCCCAATATCAGCATCATGTTCGAGAATCTGAAGCGCTTCATGCTTTAGCCTCCAGTTCTTTGGCCTGGCTACGGTTGAAGAGGATGATCGGCACGATCAGGATCGCCAGCATCACCACCGCCAGAGCAGACGCTACCGGCCAGTCACGGTTATTGAAGAACTCTTGCCACAGCACTTTACCAATCATCAACGTCTCGGGACCGCCCAGCAGTTCCGGGATCACGAACTCGCCCACTACCGGAATGAAGACCAGCATGCAGCCGGCGATAATGCCGTTTTTGGACAACGGCACGGTGATTTTCCAGAAGCTGTTGAAGGTGCTCGAACCCAGGTCCGAAGCGGCTTCAAGCAGGCTTTGATCATGTTTCACCAAGTTGGCGTACAGCGGCAGGATCATGAACGGCAGGTAGGAATACACCACGCCGATATAGACCGCCAGGTTGGTATTGAGTATCTGCAAGGGCTCGTTGATGACCCCCAGCCACATCAGGAAGCTGTTGAGCAGGCCGTTGTTGCTAAGGATGCCCATCCACGCGTAAACGCGAATCAGGATCGCGGTCCAGGTTGGCATCATGATCAATAGCAGCAAGACCGTCTGGCTTTCTTTGCGCGCCGTGGCGATGCCGTAGGCCATGGGATAGCCGATCAGCAAGCACAGCAGCGTGCTGAAAAACGCCATCTTCAGCGAGCCCAGGTAAGCAGCGATGTACAGCTCATCATCGCCGAGCATCGCGTAATTGCCGAGGTTGAGAATCAGCTGCAGTTTCTGTTCGATAACGTTGAAAATTTCGGTGTACGGCGGAATCGCAACGTCTGCCTCAGCGAAGCTGATTTTCAGCACGATGATGAACGGCAGCATGAAGAACAGGAACATCCAGAGGAAAGGGACCCCGATGACCAACTGCCGGCCACCGGGAATTATTCGGCTGAGCGTGCGTGTTATTTTTCGCATTTTCATGAGCGTAATACCACGCCGCTGTCGTCTTCCCACCATACGTAGACTTCATCGTCCCAGGTCGGACGTGCACCACGGCGTTCAGCGTTGGCAACGAACGACTGGACCATCTTGCCGCACGGCAACTCGACATAAAACACCGAGTGGCCCCCCAGGTAAGCGATGTCGTGTACTTTGCCGCGCGACCAGTTGTACTCGCAGCTTGGCATCATCGTGGTAACCAAAAGCTTTTCCGGACGAATCGCATAGGTAATGTGCTTGTCTTCAACCGACGTACTAATACCGTGGCCGACGAAGATATTGCGTTCCAGTTCCGGGCTTGCGATCAGCGCGTGACCTTCGGCGTCATCGACGACTTCGCCTTCGAACAGGTTGACGTTGCCGATGAATTCGCAGACCAGCCGGCTGGTCGGGGTTTCATAAATATCAATCGGGCTGCCAATCTGTGCGATCCAGCCCAGGTGCATAATTGCGATGCGCTGGGCCATGGTCATGGCCTCTTCCTGATCGTGGGTCACCATGATGCAGGTCACGCCAACGCGCTCGATGATCTCGACCAATTCCAGCTGCATTTGCGAGCGCAGTTTTTTGTCCAGCGCACCCATGGGTTCGTCGAGCAGCAACAGCTTCGGCTTTTTCGCCAGCGAGCGCGCCAGGGCCACACGCTGGCGCTGACCGCCGGACAACTGATGCGGCTTGCGCTTGGCGTACTGGCTCATCTGCACCAGCTTGAGCATCTCAGCCACGCGGGCATCGATCTCCTGAGCGGAAATCTTGTCCTGCTTTAAACCGAAGGCGATGTTCTGCGCGACGGTCATATGCGGGAACAGCGCGTAGGACTGGAACATCATGTTGATCGGCCGCTCGTAAGGCGGCATATCGGTGATGTCCACGCCATCAAGGTAGATACGCCCCTCGGTCGGCCGCTCAAAGCCTGCGAGCATGCGCAGAAGCGTGGACTTTCCTGAACCAGAGCCGCCGAGCAAGGCAAAAATCTCGCCTTTATTGATTTGCAGGGACACGTCGTCCACGGCAATCGTCTCGTCGAACTTCTTCGTGACCCGGTCGATTTTGACCAGAACCTGTTTAGGTTGCTGACCACCTTCGAGGGCTTTCTTATAGGCGCCGGAGGCAACTGCCATTTGGTGAAACTCCCAACAAAATTTGCAGCCCGACCAGTACAGCCGGGCCTGGATTTTTCTTATTTACCCGACTTGACCTTAGTCCAGCTGCGGGTCATTAAACGTTGCACCTTCGGGGGCAACTCAGCATTGACGTAAAGCTTGTCCAGGACCTCTTGCGGTGGATAAACCGCGGCATCGGTGCGTACTTTCTGATCCATCAACGCGTCAGCCTTTAAGTTCGGGTTGGCATAGCCGACGGTGTCGCTGACCTGAGCAATCACCTCCGGCTTGAGCAGATAGTTAATGAAGGCATGGGCCTCTTTGACGTTGCTCGCATCACGGGGGATCGCCAGCATGTCAAACCACAGGTTGCCGCCTTCCTTGGGGATGACGTAAGCCACCTTCACGCCCTTGCCGGCTTCTGCCGCGCGGGCTCTTGCCTGGAACACATCACCGGAAAATCCGGCGGCCACGCAGATGTCGCCGTTGGCCAGGTCGGTGATGTATTTGGACGAGTTGAAGTACGTCACGTAGGGCCGGATGGCCAGTAACTTCGCTTCCGCTTTTTTGTAATCTTCCGGGTCTTCACTGTTGGGTTTCAGGCCCATGTAATTGAGCATGGCGGGAATCATTTCATCGCCAGAGTCGAGAAACGCTACGCCGCATTTAGAAAGCTTTTTGATGTTCTCGGGCTCGAACAACATTGCCCAGGAGTCGATCTTGTCGACACCCAGTACCGCCTTGATTTTATCGACGTTGTAACCAATACCATTGGTGCCCCATAGATACGGCACGGCGTACTGATTGCCCGGATCATTCTTCTGCAGACGCTTGAGCAGCGCCGGGTCGAGGTTCTGCCAATTGGGCAACTGGGCCTTGTCGAGTTTCTGGAACGCCCCGGCTTTGATCTGCTTGCCCAGGAAGTGGTTGGACGGAACGACCACGTCATAACCGGTATGCCCGGCGAGCAGCTTGCCTTCAAGCGTTTCGTTGGAATCGAATACGTCATACAACGGTTTGATGTGGGTGGCCGCTTCAAAGTCCACCAAGGTGGTCTCGCCGATATAATCAGACCAGTTATAAATATGCACCGTGGAAGCGGCTTGAACACTGACCGCCAAGGTCAAGCTCGCACCGACCAACAATGCGTTGTGAAAATAAGAAATAGACAATGGGGTGGTCCTCTTCTATTGCGGGCCTTTTGCCCGTGTCAGACAGCACGGTACCTGCCGAACAACAAAATCGGCGCGTAACTGACCTTCGATAAACCCATCCAGCCAAAAACACTTCAATAGCATGGGTGCGATCCCCTGCAAGAACCCATGTATTGGCGAAGGCGGCGTATCCATCACACCGCGTTGCGTTCTTCGCCAACACATCAGCCCCTGCAAGTGATCCACGCTGGTCTTACACGAGCATTACTTGCCCGATTTGATCTTGGTCCAGCTGCGCGTCAGAAGTCGCTGTGTTGCGGCATCCAAATCGCTGATGGCGTACAGTTTTGCCTGCACTTCGGTCGACGGATAAACGCCTGGGTCGGTACGGATATCTTCGTTGACCAACGGTGTTGCTGCGGCGTTGCCGTTAGGGAAGTGCACGCTGTTGGTGATTTCAGCCATGATTTCCGGTTTCTGCAGGAAGGTCATGAATTTGTAAGCACCTTCGACGTTCTCGGCATCCTTGGGAATCGCAACCATGTCGTAGAAGCTACCGGCCCCTTCCTTAGGAATGCTGTAGCTGACCTTGACCTTGCCACCGGCTTCTTCAGCACGGGCTTTGGCCTGGTAAACGTCACCCGAGTAACCGACCGCCACACAGATGTTGCCGTTGGCCAAGTCACCGATGTACTTGGAAGAGTGGAAATAGGTGATCGATGGGCGGATTTTCAGGAACAAGTCTTCAGCTTCTTTCAGCTGCTTTTTGTCCTTGGTGTCGGTTGGATAACCTAAGTAATGCAGGGCCACCGGAATCATCTCGGTTGGCGAGTCGAGGAAGCTGACGCCACAGCCCTTCAGCTTGGCTGCGTTCTCTGGCTTGAACAGCAAGTCCCAGGAATTGACCGGCGCATCAGCGCCCAAGGCTGCTTTAACTTTTTCGGCGTTGTAACCAATGCCGATCGAACCCCACATGTACGGGAAGGCATGCTTGTTACCTGGGTCGCTGGCTGCGCCCACGGTTTTGAGCAGATTCTCGTTCAGGTTTTTCCAGTTAGGCAGCTTGGAGCGGTCCAGTTCCTGATAAACGCCGGCTTTGATTTGCTTGGCCAGGAAGTTGTTGGACGGCACCACAATGTCGTAACCGGACTTGCCGGCCAACAACTTGGCTTCGAGGGTTTCGTTACTGTCAAAGACGTCGTAAACGACCTTGATGCCCGACTCTTTTTCAAATTTCGCGACGGTATCCGGTGCGATGTAGTCGGACCAGTTATAGACGTGCAGAACTTTGTCATCGGCCTGAGCAGCAGCGGCCACTACGCCCATAAGGGACAAGGCGAGGAGGGTCTTGCCAAATATCTTCATGCGTACAGCTCCGTTGTTTGAACACTAACCGTTGGGTAGCGGCAACTGAATCCGCCATGAGTCTGGCAAGATTCCGGGCGGGCTTTCAAGACCACATGGCCCGCCTTAATACCTGTCCACTGCATACATCAAAAACCAGCCCTGTTTAAAGTGAGTGAAAATCGTTGAACTTGCTACGGTTTCACTCACCTCAATCAAGCACTTTTCCACCTGATCCCAGCACTTAGCCTTGTATGGCACGTAAGGTCAGGTCCAGGCACGTACGAGCCTTGGTCACCAGCTCATCAATCTCAGCAAAACTGATCACCAGCGGCGGCGCAATGATCATGGTGTCGCCCACGGCGCGCATGATCAGGCCGTTATCGAAGCAGAACTGTCGGCAAATCATCCCGACGCCCTTGCCGGTATAACGCTCACGAGTGGATTTATCTTTCACCAGCTCGATTGCACCCAGCAGCCCTACGCCCCGAACTTCACCTACCAATGGGTGATCATTCAGCTCACGTAAACGCTTTTGCAAATAGGGTGCCGTTTCTTCCCGGACGTGCTCGATAATTTTTTCATCGCGCAAAATACGGATGTTTTCCAGGGCCACCGCAGCGGCAACTGGGTGACCGGAGTAAGTGAATCCGTGGTTGAAATCGCCGCCTTCGTTAAGCACGTCGACCACTTCATCGCGCACGATCAGGCCACCCATCGGGATGTAACCCGAGGTCAGGCCTTTGGCGATGGTCATCATGTCCGGTTTCAGGCCGTAGAAATCGCTGCCGAACCATTCGCCGGTGCGACCAAACCCGCAGATCACTTCATCAGCGATAAACAGGATGTCGTACTTGGCGAGGATCTCTTTGATCTTCGGCCAGTAGGTGTCGGGTGGAACGATCACACCGCCCGCGCCCTGGATCGGCTCGGCAATAAAGGCGCCCACGTTGTCGACGCCCAACTCGAGAATTTTCTTCTCCAGTTGCTCGGCAGCCCATACCCCGAATTCATCCGGGCTCATGTCGCCGCCTTCGCCGAACCAATACGGCTGTGCGATGTGGACGATACCGGGGATCGGCAAGTCGCCCTGTTCATGCATGCCAACCATGCCACCCAAGCTGGCGCCAGCAACGGTCGAACCGTGATAGCCGTTGATTCGGCTGATGATTATTTTCTTCTTCGGCTGGCCTTTGATCGACCAGTAGTGACGCACCATGCGCAACACGGTGTCGTTGCCTTCAGAGCCCGAACCGGTGAAGAACACATGGTTCATGCCTTCTGGCGCGATATCGGAAATGACTTTGGCCAACTCCAGGACCGGCGGGTGAGCGGTCTGGAAGAACAAGTTGTAATACGGCAGCTCGCGCATTTGCTTGCTGGCGGCATCGGCCAGTTCGTCACGGCCGTAACCGATGGCCACGCACCAGAGACCGGCCATGCCGTCGAGAATCTTGTTGCCTTCGCTGTCCCACAGATAAACGCCCTTGGCGCGAGTGATGATGCGCGGGCCTTTTTCTTTCAATTGTTTGAAGTCGCTGAACGGCGCCAGATGGTGATCATTGCTCAAGGCCTGCCAGACGCGCGTTTGTGGATTGTTATTACTCATGCCGCTCTCTCCGTATTCAAAGTGGCGCGGCCGACCATAGCCGCGCCCATCATAATCAGACCGCGAACAGCAGGAACTCACGTTCCCAAGAGCTGATCACGCGCTTGAAATTCTCATGCTCGGCACGCTTGACCGCGACGTAACCGACAATGAATTTCTTACCGAGGTATTTTTCGATTGTCTTGCTGTTTTCCATTCGCTCCAGCGCGTCTTCGATGGTCAACGGCAGACGCAGATTGCGTCGTTCATAACCACGCCCCACGACCGGCGCACTCGGATTGATTGCTTCGACCATCCCGATGTAGCCGCACAGCAGGCTCGCCGCGATGGCCAGATACGGGTTGGCGTCGGCACCCGGCAGGCGGTTTTCCACCCGACGGTTTTGCGGACCCGCATCTGGCACCCGAAGGCCCACGGTCCGGTTCTCTTCACCCCACTCCACGTTCACCGGTGCCGAAGTATCAGGCAGGAAGCGGCGGAACGAATTGACGTTCGGCGCGAACAACGGCAACAGCTCGGGGATGAATTTTTGCAGGCCACCGATGTGGCACAGGAACAACTCACTCATCGAACCGTCTTCGTTGGAGAAGATGTTTTTGCCGGTGGCGATATCGATCACGCTCTGGTGCAAGTGCATGGCGCTGCCTGGTTCGCCGGTCATCGGCTTGGCCATGAAGGTTGCCGCCACGTCGTGCTTCAGCGCGGCTTCACGCATGGTCCGCTTGAACACCAGAATCTGGTCGGCCAGCGACAACGCATCACCGTGACGGAAGTTGATTTCCATCTGCGCCGTGCCGTCTTCGTGGATCAGTGTGTCCAGGTCCAGATTCTGCAGTTCGCACCAGTCGTAAACATCCTCGAACAACGGGTCGAATTCGTTGGCAGCTTCTATAGAGAACGATTGACGACCGGTTTCCGGGCGACCGGAGCGACCAATCGGCGGCTGCAACGGGAAGTCCGGGTCTTCGCAACGCTTGGTCAGGTAAAACTCCATTTCCGGGGCCACAATCGGCTGCCAGCCCTTGTCGGTATAGAGTTTCAGGACTTTCTTCAATACGTTGCGCGGCGACAGCTCGATCGGGTTGCCTTGCTTGTCGTAGGTGTCGTGAATCACCTGAGCCGTCGGTTCGATGGCCCATGGCACCAGGAACACCGCGTTCTGGTCCGGGCGGCAGATCATGTCGATGTCCGCCGGGTCCAGCAGTTCGTAATAGATGTCATCTTCGACATAATCGCCGGTGACCGTTTGCAGCAACACACTCTCGGGCAAGCGCATGCCTTTTTCGGCGATGAACTTATTGGTCGGTGAGATCTTCCCGCGAGTAATCCCAGTGAGGTCGGCAATCATGCATTCGACCTCAGTGATCTTGTGCTCTTTCAACCAATCGGTGAGCTGGTCGAGATTGGTACTCATAAATACCTCAGGAGGTAGACACCTTGGCCCCGAAGGGGTCAGGCACTTTCTGACGCGGCTGCGTCGCGTTGTATTGCCCGCTTTCTACAGGCATCGCCAAATGCCTGGAAAATCGCAAGATAATGCGGATTCGAGGTCACTTGCCACTCGGGGTGCCATTGCACACCTAAAGCAAAACCCGAGCCTGCCGCGACCGAGACCGCCTCGATCAACCCGTCAGGCGCCAGAGCCTCGACGCGCAAGCCCGGCGCCAGACGCTCAACGCCCTGACCATGAATCGAATTGACTTGAATGTCGCTTGGCAGGCCAAGGCCCGCGAGCACGCCGCCCGGCTGGATATGCAGGATATGGCTTGGCCCGTACTGGACTTCGAGCGGCTCGTTATCCTGTTCACGGTGGTCCATGAATGTTCCAACTTCATGAACACGCTGATGCAGGCTGCCACCGAAGGCCACGTTCATCTCCTGAAACCCCCGGCAAATTCCCAACACCGGTACGCCCGCCGCCACAGCAGCACGAATCAGGGGTAGAGTAGTGCGGTCACGATCAGGATCATGAGCGGTGCCCGGCGCGCTGGCTGGACCGTCGTAATAGGAGGGGTCGACATTGGAGGGCGAGCCGGTGAACAGGAGTCCATCGACGCTGGCGAGTATCTGGGCCGTGTTAAATAATTCAGCCAGTGACGGCAATATCAGCGGCAAGCCCTTGGCAGCGATTGCGACTGCGCGGACGTACTTGTCGCCACTGATGTGATAACTGTGCAGACCGATCTGCTTGGTGCAGGCGGTCACGCCGATTAACGGCAGGCGAGACATGGAACCCCCGAGTATTATTGCTGTTATGGGTTGCAATCGAGCTTAGCCTTGTTCATTTTTTTTCACAACACCCCCGTAAAAAATAGAACACAGCCCGCTCAAGCCCGCAGATTCCAAGGCTGTCAAAACGCAATACTTGCCCTAATTTGCGGCAAAAACGGCCTCTGAGCGCTTTTTGAGTGCAAAAAAGAGCTCTATTGACTTCATGATGGCTTTCGGATTGACTGAATCCCACGAAGCTCGATGATTGATATTTTTAACAACAAAGGTGTTGCATCATGTCGGTACCCCCGCGTGCCGTTCAGCTTAACGAAGCGAACGCGTTCCTTAAGGAACATCCTGAGGTTCTGTACGTTGACCTTCTGATTGCAGATATGAATGGTGTGGTGCGTGGTAAGCGCATAGAACGCACCAGCCTCCATAAGGTTTACGAGAAAGGCATTAACTTGCCTGCCTCTTTATTTGCCTTGGATATCAATGGCTCAACGGTGGAAAGCACCGGTCTGGGTCTGGATATCGGTGATGCTGACCGAATCTGTTATCCGATCCCGGGCACCCTGTGCAATGAGCCGTGGCAAAAGCGCCCAACCGCGCAACTGCTGATGACCATGCACGAAATCGAAGGCGAACCCTTCTTTGCCGACCCCCGCGAAGTACTGCGTCAGGTCGTCAGCAAGTTCGACGAAATGGGCCTGACTATCTGCGCCGCATTCGAACTTGAGTTCTACCTGATCGATCAGGAGAACGTGAACGGTCGCCCACAACCTCCGCGCTCGCCGATTTCCGGCAAACGCCCTCACTCGACTCAGGTTTACCTGATCGATGACCTGGACGAATACGTCGACTGCCTCCAGGACGTTCTGGAAGGTGCCAAGGAACAAGGCATCCCGGCTGACGCCATCGTCAAGGAAAGTGCCCCGGCGCAGTTCGAAGTGAACCTGCACCACGTTGCCGACCCGATCAAGGCATGCGACTACGCGGTACTGCTCAAGCGCCTGATCAAGAACATCGCTTACGACCACGAAATGGATTCGACCTTTATGGCCAAACCCTATCCGGGTCAGGCGGGTAACGGTCTTCACGTCCACATCTCGATCCTTGATCGCGATGGTAAAAACATCTTCACCAGTGAGGATCCCGAGCAGAACGCCGCATTACGTCACGCGATCGGCGGTGTGCTCGAGACCCTACCGGCATCAATGGCGTTCTTGTGCCCGAACGTTAACTCCTATCGTCGTTTCGGCGCACAGTTCTACGTGCCGAACTCGCCGTGCTGGGGCCTGGACAACCGGACGGTCGCGTTGCGCGTTCCGACCGACGCTCCCGATGCCGTGCGTATCGAACACCGCGTAGCCGGTGCCGATGCCAACCCGTACTTGCTGCTGGCCTCTGTGCTGGCGGGCGTGCACCACGGCTTGACCAACAAGATCGAGCCAGGCGCCCCCGTAGAAGGCAACTCCTACGAGCAGAACGAACAAAGCCTGCCCAACAACTTGCGTGATGCCCTGCGCGAGCTGGACGACAGTGAAATCATGGCGCGCTATATCGACCCGAAATACATCGATATCTTCGTCGCCTGTAAGGAAAGTGAGCTGGAAGAGTTCGAACACTCCATCTCCGACCTCGAATACAACTGGTACCTGCACACCGTCTAACGCTGTGCAATAAAAAGAACGCCGTCGGCCGCAAGGTTGGCGGCGTTTTTTTGTGGCCGCTGCACTGCAACCCGTACAATGCCCACTGCCCAAAACAGGAAATCACCCATGACGCGACTCGCCGCGCCCCGTAAACCCCGCGCACGCAGCCAGGCCCGGATCGACTCGATTCTCGATGCCGCCCGCACGCTGCTTGCCGCCGAAGGGGTGGCCAGTCTGTCGATCTACAGCGTTGCCGAACGTGCGCAAATACCACCGTCTTCGGTTTATCACTTCTTTGCCGGCGTCCCGGCCCTGCTCGAAGCCTTGACCGCAGACGTCCACGCTGCCTTTCGCGCCTGCCTGCAAGCGCCCATAGAACACGAACAGCTGACGAGCTGGCGCGACCTATCACGACTGGTCGAACAACGGATGTTAAGTATCTACAGCGCCGATGCCGCCGCCCGCCAACTGATCCTCGCACAACACGGCCTGACCGAAGTCACCCAGGCCGACCGGCAGCACGATATCGAGCTCGGCAATCTGATGCACGCGCTGTTCGCCAGGCACTTCCAGCTCCCTGCCCTGCCGGACGATGTCGACGTGTTTGCGTTGGCGATGGAACTCGGCGACCGGGTTTACGCCCGTTCGGTGCAGCTCCACGACCAGATCACCCCGCGCCTGGCCGAAGAAGGCATGCGGGTGTTCGATGCGTACCTTGGATTGTATTTACCGCCGTATCTGCCCAAGAAACACATCGCCCCCCTGTAGGAGCGCGCTTGCCCGCGATAAGACGGGGCAAGGGCGCTTACATGGATTGCGTTTTTCACATAAAAAACCCCGAAGGGCTTTGGCCGTCCGGGGTTGTCTGCAACGCATCGATCACAGCTTGGCGATCGATACCTCAGTGGATTTGACGAAGGCGATCACTTCGCTGCCAACCACCAGCTCCAACTCTTTGACCGAGCGGGTAGTGATCACGGAAGTGACGACACCTGACGCTGTTTGTACGTCGATTTCCGACAACACCGGGCCTTCGAGGATTTCTTTGATGGTGCCTTTGAACTGGTTACGAACGTTGATAGCTTTAATAGTCATGATGTATTTCCTGTAAGAGTTGGGGGTTCAAACGGTATCGGTACGGTTCGGTTATTGGGCCCAACGCAACTGCGTGGGCAACGGTGATACGGGCTCCGGTTCAGGCGGCGAGCCGGGTATCTGCAGCACCCGGTTCAGTACTTGGGTTTCAAGCGCAGCCAGGCGATGAGAGCCACGTACCCTTGGACGAGGCAGGTCTATCATCACGTCGAGGCCGACCTGGCCCTCTTCAATCAGGATCACCCGATCAGCAATCGCCACGGCTTCGCTGACATCATGGGTGACCAGCAACACGGTGAAGCCATGCTGTTGCCAAAGGCGTTCGATCAGTTGCTGCATCTCGATACGGGTCAGTGCATCCAGCGCACCTAGGGGCTCATCGAGCAGCAGCAGTCGCGGTTGGTGAATCAATGCCCGAGCCAGGGCCACGCGCTGCTTTTGCCCGCCGGACAAGGCTGCCGGCCATTCATCGGCGCGCTCCGCCAGGCCCACAGCATCCAATGCGTCCAAAGCGCGTGGGCGCCAGTTGCCCTGTAAGCCAAGACCCACGTTATCGATAACTTTTTTCCAGGGCAGCAACCGCGCTTCCTGAAACATCAAACGGGTATCTTCCAGCGCATCACTGAGCGGTGCTGACCCCGCCAGCAGTTCACCGCCAGTCGGTTTATCAAGACCGGCCAACAAGCGAAGCAGGGTGCTTTTGCCACAACCGCTACGACCAACCACCGCGACGAATTGCCCCGCCGGGATATGCAGATCGATATCGCGAAGCACCTCGCGCTGACCGAAGGTTTTGCGCAGCTTGCGTACCGCCAGCGGAATACCGCGCAGCAGGTGGGGCGGCTGTTGCTGCTTAAGACTGCTCATACCGCACCGCCTTTTACCGTTTGATACGCCGGATGCCAGCGCAGCCAGACACGCTCCAGACCGCGCGCCGCAAGGTCCGCCAGCTTGCCGAGCACCGCGTAAAGAAGAATCGCCAGGACCACCACATCGGTCTGCAGAAACTCCCGGGCATTCATTGCCAGGTAACCGATTCCTGAACTGGCGGAAATGGTTTCAGCCACGATCAGGGTCAACCACATAAAGCCCAGAGCGAAGCGCACCCCCACCAGAATCGAGGGCAATGCGCCCGGTAAAATCACCTGCCGGAACAATGCGAAACCGGACAGGCCATAGCTGCGTGCCATTTCCACCAGCGCCGGATCAACGTTGCGAATCCCGTGATAGGTGTTCAGGTAAATCGGAAACACGGTGCCCAACGCCACCAGAAAAATCTTCGCAGACTCGTCAATGCCAAACCACAGGATCACCAACGGAATAAGCGCCAGATGCGGCACGTTGCGAATCATCTGCACCGAGCTGTCGAGCAGGCGTTCACCCCATTTCGACAGGCCTGTGATAAAGCCCAGCGCCAGGCCGAGACCACCGCCAATGGCGAATCCGATCCCGGCACGCCAGCCACTGATTGCCAGGTGCTTCCAGATTTCGCCGCTGCGCACCAGGCTTATGCCCGCTTCGATGACGGCGCTCGGCGCCGGCAGGATGCGAGTCGAAAGCCAGCCCGCGCTGACCGAGAGTTGCCAGACCGCCAACAACAAGACTGGAAGTGCCCAAGGCGCCAGCCTGTGAATGATTTTTTGCGAAGCACTGAGGCTCATGGAGTTGTCTCCTCTAGGGGCCTGTTGATTACTGAGCCGTGGCTACTTTGGCCGGGGGCGTCCAGATCACGTCTTTGATGCTCAGCGGCTTGGGAATCAACTTGAGCTGGTAAAAGGTGTCAGCGATTTTCTGCTGCGCCGCGACCACGTCTGGGCTGATGAACAGTGCCCCGTAACCTTGGCGTTTGACGGCGGTGCGGGTGATGTCCGGCGTCAGGCCGAGCAATGGCGCGACCTGTTGGGTCACTTCATCGGGGTTGGCCTTGGACCACTCGCCGACGGCGCGAACTTCCTCGACCAATGCCTGAATCACTTGCGGATGTTTTTCAGCGTACGGCTTGGTTGCCAGATAAAACTGATGGTTGTCGACGATGCCGGTGCCGTCACGCAGAGTGCGCGCTTGCAGTTGTTGCTCGGCGGCCGCTTGGTAGGGGTCCCAGATAACCCAGGCATCCACACTGCCGCGCTCGAAAGCGGCACGCGCATCGGCCGGCGGCAAGAATACGGTCTGGATATCGCTGTACTTCAGACCAGCATCTTCAAGCGCACGCACCAGCAGGTAATGCACGTTGGAGCCTTTATTCAGTACGACTTTTTTGCCTTTGAGGTCCTTTATCGACGTGATCGGTGAATCTTTGGGGACCAGAATCGCTTCACTGGTCGGGGCCGGCGGCTCATACGCGACATACAGCAGGTCGGCACCGGCCGCTTGAGCGAACACGGGCGGTGTTTCGCCGGTCACGCCAAAATCGATGGAACCCACGTTCAGCCCTTCCAGCAACTGCGGACCACCCGGAAACTCGGTCCATTGCACTTGCACGTTTTGCTCGGCGAGGCGCTTCTCCAGCGTGCCTTTGGCCCTCAACAAAACCAACGTGCCGTACTTCTGATAACCGATGCGCAGGGTTTCTGCCTGAGCTTGAGTAATAGCGCCGAAGGTGACAGCCGCAGCAAACAGAGCGACCAAGCTTCGACGCAAAATGACAGTGCGCATGGCGCTCTCCTTTGCTGTAGCTATGAAGTTGCACCTGCTTGCCCGTTGGCGGGTGAGTAAGGTGGGGTTAGCGATTTCGCTAAGTGAACAGACATTAACAGGTGTTTTTTATATCTATAAATCTTATTTTTTCATTTGTTTATTCTTAAATTGCATATGCAATTTAAGCGCATGAAATTAGCAGGCCTCCAAATCGCAGATGAAAAAAAGGGCCGATTCAACGGCCCTCTTTTCAACAAAAAACAACCTCACCAGACAGCGAGGCTTATCGGTTAGGTTGCGGCGTCAGACGCAAGTAAGGCGTGACGGCCTTATAGCCTTTGGGGAAGCGTTTCTTGATTTCGTCTTCGTCCTTGATCGACGGCACGATGACCACGTCATCCCCGTCCTGCCAATTGGCCGGCGTTGCGACTTTGTAGTTATCGGTCAGTTGCAGCGAGTCGATGACCCGCAGGATTTCATGGAAATTACGCCCGGTGCTGGCTGGGTAGGTGATGGTCAGGCGAATTTTTTTGTTCGGATCGATCACGAACAGCGAACGCACCGTCAGGGTGTCGCTGGCATTGGGGTGGATCAGGTCGTACAGGTCCGACACCTTGTGGTCGGCGTCGGCCAGGATAGGGAAATTAACGATCGTGTTCTGGGTGGTATTGATGTCGTCAATCCACTTGATGTGGGAATCGACCGAATCCACCGACAGCGCAATCGCTTTAACCCCGCGTTTGGCAAATTCATCCTTGAGCTTGGCCGTAAAACCCAGCTCAGTGGTGCACACCGGCGTGAAGTCGGCCGGGTGGGAAAACAATACACCCCAGCTGCTCCCAAGCCACTCATGGAAATGGATTTTCCCCTCACTTGATTCCTGCTCGAAGTCGGGGGCGATATCGCCGAGTCGTAGGCTCATGGTGCGGCTCCTGGTTGACTATGAAGCGCCCTACTTTGCACCGATCCAAAAGAAATAAAAAAGAATGAATTTTAATTTGTTTATTCATTTTGAATCTAAAGAACCTCACTGCCTTCCTCTGCCCCCTTCAACTCAGCAAGGCTCTCACCCAGGACGCCCGGAACAGTTAAATTTTCACGCCTATTTCACCGTTCATTGACGTATGGACCTGCACACTAACCTCCTACTGGTGCTATTGGGCGTCGGGTTCAGAACCTTCACCCGTTGGAACGTATTTTGTTGTTTATCTGATGACGCGTTACAACGCTGAGAATTGCCGTGGGAGCGGTTTAAACATGGAGTACAGACTTTGCTGAGCGGAACCCGACGTTTGTTCCATCCAAGTAACTTCGCAAAAAACAAAACAAAACTGGCCGCGTTAGTCTGTGTAGCCGCTTTGGCAAGCGTGACATTTTTCCTGTTGAAACCCGCTGCGGTTCCTGACCTTGCAAAAGGCAACAACGTCACGATCACCGACTTCAAATCACGCTGGGCTCAAGGTGACATGATCGTCCTCGTGCGCCACGTCGAGCGCTGCGATCACTCCTCTGCGCCTTGCCTGGGCCCCGCAGACGGCATCACCCTGCCGGGCAAAAGTGTCGCCGAAGCCGTAGGGCAACACTTTCAAACGCTCGGTCTGGGGAAGGCCGACATTTACAGCAGCCCTATGACCCGAACGGCACAAACCGCAGCCTTCATGTTCAACTACACGGGCGCGGGTCAGGAGTGGCTGTCCAATTGTCGGCAAACCATGCTCAGCGACTCGCTTCAACACAAAGCGAAGAACCGCAATCTTGTTCTGGTGACCCACAGCGAATGCATGAACGCGCTGGCGAAAACCATGAAGTTTCGTGACTCACCGACGCCCGACTACGGATCGTCGCTGTTCATCACGGTTGATGATCAACAGCAACCCCATTTGCTCGGTTTTATCAACGCGAACGATTGGCCGAAAGTCCTGGCCAATTGAATTCAGCTGATAGCAAATAGTGTTGCACCGTCTGGACCATGAAAACCCAGACAACAAAAAGCCCCGCAAGCGGGGCTTCTTGTACTCAATACACTTACAGGAAAGAGTAGGTGTAGTTGAAGATCAGACGAGTCTGGTTTTGGGAATCAATACCAGTACCGTCGCCACGGTAAGCGCCGTTGCTCAGGGTGGTGCCGAAGCCTTTGAGGTAACCGGTCTGGATCACGTAATCCACACGCATGTCACGTTCCCACTCGGAGTGATCTACACCCGCGAGAGTCTTGTCTTTGATGTTATCGCCACTCAAGTAAGCGATCGAGGCTTTCAGGCCCGGAACGCCAAGCCCTGCGAAGTCATAGGTGTACTTACCGAACGTGGTGTTCTCACCGGCACGAACGAAACCATTGATCATGGAGTCAGTGAACAGGTAGAAGCTCGGGCCGCCGTTGCCTTCGTTTGCACCAGATGCCTTACCATTTGTAGTGACATTACCCTGGTTCAGGTAGACGAAACCGCCGTCGTTGCTGACACGCTGGTGACCCAGCAAGAACGAGTTGCCACCCAGTTGGTAGGTGAACATCGCACTCCAGGTGGTGTTATCAACCTCTCCTGGTTTCTTGGCGTAACCACCGTTGTTGTTGAACGCGTACCCAGCATCACCGGCGCTGCTCTTGCCATCGGAACTGCTGTTGAAATAGCGCACATCGGTTTTGAACGACTGATTGTCGCCGATTGGCAGAACGTGTACCAAGCCGAGGAAGTGCTGTTTGTAGAAGTCTTCCAGATTCGCGTAGTAGTACTGCAAGGTCAGGTCTTTAGTAACCTTCCAGTCAGCACCGGCGAAACGGAACTGGTTGCTGTCCATCGTGGCGCCGTTAACCGACAGGCCAGTGCTGTTGGTGGTTGCACGGCCGGTGGAGTGCTCCAGTTGACCACCGACAAATGTTACGTTGTCGAGGTCTTTGGAGGTGATGATGCCACCGTCGTAGTTCGCCGGCATGGTGCGGCTGTCGTTAGCCGTCAGAATCGGCAGTTGTGGGGCCAAGGCGCCACCCACGTGCAATTCTGTTTTGGAGTAACGGAACTTGACGTTCGCGTCGCCACGAGCAAGGTCATGTACGGCAGAGTTGTCGTGATCGCTTGGCCAGAATGTGTTTGGATCTGGATGGTTACCACGGCCACCATCAAGGTGCAGCCCGTAAATCAGCTGTGCGTCAACACCGACGCCAATGACGCCTTGGGTGAAACCGGAAAGGTAATCGAGTTTCAGAACCTCAGCCGTTTCGCGCTGATCTGCTTTGCCGGAATGGTTGTCATTGTCGAAGAAAAACGTACGGGAACTCAGGTTCAGCTTGCTGTCTTCGATGAAACCAGCAGCACCGGCTTGTTGGGCCAAAACCCCTACTGCGATGGCCAAAGCCAAGGTGGACTTGTTCATTGTTTCGCTCCTCGTGTATCTAATTTTTGTATTTCCACGGGTCTTGAGGCAAAAGCTCAAGCCCGCAGATGCGCGATTAGCGCCAGACCCGACCTGTTGAGTCAATGGTTACTGGTCGCTTCGAGACTAATTGATTAGACCGCGCGTGCGGGTCGCTGCACGGTAATCAAAAATTCCTCAACCTAAAAGGTATTACTTAATATTTTTTAGATCATCGAGTTATAAGTGACAAACTGTTTCTGTTCGTCGAGCCGGAGTGTATCGACCTCATGACTTAATTCCCAAAAATATTTCGGCGCGTTTTTCAGCAGGGAGTCTATTTTCTCCCACCAAATTGCCGACGTTCAGACCGACCGGTCACGTAATCGCCCAGTAATACTAAAGGATAAGGCGTTTTTGCTTCCCTACCCGTCGTCGATACCGGCCACACATATAGTCACACTTTTATGACTGGACGATGACAATTGGCCACTCAGCCATCGCTCCCAGAGAAATTCCCCTCATAAGCTAATACCAATAAGTTATTTACTTAATGTTTCTTAGATCATTTAGTCTCTATTTCAGCCGAACCTCGACCGCCTGATCTGGAGCTTTCAAATGAAACTACACACCCCCTTACGCGTGTTGGCGGCCCTATCCCTGGTCACCACAACTCTTCTCGCGCACGCCGCAGATTTTACCGTCGCGTACCAAACCACCGTCGACCCGGCCAAAGTTGCGCAGGCCGACGGGGCTTATGAAAAGGCCACCCACGCCAAGGTCGACTGGCGCAAATTCGACAACGGTGCCGACGTCATCACCGCCATCGCCTCGGGCGACGTACAGATCGGTTACCTCGGCTCAAGTCCGCTGACCGCTGCGGCTACACGTAAATTACCGATCGAAACCTTTTTGATCGCTACCCAGATTGGCGCCTCGGAAGCGCTGGTCGTGCGCAACGGTTCGGGCATCAATTCGCCCCAGGACCTGATCGGCAAAAAAGTCGCTGTACCGTTCGTTTCCACCGGCCACTACAGCCTGCTGGCGGCGTTGAAACACTGGAATATCGACCCGTCCAAAGTGCAGATCCTCAACCTTGCTCCACCTGCGATAGCGGCCGCCTGGAAGCGCGGCGACATTGACGCCACCTACGTTTGGGACCCGGCGCTGGGTGTTGCCAAAGAAACCGGCAAAGTGCTGATCACTTCTGGCGACCTGGCCAAGCTCGGCGCCCCGACGTTCGATGCGTGGATCGTGCGCAAAGACTTCGCCGCCAAGCACCCGGAAATCGTCAGCGCATTCGCCAAGGTCACCCTCGACGCCTACGCCGACTACCGCAAAGACCCGACCGCCTGGCTCGCCAACAGCGGCAATGTCGACAAGCTGGTGAAATTGTCAGGTGCAAAACCTGCTGACATTCCCGTGCTGCTGCAAGGCAATGCGTACCCGCTGGCCGCCGATCAGGTTGTCGCGCTGGGCGCACCGACCATCGACGCGGTGACCAAGACGGCTGCGTTCCTCAAGGAGCAAGGCAAGGTCGATGCAGTACTGGCCGATTATTCCCCCTACGTAAGCGCCAAGTTCATCACTCAATAATCAGTCAGGGGTTCTTGTCATGGCCTTATTACAGCTGGAGCGCATCAGCGCACAGTACCCCGGCGCAGTCGAGCCGGTACTGGCGGATATTTCCCTGAGCCTGGGCCCGCAGCAGTTGCTGGTCGCACTCGGTCCGTCCGGCAGTGGCAAGACTTCGCTGTTGAATTTGATCGCTGGTTTCGTCGAGCCCAGCGCCGGGCGCATTACCCTTGATGGCGTTGCCGTCAGAGGCCCAAGTGCCGAGCGCGGCGTGGTGTTTCAGGACGATGCCCTGCTGCCTTGGCAGGATGTTCTGGCCAACGTTGCCTTCGGTCTGCAACTGGCGGGAGTACCACGCACCCAACGTGAATCCAAAGCGCGGGAAATGCTGGCGCTGGTGGATCTCGCCGGGTTCGAGCAGCGGCGTGTCTGGCAGCTGTCCGGCGGGCAAAAACAACGCGTCGGCCTGGCCCGTGCCTTGGCCGCCGACCCGCGAGTATTGCTGATGGATGAACCCTTCGGCGCCCTTGATGCGTTTACCCGCGAGCAGATGCAGGAGTTGCTCCTGCACGTCTGGCAACGCACCGCCAAACCGGTGTTCCTGATCACGCATGACATTGAAGAAGCGGTATTTCTCGCCACCGATTTGATCCTGCTGGCCCCCCATCCGGGGCAGATCGTCGAGCGTCTGCAACTGGACTTCGGTCAGCGTTACGCGGCGGGCGAATCGGCGCGCGCACTCAAATCCGACCCGCGATTTATCGAGACCCGCGAGCACGTCCTGTCCAGGGTCTTTTCTCAACGCAGTATCCCGACATGGGAGCAGCGCGCATGAGCAGCTACGAATTACCGGTCACCGTGAAGGCCAGCAATAGCCCGTCCACCCTCGTACCCCTGCGCCGCAGCCTGAGCACCCGATGGATCAGCGTTCTGACTCTGGTGACCCTGCTGGCCATCTGGTGGGCAGTCACGGCGGCCGAATGGATTGAACCCCTGTTCCTACCGCCACCGGCGGCGGTGCTGGAAAAAGGCTGGCTGCTGGCAACCAAGGGCTATATGGATTCCACGCTCTGGCAGCATCTAGGCGCCAGCCTGCAACGTATCGGCCTGGGTCTGGGTTTCGCTGTGCTGACGGCCATTCCAATCGGCATCGCGATCGGTCATAACCGGATCGCCCGGGGCATCTTCGATCCGCTTATCGAGTTCTACCGGCCCATTCCACCGCTGGCGTACCTGCCATTGATCGTGATTTGGTGCGGCATTGGCGAGCTGTCCAAAGTGCTGCTGATCTACCTTGCGATTTTTGCGCCGATTGCGATCTCCACCGCTACCGGTGTGCGCACCGTAGACCCGGCAAAAATCCGCGCCGCGCAATCGCTGGGTGCAACGCGCTGGCAGCTGATTCGTCATGTGATCCTGCCCAGCGCCCTGCCGGACATCTTGACTGGCGTGCGCATCGGTCTGGGAGTGGGCTGGTCAACGCTGGTTGCTGCTGAACTGATCGCCGCCACCAGTGGCCTGGGCTTTATGGTCCAGTCGGCGGCGCAGTTTTTGGTCACCGACGTCGTGGTGCTGGGCATTCTGGTGATCGCGCTGATCGCTTTCGCCATGGAAATGGGTCTACGCGCCCTGCAACGTAAACTGGTGCCATGGCACGGCCAGACCCACTGACTAGCTCACGGGATCATCACCCCATAGGGGATAAACCGTTTAAGGCAGGAATACTGCGTGATGTCATTCGCGAAGGGCGAGAAATGCATCACTTTGGGAACCTGGCGTGCCTGGGTGCGCACATTATGTGCAGGAATACGGATCAAGAAACCGACCGAAACGTTTCGTACCTTCATTCGAAAATCGCGAAAAGCCCGCTTTTAAAGGCCTGAGCAACGAAAATAAGCATTTCCACTCAAACTGGCACGCCACCTGCAATAGGTTAAGTAACACCAGTTTTGGGGACCTTGGTACAGGCAGGCCGGGGATTCCCCTCTTTTATTCCTCCCGGAGGCTAATCTCCAGTCTCCAGCGCCCGTCCACCTTTGCACCGCGCCAGTCGCCGTGCAATGGACGGGCCGCCATCAGGTTAAGCAACAACCCCTTGTCACTGCGTTGTACCCTCCAGCGAACATCCTTCCCGTTTAGCTTGAACGCTCCGCGCTGCGCCACCCCGTGCACGTTGAACAGCAATGCCACCGCGCCTTCAATCTCCTCGCCATGCACTTGCGGCTCGTGGTTGAACCACACTGCCAGCCCGTTGGGCAGCGCCTCGATTTGTTGCAGCTCCAGCGGGTCGGGAGCGGTCAAACGGCCAATCATCAGACCCACCATGACCCCGACAATTGCCATAGAACCAAGAACTCGCGGCCAGAGCTTCGGTCGCGGGTCCTCTTCAGGAGTAGAATGCAGCCCGTCTTTCAGTTCGGAGCCGTGCATGTTTCACGTCATCCTTTTTCAACCAGAAATTCCGCCGAATACCGGCAACATCATCAGGCTGTGCGCCAATAGTGGCTGCACCCTGCATTTGATCGAGCCGTTGGGCTTCGAACTCGACGACAAGCGCCTGCGCCGGGCCGGACTCGATTATCACGAGTACGCCACTCTGCATCGCCATCCCGACCTGCCCAGCTGCCTGGAAAGCCTCGGGCACCCACGGCTGTTTGCTTTTACCACAAAAGGCTCACGGCCTTTCCACCAGGCGGCCTTCGAAAAAGGCGACGCCTTTCTTTTCGGCCCGGAAAGCCGTGGCCTGCCAGCGGACATACTCGACGCCCTGCCGAGCGATCACCGCCTGCGCCTGCCTATGCGTGAAGGCTGCCGCAGCCTGAACCTGTCCAACACCGTAGCCGTAGCCGTGTATGAAGCCTGGCGTCAGCTGGATTTCGTCTAAGTACGCGCCATAAAAAAGCGCCCCGAGAGGCGCTTTTTTCAATCCCAGCGTGTCGCTTATTGCACAGTCTGGCCTTCACCCGACTCTTGCATACGGGCCAGCTCTTGCGCATACAACGCGTCGAAGTTGACCGGCGCCAGCATCAGCGCAGGGAACGAACCACGCACGACAAGGCTGTCGATCGTTTCGCGAGCATACGGGAACAGGATGTTCGGGCAGAACGCGCCGAGCGTGTGGCTCATGGCGGCTGCGTCCAGACCCTTGATCAGGAAGATCCCGGCCTGCTGCACTTCAACGATGAAGGCTACTTCGTCGCCGTTATTAACGGTGACCGACAGCGTCAGGACCACTTCATGGAAGTCGCCTTCCAGAGCGTTTTGACGGGTGTTCAGATCCAGGCTGACGCTTGGAGTCCATTCCTTGCGAAAAATCGCCGGGCTTTTTGGGGCTTCGAACGACAAGTCACGAACATAGATGCGCTGCAGGGAAAACTGCGGTGCTTCATCTTCGGTTGCTACACCGCCGTTGGTCGGTTGGTCAGTCATCTTAGATCCTTCTTACTTTTAAGGTCTTGTAGGGTTTCGGATTCAAGCCTGAAGCAGCGCATCCAGCTTACCGGCGCGCTCCAGGGCAAACAGGTCATCGCAACCGCCCACATGCAAGGCGCCAATCCAGATTTGCGGGACTGACGTGCGCCCGGCTTTCTTGGTCATGTCGGCACGAACTTGAGGCTGGCCATCGACTTTGATTTCTTCGAAGGCCACCCCTTTGCTCTGCAGCAACTGCTTGGCGCGCATACAGTAAGGGCACCAGTCGCTTGAATAGACGATGACGTCAGCCATTTTATTTCACCAAAGGAAGATTATCGGCGCGCCAGGAGGAAATGCCACCCGACAGCTTGGCTGCGGTGAAGCCGGACTTGAGCAATTCACGCGCAGTGGCGCCAGCGTGCTGGCCCATGGCATCAACAATGATCAGGGTCTTGGCCTTGTGTTTTTCCAGCTCGGCGATACGAGCGATCACCTTGTCCTGCGGGAAGTTCAGTGCGCCGACGATATGGCCTGCCGCGAAATCCTTGGCGTTACGCACATCGATAACCACGCCCTGATCGCTGTTGACCAGCGACGTCAGCTCACGGGTACTGAGGCTGCGGCCGCCTTTGCTCAGCTCGTATGCAATCAGCAGAGCCAACAGAACGACGAAAGCGCCAGCGAGCAAATAGTGGTTAGTGGCAAATTCAATCAGGTGAGCAACCATCAGTAGGTTCCAGGGCGTTAAAATGTCGGCCAGTATACACAGCACCCAAGGTCGGCCAAAGCCCGTAAAGCAGTGACGCCGTTTGAACTTGTCCTTAAAATGCCGATCTTTTTCAAGTTACTTCACTAGCCACGAGTGGGTTCTTATGACTGCCACACCAAAACCTTTGGTCCTGATCATCCTGGACGGCTTCGGTCACAGCGAGAGTCACGAGGGCAACGCCATCTATGCGGCGAAGATGCCGGTTATGGACCACTTGTACGCCACCCAGCCCCATGGCTTGATTTCAGGCTCCGGGATGGATGTCGGCCTGCCGGACGGCCAGATGGGCAACTCTGAAGTCGGGCACATGAACCTCGGCGCTGGCCGAGTGGTGTATCAGGACTTCACTCGCGTGACCAAAGCGATCCGCGACGGCGAGTTTTTCGAGAACCCGACCCTTTGTGGCGCGGTGGACAAAGCCGTCAGCGCGGGCAAAGCCGTGCACATCCTGGGCCTGCTGTCCGACGGCGGCGTACACAGCCATCAGGACCATCTGGTTGCCATGGCCGAATTGGCGGCCCAGCGCGGCGCTGAAAAAATCTACCTGCACGCCTTCCTCGACGGTCGCGACACGCCACCGCGCAGCGCCAAGTCATCGCTGGAGCTACTGGATTCAACCTTCACCCGCCTGGGCAAAGGCCGCATCGCTACGATCATTGGCCGCTACTTCGCCATGGACCGCGACAATCGCTGGGACCGCGTAGCCTCCGCCTACAACCTGATCGTCGACGGCCAATCCGAATTCCAGGCCGCGAACAGCCAGGCTGGGCTTGGAGCCGCATACGAGCGTGGCGAAAACGATGAGTTCGTCAAAGCCACCCGCATTGGCGAGCAGGTCAGGGTCGAAGACGGCGACGCCGTGATTTTCATGAACTTCCGCTCCGACCGCGCCCGTGAACTGACCCGGGTCTTCGTCGAAGATGACTTCAAGGACTTCGAGCGGGCCCGCCAACCGAAACTGGCTGACTTCGTCATGCTGACCCAATACGCAGCGAATATTCCGGCGCCCTCAGCCTTTGCACCCGGCAGCCTGAATAACGTGCTGGGCGAATACCTGGCAAAAAACGGCAAAACCCAGCTACGTATTGCCGAAACCGAGAAATACGCCCACGTCACCTTCTTCTTCTCGGGCGGCCGCGAAGAACCGTTTCCTGGCGAAGAGCGCATCCTGATCCCGTCGCCACAGGTTGCCACGTATGACTTGCAGCCAGAAATGAGCGCACCGGAAGTCACCGACAGGATCGTCGAGGCTATCGAAAACCAGCGCTTCGACGTGATCGTGGTCAACTACGCCAACGGCGACATGGTCGGCCATAGCGGGATCATGGCCGCGGCGATCAAGGCCGTGGAATGCCTAGACGTGTGCGTTGGCCGGATCGTGACCGCGCTGGAGAAGGTCGGGGGTGAAGCATTGATTACCGCTGATCACGGCAACGTCGAACAAATGTCGGACGAATCCACAGGTCAAGCGCACACCGCTCATACCACCGAACCCGTGCCGTTCATTTATGTGGGCAAACGCGACTTTAAAGTGCGTGACGGCGGGGTTCTGGCCGATGTCGCGCCGACTCTGTTGCAGTTGATGGGCCTGGAAAAACCGGAAGAGATGACCGGTCATTCGATCCTTGTTCCCCGATAAACAGCACAAAAAGGCTCTAAACCGGCACATTTAAAAACCATCGCGCCGGTTAATTGTCCGAAACGCCTCAAAGCAGTCGTCTTGAGGCGTTTTTTTTGCGGCTCGCGGCGGGCATACTAGGCTTTGTTCATCCTCTTTCCTTGGTGTCGCCCGCCCCATGCTTCGCGCCCTGATCGTCCTTGCTCTCACGTGTTTGCTCAATCCGGCGTTTGCCGATGAGCGCGCGCAAACCCAACAACAGCTGGATGCTGCACGCAAGGATGTTACCGAGCTGAAAAAGCGCCTCGGTGAATTGCAGCAGGAAAAATCCGGCGTGCAGAAAGATCTGCGCGGTACAGAAACCGAGATGGGCAAGCTGGAAAAGCAGGTGGAGGCCCTGCAAAAAGAACAAAAAAAGACTGAAAGCGAGCTGCAACGGCTCGACCAAGAGAAAAAAAAACTCCAAAGCGCACGCGTTGAACAACAACGATTGATCGCGATCCAGGCCCGGGCTGCTTATCAAAGTGGCCGCGAGGAATACCTCAAACTGCTGCTCAATCAGCAGAACCCGGAAAAATTCGCGCGCACCCTGACCTACTACGATTACTTGAGCCAGGCGCGCCTGGCTCAACTGCACGGTTTCAATGAAACCCTGCGCCAGCTGGCCGGCGTCGAAAAAGACATTGATCTGCAACAGGCACAGTTACTGGTGCAAAGAAGCACGCTCGATAGTCAGCGCGAAGAACTGGACAAAGTTCGCCAGGAACGCCAACAGGCGCTGGCCAAACTCAATCAGGACGTGAAAGCCCGCGATCAGAAACTGCAGACTCGCCAACAAGAACAGGCCGATCTGGCCAATGTCCTGAAAACGATTGAAGAAACCCTGGCCCGACAAGCGCGCGAGGCTGAAGAAGCCCGACAGAAAGCCTTGATCGCCCAGCAGGAAGCAGAAAAACAGCGCAAACGTGAAGAGCAGGCCCGCGCCCTGGCGAAAAACAGCAGCAGCAAAAAAAGCGCTGAGGACGATGACGAGGCCCCAGTAAAACGCCCGGTCAAAGCTCCGGGCGTGCTGGTTTCCAGTGCTGGCGTTTCCTATGGCGGACCTTTTGCCGAGGCACGCGGCAAACTTCCATGGCCTGTCGATGGTCGACTGTTGGCGCGCTTCGGCGAAACCCGCGGCGATGACGCTCGTACCAAGTGGGATGGCGTAATGATCAGCGCCGCTGCGGGCAGCCAGGTGCATGCTGTGCATGGTGGCCGTGTGGTGTTCGCCGACTGGTTGCGCGGTGCAGGGCTTCTGGTCATTCTCGATCACGGCAACGGCTTTTTGAGTTTGTACGGCCACAACCAGAGTCTGCTCAAAGACGCTGGCGACATTGTTAAAGCCGGCGAAGCGATTTCCACTGTGGGCAGCAGTGGGGGTCAGGACACTCCGGCGTTGTATTTCGCTATTCGTCAGCAGGGTCGCCCAAGTGATCCAGCGCAATGGTGCCATGCTCAAGGGTAAGCACTACTTTAGGTTTAGGAGTTCGTTAGACATGCTGCATTTGTCCCGCCTCACCTCGCTGGCCCTGGCTATTGCCATCGTTATCGGTGCTCCTCTGGCGCAAGCCGCCGAGGCCGTCAAGCCCGCAGCCGCCGCCACTTCGGCAGGCGCCAAGGCACCGTTGCCGCTCGAAGAGCTGCGCACCTTCGCTGAGGTCATGGATCGGGTCAAAGCCGCCTATGTCGAACCAGTAGACGATAAGACGCTGCTGGAGAACGCCATCAAAGGCATGCTCAGCAACCTTGATCCGCACTCTGCTTATCTCGGCCCGGAAGACTTCCTTGAACTGCAGGAAAGCACCAGCGGCGAATTCGGCGGGTTGGGTATCGAAGTCGGCATCGAAGACGGCTTTATCAAAGTGGTCTCGCCTATCGACGACACGCCCGCCTCCAAGGCTGGCATCGAGGCTGGCGACCTGATCGTCAAGATCAATGGCGCGCCGACCCGTGGTCAGACCATGCAAGAAGCCGTCGACAAGATGCGCGGCAAGATCGGTGAAAAAATCACCCTGACCCTGATTCGCGAAGGCGGCACCCCATTCGACGTGACGCTCGCGCGGGCAACCATCCAGGTCAAGAGCGTCAAGTCGCAGATGCTGGAAAATGGTTATGGCTATCTCCGCATCACTCAGTTCCAAGTCAAGACCGGTGAAGAAGTCGGCAAGGCGCTGGTCAAGCTGCGCAAAGACAACGGCAAGAAAATGAGCGGGCTGATCCTTGACTTGCGTAACAACCCCGGCGGCGTGCTGCAAGCCGCCGTTGAAACGGCCGACCAGTTCTTGACCAAGGGCCTTATCGTTTACACCAAGGGTCGTATCGCCAACTCCGAACTGCGCTTTTACGCCGACCCGGCCGACGCCAGTGAAGGCGTACCGCTGGTGGTGTTGATCAACGGGGGCAGTGCTTCAGCCGCTGAAATTGTTGCGGGTGCTTTGCAGGATCAGAAACGCGCCGTACTGATGGGTACCGAAAGCTTCGGTAAAGGTTCGGTGCAAACCGTTCTGCCGCTGGCCAATGACCGCGCGATTAAAATCACCACCGCGCTGTATTACACGCCCAATGGTCGTTCAATTCAGGCTCAGGGTATTTTGCCGGACATCGAAGTGCGTCGTGGCAAATTGACCAGCGAAGTGGATTCCGAGAACTACAAGGAAGCCGATCTGGCGGGGCACTTGGGTAACGGCAATGGCGGCGCGGACAAACCGACCACCAAGGCATCGGCCGGGAAGAAAGCTCGTCCACAAGACGATGACTTCCAGCTGAACCAGGCACTGAGCCTGCTTAAGGGCCTGAGTGTCACTCGCGGCAACTAGTGTCATGCGCTTATGGCTGCTACTGACGCTTTCATGCAGCCTGATCGGCGTTGCCCATGCAACGCCGGTTGAGCCTGAAAAGACAACCGGCCCACCGCGTGTTGCCTACCTCAGCCTGATCATCGATGACCTCGGGCAAAACCCGGCCCGCGACTATCGAGCCCTGACGCTTCCAGGCCCGGTCACGCTGGCCGTGATGCCAGACACACCCCACGCTGCCGATTTTGCTCGCGAGGCCCATCGCGCGGGCAAAACGGTCATATTGCATATGCCCATGGACCCGGCGACCGGGCCCTTTGCCTGGCATCCCGAACTCCCGCTTGCCGAGCTGGAAAAGCGCCTGAACGCGGCGCTCCTTGCCGTGCCTTACGCGGTGGGGATCAACAACCATATGGGCAGCCGCATGACCGCCGAGCCAGAGGCCATGACGTGGCTGGTGGCTGAACTGCAACGCCGTCATCTGTTTCTGCTCGACAGCCGCACCAGCGCCAGCACCGTGGCCGCCGCCGAAGCACAACGCATCGGTCTGGCCAGTCTTTCGCGGGATATTTTTCTCGATGATGAACGCACGGCAGCAGCCATCACCGCTCAGTTCGAGGCTGCGATCAAGCTGGCGCACAAACAAGGTTCCGTGGTGATGATTGGTCACCCCTACCCGATGACTCTCGACGTCCTGGAACGCGAGCTGCCACGCCTGAAGGCGCAAGGCATCCAATGGATCGATCTACGGCGGATGATCAGCGTACGTGGCAATCAGGCGATGGCCGCGCACGGCAAGAATGGGATCTATCGCTGAGACCGCACCAAGTCCCTCACGATAGCGGCCGTTACAAGTAACGCCCAAGAATCTCGTCAATCCGTCCTTCGGCGCGCATTTGATCCAGCGCTTTCTGCAGCTTGGCGACGATTTCATCGGGGACGTCTTTGTTCAGCGCCAGGAACAACTCGGCGCTGTTGAAGCGCAGCACGGTTTTGAGACCGATAACGCCTTCCTCCCGAGCCAGATAACGACCCGCAGGATCGCCCGTGGCCCACAGGTCGATCTGCCCGTCGACCAGCTTCTTCGCGTTGTCCTGATCGCGCAACACCATGATCGGATTCATGCCCTCAGCGGTTAGCTGCTCGGCAATCGCGTCGCCCTTGTAGGCGCCGATCCGGTACCGCTTCGCTTGCTGCAGTGTCGTCAGCTCAATCGAGCTGTCGGCGCGAGCGAGCATGATCCAGTCGTCCGGGCCGATGGGGCCAACCCACTTGAAGAGCTTTTCACGCTCGGGCAGGCGCGCGGTGACGAACACGCCGTAACCGGGTTTTACCATCGCAAGCTTGTAGATACGGTCCCACGGGAAGCGCAGGGTCATGCTGTAGCCAACCCCCGCGCGCTTGAAGGTTTCGCGCAGGATCTCTGCGGCAATGCCCTTTATCCTGTCTTCGGGAGCGAAGTTCTTGCCATCGACCGCCATGTTGTAAGGCGGAAAATTTTCGGTCAGCAAGACCACTGAATAGGCGGGGGGATCTCCACCAGAAGCGCCTTGAGCCGGGGCGGCCTCACCGTGGGCAAGACCTGTCAGCAGAACACCCGCACTTGCGAGTGCAACGAGAAGACGTTTCAACACGTGCATCACCCCTATCCATGGCAATGCCCAGAGTGCAGTGCGTCGCGACTGATGTCCAGAGGACATCAGCCGGCGGGCTTAGCGGACCACAATGCCACGCTTGGCCATATAGGCCTTGGCTTCTGGAATAGTGTATTCACCGAAGTGAAAGATGCTCGCCGCCAACACCGCGCTGGCGTGCCCGTCCAATACACCAGCTGCCAAGTGCTCCAGATTGCCGACACCGCCAGACGCGATCACTGGAATACCCAGCGCGTCGCTGATCGCCCGCGTCACACCCAGGTCGAAACCGTTTTTCATACCGTCCTGATCCATGCTGGTCAGCAGGATCTCGCCGGCACCAAGGTCTTCCATCTTCTTCGCCCACAGCACGGCATCCAGGCCCGTCGGCTTGCGCCCGCCGTGAGTGAAGATTTCCCAGCGCGGCGTTTCGCCCGGCAAAGAGACTTTTTTGGCGTCGATGGCAACCACAATGCATTGCGAACCGAAGTGCGCCGCCGCTTCACCGACGAAATCCGGGTTGAACACCGCAGCGGTGTTGATCGAGACCTTGTCCGCACCGGCATTCAGCAGGTTACGAATGTCCTGCACGGTGCGCACGCCGCCGCCGACGGTCAGCGGGATGAACACCTGACTGGCCATGCGTTCGACGGTGTGTAGCGTGGTATCACGCCCGTCGACACTGGCGGTGATATCGAGAAAAGTGATTTCGTCCGCGCCCTGCTCATCGTAAAGACGGGCAATTTCCACCGGGTCACCGGCGTCGCGGATGTTTTCGAACTTGACGCCTTTGACCACTCGACCGTTGTCGACATCTAGGCAAGGGATGATGCGTTTCGCCAGCGCCATGAGTTGCTCCTTAGCCTTGGTAGCTGTCGCAGAAGGCTTGCGCCTCTGCCACGTCGAGTGTGCCTTCGTAGATCGCCCGCCCGGTGATCGCACCGATAATGCCCGGGGCTCTGGCGTTGAGCAGAGTCTTGATATCGCCCAGATTATGGATACCGCCCGAAGCGATCACCGGAATCCGCGTCGCCGCAGCCAGCGCCGCCGTGAAGGTTACGTTGCAGCCCTGCATCATGCCGTCTTTGGCGATGTCGGTATAAACAATGGCAGCCACGCCGTCCGCTTCAAAGCGCTTGGCCAGATCGATCACCTGAATGGTGCTGATTTCAGCCCAGCCGTCGGTGGCGACGAAGCCGTCTTTGGCATCCAGACCGACGATGACTTTGCCGGGGAATGCGCGGCAGGCTTCAGCGACGAACTCAGGCTCTTTGACTGCCTTGGTGCCGATGATCACGTAGCTGACGCCAGCCTTGATGTAATGCTCGATGGTTTCCAGCGAGCGAATACCGCCGCCAATCTGGATCGGCAAACGCGGGTAGCGCTTGGCGATCGCAGTGACCACCTCGCCATTGACTGGCTGGCCTTCGAACGCACCGTTCAGATCGACCAGATGCAAACGGCGGCAGCCACCTTCCACCCACTTGGCAGCCATGCTCACCGGGTCATCGGAGAACACGGTGGAGTCCTCCATGCGGCCTTGGCGCAGACGCACACAGGCACCGTCTTTAAGATCGATAGCGGGGATAATCAGCATCTGGAAAACCTTCAAATTCAGTAGTTCAGCATCGCTCGGAAATCAGCTTTTCTCGAGCGCCCACACGTCGCTTTCGATGCTCTCGAACCTCTCTTTGAGGTGCGTCTGCACATCGAAAATCGCCCTGTTGTAATAATGCGGAGCAATTTCGCGGGTAAACAGTTCGAGGATTTCACCGGCCTCGAACGAACCAAGATCCAGCTCGAAGCGCTCCTCCATGAAGCGCTTGATCTTGTGATTCGCCTCACGCTCCTGTTCGGGCGTGAGGGTCAAGATCGGCGGCTTGGTCTTCTTGCTCATTACCAGCGACCATCCCATGCGGCGAAGTTCTGCAACAGTTGCAGGCCATGGGTATGGCTCTTCTCTGGATGGAACTGCACGGCAAAGCGCGAACCGTCCGCCAGCGCGGCAGCGAAGTCGACGCCGTAGTGCCCGCGCCCAACGACTTGCCGCTGGTTGGCGGCATCGATGTAGTAGCTGTGCACGAAATAGAAACGCGCCAGGTCCGGGATGTCATGCCACAGCGGATGATTCACCGACTGAGACACTTCGTTCCAGCCCATATGCGGCACTTTCAGGTGCTCGCCGTCTTCATGCAGATCCTTGCCGAAGAAACGCACCTGACCTGGAAACAGACCGATGCAATCAACGCCGCCGTTCTCTTCGCTGCGATCAAGCAAGGCTTGCATGCCGACGCAGATGCCGAGGAATGGCCGATCCTGACTGACTTCACGCACCAGCTCATCGAAGCCCAAGCGACGAATTTCCGCCATGCAATCGCGGATCGCGCCGACGCCGGGGAATACCACCCGGTCGGCTTCGCGAATCACCGTGGCATCGCTGGTAATCAGTACCCGGCCGGCGCCGACGTGTTCCAGTGCCTTGGCAACCGAGTGCAGGTTACCCATGCCGTAATCGATAACCGCGACCGTCTGCATCAGAGCACGCCCTTGGTCGAAGGCATTTGCCCGGCCATACGGTCATCAAGCTCTATCGCCATGCGCAGGGCACGACCAAAGGCTTTGAACACGGTCTCGATCTGGTGGTGGGTGTTGTGCCCACGCAGATTGTCGATGTGCAGAGTGACGTTGGCGTGATTGACGAAGCCCTGGAAGAATTCCTGGAACAAGTCCACATCGAAGCCACCCACGGTAGCGCGGGTATACGGCACATGCATTTGCAAGCCAGGGCGGCCGGAGAAGTCGATGACCACGCGCGACAGTGCTTCATCGAGCGGCACGTAAGCGTGGCCGTAACGACGAATGCCTTTTTTGTCGCCAATCGCCTTGCTAAAGGCCTGACCCAAGGTGATACCAACGTCTTCCACCGTGTGGTGGTCGTCAATAGCGAGGTCGCCTTTGCATTCGATATCCAGGTCGATCAGCCCGTGTCGGGCGATCTGGTCGAGCATGTGCTCAAGGAAGGGAACACCGATATCGAATCGGGCCTTTCCGGTGCCATCCAGGTTGATCGAGGCTTTGATCTGGGTTTCCAGAGTGTCGCGCTCGACGGACGCCTTACGTTCGGCCATCACCAACTCCGCAAAATCATTGGGCGAAAAAGGCGAGCATTATAGGCCCAGAACCGGCTGGCATGAAGCAAACAGAAGCAGGGAAAGGAATATCACGGGTGCAACCGGTCGGATGCACCCGATTGGAGCGTGTTCAGCCCAGAGAAATGAGTACGTACAGGCGCCGTCGAAGGGTGCCTAAGCAAATCCCCACTGAACAATGGGAATCGTCCTACCCACCCTGTCAGCCATGGAATCTATATATCTATGATTTGCTGCTGGACACTTGCCGAGTCCTTCAGATATGGAAACCGGCCGATGTCCAACACCCCGACATTCACGCTCAGCATCAAAGGAGCTAAAGACAACGAGTTACTTGTTCTAGCCTTTT
>ERZ1463034.39-NODE-39-length-44460-cov-15.477581_pt1 | contig 44460 bp, 48 predicted proteins | sample MGYA00564480_ERZ1463034 | MGnify/ENA primary metagenome ERZ1463034 (study PRJEB39244, sample SAMEA3635122) | Helicobacter pylori | study: EMG produced TPA metagenomics assembly of PRJEB11511 data set (Assembly of a 5300-year-old Helicobacter pylori...
CATTGCAGCAACTCAGCCACACGCACCCAGCATCCTCAAAGCTCAGTTCTTCATTAACAGTAAAGGGGTTGGTCGTAGGCGATGACGGCGAATCCGAAACAACGTTATCCATAGCAAAACTCCTAGCAGTAAGTGAATACCACCGTCCTTTCGCGACTAAACGAGCAGAGGTGGCGGCTGTACGCAGGTTAGTCGACCGGCCGCTAGGCACCGGCGCACCCGGAGGTGCCCTGCGCACAGCCACCATAAAGTGCAGGTGAGAAGACACCTGTCTTTGGGATGGCGCGTGCGCCTAGCGAAGTCCGGGCGACTAAACCCGATCACTGAATTTGCAGTGACGGACCGCAGCCTAGTCACGGAATTTCGCTGACGCAAGCGACTCGGATTTTCTAGGAAACGTCCTGCAAATGAAAGGGATCGATACTGCTAGCAGTTCAACCAATTGTCCCTTTTAAGTTGACAGTAAGACGCCTCCAAGCCGATTTATCCCCCACACCCCACCCATTAATCTGTGCCCATGTTGAACGCAACGCCCAACCCACTTAAACAAAAAAGGATTCAACCATGAGCGCACCAACCTACAACCGCTTGAACAAAGACGACGCCGTAGTCCTGCTGGTCGACCACCAGACCGGCCTGATCTCCCTGGTGCAGGACTTTTCGCCCAACGAGTTCAAGAACAACGTGCTGGCCCTGGCGGATCTGGCCAAGTTCTTCAACCTGCCGACGATCCTCACCACCAGCTTCGAGCAAGGCCCGAACGGCCCGCTGGTGCCGGAGTTGAAGGAGATGTTCCCGGACGCGCCGTACATCGCCCGTCCTGGTCAGATCAACGCGTGGGACAACGAAGACTTCGTCAAGGCGATCAAGGCCACCGGGCGTAAGCAGATCATCATTGCCGGTGTGGTGACGGATGTGTGCGTGGCGTTCCCGACGTTGTCGGCGCTGGCGGAGGGGTTTGAGGTGTTTGTGGTGACGGATGCGTCGGGCACGTTCAATACCACGGTGCAGCAGGCGGCGTGGAGCCGGATGACGCAGGCCGGTGCGCAGTTGATGAACTGGTTTTCGGTGGCGTGTGAGTTGCATCGCGACTGGCGCAACGATATCGAAGGCCTGGGCAATCTGTTGTCCCAGCGTATTCCGAACTATCGCAACTTGATGAATGGTTATGCGGCGCTGACGGCGCAGCAGAAGTAAGAGAACCGCCGTCAACGATAGGCCTGCTTGAAAAAGCAGGCTTGCTTCGTTAAATACCGCTATGGACGTTGCGGCGCCCGCGCTTTACTCAGTAGAAATAGTTGGACTCCGCTTTTTTATCGAGCCCCACCAAAACACTCTGAGCAATTCGGCAGGCCGTCGGCGCGGCGTTGGGCCCCCAGTGCTGGCAGTAGTAACGACCTTCGTTGACTGATTTACCTTCCTCGGTGAAGACTTCGATCACCGCATTCCAGAGTGACACCCGTGGGGCGTCGCTGGTGGGGTCGAGGCACAGCAGGTGGGTGATTTGTAATTCATCATCATCGTTTGCCTGGTAGCCCTGATAGCCGATAACCAGCAGCCAATGCCCCGCCAGGCCACCGTCCCAATCGACACCAACGATCGGGATTTTGCGGTTGTCGACGGCATCGGCAATATTGCGGATGGTCGTTTGTCGTCGCGGAGCCGCATCCAGCACTTCGGTCACAACCCCGGCGCGCTTGAACACGTCGACCAGCCAGCTCACATCGAAATCGTCGGTGCCTTCCGACACCAGAGCGCCGAAGGCCAGCAGGCTTTCGCGAAAGCGACCCAGTCGAGTTCGGCCATCATAGGTGTCGAGTGATTGAGCCTGCTCGCGAGACATGACGCCCAGCGCGATCAAGGTCATCGCCACGCAATAGGGTCCACAGGCGCCATCCATTTCGCCTTGGCGCAAATGCACATAATCATGTGCCTGGGGGTGGGCACAGGTCACCGGGCCGTTGGGGGATACCGACAACCACGGGCTTACAAACATTCGATTCATGCAGTGTCATTCCTTTGCAAAAAAAGCAGCCGCCCTGTATGGGCGGCGTCACGATGAAAAGGCTGATTCAACTCAGGCGTTCAAGCTGGGAACTCCAGCGCCTGCAATGTGCGCGTCAGTTCATGCCAGTCGCTGCAGTCTTTTTCACGTTGGCTGGCGGCGCCTTGCAAGGCGGTACGGCTCTCTTCGTAAGGTTTTCTCTGCTCGCGGAAGAGTTGGTCAATCAACTCACAGACGCTTTGGACCAAGGCGCTCTCCACCTCGGCGCTTGTTTCTTCAATCCACTGTATGCGTTGAAGAGCACGGCTGTGGTTGCGCTCGTTCTCCTTCTCTTCGCTGCGAGCGGCCATAAAAATTTCTGCAATGGCGAATACCAGTTGAACCACCGGCGCTGCACGCCCCGCCCATTTCTGCAAGGTCGAGAGCCAACGGCCTTTCAACATCGGTATCTTCAGTTTGCGGCCCAGTACCAGCAACGAGGTCAGGTGATCCTGGTTGATGCCCTTGAGCTGAGCGAAGATCGGTCCGGACAACTTGTCCAGCAGTTCGCTTTCTTCGATGTTCGAATACAGCTTGGGGTCGATCCCGGCGCCCGATAGCAACTCGTTGATTTGCGCCTTGCGCATGCTCTGCAACTCGCCTTCCAGCCATTGCTGCAGTTTCTCGGCAATGCCCTGCGCCTGAACCTCCAATGCACGGGTCAACGACGCGGGATCGGTACACTGATCGAGCGCGGCCTCGATGGCCGGCCGTGCCGCGAGAATCTCACGGCGCACCAAATGCCTGGCGCTGTTTTTCAGCTGTTGCTGCTGACGAGCCATATGCTCCAACTGAGCATCGATCGCGCCTAACTGCTGGGCGTGTGGTGTTTCGCCGTCGATGCAGTTGGCCACTGGCGCCAGCAATGCCCTTTCGATAATTCCGAAGGTTTGCTTGAGCAGTTGTTGCTCACTGTCGAAATGCTGCAGCCATTGTTTGAATCGAACGATGAAGGCTTCAAAACCCGAGTGCTCAAGCAGTTTCGCCTTGCCCTCGAGGCGTCCACGACTTGCCGTTCTGATATTCATCAATATCACGGGCAACTGTTGAACCAGGCGCTCATCGATAGCATTTTTGCGCGCATGGTTGAGCAGTGTCAGAGAGAAGCTGGACTGGATGCGATCGATAGCGGCAGGGTCGCTGTCTTCATAGTTCAGCACGACGAACAGCGGGCGACGCTGGGCAATCAAGGCAAAAATACGCTCGATTATGTTTTGCGCGTCCTGATCTTCCTGGCGCAACACGAACAGAATCAGGTTGGCCCGTTTCAACTGCTCTGTGCTGACTTCTTCGTGTGCAATGGGTGCATTGATGCCCGGAGTATCGAGCAAGACATGCCCATCCCAATCGTAGCGATGTACCGCATCGGTGGTTGGAATATCGCCAACCACAGCGCGCTCTTCACCCAGCAAAGTATTGATCAACGTACTTTTGCCGGCGTTGTAGGCACCGAACAACATCACGTGTACTTTGCGTTCATCAATCTGTTCGACTAATTGTTCGATACGCTGGGACGCATCTGGCAGGTAGCGCGAAGCAATGCCACAGGCGCTGGCGAGTAGGGTTTTGTAGTGTTCAAAAGGGTTCATCGCGCAATACGCTCCTTCAACTGCTTCAGGTCCTGTTCGCTGGTCGCGATGATGTCGAACAGGCGCATGGCCTCGACTTCCACCAGGTTGATCGACTCGATGCAGGTGTCTACCGCCACGTTAACGGCCTTGGGCAAGCGAGCACGCAGGTCGCTCTCAAGCTTGGCATGCAGGCGTGCATAACTGACGCCGACGACTTGCCGGACCATCTCCGTTTCAACCATGTACTTGCCAACGGCGCCGCCGATCATCCCACCCAGCAGGCCACCGGCAAGGGCACCGAGCGGGCCGCCAAATGCGGTGCCGATTGCGGTTCCGATAGCACTTGCGCTCGCCGCCGCCGCCGCTTGTTTGCCTCGGCCGGTCACCCGTTCAATGTCAACGCCAAGGTCCTCGAAGCTGCCGATGTCATCACTGGACATATCGACCAGCGCACCCTTGAGCTCATTGACATAGTCTTTCAACTCCCGCGTCAGGTGATGTTCGATCGTGGCCTGGCACAGCGCGTTAACATCCTGGGTCAGCGCCTTAACATCCTGCGTAGCCTTGTGGGTCTCCAGCAGGTCGCCCAGTTTGAGCAGCACATCGGCGAGCACCGCTGAGGCGATCTGATCGTTACGCACCTTGAGGCCATGAACCGCAGCGCGCGTCGCATTGCGCAGTTCATCCAACTGGGGGAGCACCGTGCTGCGCAAACTGTGCAGTACGTTGTTCTCCAGATGGCTGATCATCAACTGCGTCGCCTTGCCTTCTTTGTAGGTTCGAGCCTCTTGCGCAGTCAGCTGCAATTGCTGGAACAGGCGCTCGAAACCTGCGGCGTCCAAGGCATCCGCCTGCGATGCGTGCACGCGGGCAAAACGCACGGAAACAGCGACAACCGGCTTAAGCAGTGCCGCGTCGAGGTGGGATTTGGTGAGCTGCTCGCCAGCCCTTTTATGCACATCCTCTTCTTGCATCTTGCGGTTTGCCGCAGTCTTGTTGCGCAGCACCTTGACCAGTTCGTCCTGACCCGGCACCTCGTCCTCGTCGAAGAAGTCGCTTTTGGTGATGATGGGCAGCAGTGGCTTGTTACGCTTGAGTTCACCTTCGAGTTCAGCCAACTCCTGCACCTGCCCGGGCGCCGTGGAGCTGCTCAACCACAGCACCGCATCGGCGCTGTCGGTGTAGCGTTTGGTCAGTTCGCCATTGACCCCCGTCACCGACAACAGGCCGGGCGTATCGATGAGAATCAACTTCTGACCCAGGCGAATGCCCTGGATCTGCGACGTGGTTTCCGTCTCGCCTTCGGCGAACGGCTCATCACGGTCGACAATCGAATCGTTCGCCAGATGAAAGTACTGAACGGCTTCGCCCTGAGCGGCAAAGCGCTCGGCGATGAAGTTACAGAACGAACTCTTGCCGGCATTGACCTTGCCGAACACCAGAATCACAGCTTTGTCGCCAAAGGTTTCGGCAAGCTGGGCAGACGGCTGATTGCGCGCCCATGACTTACCCCAATCGTTAATGCACACCTGCACCACTTCGCGCACACCTTGCGCTTGGCGTGCGAGGTGGCCATCGCGGTTCAGCTTGCCCAGCGATGGCTGAACGCTCAGCGCGCGCGTCAATGCAGCCTGCCAATCGCGTAATTCACTTTCTTCGGCTTCCACGCGCTGGGTCAGGTATTCAAACCCTTTGAGCGCGTCGATAAATGCTTTTTCCTGCATACACAATCCTGTGCCTGTTAACGCCACTCGAAGTCGCGAACAGAGAGTCCAAAAAGGGGCGGTGCGAGCGCAAATACGCGTCACACCGGTATCAAGAGGCAGTCAGCCAATCGGCAAACTGTCAAGGAAGGTCTTGGCTTGGCTGCGCTGTGCAATCTGCTGCTCCAATGCGCTGACTTGCGCATCGATGGCGCGCATGGAGGCGGTGCGCTGGAAGGCTTTTTTCAGCGTCTCGCTGGGGTATCTATCCGGCTGACTGATCATCGACTTAATCAATGCCGCAAACTGCACGGCCGTCACTTCAATGCCTTTGCTCTGAAGGAAAGCCTTGAGCTGACGCTCCGCCGCGTCGGTGTTGGCTTGAAGTTTTACTTTGTGCGCTTTTTCAGCCGCTTCACGTTCATAGTCGCGGGAAGGCCCCGAAGAAGAGGAAGAGGACGAAGACGAAGACGAACTGCTGGACACCGCAGCAGCGACGGCAGCGATTGCAGCACCGGCCAACAAAAATAGTGGAAGCATTGCTCAGGTCCCTTTGAGTTGTTGATGGAGTTTGCTGTGCAGTTGCCTGTAGTCATCCATAAACCCAGTCAATTGCGCTTGCTGAGTGGATTGCCGATGTTCAAGCTGCGCCTGCAGGTTGCTCAGGCCCTGATCGATGAGGCCACCGAGGGTTTCTCCCAGCGCCGACACTTCATCGAGACGGGTTTGCGACACATCGTCCAATGCCGTTTGCAAAGCCTGGCGCAACGCTTTGACGCCACTCTTCTTCACCTTCAACGCACTACCGCTTTGTAAGCCCTGAAGGTAACGATGGGCAGAGACGGGGATGATCGACAGCGTTGGCGCCTGTTTTCTGATGCTCGCCTGAACATTGGCCAGGGCCTGTTCTTCGACTTGCTCGATCTGGGTCAGTACGATCAAGGTTTGACGCCCACTGTCTGACGCGTCCCGTTGCAACGCATCAATCATCTCGCTTTCGCTTTGGTCGAACTCGCCCTCTCGAACGCAATGCACGAACAGCCGAATATCCGATTGCTGCCATGCGCCATTCATCGCCTCGCGGTCGTCTTCGCGCGCCACGTCAGCATCCAACCCCGGTGTGTCCAACCACCTCACGCCTTCATGCTCGAAGTAGCTCAATACAGTTGTTTCCCGAGCATCGGACACGGCGAACTGCTCGCGCTCCACGAGGGCGTTGAGCAAGGAGCTCTTGCCATGGTTGTATTTGCCGATCACCGACACAACCGGCAACCGTGCTTCAGCCAACAGGTACTGCAAGCGGCTTATTTCGGCCACCTGATCCGGCAGCACCGCATAAATCGTATCGAACCCCATGGTTACTGCTCTCCCTTAAATAGCGCTGATGCAGTCCGTGCTTAGAAAATGCCGAACAGTTTGGGGCGAATGAAGACGCGTCCCGTTAGATGGCTGGCGAAGAAGTTGTCGTCCTCGGCATATTTGATGAAAAGCTGATCGAGTGCTGTGTGGACGCGGCCAAAACCTTCATCCAGCCATTCGATCATGGTCGACTTCAGGGTCAGGATGATCTTTGCCGCTTCGTAGAGCGCGCCCACCTTGCGCAGGAGGCTATCGGACTCGAACCCTTCTTCGATCTCTTTGAAACGGCTCTCCATCTCGCCCTGGAAGTCATCAAACACACGGGTTACTGCGTTTTCCAGCTCATCGCTGGTCTCCCAGTCCCCCACGAAACCAAAGGATGAGAGGTAGTCATCGAAACCTTTCAGATCGGAAAACACTTCATCGAAATCGGGCAACTCGATTTCCGTATCCAGATCGAGGTCCGCGATTCTAAAAATGCTGAGGTCGGCCTGTTCTATCTTGGCAACCACCGTATTGCGCATTTCGCGAAGTACACCCTTGAAGTTCAAGCAGCTCATCGCTGCCAGACGCTTGCTGAGAAAGGCGTGCGACTGTTCCAGGTAGAGCGAAAGCACTTCATCGCGGCCAAAGGCTTGCGTCGACTGGCCACCACGCCTGCGTACCGATACCGAACACAGCGGCGTCACCGATACACCCGGGCATAGGTGGTGAATTTCTCGCTGGAGGGCCTCGACCTTATCGCCCGCAACGTCGGCATTGGTCAGGATGACTTGCAGGGGAATCCTGGCATCCTGCCCGAGCCGTTTGATCAGGTTCACATCCACCGGTTCCAGGCGTGCCGAGCTGGCGTTGATCACATAAAAGGCGCCATGAATCCAGGTTTCCGGCTCCATCGGGCGGGCGCGACGTTGCTGCATGAAACTGTCGAACTGTTTGAGCCATCGCTCATAGTTGTCAGCTTCCAGGCCAACGCTGTCGAACACATTCAACAGGTGCCCCTGATGCTCGAAGGTGTGCGACTGGAAGTTTTTCTCCCAGGAGGTGACGGGCTTGCCGCTGCCCGTCTCAAACAAACCCGCCTGGTCGAAAAGATAGTTGCAGAAGCTGCTTTTGCCGACGCCGCTTTTACCCAGCACGATGATGTTGATCGCAAACTGATCCATGTCTCTCTAAACCCTGAACCGCGGAAAGGGGATGAAGACCTGCACAGAAACAGCGTGATCTGTCTCTCGCCACGGCCTTCAAAGTGCGCCAAGTAGCTTCAAGCTTTTTGATTGCCCCATTTTCCCAGCGCAATCTTGAACGCCTGCATGAACTGCTCGTTAGAAAAGAGGCGGGCCCAGTCCGGCGACTTGCCTGTCTTAAGGTAGCCGTCCACGGCTCGTTCATAGACCTCGACCAGGGCCAAGCCAAGCGCTCCGGTGATAGCCCCGGCGACAGCGGCGTTAATGATCTGCCCAAGCACGGGGATCATCTTGGTCAGGCTGGCTGCCAACTGGCGCCCCACCAGGCTGAGGATCTGGCCCTTGAGCATGCTGACGGCCATTTCACCCATCGAGCCAAACCCGTAGAGCTTGGCCAGGGATGCGGCCATCGCCATCTGCTGAGGCACAATGAGTAACGCGTCCGACATCGGCACCGGGTTAAGCCCGGCGCTGGCGGCGGTGGTGGCGCTGTAGGTCATGATGATCGTCATCGCTTCGCTGCGTTTGGCCGGTAGCGAGGCGATCTGGGCAGCCACAAAGGACTGGCGCAACGCATCGTCCTTGAGCGATGCGCTCGACCAGGCGATCAACTTTTCAAGGTCCAGTTTCAGCTCTGGGTCATGGTTGGGGTTATTTGCACAGGTCTCAAAAACCTCACAATGAACACCATGCTCGCGCAGGACTTTGCGAAACGCCTGGGAAGTCTCACCGCGACCTTCGTCGTCGACGGGCTCGGCATCGCACTGGGTGAGTACCACAGCCACCGGGATATCCAGTTCGCCGGTAATGAGTCGCAAGTTTTCCAGGTCAAAATCGGTAACGCGGTGGTTGGCCACGCTCAGGCAGTACCAAATGAGATGGATGTGCTCATCCAGCACTTTGGATTTGCGCTGAATGATCTCGGGAATGATTTTTTCCCGAAAATTGCCTGCCGAAGGCCCGCCTTCAGTCACCTCGTAACCTTCGGTATCAAAGATGACCAAAGGGATGTTGGCATCTTCGTACCGATGACAACCCCGAGTGACAGGCTGCCCGGTACCGACCTCGGCAATCGTTTTGCCGAAGATATAATTGATCAGGCTGCTCTTTCCAACACCGGTGCCGCCGACAATCATCAGGTTCGGGCGTTTGACCGCAGCCATTTCCTTATCGAACTGCTCTTCCAATTGAGCTTCCATACTTGCCATCGTTCTTTTCTCCGTCACTGCGCGACGCTCGCAAACGTGCGCGCTAAAAAAGGTTTTCGCCCTGGATCCAAAATTCTTAAGCCTCAATCGCATTTTGCCACTATCCGTGTCAAGCGTAGGCTCCTACGGGTATCGGGGTTCAAGACGCCTGCTCTCGTCTGAATATCAATGAGCAAGACATCCCGCCCCTACTCTCCTTGCGCAATCACCCCCTGCAAAATCCCCACCTTCCTCTGCAACTGCTTGATATGCGCCTTCTCAGCGCGCAGCGCAGAACGCAGCTCCCGGTTCTCAGCCTCCCAGATCCGCCCCCAGCGTGCGTCTCTGCGGCAGTTAAGCGCCATTTTCCAGAGTTCACGCAGCCGCAAGTATTGCAGCAGGAGGACCAGCAAGATGCTCCCCAGCACTACCAGCGCCCCTGTCGACACTGCTTCTGCCATAGTCATGTGTACTTCCTTGGGTGTGTTCGATTTGTTTAAACGACAGCCACACGATATGTAGTGATAGACGACAGGTCTAGAATGTAGACTTATACAGGTAAAGTATTCGCGCACATGGAGAGGGTATGAAACGCAAGCAATCCGTCGAACAGGTTCGCTGGGACCTGGCACTTCGCTATCGTTTGATCGAAACCGTTGTCTGGTGGGAGGGCCGGCTGACCACGGGCCACTTGATCCAGAGCTTTGGTATCAGCCGTCAGCAGGCCTCCAAAGACATCAATACGTACATCACCGAACATGCGCCTAAAAACCTTACATATGACAAAAAAATAAAGGGCTATGTGCCAAGCAAAACGTTCAAGCCGCTGTTCATCGACGACAGCGCGAGCGCCTATTTGCACCTGCTTTATCAAAACCACGAACGCGCGCCCCACATTGATGGCTTGGCGTTGGCCTACGCGCATACCAAGGTTCTGGATGTTCCGGATCGGCCCATCCGCCCGGAAATTCTGCGCCCTCTGTTGAAGGCTTGCCGCGATGGCCTGCGCCTGGAGACCGAGTATGTGTCGCTGAATTCGCCCCAGGTCGATATCCGCCTGATCGCACCACACACCCTGGTCTACACCGGCATGCGCTGGCACGTGCGCGCGTACTGTGAGAAGAATCGAGAGTACCGGGACTTTGTGTTGAGCCGGCTGCGGGGCGAGCCTGGTTTGCTGGACGTATCAGAGAACACCCAGGCGCTGGACGATGACTGGAACACCGAAACACCCGTGATCATCGCGCCCGACGGGCGTTTGAGCGCGGCACAAAAGGCGATCATCGAAACCGACTTTGGCATGGTTGACGGCCAGCTCGTTGTGCCCAGCCGCAGGGCGCTGGTGAAGTATGTCCTGCAGCGTTATCAGATTGATGCACGCAACCTGGACCCGAACCCTGAAGCACAACAGATTGTGGTGACGAACCTCAAGGACTTGAGACCGTGGCTCTATGACTAACGGATGCTGCAGCGCCGCCGCCGCTTGACTCTCCCCTATACGGCAGCCCCTACTCTGCAAGCCCCTTTTCAGGACTCGCCCCCATGGCTCAGCGCATTCTGGTCATCCTCGGTCACCCCTGCGGCTCCAGCTTCTGTTCGGCGCTGGCAGACACCTACATCCAATCGGCAACAAACGCTGACCATGAAGTACGCGTCCTACGGCTGGGCGCGCTGGCTTTCGACCCTGTCCTGCATAACGGCTACAACGACATTCAAGCCCTGGAGCCGGATTTACTCGGCGCCCGGGAAGATATCCTTTGGGCCACCCATTTGGCGTTTGTCTTCCCGATTTGGTGGGGCGGTATTCCGGCCTTGATGAAGGGCTTCATCGACAGAGTTTTCCTACCCGGCTTTGCCTTCAAGTACCGTGCAGGCAAGGCATTTCCTGACAAACTGCTGCATGGCCGAACCGCGCACTTACTGGTGACCATGGACACGCCGCCGTGGTATTACCGCTGGTTCTACCGCATGCCGGGCATCCATCAGATGCGCAAGACGACGCTGGAGTTTTGCGGCATCACGGTGACCAAGACCTTGTTGCTCGGCCCGGTGCTGGGCTCCACGTCCGCGCAGCGCAATCGCTGGCTGACGCGGGCCGGCGGATTATTTGAAAAAGGGCGTTTTCATGTTCATCGGCAAAGCCGCGCAACTGTCGGGCACGACCATCAAGGCGATTCGTCACTATGAGGCGATCGGCCTGCTGCCCACCCCGCAGAGAGAGGGGCGCTATCGGGTCTATTCGACGCAGAGTGTTGAGCGGCTGATGGTGATCAAATGTGCTCAGCAGTTGGGTTTCAAGCTCAAGGAGCTGCAGGCCATTTTGCAGGGGCACCAGGGCGACGCGCTGCCTTGGGAGCGCGCGAGCCAGGCGATTGCTCGCAAGCAAGAGGAGCTGGCGCGGCAAATGACGGCACTGCAGAAGATGCAGGCGGGGCTGGCCGAGTTTGACGCAATGCTTAAACACTCAAACGATAATTGCACAGAAAATACAAATTAGACAAAAAATATAAATCAGGCTAGTGTCGCGCTTTCGCCCCGCTGATCGTCAGGAACGCGCCATGGCCACACCCTCGGATTTCAAGCTCAAAACCTGCTTTTCCACGTGGGAGCGTGTCTGATGAGCGCGGCACCACTGGCGGTTTACGGGCTCAGTGCGTTACGCGCCACGCTATCGCGCCAAGACATGCTGTACGCGGTGGAACAGGCATTGATCAGCCACGCCGACGGCCGCATCGTGGCCCCGCCGCCGGGGGTGTTGCTGTTTGAAAACCCGCCGGGGGACTGTCATATCAAGTCCGGCTATGCGAAAGACGGTTCGGTGTTTGTGGTCAAGCTGGCCATGGGCTTTTACGAGAATCCTTCCCGCGGCCTGGAGACCAATAATGGCCTGGTATTGGTGTTCGATTCTCACACCGGCAAGACCCGCGCCGTCCTCAATGACGAAGGCTGGCTGACCAGTTGCCGCACTGCCGCCGCCGGCGCCCTGGCTGCGCGGGCCGGGGCACCTCGGCGGGTGAGCGCGTTAGGGATAATCGGCAGCGGGCATCAGGCGCAACTGCAGGCACGCTGGACCTGCGAACTACTGGGAATCGAACGTGTAGTGATCTGGGCGCGCGCCCCTGACAAGGCACAACATCTCGCCAGGACGCTGACTCAAGAGGGGCTCAAGGCCCAAGCAGCCGACAACGTTGAGGCTGTTTTCGCACAGTGCAATCTGGTGATTACCTGCACGCCGTCGACCCAGGCAATCGTGCCGGCCGCCGTGGTCCGTAAAGGCACGCATATTGTCGCCCTGGGTGCAGACAGCCCTGGCAAACAGGAACTGGACCCGCTACTGCTGCAACGGGCACGCGTGCTCATGACGGATGACCGCAGCCAATGCGTCGACCATGGCGAAATGAGCCACGCAGTACGGGCGCATTTGATCAGCGACCACGCCGACGTTTCCCTCGGCCATGTGCTGGCCGGCAAGGCGTGCGGACGTTTCAGCGACGACGACCTGACCATTGCCGACTTGACCGGCCTGGCCGCTCAGGACATCGCACTGGCCACCCTCGCGGTGCAGCGCATGCAGGCCGTGAACTGACAACTGTTCGGACGCCTGCGTACAATCACCGTTCCTTTCCCTGTGCCCGGTTAACCCATGGTCGATATCGCGTTCATCAAGGCAACCGCCGACGGCATCGCCGCCCTGCTCTATCCGGACCTGGAAGCCGTGGTACACGACCTGAGCAGCGGGCGCATTGCCCACATCGCCAATGGATTTTCCCGACGTAAGGTCGGGGATGAATCGCTGATCACCGATTTGGCTGAGTTGGATGCCGGACCCGACGTAGTCGGGCCGTATGAAAAGACCGGTCTCAACAGCCGTCAGTTGCGTTCAATCTCCCTCGTCGCCCGCGCGGCAAACGGGGAGCCCAACGCCTTGCTGTGCCTGAACTTCGATGTAACCGCACTGGCCCACGTGCAAAAACTGCTCAGCGGCTTTGCCGTAGGCCAGCAGTCCCAAGTGCGCCCAGAATCGCTGTTCAGTGGCGATTGGCGGGAAAAACTCAATGAGATCATCGAAACCCTCGCCGCCGCGAATCATTTGAAACCCGCCGATTTCGGTCGAGGGGAAATCATCCAGGTGCTGGTACAGGCACGGGAGCACGGCTTGCTGGACGTGCGTAATTTTGTCGAATACGTCGGCGATTACTTCAAGATTTCCCGGGCCAGTGTGTATAACTATTTGCGTGCCGCTGCGGCGCAGTGATAGGCGAGCGCACAATCGGCTCACCCCTGTTGCACAGCCTACAGCAGGCGATGACCGGGTCGTCTGCCCCCCCGCTCATTTGCCCCCATCCCCCATGTCTGCTAGTGTCGCGCCGGTTTACCGTCTACCGGAATAGCCGCCATGGCCCGCAAAAAAGTTGCACTCGATTTCGAACAATCCCTCGCCGACCTGCAAACCCTGGTCGAGCGTCTGGAGAACGGCGAGTTGTCGCTGGAAGACTCGCTGACCGCGTTTGAGCAAGGCATCGGCCTGACCCGTGACTGCCAGAGCGCGTTGGCGCAGGCGGAGCAGAAGGTCCAGGTGTTGCTGGAACGCGACGGGGAGTTGGCCGAAGAACCTTTCGATGCGGAACAGCCGGAATGATCGACGCGTATCAGGCCAGTAGCCAAGCCCGGGTCAATGCGGCGCTGGAGCCCTTGTTTGTTGCGCCAAGCCCCGAAATCAAACGTCTCTATGAGGCCATGCGCTACAGCGTAATGAATGGCGGCAAGCGTGTGCGCCCGTTGCTGGCGTATGCGGCGTGCGAAGCCCTCGGCGCGCCCGCCGAACAAGCCAATGGCGCGGCCTGTGCGGTGGAGTTGATTCACGCCTATTCGCTGGTGCATGACGATTTGCCGGCGATGGACGACGATGACCTGCGTCGCGGTCAGCCGACCACCCATAAAGCCTTTGACGAAGCCTGCGCGATTCTCGCTGGCGATGGCCTGCAAAGCCTGGCGTTCAGCGCGCTGCTGGACCCGAGCTTGAGCAGCGTGAACGCCGAGATCCGCTTGCGCATGGTCACTGCCCTGGCGGTGGCCGCAGGCCCCGCCGGTATGGTTGGCGGGCAGGCCATCGATCTTGGTTCGGTGGGCCAGAAGCTCGATCAACCGGCACTCGAACACATGCACCGGCACAAGACCGGCGCCCTGATCGAAGCCGCCGTCCACTTGGGCGCCCTGGCCAGTGGTCGTGCCGACGCCGCGCAATTGGCGGCCTTGCAGGTCTACTCCCGGGCCATCGGCCTGGCGTTCCAGGTGCAGGACGACATTCTCGACGTAGAAAGTGACACCGCCACCCTGGGCAAACGCCAGGGTGCCGATATCGCACGGGACAAACCGACTTATCCTGCGCTGCTCGGGCTGGATGCCGCCAAGGCCTACGCCCTGGAACTGCGCGACCAGGCCCTGGCCGCCCTGCGACCTTTCGACGCGGCGGCAGAGCCCCTGCGTGACCTGGCGCGGTACATCGTCGAACGTCGCTACTGATAACAGCGGCCATTACGGCCGCATATCAGTCAAGTTCGGCGCTCCGCGTGGGCAGTTTGCGATGCTTGAGGTAAACTGCCGCCTCTTCTATACCTATAACGATTCGCCTGATGCCCACGACGTTTCAAGAGATTCCCCGCAAACGCCCGTCCACGCCCCTGCTCGACCGTGCTGCCACGCCGGACGGCCTGCGGCGTCTGGGTGAAACCGAGCTGGTAACCCTGGCCGATGAATTGCGCCTGGAATTGCTCTACACGGTCGGCCAGACCGGTGGGCATTTCGGTGCCGGCCTGGGCGTCATCGAGCTGACCATCGCGCTGCACTACGTGTTCGACACCCCTGACGACCGGCTGGTGTGGGACGTGGGCCATCAGGCGTATCCGCATAAAATCCTCACCGGCCGTCGCGAGCGCATGAGCACCCTGCGCCAGAAGGACGGCATCGCCGCCTTCCCGCGCCGCTCCGAGAGCGAGTACGACACCTTTGGCGTCGGCCACTCCAGCACCTCCATCAGTGCCGCACTGGGCATGGCGATTGCCTCGCGCCTGCAAAACAGTGATCGCAAGGCGATTGCGGTGATCGGTGACGGCGCGCTGACCGCCGGCATGGCTTTCGAAGCGCTGAACCATGCGCCAGAAGTGGACGCCAACATGCTGGTGATCCTCAACGACAACGACATGTCGATCTCGCGCAATGTCGGCGGGCTGTCCAACTACCTGGCGAAGATCCTGTCCAGCCGGACCTACGCCAGCATGCGCGAAGGCAGTAAGAAAGTGCTGTCGCGCCTGCCCGGCGCGTGGGAAATCGCCCGCCGCACCGAAGAATATGCCAAGGGCATGCTGGTGCCCGGCACGCTTTTCGAAGAGCTGGGCTGGAACTACATCGGCCCCATCGACGGCCACGACCTGCCGACCCTGATCGCCACGCTGCGCAACATGCGTGACCTCAAAGGCCCGCAGTTCCTGCACATCGTCACCAAAAAAGGTAAAGGCTTCGCGCCGGCGGAAGTCGACCCGATCGGTTACCACGCGATCACCAAGCTCGACCCCCTGGACGCCCCCGCCGCGCCGAAAAAGGCCAGCGGGCCGAAGTATTCCGGGGTGTTCGGCGAGTGGCTGTGCGACATGGCCGCCGCCGACCCGCGCCTGGTGGGGATTACCCCAGCGATGAAGGAAGGTTCCGACCTGGTGGCATTCAGTGAGCGTTTCCCGCTGCGCTACTTCGACGTCGCCATCGCCGAGCAACACGCGGTGACGTTCGCCGCCGGCATGGCCTGCGAAGGCGCCAAGCCGGTGGTGGCGATCTACTCCACCTTCCTGCAGCGCGCTTACGACCAACTGGTGCATGACGTCGCGGTGCAGAACCTCGACGTGCTGTTCGCCATCGACCGCGCCGGCCTGGTGGGCGAAGATGGCCCGACCCACGCCGGCAGCTTCGACCTGTCCTACCTGCGCTGCATCCCCGGCATGCTGGTGATGACGCCGAGCGACGAAAACGAACTGCGCAAGATGCTCAGCACCGGCTACCTGTACAACGGCCCGGCCGCCGTGCGTTACCCACGTGGCAACGGCCCGAATGCAGTGATCGAAAAAGACCTGGCACCGATCGAAATCGGCAAAGGCATCGTGCGACGCCAAGGCAGCAAGACCGCATTCCTGGTGTTCGGCGTGCAACTGGCCGAAGCCCTGAAAGTGGCCGAGAACATCGACGCCACCGTGGTCGACATGCGCTTCGTCAAACCCTTGGATGAAGCCCTGGTGCGCGAGATCGCCGCGAGCCATCAATTGCTGGTGACGGTCGAAGAAAACGCCATCATGGGCGGTGCCGGTGCGGCGGTCAGCGAGTTCCTGGCACGCGAGAACATCCTCAAGTCGGTGCTGCACCTGGGCTTGCCGGACATGTACGTCGAACACGCCAAGCCGGCGCAGATGTTGGCCGAGTGCGGCCTGGATGAAGCCGGGATCGAGGCTTCGGTACGCAAACGTATGGCGCTGCTGGGCCTGTAGAAACCGGATCAAAATGTGGGAGGGGGCTTGCCCCCGATGGCGGCAGTTCAGTCATAGATAAGGTGACTGACCCACCGCTATCGGGGGCAAGCCCCCTCCCACATTGGTTTTGTGCCAACTTTCAAAGCTGCGGACAGCCCATGAATCATCTTCGCCTTGCCCTGCCCTTGCTGCTTCTGCCAGCCCACGACCTGCTCGCCGACTCCCGCGACGACGCGCTCAAACTCCCCGACGTGGTCATCAGCGCCAACCGCCAGGTCCAGGCGCGCAACGACAGCAGCGCCGCCAACACCGTCTTCACCCGCGACGACATCGACCGCCTGCAACCCACCAGCCTGACCGACCTGCTCAGCCGCGTGCCCGGCGTGCAAGTGGCGCCCACCGGCGGCCGTGGCAGTTTGCCGGGCATCTATATACGCGGCACAAAGTCCGCGCAAAGCCTGGTGCTGGTGGACGGCCAGCGCATCGCCAACACCACCTCCGGCGACAGCGGCCTGCAGTACCTCAACGTCGATCAGATCGAGCGGGTCGAAGTGCTGCGCGGCTCGCGCTCGGTGATCTACGGCAGCGATGCGATTGGCGGGGTGATCCAGGTGTTTACCCGGCGCAATGCCGAACAGGGCCTGCAGCCGCGCCTGAAACTGGGCTTCGGCAGCCACCAGAGCTGGGAACGCAGCCTCGGGCTGTCCGGCGGCGACGAACACACACGCTTCAACCTGGGCGCGAGCCTGGATGAAACCGCCGGCATCAATTCGACACGCACCTCGTTTCCCAGCGATGGCGACCATGATGCCTACCGCAACCAGTCCGTCAGCCTTAACCTCAGCCACAGCTTCAGTGACGAGCTCGAAGCCGGTTTCAATCTGTTGGACAGCCGCGGCAAGTCGGAGTACGACAACAGTTTCGGCCGCTATGACGTCGCCACCAAGCAGACCGTCGGCCAGAAACCCTACACCGACTACGCCGTGAGCAGCGCCAGCGGCTATCTCGACGCCAGCCTCACCGAGCGCTGGCAATCGCGCCTGGAACTGGGCCACAGCGAGAACCGCGATACCAAGCGCGACACCCTCAGCGATGACTTCAGCGTGTTCAACACCTACCGCGACTCGCTCAACTGGCAGAACGACCTGACGCTGAATGACCGCAACAACCTGATCCTCGGCGGCGACTGGTACGAAGACCGCTTCCACGGTTCCACCACCTTCACCGAAAACAGCCGCTGGAACCGCGCGGCGTTTGTGCAGCATCGTTTCCACAGCGAATGGTTTTCCACCGAACTGGGCCTGCGCCATGACCAGAACCAACAGTTCGGCAGCCAGAACAGCTGGAGCGGCACCCTCACCGTGCCGATCAATCCCGACAACGATGTGCTGCTGAGCTACAGCGAAGGCTTCCGTGCGCCGACCTTCAATGACCTCTATTACCCGGACACGCAGTACAGCAACCCCAATCTTCAGCCCGAGACGTCGAAGAGTTACGAGCTGCAATGGCGCAGCCAACTCGGCGACCACACGCGCCTGGAAGCCTCGCTGTACCGCACCGACTTGAGCGACGCGATCATCCTAGACAGCAGTGGCAAGCCGCAGAACGTGGCGTCGGCGCAGATCAATGGGGTTGAAGCGGCGCTCAAGCAGGAGCTGTTTGGCTGGCAAGGCAACCTGGGGCTGTCGATCATCGACCCGCGTGACCGCGACAGCGGCCACACCCTGGCCCGCCGCGCGCGGCGCACCCTAAGCCTGGACCTGGATCGGCAATTCGATCAACTCGGCGTGGGCGCGAGCTGGCAGGCGATCAGCAGCAGCTACGACGACGAAGCCAATCGCAATCGCCTGAGCGGTTATGCCCTGCTCGGGCTGCGCAGCAGTTGGGCGGTGAGTCGGGAGGTGGCGCTGTCGCTGAACGTCGATAACCTGCTGGACAAGACTTACGCACGGGCGCGTTACAGCTACGACGATCCGGCGTTTCTGAATAATCAGGATTACCGGGAAGAAGGCCGGGTATGGAAGGTTGGGGTGACCTGGACGCCGGCGCTCTGATTGGAACGTCGGTTTGCCCTGGCCTCATCGCAGGCCTCACAGGTTTGGCGCAATCACCTGACACAACCGCGCCAACGCCTCCAACATCTGCCCACTCGGCCGCTCCAGGCCTTTATCCGGCACCAACAGCAATCGCCCCTGCGCCACCGCCGCCACCTGCGGCCAGGCTTTCCAGGCATCCAACTGCGGCTGATCCGCTGCGAGAATCACCTCGGGATTGCGCTGCAACACCGACTCGATGCTGACCTGCGGCGCGGGCAGCGTGAGGTCGTCGAACACATTGCGTGCGCCGCACACACTCAGCGCATCGCTGATGATCTGCTCACCGCCCACGGTGTACAGCGGCGGGCTCCACACTTGGTAAAACACCCGCAAGGGCTCGGCACGCTGATAGCGCTGGCGCAACTCGGCCAGGCGCTGGCGCAACTGCGCAGACAATTGCCGGCCGGCGTCGGCGCGCCCCAGTTGCTCGGCGATGGCCTGGACCTGGCGGGTCAGTTGTTCGAGGTTATGGGGTTCGGCGACATAGACCGGGATATTCAGGCGCTGCAACTGTTCGCGCTGGGCCGGGCCGACACTGCCGGGCCAGAGCAGGATCAAGTCGGGCTTGAGGCTGAGCAAACGCTCGATGTTCAATTGCCCATAGCGACCTACCGACGCCACCTTCGCCAGCGCCACCGGCCGATCGCCGCCGTCGAGCACGCCCACCAGCAGGTCGGCAGCGCCCAGTTCAACCACGATTTCCGACAGCGACGGCGCCAGGCTGACCACCCGCTCGACCGCCAGCGCCTGGGCACCGAACGCCAGCAGCAGGACCGCCAGCCAGCGAAGCCTCATCCCAACTGACGCGGGATGCGGTAGAGGTAAAACAACACCAGGGTCGACAGCACGAGCAAAAACAACGGCACCGCTTCCAGGCCGACAAACACCGCCAGCGCGCCAATCCACGCCGGCACGGCAGCAATCAGCAAGGCCATGCGGCGACGGGCGGCAAGGGTGAGCCAGGCTGCCGGTTCCTCGGGGGTATCGAGGGCTTTGGACGTGGCGATCAACGCATGTTTATAGCCATGGAAATACCGCAGGCTGAGAAACATCGAGGCCACGCCGGCAATGAAGAACGGCATGGCCAGCACCGGCAACAGCGGCTCGGCCCGACCGAACACCAGGTTGATCACGAACAAAGGCAGCAACGCGAGCGCCAGGTATTGCCACCAATTGAAGGTCAATCGCCGTTTCACCTGGCCTCGGGTCACGCGCGGTCGACCTCGCCCTGATGCTCGTTGCCCATCATGTGGTCGAGCTTGCTGGCTTTGGTGGCCAGGTAGAGTTTGTTGTGCGGGTTATGCCCGGTGTGCAGCGGCACGCGCTCGGCGACGGTGATGCCCATCTCGGTCAAGGCTTTGACCTTGCGCGGGTTGTTGGTCATCAGGCGCAGGGATTTCACGCCCAGGTGCTGCAGCATCGGCAGGCAGATGCCGTAGTCACGCTGGTCAGCGGCAAAGCCCAGGCGCTCGTTGGCTTCGACGGTGTCGGCGCCGCCATCCTGCAACTCGTAGGCGCGGATTTTGTTCAGCAGACCAATGCCACGACCTTCCTGGCGCAAGTACAGCAAGACGCCACGGCCTTCATGGGCGATGGCGCGCATCGCGGCTTCCAGTTGCGAGCCACAGTCGCAGCGCTGGCTGAACAGCGCGTCACCGGTGAGGCACTCGGAGTGGACGCGGCCAAGCACCGGCGCGCCATCGGCGATATCGCCCAGGCTGAGCACAACGTGCTCGCGCCCGTTGGCTTCTTCGAGGAAGCCATGCATGGTGAACGAGGCAAAAGGGGTAGGCAGCTTGGAAGCAGCGACGAAAACGACGGGCACCGTGTGCTCCTGATTTCAGATTTCACAGAGGCACGCATTGTAACAGCACGTTCCTACAGACGCTTAAGCTGAATTATCGCTGATAAAGATCAATCGGTTCGATTGGCCTTCGTCTCGGTTCTATGCAAGCCAGAACACTGGCTCAGGGCGTCTCGCGAAAATGCTGATAGCCGCGAATGGCCGGGGTGATGTCGTGCCCGTTCACGTCGAGCAGTGTCACACCCTGCCCCACCTCGACCCGGCCGATCACATGCACCGGCCAGCCGTCCGCCAGCAACGGCGCGAGTTCGGCCGGCGGCAGGGTGAACACCAACACGTAGTCGTCGCCCCCACTCAAGGCCGCCACCCGCGCCGCGTCATCGCCGACAAACGCGAGCAAGGCCTGGGACAACGGCAGCGTCTGGCGCTCGATAAGCAGGCTGACAGCCGATGCCTTGGCGATATGCCCACAATCGGCCAATAACCCGTCGGAGATATCCATCGCAGACGTCGCCTTGCCCCGAAGGGCCACCCCCAAGGCCAACTGCGGTTGCGGCGACCAGTAATGAGCCAGCAGCGGATCGGCGATGCTGGCATCGGCGCTGCGCTGGCCCAGTACCAACGGCAGGGCGCCCGCCGCGTTGCCCAATTCACCGCCCACACACAGCAAGTCACCCGGCCGCGCACCGCTGCGGGTCAGCGCCTGGCCGGCCGGTACGCGGCCGAACACGGTCATGGTCAAGCTCAGCGGCCCGCGCGTGGTATCGCCGCCGACCAGGCCCACGCCGCAGTTCTGCGCCATGGCGTTCAAACCCTGGGCATAGCGTTGCAGCCAGTCGGCATCGACGGTGGGGGTGGTGAGGGCCAGGGTAAATGCAACGGGGTGGGCGCCCATGGCGGCCAGATCGCTCACTGCCACGGCCAGCGAGCGCAGGCCGAGCAGGAACGGATCACAGGGGTCGGCGAAATGCACGCCGGCCACTAAGGTATCGGTGGAGATTGCCAACTGCTCCCCGGCGGGGAGCGCCAGCAAGGCGCAGTCATCGCCGATCCCCAGGGCAATGCCCTCGCCGCCCTGCGCACAGGGCGCGGCGGCGAAGTATTTGCGGATCAGCTCAAACTCGCCCATTCAGGACTCAAGCGCAGGTTAGCGCTTGTACGCCTTCACTTCGGCTTCACGCAGGCGCGGGGCCAGCTTGTCGAGCACGCCGTTGACGAACTTGTGACCGTCGGTCGAACCGTAGACTTTCGCCAGTTCGATACCTTCGTTGATCACCACGCGGTACGGCACGTCGACGCGCTTGAGCAGTTCCCAGGTGGACAGGCGCAGTACAGCCAGTTCAACCGGGTCCAGCTCATCGATAGTCAGGTCCAGACACGGGGTCAATGCAGCATCGATCTCGGTCAGGTTGGCCGGAACACCGTGCAGGATGTCGTGGAAGTAACTCTGGTCGGCGAAGGCGAAGTCATTGTCGACGCGAAATTGCGCTTCGATTTCGTTCAGCGAAGTGCCGGCCATGTGACGCTGGTACAGCGCCTGGGTGGCGAGCTGACGGGCAGCACGGCGCTTTTCGCTTTTCGATGGCTTACCGGCGTCCGCCGGACGCTCGTCGCGTGGGTTGAAACGATCGCTCTCGTCGGAAATCACTTGGCCTCCAACTGCGCCAGCAGGCTGACCATTTCCAGGGCGGACAGGGCAGCTTCAGCACCTTTGTTACCGGCTTTGGTGCCGGAACGTTCGATGGCTTGTTCGATCGAATCCACGGTCAGCACGCCGAAAGCAACCGGTACGCCGAACTCCATGGACACCTGGGCCAGGCCCTTGGTGCATTCGCCAGCCACGTATTCGAAGTGCGGCGTGCCGCCACGAATGACCGCGCCCAAGGCGATGATCGCCGCGTATTCACCGCGTTGCGCAACTTTTTGCGCAACCAGTGGAATTTCGAAGGCGCCAGGGGCGCGGATGATGGTGATGTCGCTCTCGCTCACACCGTGGCGAACCAGGGCGTCCACGGCACCGCTTACCAGGCTTTCAACCACGAAGCTGTTGAAGCGGCCAACCACCAGGGCATAGCGGCCTTTGGGGGCAATGAAGGTACCTTCGATGGTCTTCAGGGTCATTCGACAAATCTCTTAAAGAGCCGGGACGCTAAAAGTGCGTCCCTCAGTGATGATTTAACCGCGAACAAGGCGCAACAATCGCCAGCCTTTATTCGGAGGGCACGTATTCTACAACTTCCAGGTCGAAACCGGATATCGCATTAAATTTCATCGGTGCGCTCATCAGACGCATTTTGCGCACGCCGAGGTCGCGCAGGATCTGCGAACCGGCGCCGACGATGCTGTAGGTGGTCGGCGTTTTGACCGGAGTTTGCTCGGCGGACTCGCGAATATGCGCGAGCAAGACGTCGCCATCCACCGCGTTGCCCAGCAGCAGCACCACTCCGCTGCCGGCCTCGGAGACCGCAGCCATCGCGGCGCGCAGGCTCCAGCGTCCGGGTTGTTTGACCATCAACAGGTCGCGCAGCGGGTCCATGTTGTGGACACGCACCAGGGTCGGCTCGTCGGCGCAGATGGTGCCCAGGGTCAGCGCCATGTGGACGTCGCCTTCCACCGAATCACGGTAGGTCACCAGGTTGAATTGGCCCAGTTCGCTGTCCAGCGGCTGCTCGGCAATCCGCTGAACGGTACGTTCGTGGATCATCCGGTAGTGAATCAGGTCGGCAATCGTGCCGATCTTGAGGTTGTGTTGGGCGGCAAAGGTTTCGAGCTCGCTACGACGGGCCATGGTGCCGTCGTCGTTCATCACTTCGCAGATCACCCCGCTCGGCTCGAAACCGGCCATGCGCGCCAGGTCGCAGGCGGCTTCGGTATGACCGGCACGGGCCAGGGTGCCGCCTGACTGCGCCATCAGCGGGAAGATATGACCCGGGCTGACGATGTCTTCGGCCTTGGCGTCTTTCGCAGCAGCCGCTTGCACGGTGCGCGCACGGTCAGCGGCGGAGATCCCGGTGGTCACGCCCGTGGTGGCCTCGATCGACACGGTGAACTTGGTGCCAAACCCGGAACCGTTGCGCGGTGACATCAGCGGCAGCTTGAGCAACTCGCAGCGCTCGCGGCTCATGGGCATGCAGATCAACCCACGGGCATGCTTGGCCATGAAGTTGATGTGCTCGGGCTTGCACGCCTCGGCGGCCATGATGATGTCGCCTTCGTTCTCACGGTCTTCGTCATCCATCAGGATGACCATCTTGCCTTGGCGGATGTCTTCAACCAGTTCTTCGATGCTATTGAGCGCCACAGGGCACCCCCTTGGTCAGGATTTCAGGTAGCCATTAGCGGCCAAAAAACTTTCGGTGATGTTCCCGGCAGGCTTTTGTCGAGAGTCAGACTCTGCGGCCTTATCGCCCAATAGAAGGCGCTCCAGGTAACGGGCAAGCAAGTCGACTTCCAGGTTCACCCGGCGACCTGGCTGGTACGACGCCATGATGGTTTCGCTCAGGGTGTGAGGAATGATGGTCAGTGCGAATTCGGCGCCGTCCACGGCGTTCACGGTCAGGCTGGTGCCATCGACGGTGATCGAGCCTTTGTGGGCGATGTACTTGGCCAGCGCCTTGGGCGCACGGATGCGGAACTCGACAGCGCGGGCATTTTCGCTGCGGGCCACCACTTCGCCGACGCCGTCGACGTGGCCGCTGACCAGGTGACCGCCCAGGCGCGTGGTCGGGGTCAGGGCTTTTTCCAGGTTGACCGGGCTGCCGGCCGCAAGATCGCTCATCGCCGTGCAGTCCAGGGTTTCCCGGCTGACATCGGCGGCAAAGCCGTTGCCCGGCAAGTCGACGACAGTCAGGCACACGCCGCTGACGGCGATGCTGTCGCCCAGCTTGACGTCGCCCAGGTCGAGCTTGCCGGTGTCAACCAGCAGGCGCACGTCGCCGCCCTTGGGGGTCATGGCACGGATGCTGCCGATGGATTCGATAATGCCGGTGAACATGGCCTTCTCCTGGAAAACGGGGCGAGCGCTTGAGCGCCCGGTCAGAATTATACGCTCGCTACTGGGATGGCAGTGATTCGCCAGTCATCGCCCACAGCGCGCATTTCAGTGATCTTGAGTTGGGGCGCGTCGGCCAGTTTCTCAAGCGGCCAGTCCAGCAAAGGCCGGGCCGCAGAACCGAGGAACTTGCCGGCGACGAAAATCACGTATTCGTCCACCAGGCCCTGCTGGGCGAACGCGCCCGCCAGGCTTGGGCCGGCTTCCACCAGGACGTCGTTGACACCACGGGCCGCCAACGCCACCAGCGCCGAGCGCAGGTCGACCTGGCCATCGACACCGGGCACCACCAGGCACTCGGGCCCACGGGGAAACTGGTTTTCCGCCGTGACGCAGGTGATGACCAGCGCCGGGCCGGCCTTGAAGAACGGCGCATTGAGCGGCACCCGCAAGCGACCGTCGATCAGCACACGCAGCGGCGGACGCGACATGGCCAGGGCGGTGGTTTGCGCGTCCAGGCCGAGTTCGGCGGCGCGCACGGTCAGGCGAGCGCCATCGGCCAGCACGGTGTCGGCGCCGGTCAGCACCACGCTGGCCTCGGCGCGCAGGCGCTGCACGGCGGCGCGAGCGGCGGGGCCGGTGATCCATTGGCTCTCGCCGCTGGCCATCGCGGTGCGGCCGTCCAGGCTCATCGCCAGCTTGACCCGCACAAATGGCAGGCCGTGTTCCATGCGCTTGAGGAAACCTTTATTGAGGGCCCGCGCGTCCACTTCGAGCACACCGCTGTGTACCTCGATGCCAGCCTGGGCCAGGCGCTGCATACCGCGCCCGGCGACGTCCGGGTTGGGGTCCTGCATCGCCGCGACCACCCGCGCCACCCCGGCACTCACCAGCGCATCGGCGCACGGCGGGGTGTGACCGTAATGGCTGCAGGGCTCGAGGGTGACGTAGGCCGTGGCGCCGCGGGCTTTGTCAGCGGCAGCGCGTAAGGCATGCACTTCCGCATGGGGCTCGCCGGTACGCACATGCCAGCCTTCGCCGACGACCTGCCCGTCACGCACGATCACGCAGCCCACACGCGGGTTGGGATGGGTGGTGTACAGGCCGTTGCGCGCCAGTTCGAGGGCGCGGGCCATGTAATGGGCGTCGAGGACGGCCTGTTCAGCAGACGGTGGGTTCATTTTTTGACCGGCTCACGGGCCAGGCGGTCGATCTCTTCGCGGAACTCATTGAGGTCCTGGAAGCGTCGATACACCGAAGCGAAACGGATATAGGCGACTTCGTCGAGCTTTTGCAGCTCGCCCATCACCAGCTCTCCAACCACCAGGGACTTGACCTCGCGCTCGCCGGTCGCGCGCAGCTTGTGCTTGATATGCGCCAGCGCCGCCTCCAGCCGCTCGACACTCACCGGGCGTTTTTCCAGGGCGCGCTGCATACCGGCGCGTAATTTTTCTTCGTCGAAAGGCTGGCGGCTGCCGTCGGATTTGATCAGACGTGGCAATACCAGTTCGGCGGTTTCGAAGGTGGTGAAACGTTCACCGCAGCCAGAGGCCAGGCATTCGCGCCGGCGACGCACTTGATCGCCCTCGGCGACCAGACGCGAGTCAATGACCTTGGTTTCGTTGGCACCGCAGAAGGGACAGTGCATGGTGGCAGGCAACAAAAAAAGGGAGGGCCATGGTAGCGCATCCCCGTGGCAAGACAAGCCATAGCCTTTGCGGTATATAGGCTGACGATTATGTTTCATGTTTTTTAAGCCACGGATATTGTCCTTTCTGGAGCCTTACATGCAGTTACGACCACTCGTTTTACTCACCTTGTTCGGTTTTCTGGTCGCCTGCAGCAGCGAAGCCCCGAAACCGTCGACGCCGCAACCTCAGCCTGCACAAGAGAAAAAAGTCCCCGGCATTGAAGACCTCGGCCCGCTGCCGGCCTACCAGCGTGAAATCAACGGCAGCCTGACCAACGTGCCCGCCGGCGCCGAAGTCGAGATGGCGCTGTTGGTAATCGACGACCGCAGCCGCCCGCAACAACTGCTCGCCAGCAGCGTGCTGAGCGGCAACGGCAAACCCCTGGCGTTCCGCCTGCGCTTCAGCCCCGACGCGTTCCCGGCCGGTGCACGGGTTGAACTGCGCGGGCGCGCCAGCCAGTCCGGCCAGTTGATCCTGCACCTGCCCGCCGTGCGCATCACCCAGGCGATCACCCAGACCACCGGCCCTCTGCAACTCGTCACAGCACCATGACGCCACCGCTGGACCTGCAACGCGCGCTGAGCGCCCTGATCGGTGACGCACAGTTGGTGCCCTGCCCGCTGCCGGGCACCGACCTGGCGTTATGGCTGCTCGACGCCGACAACATGGACCGCGCCTTCAGCCCCGAAGAAACCCGGCGCATCCTGCATGAGCCGCCCTACTGGAGTTTTTGCTGGGCCAGCGGCCTGGCACTGGCGCGCTACCTGGCGGCGAACCCGACGTGGGTTGCGGGCAAGCGCGTGCTGGATTTTGGCGCCGGCTCCGGCGTCGCCGGGATTGCCGCCGTCAAAGCCGGTGCGTTGGAAGTGGTGACCTGCGACCTTGATCCGCTGGCGTTGGCGTCCTGCCGGGCGAATGCCGAACTCAGCGAGGTTGAACTGGGCTATTCGGCGGACTTTTTCGCCGAAGCCGACCGTTTCGACCTGATCCTGGTGGCCGACGTGCTCTATGACCGCGCCAACCTGCCGCTGCTGGACCAGTTCCTCACGCGCGGGCGTGAAGCGCTGGTGGCGGATTCGCGGGTACGGGATTTTCAGCATCCGGATTATCAGCGCCTGGCGATACTAGAGGCGCTGACATTGCCGGACTTGGCGGAGCCTTGGGAGTTTCGCAAGGTGAGCCTGTACCATTCGCGGCGCCAGCCCTTATAGTTGCCCCATTCCCGCTTTATTCGAGACGCCCCATGAGTGAGCCCACGCCGTATATCTTCGACGCCACCACTGCCACGTTCGACCAGGCGGTGATCCAGAACTCCTTCGAAAAGCCCGTGCTCGTGGACTTCTGGGCCGAATGGTGCGCGCCGTGCAAAGCGCTGATGCCGATGCTGGCGAAAATCGCCGAGAGTTATCAGGGCGAGTTGCTGCTGGCCAAGGTCGATTGCGAGGCCGAGCAGGACATCGTTGCGCGCTTTGGTATTCAGAGCCTGCCGACGGTGGTGCTGTTCAAGGACGGCCAACCGGTGGACGGGTTTGCCGGGGCGCAGCCGGAGTCGGCGGTGCGGGCGATGCTCGAACCTCACGTGCAGATGCCGCCGCCAGCCGCAGCGGCCCCACTGGAGCAGGCCCAGGCGCTGTTTGCCGAGGGCCGCATCAGCGAAGCCGAAGCCGTGCTGGTCGCGCTGTTGGGCGAGGACAACAGCAACGCCGCCGCGCTGATTCTGTACGCGCGCTGCCTGGCCGAGCGCGGTGAACTGGGTGAAGCCCAAGCCGTTCTCGACGCCGTGAAGAGCGACGATCACAAAGCCGCCCTCGCCGGCGCCAAGGCGCAAATCACTTTCCTGCGCCAGGCTGCCGACCTGCCGGACGCCGCCGACCTGAAAAGCCGCCTGGCGCAAAACCCGCAGGACGATGAAGCCGCCTATCAGTTGGCCATTCAGCAACTGGCGCGCCAGCAGTACGACGCCGCGCTGGAAGGCTTACTCAAGCTGTTTATCCGCAACCGCAGCTACAGCGAGGGCCTGCCGCACAAGACCTTGCTGCAGGTGTTCGAACTGCTGGGCAATGATCACCCACTAGTGACCGCATACCGCCGCAAGCTGTTCGCCGCGCTGTACTAATCGCCAACCCAGCGGTACAGCGGCGTATCGCCGCCGCTGGTGACTTTCACCTGGGCGCTGTGGCGCAGGCGCACCAGCAGGCGCTTGCCCGCCGCCGCATCGCCGGCCAGTCCTTCGAGTTGATCGAGCAATTCCAGCCCGTTGAGTTGGCCGGCGGCGCGCAACAGGTCCTGGGCGTTCTGCCACAGGTCATCATTGTGCTTGACCGCAACGGCCGGCGCGGCGGTCGCGCTGGCCACGGGCGTTGCCTGCAACTGCGCGCTCAGTCGCGCCCAATCAGCGTCATCGAGCTCCAGGGTCAAGTCCACTGGCAGGTCACCGACGGTTCCACGAATTCGCAACATCGTCCTTACTCCTGCATTTTTCCGACGGGCATGCTCCCATGCGGCTTGCGCAACGCCAAGCGTGCGGTCAAACTCCCCGCACTATTGTTATAAGATCACATAACATAACTTTCATGTTCTGGAGCCTCCCCATGCGCCGTCTGCTGCTTGCTTTGCCGTTTGCCCTGCTGCCACTGGCTATCGCCCATGCCGCTGACGAGCATGATCATGAGCACGCCAGCCTCGGCGCCCATGAACACGGGGTCGGCCGCCTCAACGCGGTGCTCGATGGCCAGGCCCTGGAGCTTGAGCTGGACAGCCCGGCGATGAACCTGGTGGGTTTCGAACACCTGGCCACCAGCGCCGCCGACAAAGCCAAGGTCGCCGCCGTGCGTAAACAGCTGGAAAATCCCGTGGCCCTGTTCAACCTGCCAAAGGCCGCCGGTTGCGTGATCAGCACCCAGGAACTCAACAGCCCGCTGTTCGGCGACAAGCCCGAAGTCGAGCATGACGACGACGATGACGACCACGCCACCGACAGCAAAGGCGCGGCTGCCCACGAGCATCATCACGACCACAGCGAAATCCACGCCCACTACCAATTCACCTGCGCCACGCCGACTGCCTTGAGCAACCTCGACCTGAGCCAAGTGTTCAAGACCTTCCCCGCCACGCAAAAAATTCAGGTACAACTGATCGGCCCGAGCGGCCAGCAAGGTGTGGAAGCGACGGTCACAGCAGCCACCCTGAAGTTCTGAGTAGCCATGACCCACGCATTGATCGAACTGTCCGACCTGGGCTTCAACTGGCCCGGGCACCCACAGTTGCTGGACATCCCCGCGTTCCGCCTGGAACCGGGGGAGACCCTGTTTCTCAAGGGCCCCAGCGGCAGCGGCAAGACCACCCTGCTCGGCCTGCTGGGCGGCGTGCAGACGCCCAGCCGGGGCAGCATTCGCCTGCTCGGCCAGGAGCTGACCGACCTCTCGGCCGGCGCCCGCGACCGTTTTCGCGTCGACCACACCGGCTACATCTTCCAGCAGTTCAACCTGCTGCCGTTCCTGTCGGTGCGCGAAAACGTCGAGCTGCCGTGCCACTTTTCCAAACTGCGCGCGCAGCGGGCCAAGCAGCGCCACGGCAGTGTCGACCAGGCCGCCGCGAGCTTACTCGCGCACCTGGGGTTGAAGGACAGCGCCCTGCTGGAACGCCGCGCCGATTCGCTGTCGATCGGCCAGCAACAACGAGTGGCCGCCGCCCGCGCGTTGATCGGCCAGCCGGAACTGGTGATCGCCGACGAGCCGACCTCGGCCCTGGACTACGACGCCCGCGAAGCCTTCCTGCAACTGCTGTTCGCCGAATGCCGCGACGCCGGCGCCAGCCTGTTGTTTGTCAGCCATGACCAGAGCCTGGCCCCACTGTTCGACCGTCACCTGTCGCTGGCCGAACTCAATCGCGCCGCCACGCCCGCAGAGGTTTGAGATGTATCTGTTCCGTCTAGCCATGGCCAGCCTGGCTAACCGCCGCTTTACCGCGATCCTCACCGCCTTCGCCATCGCCCTCTCGGTGTGCCTGCTGCTGGCTGTGGAGCGGGTGCGCGTTGAAGCGCGCAACAGTTTCGCCAGCACCATCAGCGGCACCGACCTGATCGTCGGTGCGCGTTCCGGCTCGGTCAACCTGCTGCTGTATTCAGTGTTCCGCATCGGCAACGCCACCAACAATATCCGCTGGGACAGCTACGAACACTTCGCCGCCAGCCCCCAGGTGAAATGGGCCATTCCGATTTCCCTCGGCGACTCCCATCGCGGCTACCGGGTGATGGGCACCAACGCGTCCTACTTCGAGCACTACCAGTACGGCCGCAAGCAAAACCTCGAGCTGGCCAGCGGCCGCGCCTTCGCCACCGATCCGTTCGAAGTGGTGCTCGGCGCCGAAGTGGCCGAAGCGTTGCACTACAAGCTCGGCGACAAGCTGGTGCTGGCCCACGGCGTGGCGGTGGTCAGCCTGGTCAAGCACGATGACAAACCGTTCACCGTGGTCGGCATCCTCAAGCGCACCGGCACGCCGGTGGACCGCACGCTGCATATCAGCCTCGGCGGCATGGAGGCGATCCATATCGACTGGCACAACGGCGTACCCGCCCAGGGCAAAGGCCGCATCAGTGCCGATCAGGCGCGCAACATGGACCTGACGCCGCAAGCCATCACCGCCTTCATGCTCGGGTTGAACAACAAGATTTCCACCTTCGCCCTGCAACGCGAGATCAATGAATTTCGCGGCGAGCCGATGCTGGCGATTCTGCCGGGCGTGGCGCTGCAAGAGCTGTGGAGCATGATGGGCACTGCGGAAAAGGCGCTGTTCGTGATCTCGCTGTTCGTGGTGCTGACCGGGTTGATCGGCATGCTCACCGCGATCCTCACCAGCCTCAACGAGCGCCGTCGCGAAATGGCGATCCTGCGTTCGGTGGGCGCACGGCCCTGGCATATCGCAACATTGCTGATCTTCGAAGCCTTTGCCCTGGCGCTGTCCGGTGTGATCGCAGGCGTGGGTTTGCTGTACGTGTGCATCGCGGCTTCGCGCGGGTATTTGCAGGCCAACTACGGCCTGGACCTGCCGATGGCCTGGCCCAGCGAATATGAATGGACCTTGCTCGCCGGTATCCTGGCGGCGGCGCTGCTGATGGGCAGCGTGCCCGCGTGGCGTGCTTATCGACAATCCTTGGCCGATGGCCTGTCCATACGTTTATGAGGAAGGCTTCGATGCGTCGTGCCCTGTTTACCCTGTTGTTGCTGCTGGCCGCGCCCGCCTGGGCGGAGGATCAGCCCAAGGATTTGTCCTGGCAGGAGATGATTCCACCGGACGCGCCGCCGGAAATCCCCAATATGAAACCGCTGCACGACCTGTCGAAGATGGCCGATGCCTTGTCGGTCGAGGCCGCGCCAGCGGCCAAGCAGGACTTGCCCAACGCGCCGGTGGTGCAGAGCCTCAACGGCCAACAGATCCGCCTGCCGGGCTATATCGTGCCGCTGGAAGTCAGTGAAGAAGGCCGCACCACCGAGTTCCTCCTGGTGCCGTATTTCGGCGCGTGCATTCACGTACCGCCGCCGCCGTCGAACCAGATCGTGCATGTGAAAAGCGAAGTCGGCGTGAAGCTCGATGAGCTGTATCAGCCGTATTGGATCGAGGGCGCGATGCAGGTCAAACCGTCGTCCAGTGAGTTGGCCGACGCGGGCTATCAGATGGACGCCGAGAAGATTTACATCTACGAATTGCCGGAATAGCGCTTATCACCCTTTCATTGAGCTGCGTCAAAAGACCAAGCGGAACGATCTTTACCATTGGATGTACAACCTTTAAACGTCCTCTGGAGCTCCCATGAACAAGTCCCTGCTCGGCGCGTCCCTCTTCGCCCTCGCCCTCGCCGCCCCTGTTGCCCACGCTTACGAGGCCGGCGACATTCTGGTTCGTGCCGGTGCAATCACCGTGAACCCGAATACCGACAGCGGCAACGTCAAAGTTGACCAGGGTCCATTGAGCGGCGCCAACCTGGGTGGCAAGGCGACCTTGAGCAGCAACACGCAACTGGGTCTGAACTTCGCTTACATGTTCACCAGCCACTGGGGTATCGAACTGCTGGCGGCCACGCCGTTCTCGCATGACGTGAAGCTCAAGGGCACCTCCGTGGGCGCAGCCAACGGTAAACTCGGCTCCCTGAAACAACTGCCGCCAACCCTGAGCGTCGTGTACTACCCGCTGGACAGCGCCTCGAAGTTCCAACCGTATGTAGGTGCAGGTATCAACTACACCTGGATCTATGACGAGAGCCTCAGCGGCACCGCGAAACAAAACGGGTTCAGCAACTTCAAGGCCGATAACTCCTGGGGCTGGGCCGCGCAGATCGGCGCCGACTACATGATCACCGACAAGTGGATGATCAACGGCCAGGTCCGTTATATCGACATCAGCACCACGGCCACCGTGGACAACAACGCCCTGGGCCAGGGCACCCGCGCCAAGGTCAATGTGGACGTTGACCCACTCGTTTACATGGTTGGTATCGGCTACAAGTTCTAAGCGATATTTCACAAACGCCACAAAACCAATGTGGGAGGGGGCTTGCCCCCGATAGCGGTGGTTCAGTCAATGATTCTGTTGACTGACACCGGGCTATCGGGGGCAAGCCCCCTCCCACATTTTGCTTTGGGGTGTTTCAGCTACGGCGGTAAAACCGATCCAGCAACGCCGGCAACCCCGCCCGCCACGCCCGTGGTTTGATGCCGAAGGTATGCAGGATTTTCTTGCAGGCCAGCACCGCGTGTTGTGGTTCTTCACCGGCATCCGGCCGAGCCGCATGGGCCTGGGCGGTGGGCGCTTCGATGGCCAGCGCACGGAAACTGCGCGCTTCGGTGAGGATCGCCTGGCCCAGCGCCAACGGCGTGGTCGCCTCGTGACCGGCGTAGTGATAAGTGCCCCACAGCGGCGCCGCGCAATCGAGTTGCTTGAGCACGGAGATGATCACCCGCGCCGCATCGTCCACCGGCGTCGGGTTGCCGCGACGGTCGTCTGCCATCAGCAATTCTTCAGGCTTCTCGGCCCGCGCCAGGAAACGCCCGAGGGTACCGTCGACACTGTCATCCAGCAGCCAGCCAAACCGCAGCAGCACATGTTGCGGGCACGTGGCGCGCACGCTTTGTTCGATACGCCACAACGCCTGGCCGCGCAGGCCCAGGGGCACCGGCTCGTCCTTTTCGCTGTAGGCGGTGGCGCGGGAGCCATCGAACACGCGGTAGCTGGACGGTTGCAGCAAGGTGATGTTGTGGTGCTGGCACAGTTCGGCCAGGCGTTCGATCGCAGACTCCTGGGCGGCCAGACGGCTTTCGCTGACCGCTTCGGCCTGGAACCAGTCGAAATAGTAGGCGAGGTTGATCAACGCATCGGGACGGGTGTCGTCGAGCAATTGGGTAAGGCTCGCGGCATCCCAGCCGTCTTGGGGCGGTTTGGGGGCGAGGAAACCGATGTCTTCCTCTGCACCGAGGCGAATCAGCGCCTGCCCGAGGGCATTCCCGCCGCCCAATAACATAAGGCGCATTCGCATAGATTGAGCAGGCCCGGTCTGTTTGGAACGATGGTTAGTATCGACAGGCGTTTGAGCCTTGCCGTGGGTGTTTGCCAGAATCGTTGCATTTTGCGGGTTTGTAGCGCAACCGTCACGGATAAACTGCGGGCTTGCCAGGTATTGCTCGCCGCAGTAGCTGAACACGTGACCGCCGATAAAGCTCTTTATTCTGCACGATGACGCATTAACAGCGAGGCGTTCTGCATGATTCACACGCCAAACCGGCTGCGATACTCGCTGGGCGCCAGGCCGGTGATTTTCTTGAACGTGGCGCGAAACGCGCTGGGGTCCTGATACCCCACGGTCCAGGCGATATGGTCGATGGTGCCATTGGTAAATTCGAGCATTTGCCGGGCCTTGCCCACTCGCAGGTGCTGGCAATATTCAGTGGGTTTCAAACCCGTCGCGCCGCGAAAGCGCCGCAGGAACGTGCGCTCTTCGAGGCCCGCCTGCTGCGCCATCGCCGCCACCGAGACATCCACCGCGCCGCTCGCTTGCAACCAGTGCTGCACTTTCAGGATCGCGCCGTCGCCATGCCCAAGAATCGGCGCGAAGTTGCTCCCGCACTGGCTGGCGCTGTCGCTGTGTTCGATCACCAAAAAGCGCGCCGTGTCGGCCGCAATGCTCGGCCCCATGAGGCGGTCGACCAGGCGCAGGCCCAGTTCGGACCACGCCATCAGCCCGGCGGTGGTGATCAGGTCGCCGTCGTCAACGATCGGTTTATCCGCTTCCAGGCGCACCGCCGGGTAACGCGCAGCGAAGGTGCTGGCGGAAGACCAATGGGTGGTGGCGCTGCGCCCGTCCAACAGACCACTGCGCGCCAGCATGATCGAGCCGATGCACACGCCACCGAGCACGGTGCCCGCTGCGTGTTGCTGACGTAGCCAATCCAGCAGCGCGGGGGGCGTCTGTTCCTCGGTGAATTCGCCGATCGACGGTGGCACCAGCACGGCCATCAGTGGTTGGCCTGGACCGGGATGGCTGGCGAATATGCGCGCGGGCGTGCCATCCGGCGCCACCTGCCAATGGCTGACCCGCAGCAGCGGCAATTGCGCGGATTGGTGCGCGGCGGCGATCCGATTGGCCACCCCGAACAGATCGGTCAAGCCATGCACCGCCGCCAGTTGCGCGCCCTGGTAGATCAACACACCCAGCTCGATGATCGAGCGTTCCACGGCCATTGTCAGTTTTCCCCCTGTTATTGTCGGTGCAGCCAATCCCCGCTCTGCGCGCCAGCTAAGATACTGGCCCCATCAACCCATCACGAGGCAACACACATGGCCAAGCAAGCGCTCATCCTAATCGATATCCAGAACGACTACTTCCCCCAGGGCAAGTGGCCGCTCGACGGCGTGGAGGCTGCGGCAGACAAGGCCGCGCAGGTGCTGCAGGCATTTCGTCAGGCGGGCGATGCGGTGATTCATGTGCGTCATGAGTTCACCTCGGACGATGCACCGTTCTTCACCCCAGGCTCCGAAGGCGCGCACCTGCATCCCAAGGTGCTGAACGAAGGCAGTGAGCCGGTGGTGCTTAAACACTTTGTGAATGCGTTTCGCGAAACCCAACTGCGCACGGTGCTGGAACAATGCAGCATCACTGACGTGGTGGTGGTCGGCAGCATGAGCCATATGTGCATCGACGCGGTGGTACGGGCGGCGGCGGACCTGGGTTACAAGGTCACGCTGATCCATGACGCCTGCGCCACGCGGGATCAGGAATTCAACGGGCAAGTGATTCCGGCGGCGCAGGTGCACGGTGCGTATATGGCGGCGCTGGCGTTTGGGTATGCGAGCGTAGTGTCGACGCAAGAATACTTGCAGGCCCAGGCGGCGGCCTGACCGCCGCGTGCGGGCGTGGCGCTAGCGGGTCGCAATGATGAACAGGCGCGGGAAAGGCAGAAGTACGGTGCCATCATCCAGGGCCGGATAAGCCTGGCTGATCCGCGCCTTATAGTCCTGCAGGAAAGCGGCTTTTTCGTCGTCGCTCAACGGCGCGAGGAACGGCCGCAATGCCGAGGCCTTGAACCACTCCACCACGGCCGCGTGATCCGCCAGCGGGTGCAGGTAGGTGGTGCGCCACACATCGACGGTGCTGCAGTGTTGGCTCAACAGCTCGTAGTAATAGCTCGCTGTGTGCCGTTCATTGTGTTTAACCGTGCCGATCCTGGCGGACCATGGGCCATCGGCCGCGACCTCACGGGCCAGCCGATGGGCGGGCTCGTCAAGGTTGTCCGGGGTTTGCACCGCCAGGGTTCCGCCGCGTGTCAGTTGGCTGACCAAGTGCGGGTAGAGCGTGGCGTGGTCCGGCAGCCATTGCAGGGAAGCATTCGCCAGGATCACATCGAAGGGTTGTGCCGGGGTCCATGCGCCGATGTCCGCCAGTTCGAAGCTCAGCGCCGGCAAGCGTTTGCGGGCGTCGGCCAGCATGTCGTCGGAGCTGTCCATGCCGGTAACGTGAGCCTGTGGAAAACGCTCGGCCAACACTTGCGTGGAATTACCGGGGCCGCACCCCAGGTCAACGGCGGTTTGCACAGCGGTATTGGGGATGGCCGCAACCAGATCGCGGACGGGGCGTGTGCGCTGCTGCTCGAACAGGGTGTATTGCTTGGCTGACCAGGTCATCACGGCGTTCCTTCTGTTTAAAGGTTGGCCACAGCCTAAATCGTGTGACCCATGAGAACAAACGCCAGCGTTCACCTCACCATCCGAAGATGCACAAACCCCCTGCGTAAGGTCCACGAACGATTTTCTGTTTGCGCCATTGCGCACCGAGGGCATGGCCGCCCAAGCGAGCCGTGGGATGGCAGGCTCATTATCCATGGGGGCGACGATCAGAGGGTGCTGGGTTTCGACCGCTGTCTGCACGTTGTAGCCGACGATTCCCGTGCCGCGCGTCATCATGGAGCGGCTGCCTGGGTCGGTCAGTGTGCACTTGAGTTTTATTGTCTTTAATGTCAGAAGCTCGGATATTTCCGTTTCTTACTGCCTGGACGATTTTCGATGAATCTACCTGAGATCAGTACGTTTATTACTCGCTGGCCCTTGCTGGGCCTGGCTCCCCCTGCCGCTTGGCTGGTTTCCCAGGACTGCGAAAACCAAGTTATGGCTTTGCTGGCACGGCTTGGAGAGGGTTATCGACGCCAGGGAAACTGTGCCGTCCACGAAACTGCGGTTGTTGAGCAAGGCGCTGTATTAAAGGGCGCGATTATCATCGGCGCAGGATCCTTCGTGGCGGCGGGTGCCTACCTACGTGGAGGGGTTTATCTCGGCAGCCATTGCATTGTTGGCCCAAGCTGCGAAGTGAAAAGCAGCTTCATGCTTGACGGAAGCAAGCTGGCACACTTCAACTTTGTCGGCGACTCATTGATTGGCGAGAACGTGAATATCGAAGCAGGTGCAATCATAGCCAATTACCGCAACGAGCTAGATGGTGCGGATATCAAAGTCCGCTATGCAGACAATGTGATCGAGATAGGAGTTAACAAATTCGGTGCCCTGGTCGGCGATGGCTGCAAAATTGGGGCGAACGCAGTCATCGCTCCCGGTGCGCTACTGCGGCCAAACACACATGTCCCACGTCTCGGGTTGATTGACCAGTTTGCCTACGACTAGGAAAGCCGGCCAGGCCCTGCTCGTGGCTGCTATTACTTGGCCAGTGAGCTTCGGCGGTAAACTCCTACGGAACTCATTCTTGCGCAAGTTTGGCTGGCCCCACTGATGCGATAGCAACTGCTGCGTCGGCAGTCGCTCCAGCACGTCTTATAGGTATAGGGGTCATGCCCATTCATACGCGCCGATTGGATCAAACTCATAATCGCCGTTGCCCGTTTGCCGCTGCGCAGCGAACCTGCAAAAAGCCAGTTTTTGCGGCCTAATGCCCATGGTCGGATCTGATTCTCGGCCCAATTACTGTCAATGGGTACGGCCCCGTCATCGAGATAGCGCGACTGCGCCGGCGAAAACCGACGATAGGCTCATCGCACAATTGCACGGCCTGGGTGGTCATGGCAGGTGTTAAACGATGGAAATCGCGCGGCCTATGGAAAGCAAACCAATTTAGCGCTGTTAGATAAGCAGAATCAGGAAAGCTCAACCAAAAATTGGCCGAGCATTTTCACCACTGAGTGACCGCACCGCATCGATTTAGAACAACGCTAATGTATAACTGACTATCAACCTATTCTGGTCTGCATCGCGGGAGGCTTCACTGTGTGACCTACCGTTTCGCCATCCGAACCCCACCCCCTTCAGCGCTCCCGACGGTACAATGTAGTCAATTGAGAGGTCTCGCTCCCACTCCGTCTGATCAGAACCCGCGGCCGTCTTTATGCCTCGTCCATCCAGGTACGTCAACGCGGCCTTAAGCCCCGGAATACCCAGCGCAGCAAAGTCATAACCATATTGCACGTAGGTCGTATCCTCGCCTGCCCGGATGAAATTCTGGATTAACCTGTCGGTATACAGGTACACCCCCGCTCCACCGCTACCCTTGCCCACCAATCCGCCTTGATTCGGCTGAATGAAGTTACTGTCGTCAGAAACACTCTGATAGCCCATCAGAAACGAATGCGCCCCCAAGCTATAAGTAAACGTTGCACTCCATGTATTGTTGTCGATCTCGCCGTTGGTTCCGCTCGTGTAACCACTTGTCCCATAGCCCTCAGCACGACCTGTAGCTGAACTGTTCTTGCCATCGGAGCGGGTACTAAAATATCGCAGGTCCGAGGTCAACGAACCCACCTGCCCCATAGGCAGTCGGTGCAGTAAACCCAGAAAATGCTGAGTATAAAAATCCTCAAGATGCCCGAAGTAATACTGCGCCGTCAGGTCTTTCCCAACCCTATAGTCAACCCCCCCAAAGAGGAATTTATTCGTGTCCTGACTAGCCCCGGCCACGGATAATCCCGTGGAGTCGCTGGAGCCCCTTGCAGTCGCTGACGTCAGTTGCCCTCCGATAATGGTCGCATTGTCCAGATCGTTGGATGTGACCTGCAACCCTTCAAACGACTGCGGCAGCAGTCTTCCGTCAGTGATCGTCAACACCGGCAGCTTTGGGGTGAGCGCACCGTAGCGTAATTCGGTTTTCTGTAGCCGCACCTTCATTGTGGGCTCGAACCTCGTCCAGTAGTCGGCGGCCCGGTCACCATCATCTGGAAACATTGAGCTTGCATAGTGGCGACCTTTTCCGCTGTCCAAGGTTACGCCCAGCATAAGATTCGCATCCACCCCGAATCCCAGTGCACCCTCGGTAAATCCTGACGCATAGCGCAGGATGAACCCTTGACCCCATTCGCGATTTTGGGATGGCCGGGCGTTCCCACTGCGCCAATCATTATCAAAGTAGAGATTTCTAGCTGAGATATCAGCCTTGCCGTCTGTTAGAAAGTCAGCATGCGCTGAAATACAGTTACACGCCATCAAAGCGCATCCGGCCGCACTTCCAAGTTTAATTTTAGTAATCATGGACAAAGCGTTCCCCTACGCGAAACTGCGTATTAAAAAATTAAGGTACGGGGGCAGAGTTATTAACTGTGCAACTTATATTCTTATATTTACCAGCATCGAACTTTTCTCGGACCGACCAACATCGAGCGCTACAGGGCCGCAATCACTTGAATTTCAATCTTATAGTGAGGCTTCGCCAATACGGAGTGAACGCAGGCTCGAACGGGCGGTTGCGTGCCTTCAAGCCACCGTTCCCACACCTGATTCATCGCATCGAAATCACTCATGTCCGTTAACCAGATTTGCGCCCATATAAGTTTTGTTCTGGCCGAGCCAGCCTCAATTAAAAGTTGATCAATTTTCGCGAAAATATCAACCGCTTGCTCCTGAACGCCGCCCGTGCTCTGAGATGTCTGCCCCGAGAGGTAAACGGTTCCGTTATGTACGGCGACTTGGCTGAGCCGAGCGTTGCTGCCGGTTTTTTGGACAATGTGCATTGTTATCTCCCAACCTTTTTATATAAATGCCCAGGCGTATTGCCCATTGGCTTTTGTAATGTGACCCACAGAACACTTGGTAAAATGACTAGTGAATACCGTGGCACAATTAACGTCCGCGTATTCAAGCAGCCATCGTCTGGATACCCGCGCGGCGACTTGTTCGGCGCAGAAAACAGAGTTCCATTGCGGTAGTGCGACCTGCAACGGGCTGTGCATGACATCACCGCAGAAAACGACGAGGCCATCACCGGATTCAATACTGATGCTCATGTGCCCAGGGCTATGACCAGGCGTTGGGTGAAACTTGATGCCTGGCAAGTATTCCTCTCCACCGTTATTGATGGTCGCCAGTTGCCCCGCATCCCTTACAGGCTTGATGCTGTCTTCGAAAATCATCAGTCGCGGGGCCGCAGCAGGTGTCCCGTAAAAGTCCAGTTCCGCCTGGGAGCAGACATGCATGGCGTTGGCAAAGGTGGGCACCCACTTCTCACCGTCCCACACGGTATTCCAGCCAACATGATCCACGTGCAAATGCGTATGCAGGACGAAATCGATGTCTTCAGGACGCACACCTGCTCGCTCAAGGTTTCCCAGCCATGGGCTTTGCAGTTGATGAAATATGCTGCTGAAAGGCCGATCCTTGAAGTTTCCAGAAGCTGTATCTATCAACAGCCGATGCTGAGGCGTTTCTACCAGCCAGCTATGGATGCTCATTTCAACCGGTGTGTCTTGCCTCATCTGCTCGCGGCTTGAGGTTGCTTCAAGCAAGTGAGGCGTTGCATCCGGATAAAGCTGGGCAACGGACAGAGCGCTAAATACCTGCTCGGTAATTTTCGAAATACGTAAATCACCGATTTGATAAACGTCAGATAGGTTCATGAAAGCTCCTGTACCAAACACCGCGAATCATCAGCTTGCCTGGACGGCTGATAGTGAAAGCGATTGTGAGCGTTTAACGGCCAATGCTGCTGTCGTATAGAGGACGGCTGCCAAGGCTGCGGACACGGTTGCGACAATCGCCAGTGCAAAGCCCAGGGCATTCTCTCTGTCGCCCAATTGCTGGCTGATATAGCCAACGGCGTATGGCCCGATCCCACCTCCAAGCACGTTGGTCATGAATACCAATAGCGCGATAGAGCGACCACGCATTCTGTTGGGGATCGCAATTTGCAACGGGATGGGGGCCAATGCCATGACGATGCTCGCTGCAAACGCGCAAAGCCCGTAGAAGATGATCGCCATGTTGAATGAGGCCAAAGGTGCGATGAGCGCAAGAGGGGTTAACAACGTGCAGGCGTAGGCTGCCACCTTGAGAACAGTCCCGAGCGCTTGCTCATCCTTGGCGCGCCTTACCAGAAGGCCAGCGGTAAGAACACCGACTATCCCGCCGAGCATGTAAAGGGGCCCCGTTATTTTCCCGACATAGCTGGCTTCCAGGGCAAAGTGTCGAATCAACACCGTGGGAAACCAGGCGGTGAACGAGTAAAACAACATGATCAAACTGGCGTAGCCAAAAAAGTACGGCAAGCAGAAGCGATTACGAACAAACAATTCACGCAGCACTTCACTGAACGGTGGAGCCACCTCTCGCTCGGTATCCTTGCCTGCGCTCGCATGATCTCGTCTTGCCGGTTCGCTTACGGTTAAGAACACGATAGCCGCAAGCAAAAAACCCGGCAGGCCAACAATCAGAAACACCATCTGCCAGGCGTGCATCGAGGTGCTGGCGAGAAACTCATTGCCTGGTTGACTCAACCAGCCCAGCAATGCCCCGCCCCCCGTCAATGCGACACCACTACCGATGTAAGGCCCCAACATGAAAATACCGGTAGCGCGGCTAAGGCGTCGTGGTGCGTACATGTCGGCGAACAACGACAACACGGCAGGACTCAGCGCAGCCTCGGCAATGGCAGTACCTGCTCGCCAGACCAACAGTTCGGTAAAACTTCCGGCGGTGGCACAAAGCGCCGTGGAACACGCCCAGATCGCCACGCACACGGCAATGATGCGCACCCGGTTTGATCGGTCGACCATGCGCGCAACAATAATCCCTGCGGTTGCGTAGCACAGGGTGAACGAGAAGCCCTGCAACATGCCGATTTGACTATCAGTGATGCCCAGCGTGGCTTTCAATGGCTGAACGAGGATGCTGACGATCTGGCGATCCAAGTACGAAAAAGCAAAGCAGATGAGAAACAGGGCAGCACTGTAGGCTGAGCCATGGTTATCTTGGGCCACGGGTTCTACAGAACGGATTACGCTCATAAGACACACTCCAGACGCGATTCAGTCGTCATTGCCAGGTGGTAGGAGAAGCCAGCACGGCAATACAGTCGCCCGCCGCCACATGAGAAAAGGTCCGCTGAACCATGATTTCGCCATCCCTGCTGAAATACAGCTCCTCTGCTGGTTTCCAGGGTGCGTCAATGTCGAACAAACGACCCGCGAGCTGGCCTTTTTCAACTTGATCACCCAGAGAGAAGCAGGGTTCGAAAACACCGCCTGCGGTGGCAAACACGTAGTGTCCTGAATCCTCGACTTTGACCAGGCGCGTCGGTTTGGCCGGCGCGACTGGAACGTCTTTGATAACACCAAGGCTATGCAATACCCGGTGCAATCCGTCTTCGACAATCTTGAGATTCTCAGGGCTGCACGACGCACCGCCGCCAAACTCACCACAAAGAAACAGTTTCCCCTGTCGCTCGGCAGCCGCTCCATAGGTGCGATCTTCGCCCAGCAGGTTCATGACCATGGTGGTTGGAGCCCCGAATGCATCGACAAGACGCAGGTAATCATCGTGCTGCGCCGCATTGGCTGGCAGGGAAGCCAGAAGTGCTGGCGCGTGCTGGAAAGAGGCACCACCGGCATGCATGTCCAGAATAACGTCCGAGATAGGGAACAGTTCTGTATTGACATAGTGCGCAATCATTTCAGTGATACTGCCGCTACGGTTACCTGGGAACAGGCGATTCAGATTGCCCTTGTCGATGGGCGATGTTCTCGTTCCATTCTGGAAAGCAGGGAAATTGAGACCCGGGACGACGATCAAGCGGCCGCTGATTTCCAGCGAGCTCATCCGCTGAATGAGCTTCATCAGCGCGATTGGCCCCTCCAGTTCGTCCCCATGATTGCCGCCGGTGAGAAGAACTGTCGGCCCGACCCCGCGTTTGAGCACTACGATGGGGATCGGGATACGGCCATAGGCTGAGCGGTCATGGGAATGCGGAAGCATGAGAGCTCCCTTCTGAAAGCCTTCCAGAGAGAAATCGACCGTGGACGCAATGAGTGATCCTTGGTTATTCATACAAACCCTCCTGAAACTGAAATATAAGCGTGGTAACGGACCACACCCACTATCTGTCAGGACATTGCATGAGAATATTGCCGTTTTATGAGATCAGCGATGCCTGAAAGGCATCACTGGCCAGAATGGCACTTCCGCGCTTCGGTCAACACTTGGAGAAATCGCTGAAGCAGCGGGCTTTCACTGTTTGCGCAGTATGCAAATACCAGCGGCATCGGTACTGACAGATCCAGCAGTTTCAAAAAACTGACAGACGCCGGTGGCCGGCCCAGGTTCGCAGAGTTGACGAGCGCAGCCCCCATACCGGAGCCCACCAACGCCAGAATGACCGACTCGGTCTGCGCCTCTTGAACGACCTGAAGACTGACTCCCAGCGCTCCACAGGCAGCCATGAGCTGGTCGTAGTAAGTCGGGTACACCCATCGTGGAAAGGTTATGAAAGGCAGGTGGGCGATGTCCGCGAGCGAGACCTCATTACCCCCAAGGTCCCAATCAACTGGTATCGCTAGAACCAGATTGTGTTCTACCAGTTGTAGTACCTCGCATCTGTTTGAAAGGGGACGGTATAGGTACACAAAACCACCATCGAGCATCCCGTCCTCAATACGCTGGACTTGCTCAGGCGTGTTAAGGGGATTGAGTTCCAGACTCGCATTAGGGATTGCGATCTGAAACGCTCTCAGCGCCTTGGGGACAATACCGTCCCAGCTGCTGTTCTCCACAAACCCAAGGCGTAGCTGTCCCTCCCATCCCGTAGAAATACGCTTGGCTTTACGTGTTGCAGCTTCGAGGTCACTCATGATCTGCCGAGCATCAGACAAAAATGATTCACCCGCTGGCGTCAAGGTTAACCCTCGGGGATGTCTGCTAAACAGCTCAAACCCTAGCTGCTCCTCAAGATCGTGAAGCTGGCGAGAAACAGCTGGCTGCGTGACATGGATACGCTCCGACGCTAGTCGAATGCTTTTGTGCTCGGCCACAGCTATGAAATAACGCAGATGGCGCAATTCCATTTATTTTCCTCAGATGTAGAAAAGAGATACTCCCGGCAGCCTATCATCGAACACCTTCGGGAGGTTTAGAGCATTAGCATCCGCAAATGAAGACGCCGTCGATGGGTGAATCGGTTCGCGGGCTGCCCCCGCACCTACAAGTGGCAGCCCGATTTCGGCCAATTGCGACGAAGTGGACGACTCCTTCGCTCCGGGGAAATTGCCGAGACTTTTCCCCATTTTTTTGACGTAAAAAAAGGCCCCATACTCTTTACAGAGATGGAGCCTTCGTCTTTGGAAAAAACCCTCTGATTACTTGGACTTAACCGTAAATAGCAATCAGAAGATCTTTACATTTCTACCTTATGAGGGTTAAAACGGGATATCGTCATCAAAGCTGTCGAAATCCGGAGCCGGTTGCGGAGCGGCCTGTTGTGGCGCTGGGCGCGACTCACGCTGCGGCTGCTGACTTGGCTGCTGGCTTGGCTGCGGACGCGACTGCTGTGGACGCGGTGCCGAGTTGGACA
>ERZ1463034.40-NODE-40-length-43685-cov-40.799542_pt1 | contig 43685 bp, 39 predicted proteins | sample MGYA00564480_ERZ1463034 | MGnify/ENA primary metagenome ERZ1463034 (study PRJEB39244, sample SAMEA3635122) | Helicobacter pylori | study: EMG produced TPA metagenomics assembly of PRJEB11511 data set (Assembly of a 5300-year-old Helicobacter pylori...
CGATTCGATCTTGATCACTTCAGCGCCGAACTCCGCCATCAGACGCGCCGCGAAGGGTGCCGCGATCAGTGTTCCAATCTCGATAACGCGGATTCCACTCAGGGGAGCCGTCATCTTCAGTGCCTCATATTTTTTTATTGGAATGTAAGCCTTGTAACGTGAGCCAAGGCTAGAGGACCAGGCACTGAAGAATCCAACCTTCTGTTGGCAAGCGTCGTTCGCGAAACGCGAACGCTTGAGGTGGTGTGTCTAGTTCGCGGGATTTTCCAGGCGGCGCAAGTGTTCGAACAACAAACAGCTGACCGGTGACAACGATGCCTGGTCGCGGGCTACCAGCAACAAGGTGCGTTCGGACCAATCATCGCTCAACGCCACCGCCGTCAACCCGAGCGAGCGACCGAACAGTTCATACGCCTTTTGCGGCAGGATGCCGATGCCCATATTGGCCTGCACCATCCGGCACACCGCATCGAAACCTGGGACATGAATCCGCAGGCGCACGATCCGCCCGCAGGCACGAGCCGCTGCGTGGGTGCGCATGTTGATCGAACTGGCCGCATGCAGACCGACATAGTCATAGTCCAGGGTATCGGCAAAGGCCACGTGATCACGATCGGCCAAGGGATGGTCGCTGCGCATCACGACCGCCAGCGTATCCTGGCGATAAGGCACGCTGAACAGGCTTTGGGTGTCGGTGTCCATCGAACAAATGCCGATGTCCGCCACGCCATCAATGATGCCCTGCACCACGCCATTGCTGGGGCGTTCTTCGAGGTCGATTTTCACTTGCTCATGGCTGGAGACGAAGTCGTGCAGGTCTTCCGGCAGAAACTGGATGATCGCCGACAGGTTCGCCAGCATCCGCACATAACCGCGTACGCCCTGAATATGTTCGCCTAGTTCCAGGCCGATTTTTTCCACATCGAACAGCATCCGCCGCGCATGGTGCAACAGCGTTTCCCCCGCTGCGGTCAATGCCATGCCTTTAGCGTTACGCATGAACAGGCCAATGCCCAGTGCATTCTCCAACTCCATCAAACGCTTACTGGCTGCCGACACCGCAATCGCCTCCCGCGCAGCCGCCCGAGTCAACGTGCCTTCTTCGTGCACGGCGACAAACAATTGCAGGGTAATCAAGTCAAGACGACGGGTGAGGTTTTTGTGGCGCATGGGGTGCGGCTCTCGGCTTCGCGATGAGGCCGAGGATATCCGTAAATCAGCTGCTGAGGTTTAAAACCCCACACTCGCCTGCACGAAAAACGTCCGTGGTAGGCCCAGGTAGATGCCTCAGTGCTCTGCTCGCGAGCAGCAATCCAATTTGCTCAGGATTTGATACGCCAAACGAACCCGAGGCTCGTTGGGATAATTCTTGTTGGCCAGGATCACAATGCCGAGCTTCTTCTCAGGGATGAAGGCAGCGTAGGCTCCAAACCCGCGGGTTGAGCCCGTCTTGTTCACCCAGACCGCCTGTTGCGGGGGCTGGGGCGGGGTCAGCTTGGTGGCCGCCTGACGCTCATAAGCCATCTTGTCAGAGTTGCCTTCCAGTAGCGTATCGAGGCTAACCGGGTACCCATATTGTTCCCATATAAGGTCCTGGGTCATCGGACCAAGCTGGAAGTAACCTATATGGGTATCGGCGATTGCGCGCTTAAGCGTGGCATCTGTCTGGGTAAGGTTCAGGTTAACCTCGACGAAGCGAATCAAGTCCTGGACGCTGGTTTTCACTCCGTAGGCTTCGGCTGCAAGCACTCCTGGGCTAAGCCTGACTGGAGCGTCCTGTTTGTTATAGCCCTGTGCATAGAGCGGCATATTGCTTGAAGGCACATTGATGTAGCTGCCGTGCATGCCAAGTTTCGGGAAAAGCTGGGCCTCAAGAGCCTCATCGAAAGGAATGTTCATGCTCTTGGCAGCGATCATCCCAAGCAAGCCGATACTGGGATTGGCGTAAGTCCTGTAGGTGCCAGGGGCGAAAAGGGGCTGCCAAGACCTGAAGTAGTCCATCAACTGCTCGTTGTTCTGGACGTCATCAGGAATCTGAAGGGGAAACCCTCCCGCCGTATGAGTCCCCAAGTTGATCAGCGTCACCTTGTCCAACTGGCTGCCCTGGAGCTGCGGCAGGTATTTGCCGGGGTTGTCACTGAGTGCAAGCCGACCGTTGACCTGAGCGTAAGTGGCCAGGGTCGCCGTGAACGTTTTGCTGATCGATCCGATCTCGAACAGCGTATTGCGGGTGACCTTTCGCCCGGTTTCCCTGGAGGCCACCCCGTAGTTGTAGAAGCTTTGTTTACCATTAGCGGTAACTGCAATAGCCAGGCCGGGAATCTTGTACTGCTGCATGATCGCCTGGGCGGCGTCTTGCACGAGGTTGTCAATATCCGACTTTTCCGTATCCGCAGCTGCTGAGGTGCCGAACAAAGCCGCACAGACAAGAAAGAGAAACGGTGCGCAGAATTTTCCATTCGAGTGCATCCGGTCGTCCTTTGGGGGTTTCTATTGGACGGCGAAAACTATCACATGATTTAGTTTTTCCAGAACCGCTGCTTGGCGACTCTCGGTACTGAAGTACCTTTTTCGGCGATTAAACACGAACCATGCCCCATGCCATCACTGCTCGCCATTGATGCGTCTACGTGCGCGCCCATGATGGCGCCTTGAGTGTGTCGGGCCTCGCAGCCTCGCGTAGCACTGCAAGCCTGCAGCGCCCGAGCATAGGACTCATACATATATATTAAAGTTATAAAAATATGAAATTAGGTTCTTTTGAGGAATAACTCATAAGCTTTATAACTAGCACTGACTCAATGCAGTGTTGGCCCAGCAACTGTTTGCCCGGCAACAGTCATTCAACAAAAGCGTTGCCGGTGAACAGGTGACTGACGCTAGCCAGCGCTGCCCAAGGTGTGAATACGGGGGGCTCGTTGATACAGCTCTTGCTCTGAGCCCGTGAACTTCATTACCGACTGAGACACCGCTTTTTTGCCCTACTGCATAACGCGCCGTACTGCTGTTCGGCGTCCATAAAAAATTGGCTGCACATTGTTTGAAGGATTTGTCATGGATGTTTTCTGGTTCCTCCCTACTCACGGCGACGGCCATTACCTGGGCACCACCAAAGGCGCCCGCCCCGTCACCTTGAATTACCTCAAACAAGTGGCCCAGGCAGCGGATGACTTGGGTTATCACGGGGTGCTGATCCCCACTGGCCGCTCTTGCGAAGACTCCTGGGTCATCGCCTCGGCGCTGGTGCCATTGACCGAGCGCCTGAAGTATCTAGTGGCCATCCGTCCCGGCATTATCTCGCCGACCGTGTCCGCGCGGATGGCGGCAACCCTGGATCGACTGTCCGGTGGCCGACTGTTGATTAACGTGGTGACCGGCGGCGACCCGGATGAAAACCGTGGCGACGGTATCTATCTCGATCACAGCGAGCGCTACGAAGTCACCGACGAGTTTCTGCACATCTGGCGTCGCGTGCTGCAAGGCGAAGCCGTGGATTTTGAAGGCAAGCATTTGCGCGTGCAGAACGCCAAAGCGCTATACCCACCGATTCAGAAACCCTATCCACCGCTGTACTTCGGGGGATCTTCCGAGGCTGCTCACGAACTGGCCGCCGAGCAGGTGGATGTGTACCTGACCTGGGGTGAGCCGCCAGCCGCCGTCGCCGAGAAGATCGCTGACGTTCGCGAACGTGCCGCACGCAAAGGACGCACCGTGCGTTTCGGTATTCGTCTGCATGTGATTGTGCGTGAAACCAGCGAAGAGGCTTGGAAAGCCGCCGATACCCTGATCGAGCACATCAGCGACGAAACCATCGCGGCCGCGCAGAAGTCGTTCTCGCGCTTCGACTCCGAGGGCCAGCGACGCATGGCAGCGCTGCACGACGGGCGTCGCGATAATCTGGAAATCGCACCAAATCTGTGGGCCGGTGTCGGCCTGGTTCGTGGGGGGGCTGGCACCGCGCTGGTGGGCAACCCGCAAGAGGTCGCGGCACGGATCAAAGAATATGCGGACCTGGGGATCGAGAGCTTCATCTTCTCCGGCTACCCGCACCTCGAAGAAGCCTACCGCTTCGCCGAGTTGGTGTTTCCGCTGCTGCCCGAGCCCTACGCGAGCCTGGCCGGTCGCGGGATCACCAACCTGACCGGGCCATTTGGCGAAATGATCGCCAATGACTTGCCGCCTCAGGCCAAGTGATCGGTTGCGCCTGACATACCGTTTTCGCAGGCAAGTCTGCTCACACAGCCTGAACAGGATCGGGGGGGCGTGACACTTCCGTCCGACCCTGCATTAACCCTTGAGGAAACCCGTGTGACTGCCAAGCCGCCAAGCGCCCCGTCCACGCCCTTGCAGACAGCCCAAAAACTGGCTGCACAATTTGCCGAAACCGCCGCAGAGCGTGATGAACGTGGTGGCACTCCCAAAGCCGAGCGCGACGCACTGCGCGAAAGCGGCCTGCTGGCGCTAAGCATTCCTCGTCAATATGGCGGGCTAGGTGGGCGCTGGAGTGAAACCTTAGACATCGTTCGCGAGTTCGCCAAGGTCGACAGTTCCATCGCTCATGTCTTCGGTTTCCATCATTTGATGTTGGCCACCGTGCGCCTGTTCGCCAAGCCGGAACAATGGCAGCCCTGGTTCGAGCAGACCGCGCGCAAGAATTGGTTCTGGGGCAACGCCCTCAACCCGCTGGACACACGCACTGTCGTCAAAACATTCAACGGCTGGCGGGAGTTCTCCGGCAAAAAAAGCTTCTGCTCCGGGGCCAGCGATTCACAGATGCTGATCGCTTCGGCCGTGGACGAAACGGCGGGCGGCAAGTTGCTGATCGCCGCCATCCCCAGCGGGCGCAGCGGTATCACCCTGCATAAAGACTGGAACAACATGGGCCAGCGTCAGACCGACAGCGGCAGTGCCAGCTTTGAGCGGGTGCGGGTCGACGAGTCGGAGTTGCTCCTTGACCCCGGTCCTTTGAGTACGCCCTTTGCCTGCTTGCGTCCGCTGATCGCGCAACTGACGTTCACCCACATGTTTCTCGGTATCGCCGAGGGGGCCTTCAATGAAGCGCGGCAATACACCCTCACCGAAACCCGCACCTGGTTCAAATCCACGACCGAGGACATCCGCCAGGACCCTTATGTGTTGGCACACTACGGGGAGTTCTGGGTAGCGCTGGAAGGCGTGCGGTTGCTGGTAGAACGGGCCGCCGAACTGCTCGATGCCGCTTGGGCCAAAGGCCCGGATCTAAGCAACGAGGAGCGTGGTTATCTGGCAACAGCGATCGCCACCGCAAAAGTCGCCGCCAGCCGCCAAGGCCTGGAGCTGTGTAGCAAGCTGTTCGAGGTGACGGGGGCGCGCTCGACCCACGCGTCCCTGCGTCTCGACCGGCATTGGCGCAACCTGCGCACTCAGACCTTGCACGATCCTGTGGATTACAAACTCCACGAACTGGGTGACTGGGCATTGAACCGATCTCTGCCTGTTCCGACCTTCTACTCATAGTGATAGAGATGCCCATGCAGCTTCTGACCTTACCCCCATCGCCAGCTTTGGCGACGTCGATCCGGGCCACCGCTCAGGTCTTCGAAGATCCAAAATCCCAAGCCCTGTTGGCGCATGTGCAGCAGGTCGCGCCCAGCGAAGCCAGTGTGCTGATCATCGGCGAGACCGGCACCGGCAAGGAACTGGTCGCGCGCCATATCCATAACCTCAGCGCCCGACGCAATCGCCCCTTCGTGGCGGTCAACTGCGGAGCCTTTTCCGAATCGCTGGTCGAGGCCGAGTTGTTCGGTCACGAAAAAGGGGCCTTCACCGGCGCCCTCAGCGCTAAAGCCGGCTGGTTTGAAGAGGCCAATGGCGGCACGCTGTTCCTAGATGAGATCGGCGATCTGCCAATGCCCATCCAGGTAAAACTGCTCCGGGTGTTGCAGGAGCGTGAAGTGGTGCGTCTGGGCTCACGTAAAAGCATCCCCATTGATGTGCGGGTCCTGGCGGCCACCAACGTACAGCTGGAGAAAGCCATCAATGCAGGGCATTTTCGCGAGGATCTGTATTACCGGCTGGACGTGGTAAGCCTGGAGTTGAGCCCGCTGCGCGAGCGTCCCGGCGATATCCTGCCATTGACCCGGCACTTCATCGAGGTCTATAGCAAGCGCTTGGGTTATGGCCCGATCAGCATCAGCGCAGAAGCCGAACACAAGCTCAGGAGCTACAGCTGGCCGGGTAATATCCGCGAACTGGAAAACGTCATCCACCATACCCTGCTCATCTGCCGCAACGGGTTGATCCAGCACAACGATCTGCGCTTGTCGAACATGCGCATCGAGCGCCTGGATGATACGGCGCCTGTTGACGACTCCGCCGCGGCGCTGCTGACGCGAGCGTTCCAGACCCTGTTCGAAGAGCAGGCCGGCGCCCTGCACGAAAAAGTCGAAGACGCCCTGTTGCGCGCGGCCTATCGCTTCAGCCATTACAACCAGGTGCACACCGCCAACTTGCTCGGTTTGAGCCGCAACGTCACGCGGACCCGCCTGATCAAGATTGGCGAGCTGGCAGTGAACAAACGTCGTCCCACTGAACAGACGGCAGGAGATCGCGTGCTTCAGCTATCAATCTGAACGCCGATCAGGTGTCTGGCACGAAGTAAAAAGGTGTAGGACCGTAACGCTTCGATCAGAAACGACAGTATCTTCGACTGCTCAAACCCAGCATTTACGGGGGGAAATATTAACTATTTAATACCGTACGAAATCCCCTACTAAACCTAGTCACGAACCCTGCATCTATGCAGGAAGCGTCTGACAGATTCAGGGGTCGACTCCCGTTATGGTTGCGCCGGCTTATTTATGCCCGAGCACAAACCACCAGGAGTCACCACACATGAAGAAGTTATACCTTGCTGCCGCTGTCGCCACCCTGATCGCAACGACCAGCGGCTGCGTGAGCTATAACATGAGCCAGCCAACCGCGCCGATTGCTGGCTCGGTCACCGCTGACTTGAAAGCCGATGTGAAAGTAGGGGAACAAATCAGCGGCGAATCATCCACCACGATCCTGTTCGGCTGGCTTAACGTGGGTGGCGATACCCAGTTCGCCGATGGCGTTACTTACGGTGGTGCGGGCGGTTCCGCAATCGGCCTGCCTGACCCGATCTCCGCAGTGAAAGCTGCCGCCGCGTTCAAAGCGGTGAAAAGCTCCGGTTCCGACCTGATCGTCGCACCTCGCTACGAAGTCAGCGTTGAAGACTACTTTCTGTTCAAGAAGGTCAACGTCAAGGTTACCGGTAACAAAGGCAGCATCAGCAGCATCCGCTAAGGACTGCTCGCTCTGGATTGAATCCCAGTGACGTGAACGAACGCCGCTCAGCGCATATCCGCTGAGCGGCGTTTTTTATGAGTCAGTGTTTATCCAGAGAAGCCAATCGCTCCGCCAGGGCTTTGGCCTGACTGGCGACGTCGGTTACTGCAGTACTTTCCCACCACATTCCGCGCAACGGCGGCCCCATGGCGAACAGCCGCGGTGAGACGTTCCCTTGCGCATCAAGCAACGCACCATCGGGCTGCGCGGCAATCCCTAGCGCCAGCGGACCTGGGAGGATAAGGCCCCGCGCCAAAAGCTGCCTGGGCAATGCACGGTCCACCCGACGCCAGTCGTATTCGATGCCCGTGGAGTTAATCAAGGCATCGCCAATGACGTGCGACGACTCAGACTCTCCGCGACGACGGATGCGAATCTGTACCTGCCCTGTCGGCAGCACTTCCACCCCCTGCAATGACGCGGCGTGAATGGTCAGCCGTCCCTCTTCCACACGTCGCGCCAGCAGTGCTGCACTTGGCGGTGGTGAACGATGGTGATGGCTTTCCCACCAGGGCCGCACATGGCGAACGAATTGCCGACGCTGCACATCGCTGGCCTGGGACCACAGACGGCCAATGTGCGCACGAACCGTATCCAGCGGCGCCTGCCAATCAATCCCGTCAGCAATGGCGTGTTCGCATTCCTCGCGGACCTTGCGCAGCAGCTGACGCGTGCTGCGAATACTGTGATCTTCGGCCAGAAAATCCACCCACACCGGCGGCTGGCGGCGGACGTGGGGCAATAGACCGTGACGGGAAAACACGTCGATTGGTCCGCGATGCCCGGCCTGCTCCAAGGACACCAATGCATCGACCATGGTCAGGCCCGAGCCGATGATCAGTACGTTTGCCAAAGGGTCGAGCTCGCGCATGGCGTCGACATCCCACGGATCGACAGACGCCGCATTAAGCCCGCTGGACTCGCGTTGTGAGGTGCGCGCAGCAGGGAACATGCCGGTGGCCAGCACCGCAAACGTGCCCTGTAATTGGCGGCCATCACTCAGGGTGATCCGCACACCCGCATCACTGCTTTCCAGATCAGTTGCTTCGCCGCGCACATGTTCCAGGCTAGATCCGTATGAAGCGCCGAGCACCCGCGCATCCGCCAATCGTTGCTGCACATACAGACCAAAAATACCCCGTGGCGGGAACAGCTCTGCCACGGGTACGTGTTGCCCGGCAGACTCCGGCCAGCCGCCAGCCGCAATGTAGTCGCCCAGCCATTGGGTCAGGTCATCGGGGTTGTCTGGATCGACACCCATGCGTGCAGCATTACCATTGAGGGTGTGGCCCAATTCAGTCGCGCTGTAGGCTTCGCCACGCCCCAGCTCACTGCGCGACTCGATAATCAAAATCCGTCGTTTACCCGGCAGTCTCAATAATTGCGCAGCCAACATGCTGCCGCTCAAGCCGCCACCCACAATTAAAATATCGGCTGTACGGACGGCAGAAATCGCCTGCCCTGAATGCGACTCGGTCATTCCCCTATCCTTCAAAAAGCGCAGCAAAAAGTAATGTCTGCCACCGACCTTGCACAGGGCATGCCTGATCAAAAATGATCGCTTTTCTTGGCCTTGCCTGCAATCTGACAGTGAAAAAGTCCAGCAAACCTACACAGTGTTCAAACGCTGTTGTTGGGCAAACAGTTCGCGAGCCATCACCCCTCTTCCGTGAACGGCTTACAGCACCACGTTGCGCACAAACCGAACAGCCACCGGCCCATCGTTTCGATAGGTATGGGCCTGACTGCTGGCGAACATGTAGAACTCGCCGCGTTCAACGCGGTGGACGGTATCGACCAGACCGATGTTCAAGCAACCTTCGAACACATAGACCTGCTCACTCCAGCCTTCAGGGTCGGCTTCCGACGCATAAACCTCACCCGGTTCCAGGCAAAACTCCCACAACTCGACTTCGCGCTTGGCCACGGCCTTTGCCAGGAGCACTGCTTTGCTGCCAGGGATCAGTCCCGCCCACGCGACCTCGTTGATGCGGCTGGGATCGCGCACATCCGGGGCCTGGATCAAATCGCTGAACGCCACGTCCAGCGCATCGGCGACCCGATCAAGGGTTGCCAGGCTAACGTTTTTCTCGCCCGCCTCGATTGCCACCAGCATTCTGCGGCTCACCCCGGATTTCTCTGCCAAGGCACTCTGACTAAGGTCTGCGGCATTGCGCAAACGGCGCACATTCTGACTGACGTGTTGTAGCACCGGGGCTCTCTGAGCGATGTCTTTGTGCACTATATTGCTCGCCTAATTCGATTTGCGCAGTATACTGCCCACTTTCGACGCATTCTGCGTCTCACCTTTGTCACACGCAAGCCCCAATAGCCCGGTGAACACCATGAAGTCTACCCGCCTGACGCCACGAATCAGTAAAGCAGAAGCTGTATTGATCCTGATCACCGTGATCTGGGGCGGGACGTTTCTGCTGGTGCAGCATGCACTGACGTCCAGTGGACCGTTGTTTTTCGTCGGGCTGCGGTTCGCTGCCGCCGCGAACATCGTTGCCCTCTTTTCCCTGCGAATTCTACGCGACCTGACGCTGCTCGAGTTCAAGGCCGGGGTGTTCATCGGTGTGTCGATCATGCTCGGCTATGGCCTGCAAACCATCGGCCTGCAAACCATTCCCAGTAGCCAGTCTGCCTTTATCACCGCGTTGTATGTGCCTTTCGTACCGTTGTTGCAATGGCTGGTGCTGGGACGTCGTCCGGGTCTTATGCCAAGCCTGGGCATTGGCCTGGCCTTCGCCGGGTTGATGCTGCTGTCCGGGCCCAATGGCGCCTCGCTGAATTTCAGCCCCGGTGAAATAGCCACCGTGGTCAGCGCTGTGGCAATTGCCGGCGAAATTATTCTGATCGGCGCCTACGCTGGCAAAGTCGACGTGCGTCGAGTAACGGTAGTGCAACTGGCAACCGCCTCGGTATTGTCGTTTCTGATGGTCGTCCCGACCGGAGAGCCACTTCCACCGTTCTCATGGTTGCTGGTGATCAGCGCGGTGGGCCTCGGGGCCGCCAGCGCGGCGATTCAAGTCGCAATGAACTGGGCGCAGAAAACCGTTTCGCCGACCCGTGCCACCGTGATCTATGCCGGTGAGCCGGTATGGGCCGGAATTGCCGGGCGTCTGGCCGGTGAACGCTTACCCGCCATCGCCTTGCTCGGTGCGGCATTAATCGTTGCAGGGGTCATTGTCAGCGAACTTAAAGTGCGGGCCAAGGCGGCAGTGAAAGACGAAAAAGATCGAGGTGAGGTGTTGAGCGAGGCCGATTGAGCCCAGCAACACCGAGTGCCTTCATTCGCGAAAGCGACAGCCCCGTCACAATAAATCCCTCGTAAAACCGGGCCCCCAACTACCCTTGCCTTTAGCCTTTGTAGGATTCTGCCACAGCTTGCGAGTTGGTGATCTGGGACCTGACACGTATGATTCCAGATAATTCCCAGCAGATTAGAAACCTATGTCCCTGATAGTTCTACTGCTTTTGCCTTTTATCGGCAGCTGTCTCGCGGCCCTTTTGCCGCACAACGCGCGTAATACCGAGTCCATCCTCGCAGGTCTGGTGAGTCTGATAGGCGCGATCCAGGTCGCCCTGTGGTACCCGCAGATCGCTGACGGCGGTGTGATTCGCCAGGAATTCTTCTGGTTACCAAGCCTGGGCCTGAATTTCGTTCTGCGAATGGATGGTTTTGCCTGGTTGTTTTCCATGCTGGTGTTGGGCATCGGTGCGCTGGTGTCCTTGTATGCACGTTATTACATGTCACCCGACGACCCGGTACCGCGCTTTTTCGCCTTTTTCCTAGCGTTCATGGGTGCCATGCTGGGCCTGGTGATCTCCGGCAATCTGATCCAGATCGTATTTTTCTGGGAGCTGACCAGTCTTTTCTCCTTCTTGCTAATCGGCTACTGGCACCATCGCGCCGATGCCCGCCGAGGCGCCTACATGGCGCTGGTGGTCACCGGAGCTGGCGGCCTCGCCTTATTGGTGGGGGTCATGCTGCTCGGCCATGTGGTCGGCAGTTACGACCTGGACAAGGTACTGGCGGCGGGTGACGTAATTCGCGCCCACGCCCTGTACCCGGTGTTGCTGCCGTTGATACTGATTGGCGCCTTGAGCAAGAGCGCGCAGTTCCCTTTTCACTTCTGGCTGCCCCACGCCATGGCCGCCCCAACCCCGGTTTCGGCCTACCTGCACTCAGCGACCATGGTCAAGGCCGGGGTATTTTTACTGGCGCGTTTCTGGCCGGTATTGTCTGGCACTGAAGAATGGTTCTGGATCGTCGGCGGGGCCGGCGCCTGCACGTTGCTGTTGGGTGCCTACACAGCGATTTTCCAGACCGACCTCAAGGGCCTGCTGGCCTATTCGACCATCAGCCATCTGGGGCTGATCACCCTGCTACTTGGCCTGAACAGTCCATTGGCCGCCGTGGCGGCGGTGTTCCATATTCTCAATCACGCCACCTTCAAGGCCTCGCTGTTCATGGCCGCCGGGATCATCGACCATGAAAGCGGTACCCGCGATATTCGGCGGCTCAGCGGCCTGATCAAGATGATGCCGTATACCGCCACCCTGGCCATGGTCGCCAGTGCGTCAATGGCCGGGATTCCGCTGCTGAACGGCTTTCTTTCCAAGGAAATGTTCTTCGCCGAGACCGTGTTCATCTCTTCTACCGCGTGGGTCGAGATGGCTCTGCCTGTCATCGCGACCATTGCCGGGAGCTTCAGCGTCGTCTATGCGCTGCGCTTTACCGTGGATGTATTTTTCGGTCCGAAAGCCACCGACCTGCCCCATGCACCTCACGAACCGCCACGCTGGATGCGCGCACCGGTGGAGCTACTGGTGCTGGTCTGCCTGATCGTCGGCATCTTCCCCGCACAGTCCGTGGGCCCGCTGTTGGCCACTGCAGCACGGCCGGTCGTGGGGGGCACGCTGCCCGAATACAACCTGGCGATCTGGCATGGCTGGAATACGCCAATGATCATGAGCCTGCTGGCCATGGTCGGCGGAATCGTGCTGTACCTGTTGTTGCGCCCGGCGTTCAAACAGGAGCGATTTACCGGTGCGCCCCTGGTCTCCCGCCTCAATGGCAAGCATCTGTTCGAGCGCAGCCTGGTATTGATGGTGCGTTGCGCACGGCGTTTCGCGCGAAAGATCAGCACCCGCCGCCTGCAGGCCCAGCTATTTCTGCTGGTCCTGGTCGCATTCGTTGGCGGACTGATTCCGCTCTACCACAGTGGCCTGACCTGGGGTGATAGACCAAAGATTCCAGGCTCAGCGGTGTTCGTAACGCTGTGGCTGATTGCGATTGCCTGCGCACTCGGCGCCGCGTGGCAGGCCAAATATCACCGTCTCGCGGCACTGACCATGGTCAGCGTCTGCGGATTGATGATCTGCATCACCTTCGTCTGGTTCTCTGCCCCGGACCTGGCTCTGACCCAGTTGGTGGTGGAGGTGGTCACCACCGTGCTGATTCTGCTGGGCCTGCGCTGGCTGCCACGACGCAACGAAAACGTCGCGCCACTGCCGAGCACCCTCAGCCAGGCTCGGGCACGTCGTCTGCGTGACTTGCTACTGGCGGTGATGGTCGGTGGCGGCATGGCGCTGCTGTCTTATGCGATGCTGACTCGGCCAACGCCCAATACGATTTCCTCGTTCTATCTCAGCCGCGCCCTCCCTCAAGGCGGCGGCAGCAACGTGGTGAACGTGATGCTGGTGGACTTCCGCGGCTTCGATACCTTGGGCGAAATCACTGTATTGGCGGCCGTCGCCCTGACGATATTTGCGCTACTGAGGCGCTTCCGCCCCCCTAAAGAAAGCATTCCGCTGCCCGCTCAGCAACGCTTGCTGGCGCGTGACGTGGTCACCGACCTGGTTAATCCGCGCAGCGCCAGTGACACCGCACTGGGCTTCATGATGGTGCCAGCGGTGTTGGTACGCTTGCTGTTGCCGATTGCCTTGGTGATTTCAATGTATCTGTTCATGCGCGGGCATAATCTGCCAGGCGGCGGATTCGTCGCTGGGCTGGTGATGTCCGTGGCCTTCATTCTTCAATACATGGTGGCGGGAACGCAGTGGGTCGAAGCGCAAATGAGCCTGCGTCCACTGCGCTGGATGGGCATCGGAATGTTGTTTGCGATGTTCACCGGGCTGGGTTCGATGGCACTCGGCTACCCGTTCATGACCACCCATACCGCGCACCTGCAGTTGCCGCTGCTGGGCGATATCCACTTCGCCAGTGCGCTGTTCTTCGATATCGGCGTGTACGCCGTGGTGGTCGGCTCGACGCTGCTGATCCTCACTGCTTTGGCTCACCAATCGGTGCGAAGCCATCGTCCGACCTCGCTGCCCAAGCCCATAGCAACGCAAGGAGCCGTCTGATGGAAGAAGTCATCGCAATCGCCATCGGTGTACTGGTTGCCTCGGGCGTCTGGCTGATCCTGCGACCTCGAACCTTTCAAGTGGTGATGGGGCTGTGCTTGCTGTCCTACGGGGTCAACCTGTTCATCTTCAGCATGGGCAGCCTGTTTATTGGCAAGGAACCGATCATCAAGGACGGAGTGCCGCAAGACTTGCTCAATTACACCGACCCCCTGCCGCAAGCCCTGGTCTTGACGGCGATTGTCATCAGCTTCGCCATGACCGCTCTGTTTCTGGTACTGCTACTGGCCTCGCGGGGCCTGACCGGCACCGACCATGTGGATGGTCGGGAGCCTAAAGAATGACGTTGATGAATCAACTGATCGTCGCCCCCATTCTGCTCCCCCTGCTGACCGCCGCCCTGATGTTGATGCTCGGCGAAAAGCATCGTCCGTTGAAAGCCCGAATCAACCTGCTCTCCACCTTACTTGGGCTGGCGATCTCGATCAGTTTATTGATATGGGTCCAGCAGGCAGGTACCACGGGCTCTATCGGCGTATACCTGCCGGGTAACTGGGAAGCGCCCTTTGGCATCGTGCTGGTGGTCGATCATCTTTCCGCGCTGATGCTGGTGCTGACCGGGATCATCGGTGTCTGTGCGCTGCTCTTCGCCCTGGCCCGCTGGGACCGGGCCGGCGCCAGCTTTCACGCCTTGTTCCAGATCCAGCTGTTGGGCCTTTACGGGGCCTTCCTGACCGCTGACCTGTTCAACCTGTTCGTATTCTTCGAAGTGCTGTTGGCCGCGTCTTATGGCCTGATGCTCCACGGTTCGGGACGCGCACGGGTCTCAGCGGGCCTGCATTACATCACCATCAACCTGGTGGCCTCGTCGTTGTTCCTGATTGGAGCGGCACTGATTTATGGCGTGACCGGCACCTTGAATATGGCCGATCTGGCAATAAAGATCCCGTTAGTGCCCGAATCCGATCGCGGCCTGTTGCATGCTGGCGCCGCGATTCTTGCCACGGCGTTCCTCGCCAAGGCAGGCATGTGGCCGCTGAATTTCTGGCTGGTGCCGGCCTACTCGGCAGCCAGCGCCCCTGTGGCAGCGATGTTCGCGATCATGACCAAAGTCGGTGTCTATACCCTGTTGCGGCTCTGGACCCTGCTATTCTCGGGGCAAGCAGGCGCCTCAGCTTTTTTTGGCGGCGACTGGCTGATCTACGGCGGCATGGCGACGATTTTCACGGCAGCCGTAACGATTCTGGCCGCGCAACGCCTGGAACGCCTGGGCAGTCTGAGCATTCTGGTGTCGGCAGGTATCCTGCTGTCGGCCATCGGCTTTGCCCAACCCAGCCTGACCGCTGGCGCACTGTTCTATCTGGTCAGCTCGACCCTGACTCTCAGCGCCCTGTTTCTGCTGGCCGAACTGATAGAGCGCTCGCGCTCAGAGAACGAAATCCCCCTCTTTGAAGACGCGGAGCGGCCTCGTCCGCTGGAATCGTTGCAGCCACTGCCGGGTATAAACCTCGACGAGGAACAGAAAGCCGTGGTGGGTCAGGTGATCCCGAGGACCATGGCCTTCCTTGGGCTGAGCTTCATCGTTTGCGCCTTATTGATCATTGGCATGCCGCCTCTGTCCGGCTTTATTGGCAAGCTGACGTTGCTCAGCGCTTTGCTCAATCCACTCGGGCTGGATGTGGCCAAGGACGAATCGATTTCAGGTGCCAGTTGGGTCCTGATCAGCCTGTTGATCTTCTCCGGACTGGCCTCGCTGATCGCCTTTTCTCGCGTCGGCATTCAGCGTTTCTGGGCTCCGAGGGAGCGACCTTCGCCTAAGCTGCGCCGCAATGAGTGCCTGCCCATCCTGATCCTGTTGGGTTTGTGCATTGCGCTCACGTTCAAAGCCGAGCCGCTGCTGCGCTACACCCAGGACACTGCGGCGGCCCTGCATGATCCGCAGCAATACGTGCTGTCAGTCATGGCCACCCGCCCACTGCCCGGCCCGACCACGGCTGCTGCCCAGCAGGTGCAGCCATGAAGCGCCTGTTCCCTGCCCCGTTGCTATCGCTGGCGCTCTGGTTGCTCTGGCTGGTACTGAACCTGTCTCTCAGCCCCGGCAATCTGTTGCTCGGCGCATTGCTTGGGGTTGTCGCCCCCTTGCTGATGAAGCCGTTGCGCCCTCTGCCGGTACGGATTCGCAGGCCTGGCGTGATGCTGAAATTGTTCCTGCGGGTGGGATGCGACGTGGTGTCATCGAACATTGCCGTGAGCTGGACGGTGTGGAACGCTAAACGGCGACCACCCCGCTCAGCGTTCGTCAAAGTACCGCTTGAGCTGCGTGACGCCAATGGCCTGGCCGTCCTGTCGATGATCACCACGGTCATTCCGGGCACGGTGTGGTCCGAACTGGCCCTGGACCGTAGCGTGTTGCTGATGCATGTGTTCGATCTGAACGATGAGGCGCAGTTCATCGCACACTTCAAGCACTGTTACGAACGCCCGCTGATGGAGATTTTCCAATGAGTGCCCTGCTCTCCAACGCCATCTTGCTCAGCCTGTTCATCTTTGTGATGGCGATGGTGCTGACCTTTATTCGGCTGTTCAAGGGCCCGTCCGCGCAGGATCGGGTCCTCGCTCTGGACTACCTGTATATCATTGCCATGTTGATGATGCTGGTGCTGGGCATCCGCTACGCCAGCGACATGTACTTCGAGGCCGCGCTGTTGATTGCGCTGTTCGGCTTCGTCGCCTCCTTCGCGCTGGCGAAGTTCCTGCTGCGCGGCGAGGTGATCGAGTGAATTCGCTCAGCGTGCTGCCATTCTGGGTCGAGATCATCACTGCGGCGCTATTAGTCGCCAGCAGCCTGTTCGCCCTGACCGGCGCTCTCGGTCTGCTGCGCATGAAAGATTTCTTTCAGCGAATGCACCCACCCGCACTAGCGTCCACCTTGGGCGCATGGTGTGTAGCGCTGGCGTCGATCATCTATTTTTCGGCGCTGAAATCCGAACCGGTGATTCACGCCTGGTTGATCCCGGTACTGCTGTCTATCACTGTGCCGGTCACGACCCTGTTGCTGGCCCGCACCGGACTGTTCCGCAAACGCATGGCGGGGGATGACGTACCGCCAGAGGTCAGTGGCGATCGCAACGAAGGTGATCCGGGCGGTAACTGATGGGCGGCATTTCAGCTATGCCGCCTCATTTCAAGCTGGCGCTGACCTTGGTCGCAATGTCTTCGGGCAGCCAGGCCTTCCAGACATCCGGGTGTTCCTTGAGGAACACTTGGGTAACATCCCGTGGGGCCAGGTGTTTTTCGCTCATGTCCGCCAACGCCTTGTTCAGCGGACCCATTGGCAGATCAACCTTCTCGAAGAACGCTACCGGTTGCGGATAGTGCCGCTTAAACGGTCTGGAAACCCCGATGCTCAGCGTAGACCGAAGAACGTTGGCTGCGGATTGAGATTTTTCGCATCGGTCAGGGTTTCCCAAGCGGATGCATCAAAGGCCGGCTCCTGAAGTTGAATCAATTTGTAGCATCCCAACAGCGGCGTCGGCGACCAGTAATAGAACAATACCGGCCGGACTCGTTTCATGGACGAGGAGATTTCGGCATCCCGTGCTGCGCCCGACCCGCTTTGAAAATTCACATAGCTTTTCTCGAGCCCATACGCCTTGAGCTTCTAGCCGTTGACCACGCCAGAAGTCCAACCCATTGGGCTGTTCAAAATTCGCCCTTTGCCCGGTAACTCGGGGGCTTTGAACACATCTTTGTACCGAGGCAAATCCGACACACTACGCAGCTAGGGCGCCATCGGCTTGATACCGCGCTCAGCGTCGCCCGTGATGACGTATTCGGTTCCCATGGTTTCAAAATACTCTGTCAGCAGATCGGCGCAGAGGTTCCTTTTCGACGGAGCCCGGCTTCGAGGGGTTGCCTTATACGGTGCACACTCGTTCATTCGCGAGCAAAACGCAGCGTCTTGTTCTCGTATTATTCACTGGCCTTGAATGTCAGCTCACCCTTGCGCCATTTCGCGGCTTTGCCGGTAACGGCTTTCAGGGTCTTGCTCAACGTACCTTGCAACTGCTCGTTGGCGGCAAAGACCGTAACCACGGCACGGCCTTCCTTGAACACAATACCGTGGCCATCAGGCGTATTAACGTAGGCGTAATCACCCAGACCATAGACGGTCAACTTGATATCTCGAAACTTCAGTTCTAACTTACCGCCTTCACGGCTGGGCAATACTGCCGCACGAAAGTGATCGCCTACTTTGAGTTCCAGACGCTGCTTGTCGTCTACCACCAACGCGGTTTCGGTATCAATTTCAGCGATGTAGATGCCTTCGGCGGTTTGCTCGGTGACATAGACAAAACGGGATTGGAATTGCTTGACTAGCTTGGCACGAAGATCGCCAAGCACGAATAATGCGTGCATATCCAGATTACTTACTGCCAATGACGAGTCCTCTAACTTGAAAATTATCTTGCCCGACAACGTTCGAGCACCACACAAAACGGGTTGGATATAGCTATTTTCCGCCCCTGTTCGTCGCACAAAAAATATTGACTGACCTTGATCCAGTCTCCCTGACGTTTCGAGGAAGATTGTCAACTTGGAGCCCAGGCGTCTGCCAACAACCCGGCACAGAATATTAATGGATAACCGACTCGGCGTCTCGCCACCTGGGCGTCCAGCCTTGCAGGAAATCGCGCTTTCGGTTGCCAGAGAATAGCAGGCAACGTATTCAGGAATAAAAATACGATTCTACCGGTTAGCCCCCCCTACAGGGTATATACCTTTCGTCCGGCGACGACGCGGAGAGCAGAAATCCACTCGTTAACGTCCGACTCCCGATAACCTGTCATTCGTCATCGTGAGAACTAAACCCCGCCTGTCCACCTCAACAACTGCCATACTCGCCAACATCAAAAAAAACAGACGATACGCCTGCGTGCCGTAGCGTAGTCACTCGTCATCCATGGGAAGGTAATAGTGATTGAATTTGATATTGGCGAGTTCTTCATCTGGGGCGAAGCCAAAGAAGTCGACGGCGAGTTCCAGGCTGTAATCGTGATGCGCGCCAAAGAAGCAAAAAACGCAATCAGCTACCACCAAGTCGAAAAAGACCGGTGGTTTAAAACAGCAGATGTTGCTGCGACTGCCGCAAAAGACGCTGCCAAAGCCTTGAAAGAAGCGGTCGATGCGGGTGCTTTGAGCCTCTAGCTCACTGCAGTCGGGAGGGCCAGTACTCGCCGGTTACCTTTGCTGGCCATCGGCGCTCAGGATCGAGTGTAAAAAGAATCTGTCACTGCCCGCTTATCCCGTCGAACTCTTGCCGAGCGCGGGCCTCAGATACGTTGCCACCGCTTTATTAACGGCTTCCACCACTGCACGGGTTTTTCCCGTCAAGGAGATCACATGGAATTGACTACGCCTACGCTGGCCACCCTCTTCGAACAACTGGGCCTTGAGTCCGACCCGGCCAGTATCGATGCATTCGTCTCCAGCCACTTTCTGCCAGAAAACATCAAGCTCTCCGAGGCCGAATTCTGGACACCGCAACAGGCGCGATTCCTGAAAGAAGAATTGCGCGAAGACGCCGAATGGTCGCTCGTTGTAGATGAACTCAATGAGCGGCTGCATTTGACCAAGTAGCACCCATACCGCATCCACACCATGATCAGGCCGCTATCGACAATTGAGCGGCCCATGCCGCGCGGCACTCTTCTGCTTCGCTGCGGGAGGAAAAAGCGGTTCCGCGCCGCTCCCCATTGAGCAGCACCACCCAACAAACGCGACGCCCCTGAGCACGCATTGAAGGCGGAACCCCTGTACCTATCATCACGGCGACATCGACTTTGCTGTGCATGAGCATTCTCCCCGGATTTAACAAGCAACCTAACGATGTCGCCATCATAGAGACTTGCCCCGCCGGGAAAAAGCTATCGCCCGCATAGCTTCGTTACATAACCGGTAACAAAATCCCAGCACGGACCCTTCGCCCAGCGCCCTCGCTGATACCTCATCGGGGATAACCGGGCTGACTGACGTGGGGGTGATGAACACGCCCGCCAGGCTGTGGTGCATGGACGAAAACAGCGCCACTCAGACTGCCACCACTACCGACTGCGGCGTTCCAGTGAGCGGAGCGATGGATATAGCGCTGACGCAACATGCGCCGTTCACTTTCATCGAGCGTGTCGGGGCCGCCCTTGGCGTAGGCAATCAGCTTTTGCGCAACCACTTGCAACTCGGGTACAAGCCTCAACTCGGGGGTGTCAGGTATCGGCCCCAGAGGCACCCCTTCGGCACAGGCCAGCGCGTGCATCACGCGTAAATAGACCCTGGAAAGATGACCGAATACGCGACGTTCCAGACTCACAGCGGCCAGGATCGTTTTAACGCCGACCTTGTTACTGCCTGCGCCGGGATAGCTTTCACAACACTCGACGCGCAACGAAGCGCCTACATCCAGAGGATCGAGCCATTGACTGGCATCAATCGCCTGCAGATCCAAATCGCTTTCCAGCCAGGCACCGCTGGCGTGGCAGTGCGTATCGAGGCTTACGATGCTTCGGCGCGGCCGGGTCAGAAATAGCTTTTCCCGCACCTGCGGATGATAGCCACCGCCAACGTCCGAGTGCGCCCCAGGCACCACGACCTCCTTCGACCAATCCGGGGCGACGCTGTTCAAGGCGAAGTTACGCCGCAACTCGTCGCCGGCGACCAGGTGCAACACCTGCTGTGCCGACCTGGGAGGCAGATAGAGATTGACCCCACGGTTCGCGGCGTCCCGCACATTACCCCAATCTTCGATACTACCTATGGCCGCGACGGTGTCGAACAAGCCTATCACTTTCAATTTCACGCTTGCGTTATGCCAGGCGAAATCTTCACTCCATGGGATTTGCCTCTGATCGAGTAAGGGGCCAAGGGCGCCTTTTGCCTGCTTCAATACTTCATTGGCAAAGTGCCGGGCGGCTGCGGCACCGCGACTGAAGCCGAAAAGATCGAGTTCCAGCCCATCGATAACGCACCCTGGGTTCTCGGCCTTGAAAGCGTCAAGGACGGTACCAAGCTTTTTAACGCCCTTGGCAACCTTGGCGATGACACCCGTGCTGCCACGCCCGAAACTTTGGCCCGCCCACACTGAATCGCACTTACCGGACGTTGTGCCGATACCGCTTATATAAATCGGCCAGCACGCAGCCCCTCCATTCTTCGTCGCGCTTACCTTGAACTGCTGACAATACAGTTCATACAACCTGGCCACATTACTTAAATCATTGCTGTAACTACTGGCAGGCTGGGTATGGCGCCCCGCGCACTCTCTAATGTGTGAGTTATTTATCACGACCTGCGCACGGCAACGAGCCGCGATGTAGCTATTGACCCGATTGTTGCCTGTCCCGTCGAAAAACAGACCGATACGCAGCGTAACACGGTGCATTTCCGGGGCAGCGCTGCCCGCAGCCTGCTGGGTTGTCTTTATCCCGCTCATGGTATTTTCGCCCTGTATGGCACAACTGGAAGCCAGCCTGCTTAAATCAATAAATACTTCTGATTTAAAACAGCTTGCTCAGCCATACACAGACGTCAAGGCACTCAGGACGATTTCAGAATCGTCCCACACACCACAGAGAAGTTAGAGAGTCTATTAACTAATAAGTCTTACAACGAAGACTAATAGAGCCCATTAAGCGACATAAACGACTGCATTCACTTGAATGAAACCATCAAAGACCCGTCATCAACGGCAGACGTATTTCGAAGGCGATTCCTGGCCTTTGGGAGGTGGAATCGCCGGAGTACTCGGAAAGGTTTTACCCGCGTTTGGGTTGCGGTAGACCTTCGGGTTTGTAGCCCAGGCGCAGGCCACCCCAATGGCGCCCCTTGACCATGATCGGCACTGACAGGTCGTGCATCAGTTCGCCGGTATCGCGGGTGTAAGTTTGCAGCAGTACCGGCTGTTGATGGCTGCCACAACGAATACCCGTGCGGTCATCGAACTTGCGCTTGGTGCGGTTCTGCACCGTGTCGAGCTTGATGTCGCCGGTCAACGGCTGACTGAAGACCTTGTTATGCGTCGGCACGTAGCCTTGCTGCGTACAGGCAATGGCGAAGACCAGGCCCTCATGGCTCGGCAAGATCGGCTCCAGGATCGACGGCAGCACCTGATCGGTGTAACGATCAAATCGCGTCTGGAACTTGCTCGGCGACGTCTTGGGAATCAATTGATAACTGCGATCGAACAGGTCCTCGAGGCTGATGCGGTTCTGCTCGATATCCGCTTCGAATTGCGCAGAAATCTGGCGGGCACCTTCGCGGGCAAGGTCATAGATACGCTGGTGATAATCGTCCAGCCCTACCTGGGCCAGGCGCTCACTGATGCTCTCTGCCTGCCCCTCCATCTGCACCGCGGCGCTGGCCAGTTGTCGAGTCTGCTCATCACTGATCGCCAAATCACTGCGCATTTGCTCGACAGCGGTAAACAAACCGCTCAGCTGCTCCTGATTGTTCTGTGCACCCGCAGCAATCCCGTTGACTTGCGCTTCTACCCCGGCCGCCAGGCGAGCGATGTTTTCCAAATGCTTGCCGGTGTGTTCGACCTGCTCCACGCCGCTGTCCAGATCAGTGGACAGCTGTCGGATTTGCTCCACCACTTGTCCGGTGCGCTGCTGAATATCAGCCACCATCTGCCCGACTTCCTCGGTGGCACTGGCGGTGCGACCGGCCAGACCGCGCACCTCGTCAGCGACCACGGCAAAGCCACGCCCGTGCTCGCCGGCACGGGCAGCTTCGATGGCAGCATTGAGCGCCAGCAGGTTGGTCTGACTGGCAATCGACTGAATAACCAGAGTGACACGCTGAATTTCTTCGCTGCGCTGGCTGAGGGCTTCAATCAGTTCACGGCTGCCAATGGCACGTTTGCTCAGTTGGTGCATGCGGGTGATGGATTCCGCCAGTACGGTGCGCCCGGCATCACTGCTCTGTCTGGCCTCGCTGGCCGCCGTGAGCGCTTGCTGGCTGAGCTGGGAGGTCGCCTGCTCGGTAGTGATCATCACATCGGCGCTGCTGACGATCTGCTCAGCGGCATCGAGCTGCGACTGAATCCTGGCCGCCAACTGGCGTACGGAAAAGGCCACGCCTGCCGCAGAGAGCGCGTTATGGCTGGTGGTGCGGGACAAGTCGCGGGTCAATTGGGCGATATCAGTGCCGCTGTTCTGAGCCACGACCGAAGTAGGCTCACGGGTCAGCAAGCGCGGCAGCCAGATCAGTAATACTGCCACTGGCAAGCACACGTAGACCGACAAACCGCTGAAGGCCATCGCCAGCAACAACAGGCACAGCGCCAGACTCTGCAATAACGGTGCGAGCCAGCGTGTTTTTTTGAGGGGGGTCAGTTCAGGGGACTGAGCCTGCGACGCAAGCGTCCCTACGAGAAATCCGTCTCCAGCCATGCTTATCACCCACCTGTACTTATCGTTATTTGTCTGCATTAAACGCCAGACAACAACCATTAGCCATGAGTCGTTAGTGCTAGATCGACAGGTAATATTGAACGGATGAAGACGTGCTCAGACGGATAGAACAACAGGCGCAACTCTACCGGGGCATTTGAATGCCCCTATAAAGCAAACGCCAGAATCGATCAGGCCTGACGTTGGTGCTTGTCGATTTGCTCGTGACGTTCTTGAGCTTCGATGCAGTACTTAGTGGTAGGGCTAATCAGCAGGCGCTTGAGGCCAATCGCCTCGCCGCTGTCTTCGCACCAGCCAAAGCTGTCGTTGCCAATTCGTTCAAGGGCCATTTCCAGCTGCGGAAGCATGCGCTGATCACGATCGATCACGTTGACCAACCAGTGACGCTCTTCTTCGACCGACGCCGCATCAGCAGGATCGGAAGGCGTGTCCAGGCTTTCGATAGCAATACGACTCTGCTCGATTCGCGCGTGGATCTCGACTTTCATGCCTTGCAGCAGCTCGACGAAGAAAGCATGCTGCTCGGCATTCATGTAGTCATCGGCCGGCATCGCCAGCAACTTGTCCTTTGTCATTGATTTCTCTATAAAAAATACGTGCATTAAGGCGAATTAAGGAGCGGTTCAGCGTTGCCGAAAAAGCGCCATCGTCTCCAAGGGCCACCTGACACTCAATTTATGAGGGGCGGCAGTCTAAGGCCGGCGTGTTGACTCAGCAACATAATTGACGCGGATTTGCTCAACTAGTCGCGTAAGGCAACAGAAAAGGGCCCAGAAGGGCCCGTTCGTCGGCGAAAGCACTGTACCTGACACACCACTGCGCCCCGTTCGCCAGTACTGACTCAGCGCTTTATTTTGCGTTTGTTGCGGTATTGGTCGATCACCACGGCGACCACGATGATCATTCCCTTGATGATGTCTTGGATGTAAGCGTCGACGCCGACGAACGTGAATCCGCTGGCCATGACCCCCAGGATCAAGGCACCGATCACGGTCCCGGTGATGCGCCCCACGCCACCGGCCAGGCTGGTGCCGCCGATCACCGCAGCAGCGATTGCGTCCAGCTCGTAAGACATGCCCATACCGGCCTGCCCCGTTGCCGCACGCGCCGAAGCCACCACCCCCGCCAGCCCGGCCAACAAGCCCGCGATGCTGTAGACGATGATCAAGTGCCGTTTGACGTTGATCCCCGACGTTCGCGCCGCCTGCATGTTGCCGCCGATAGCGTAGGTATATTTGCCGTATTTGGTATAGCGCAGGGCGATGTGGAAAATCACCGCGACTACCAGGAAAATGATGACCGGCATCGCCCCCTGACCGATGGAGGTGTACGGATCTGACAGCATGCTCACCGGCTGGCCTGACGTGTAGAAGCGCGCCACACCGCGAGCCGACACCATCATGCCCAGGGTCGCAATGAACGGCGGAATCCCGCTGAGGGCAATGATACTGCCGTTGATCGCCCCAGCCAGCAGCCCCACCCCCAGACCCGCTATCACCGGGATCCACACCGGCAAATCGGTGAGCGATGGAAACACGGCTCGGGCAAAGTCCGAGGTTTGCGCCAGACTGGCGGCGATCATTGCCGACAGCGCCAGAACCGAACCCGAGGACAAATCGATACCAGTGGTAATGATGACCTGAGTCACGCCGATGGCCAGCAAGCCAATGATCGACACTTGCAGGATCATCAACACCAGACGCTGAGAGTTAAAGAGAAAACTCTGATCGCGAACGATCCAGCCAAACACCTCAAAGACCAGGCCGATACCGATCAGCACCAGAAAAATGCTCAATTCGGTGGGCAAGCGCCGCTTCGATTTGACCGCCGCTACGGTGGGTTTATTGTCCAGAATCGCGTTCATTGCGGTTAATCCTCATGTTCTGCTGTGTGCTGACCGGCCCGCTAGTGAACAGAATGGCCAGAGGCGAGGTGCATCACTCGCTCCTGGGTCGCCTCGCTGCGGTCGAGTACGCCCATCATCTCGCCCTCATGCATGACCATGACCCGGTCACTCATACCCAGAACTTCGGGCAACTCCGAGGAAATCATGATCACCGCCATGCCTTCGCTGGCCAGATAGGAAATCAATCGATAGATCTCCACCTTGGCGCCGACATCGATGCCACGGGTCGGCTCATCAAGGATCAGCACCCGTGGATTGGTCATCAGCCAGCGTGCAAGCAGGGCCTTTTGCTGGTTGCCACCCGATAAGGTGTCGATGCACTGCTCCAGCGACGGAGTTTTCACCCGCAGTTTCTTGCACATGTCTTCGCACAAGGTGCGCAGGGCTTTTTGCTGGATAAACCCCCCGCCGGCATAGTGCGGCAACACCGCCATTTCCATGTTTTCCAGCACTGACAGACAGGGGAACAGGCCGCTGAGCTTGCGATCCTCGGTCAACAGGCCGAAGCCTTTTTCGATGGCCAGGTGCGGATCACTGATACGTACGCTGACCCCGTCAAGCTGAATATCACCACCGTCACTGGGGGTAATACCAAAAATGGTTTCTGCGATATTGGTCCGCCCGGACCCCATCAGCCCGGCGATTCCCATAATTTCGCCCGCGTGCAGATCAAACGAAACACCCTGGAATACCCCATCCAGACGCAGATCGCGCACTGACATCAGCAGGTCGCCAATCGGTTTTTCACGTACCGGAAACAACTGGGTCAGTTCACGACCGACCATCATGGAAATCAGGCTGTCACCATCCATGCTGTCAGCACGCTGCAGGCCGATATAGGCGCCATCGCGAAACACCGCCACTTCATCGGCAATGCTGAAGACCTCGTTCATTTTATGGGTGATATAGATGATGCCCTTACCCTGCGCCTTGAGGTCGGCAATGATCGAGAACAGGTGGGCGACTTCCTTGTCGGTAATAGCCGACGTCGGCTCGTCCATTATCAGAATGTCGGAGTCGTAGGACACCGCCTTGGCGATCTCCACCATCTGCCTCTCGGCGATGCTCAGGTTGCCCACCAACTCCTCCGGATCGAGGTTGATGCGCAAACGCTCTAGCAATACGGCGGTACAGCGGAACATCTCCCGGTGATCGATCATGCGCAGGCCATTGAGCTGCTCACGGCCGATCCAGATGTTTTCGGCGATGCTCATGTGCGGCATCAAGTTGAGTTCCTGATGGATCATCGCGATCCCGGCCTGCAACGCGGCCAGCGGTGTGTCGAAACTGACGGGGTTGCCACGCAGGCGCAGCTCGCCGTCGTCGGGCTGGTAGATCCCGGCGATGATCTTCATCAAGGTGGATTTACCGGCTCCGTTCTCGCCCATCAACGCCAACACCGAACCGGGGCGCACACGCAGTTGCACATTGGACAGGGCCAACACGCCGGGGAAGCTTTTGCTGACGTTGATGATTTCCAACAGATAGGGCACATCGGCAGTATCGGTCGCAGCAGCGCCAGCCGATCGATCGGTCCTGGCGGTACTCGAAGCAGTAGCTGAAGCGAACATGTGACAGGCTCCTCAAGCGACATTATTATTTTTGGGAAGAAGAAAAAGAGCTGCTATTTGAACGAATCGACATTTTCCGGGGTGATCAAGCGATAGGGTACCCAGACAGCGTGTTCCACGGGTTCGTGCCTGGCCATTTTCACCGCGGTGTCGATCGAGCCATCGGCCTGGCCCTTGGCATCCTGGAACACCGACATGGTCAGCGTCCCTTTCTTCACCGCGTGCAAGCCATCAGGCGCGCCGTCGATACCTGCGATCAAGACCGAACCCTGTTCAACGCCAGCCTGTTTGAGTGCCATGGAAGCGCCAATCGCCATTTCGTCATTGTTGGCGACAACCGCATCGAACTTTTTGCCCTGAGTAATCCAGTCGTTGGTCAGGTCCATGCCCTTCTGGCGCAGCCACGTGCCGGTCTGCTCTTGGGTAATTTTGATGTCCGGGTAGTTGGCGAGCACTTCTTTAACGCCTTTGGTGCGGTTCTGAGTAGAGTTGTTCGCCAGATCCCCCAGCAGGATCACAATATTGCCTTTGCCCCCCATCTTGTCGGCCAGGTACTGCATCTGCATCTGACCGGCCTCTTGGTCATTGGAGGCAACCGTGACCACGCCCTTGGGCAGGTTCAGATCATCGGGTCTGCGGTTGACATAAACCAGCGGGATACCGGCCTTGACCGCGGCGGCGGTAATTTTTTGGGTGGCGGCGGTGTCCACCGGGTTGACCACAATCGCGTCGACTTTTTGGCTGATGAAGTTCTCGACCTGACTCAACTGCTTGACCACATCGCTGCGGGCGTCTTCGAATTGCAAGTTGACGCCGCCTGGCATGGACCTGGCTTTCTTGTCCATTGACTCGCGCAAGTAGGTTAGCCAGGTATCGTCGAACTGCGACATGCTCACGCCAATTTTCAGATCGGCCAAAGCGGCCCCGCTACTGAGCATCAGCGCCAAGGCAAGAGAGGTGAAGCGAATCCTGGTCTTCATGATCGGTCTGTCTCCAACTGTTGCTTTTGTTTTATGGATAACCTGGAAACGACTCTATTGGAAAATAATTTCTATATCAATTAATTTTAGAATATTTTTCTATTTTTATTTTAACTGCAGAAGTAACCGGACTATCAAACCGATAGATCCACCACCCTCCCCTGTTCAGCACTTAAACGGGCTGCATCCAGCACTACTGCCGACGCCACCGCATCACGCGGATCGACCGGGTTTGCCCCCCTGCCCCCAACTGCGTCCTGTAGCTGGCGATAAAACGCGTCCCAGCAACCGCGCTCGGAGGGGATGCGCTCGCGCTGCTCGCCTTGCTCGAACCACCCCCAGCGTCGATGCTCCTCGACGCCCCAGCTGTCGCCTTCACTTTTGGGTGACAGACCGGCCAGCAAGGCCGCTTCCTGCCCGTCCAGACCTTCGACGCTGTAACAGCCTGCTGATCCACTGACCCGGAAGCGCGGCCCAGGGCAGTTCTGCAAACAGCTGCCCCACAGGTGCGAAACCACACCACTGGCATGGGTTAGAGAAACAAAAAAAGCATGATCGAGCGGTGTGTCCCGGGTGGCGAAATCCAGCTCGGCATAGACCCGTGATACCGGCCCAAACAACAACAGCGCCTGGTCCACCAGATGGCTACCCAGATCACGCAGCATCCCACCACCACTCACCTTGCCCACCGATTTAGGCGAGTAACGTTCGACCCTGGATTCGAATCGGCTGATTTCGCCCAACACGCCGTTGTCGATCAGTTTGCGCACCGTAAGGAAGTCGGAATCCCAACGTCGGTTCTGATAAACGCTAAGCAACACGCCTTTCTCCTCGGCGGCCAGGACCAATTCGCAAGCCTGCGTGGCATCGCTGACAAAGGGTTTGTCGCTGACCACCGCCACGCCCAGTTCAATAGCCTCAAGGATCAGCGCCTTGCGCGATGCCAATGGCGTGGAAATCACCACGGCATCGACCCCCGCGGAGACCAGATCGGCGAGGCTGTCGAACGCCACCACTTTTGGGTGATCCTGCGTCAGTTCCCGACGACGCTCTGGCGAACGGGTAACCACGCCGACAAACGTCGCACCGGGCAAACTGGCGATCAAAGGCGCGTGAAAATAGCGCCCACCCTTGCCATATCCCACTAATCCAATGCGCATCGGGCACTCCTGTTGTCTGGTGTTTCAAATTCAAATTTCTGGGGGTTTGTACCAACGTCTTCGCGGATAAGACTGCGCGTCCCGATTGCTCCTACAGAAGATTGAATTTCCTTCCGTGCGTGCCGATTCATTCGCGAAAGCCTTCTATCAGGCATAAAAAGCAGGGCGCTCCGGCAAGCTCACCGGGACGATAGCACCGCTGCTCTGCGCTTCGATGCACGCATCAGCGGTGACCGCCGCCGCATAGCCATCCCAAGCTGACGGCCCCCCGACCTGGCCTGCCTGTACGCCATCGATAAACGCCTGCAATTCGACGTCATAGGCGGCGATGAAGCGGTCCTTCCAGTCCATCAAGATCGAGGTGGAGAGCTTCGCCCCGCTACGCAGTTGCACTTGCGAAGGCTCCGGCAATCGGGCGATCCCGGTTTCACCCACGACTTCGCACTGGATGTCATAACCGTATTGGCAATTAACGAACACTTCGACATCAATGCGTGTGCCTTTGGCGGTTTCCAGCAGAACGATCTGCGGGTCCTTAAGGTGAGCGAAGGCCTTGCCAGACTTGCGTGGGAACACCACCTGCACTGACACATAGTCATCATTGAGCAACCAGCGCAGCACGTCGATCTCATGGATCAAGGTGTCGGTGATTGCCATGTCCGTCTTGTAATTCTCGCCGACAGTCGGGTTGCGGTGAGCACAGTGCAGCATCAAGGGTTCGCCGATCTGGCCACTGTCGATCACTGCTTTGAGGGCGCGATAGCCTTCATCGTAAGGGCGCATGAAGCCAACCTGAACCAGTCGTTTGCCGTGGGCGATTTCGGCCTCGACGATCCGCCGACAGCCCTCAGCGGTCACCGCCAGTGGCTTCTCGCAGAATACCGGCTTGCCAGCGGCAATCGCTGCCAGCACAAACGCTTCATGGCTCGGCCCCCAGGAGGTGACCAGCACCGCTTCGACTTCCGGCGACTGGATCAGTGTGTGCCCGTCGGCATATACCTCGGCAGTCAGGTTCAGGTCGCGGGCGACCTTGGCGGCCTGTTCCAGATTGATATCGGTCAGGGCCACGACCTGACTGCCCAGCAGGGTCTGGCTGCAGCGCCGGATATGGTCCTGGCCGATTGCCCCGGTGCCGATTACGCCTAATTTCAATGCCATGTCAGTACTCTCTTGGATGTGTTTCAGGTCGCTGGAGGGGTTCTCAGTATTTGCGGGCTTTCGCCAACTCTTTATTCAGCTTTTCGAAGACCTGGGCCGTCGAGCCTTTGGTCGACACTTCGGCCACCCCCACCCGCCACCAGGACAGGTATTTGTGGATCATGGTCTTGGGCAGGACCTTGATATCAATCAGCGTCGACACGGTTTGTTTCTGCGCATCGATCAGTGCCGCTTCCAGCTCAGAAAGGGTATTCACCTTGTAGGTCTTGCAGCCGTAGGCCGCAGCGCTCATGGCGAAATCCACAGGCACGAATTCGCCATCGAGCTTGCCGGTTTCCGGGTTACGGAAACGGAATTCGGTGCCAAAGCTGTCCATCCCGTGTTCCATTTGCAGGTTGTTGATGCAGCCGAAGGTCATATTGTCGAGCAGGATGACGTTGACCTTGCGTCGCTCCTGAATCGACGTGGCCAGCTCGGAGTGCAGCATCATGTAAGAGCCGTCGCCGACCAGTGCATAGACCTCTCGCTGGGGCTCGGCCAGCTTGACCCCCAACGCGGCATTGACCTCGTAGCCCATGCACGAATAGCCGTATTCGACGTGGTAGGTGTTAACCCCGGTGCTGCGCCACGCCCGTTGCAGATCCCCTGGCAAACTGCCCGCCGCAGCAACGATCACCGCGTCGCTGGGCAGGTTCTGATTCAGCACGCCCAGCACCCGACTTTGGGTCAGGCAAGACCCGGTCAGCTCGATAAATTCGCGCAACACCGCAGGGTCGAGATGGTCGTTGATTTCCGGGACGAAATCTTGAGTCTGGTATTCGACCGCGTAGAGACGGTTCACTTCGGCCTCCAACTGCGCCCGCGCCTGTTGTGGCTGGTCACCCCAGGCCGAGCGATAGCCGCTTTGTTCCAGCGCTTCGGTCAGCGCCTCCAGTGCCACTTTGGCGTCGGCCAGCACCTGCACCCCATCCAGTTTCTGCGCATCAAACGCACTGACGTTGAGGTTGAGGAACTGCACCTCGGGATTCTGGAACAACCATTTGGATGCGGTGGTGAAATCGCTGTAACGGGTGCCCACGCCGATGATCACGTCAGCCTCCTTGGCCAACAGGTTGGCGGCCAACGAACCGGTCTCGCCCAAGCCACCGAGGTTCAGCCTATGCGCCGAGACGATGGCGCTTTTGCCGGCCTGGGTTTCGGCGAACGGAATATCAAAGCGTTCGGCAAACGCCTGCAACGCCTCGGCCGCACCGGAGTAACGCACCCCGCCGCCGCACACCAGCAACGGTTTACGTTTGCCTTTGAGCAACGCCAATGCATCGCCGAGCATGGCATCGCTGGCCGGGCGACGGTCGATGCGGTGCACACGCTTTTGCAGGAAGCTGTCAGGGTAGTCATAGGCTTCGGCCTGTACATCCTGAGGCAGCGCGAGGGTGACGGCGCCGGTTTCAGCAGGATCAGTCAGCACGCGCATAGCATTGAGCGCCGCGCTCATCAATTGCTCGGGACGGTTGATCCGGTCCCAATATTTGCTCACTGCCTTGAACGCATCATTGGTGCTGATGCTCAGATCGTGAAACTGCTCAATCTGTTGCAGCACCGGGTCTGGCTGACGGCTGGCGTAGACATCGCCCGGCAACAGCAGCAGCGGGATGCGATTGGCGGTAGCCGTGGCGGCCGCAGTCAGCATGTTCGCTGCCCCCGGCCCCACCGATGACGAACACGCGTAGATCTTGCGCCGCAGGTTCTGTTTGGCGAAACCAATGGCTGCGTGGCACATGCCCTGTTCATTGCGGCCCTGATGGACGATCAACTGGCCGCTATCCTGCTCTAACGCCTGGCCGATGCCCAGCACATTGCCGTGCCCAAAGATGGTGAAAATCCCGGCGACGAATTTACTCTGAACCCCGTCGACTTCGACGTACTGGTTATCAAGAAACTTCACCAGCGCCTGGGCCATGGTTAAACGTGTGGTCTTCATGCTTGATTCCCTCGCGATCTACTGTGGGAGCAGGCTTGCCTGCGATGAGGTCAGCACAATCACCGCTGCAAGTAAGCCATGCTCGCCGAGACCGCCTGCTGGATGTCGGTCAGTTCATGCACGCTGTTGGCGAACGGTTCGAAGGACAAATGCCCGGCATAACCGTCTCCGAGCAAACGCTCGATCTGGGCGGCGTTGCCGAGAATGTCCGCCTCGCCGACCAGCACCCGATGCCCGTCACGAATGCTCGCCAGCGGCACTGCGTCATCTTCGACCCCTGAGATGTGCACCAGTCCGGTCAAGTCGGCAAAAAATTCTTGTTCACCCGCCAGATGGTGGTGAAAGGTGTCGTGTACCAGACGAAACACATCCAGCCCGCCGACCGCCTTGATCGCATCCACCGCTTGACGCTTGCGGCGCAACGAACACTCTTCAAAACCCAGCGGTTCGACGAACCCAAGAATGCCGTACTCGCGCAGGATCGGCGCCAGTGCGCTCAACGCCGTGCGCAAACCCGCAGCGCGCTCAGCAGCGTTGCGCTGATCGGCGCGGTCGTTCGACGGGCAGAGCACCACTGCTTCGGCCCCACACTCACGGGCATAGGCCGCCAGCTTCAGTGCCTGGGCACGGCGTTGGTCATTCCACACATCGAAGGGGTAAAGGGCATTGATCGACAACACGCGAATACCCTGTGCGGCGCACAGATCGCGGACGGTCTGTGGAGCAGTTCCGTCCTCGATCTCGATGCCTTTAAGGTCATTGCGAATTTCAATGGCATCGGCTTTCAAGGTCACTGCCAGCGCAACGAAATCCGCCAGTGACAAGCGTGGGGCAACCATACGGTTCAAGGCAAAACGCAGGGGATGGTTCATTGTTCTTGTTCTCCAAAATGTCCACGCGCACACGATTTATTTAGCGGTCGGCATACTGAATTCGGGGCCGTTGGCGATGCTGTCGGGCCAGCGCTGCATTACGCTTTTGTAGCGGCTATAGAAACGCATGCCTTCTTCGCCATAGGCGTGGTGATCGCCGAACAGCGAGCGCTTCCAGCCGCCAAACGAATGCCAGGCCATGGGCACGGGGATAGGCACATTGATACCGACCATGCCAACCTTGATCGTGCGGGCGAATGCGCGAGCAATGCCGCCGTCACGGGTGAAGCACGACACGCCGTTGCCAAATTCATGGGCATTGATCAGCGCCACCGCGCTGGCGAAATCTGCTACGCGGACGATGCCGAGCACCGGACCGAAAATTTCTTCTTTATAGATGCTCATTTCAGGCGTGACGTTATCGAACAGTGTGGCGCCGACAAAAAAGCCCTGTTCGGCGCCCGGCACCGTGAAGTGGCGTCCATCGACGAGCAGTTGCGCGCCCTGCGCCACACCCTGATCAATGAAGCCCTCGACCTTGGCCTTGTGCACGTCGGTCACCAGCGGGCCCATGTCGATGTCGCTCTGCATGCCGTTGCCGACCTTGAGCTGATCAATACGTGGCAGCAGCTTTTCAATCAGACGATCACCCACATCACCCACCGCCACCGCAATGGAAATCGCCATGCAGCGCTCGCCCGCCGAACCGTAAGCCGCGCCGATCAGTGCGTCGGCCGCTTGGTCCAGGTCGGCGTCAGGCATAACGATCATGTGGTTCTTGGCCCCGCCCAAGGCTTGTACACGCTTGCCCCGGGAAGTCCCTTGTTGGTAGATGTACTCGGCAATCGGCGTCGAGCCGACGAAAGAAATCGCCTCGATGTCCGGGTGTTGCAGCAAGCCGTCAACCGCCACCTTGTCGCCCTGCACCACGTTGAACACACCATCAGGCAGACCCGCTTCGGTGAGCAATCGCGCCATCAACAGGCTGGCCGACGGATCGCGTTCGGAAGGTTTTAGAATGAAAGCGTTGCCGGTAACCAGCGCCATGGGAATCATCCACAGCGGCACCATCACCGGAAAGTTGAACGGTGTGACCCCGGCACAAACGCCGAGTGGCTGACGCAGGTTCCAGTTGTCGATGCCGCCACCGATGTTGTCACTGAAGTCGGTTTTCAACAGGCTCGGCGCACCGCAGGCGAACTCGACGATTTCGATCCCGCGCGTCACTTCGCCCTTGGCGTCGGAGAACACCTTGCCATGTTCGCGGCTAATGATTTCCGCCAGCTCGTCGTGGTGCTGATCGAGCAGCTCCTTGAACTTGAACATCACCCGCGCACGGCGCAGGGACGACTGATCGGCCCAGGCCGGGAACGCCGCCAGCGCAGCAGCGACGGCCTCGTCTACGGTTTTCAAGGTTGCCAGCGCGACCCGTGCCTGCACGCTGCCGGTCGCCGGATTGAACACGTTGCTGTAGCGCTCGCTGGCGCCTTCTTGCACCTTGCCATTGATGTAATGGCCGATAACCGGGGACTCGCTCATGCCGCTGCTCCTCGCACTCAATTCAAACACTAAAAAAACAGAATCAAAGATCCAGCAGCCAGCTGTGCTGGGGATCGTTATGAAATTGCCAGGCGCGCTTCGGCCCGGCCATTACGTTCAGGTAATAGGACTCGTAGCCATACGGCACACTGACCGGGTGATAGCCCTTGGGCACGGTCACCAGATCGTTGTTTTCCACGGCCATCGACTGATCAAGGCTGCGATCATCGGTGTACACGCGCTGGAACACGAAACCCTGAGGTGGGTTGATCTGGTGGTAATAGGTTTCTTCCAGAAAACTTTCGTGCGGCAGGTCGTCCTGATCGTGTTTGTGCGGTGGATAACTCGACGAATGCCCGGACGGTGTGCGCACTTCCACCACCAGCAATGAATGCGCTGGCTCAGTATCGGGAAGGATGTCGCAGACATAACGGGTATTGGCCGCCTTGCCCCGCGTGCTGCGTTTCATGCTGCCGGGAGTGATCAAGCGCGCAGACAGATTTTTCGTGACATCGCCAGGGGCTGCGCAGACCGCGACCTGCACAGCGCTGAGCGCGGTTATTTGGGCTTGGCTATGGGGCGGCAGGTACACCGCGAACGGCGATTTATCTTCGAAGACCGACTTGCGATCTCCGATGTTTTCCCACTGAAAACCACCCTGCCCCGGCGCCTCACCCTTGATGCTAACCCGCCCGCTGAGCAGGACCAGACACAGTTCTTTGTCCCCGGCACTGACTGGCAGACTTTCGCCGACCGTCAGACGATAGGCGGCGAAGCCCACGTACTCCAAAACTCCAGCACCGAGTTCGACCAGGGTGCGGCCTTCAGGCTTGCTTTTGACCAACAGGCTCATTGTCCGGCGCTCCTTTTCTGAGCATGGGTCAGCAGACCGCGCAACGTTTCGTAGCCTTTTTTTGCGTAGGCGTAACTCGGCGCGACAGCCGGATCCTGCTCCGCCTCGACCACCAGCCAGCCGCTGTAGTCCGCAGCCAACAGCACGTCGAGCAACGCTGCGAAGTCGATATCGCCATCCCCCGGCACGGTGAATGTGCCGTTGATGATGCAGTCGGGGAAGCTCCACAGGTTGTTGCGCGCCAGTTGCACGACCGGCTTGCGCACGTCCTTGAAGTGCACATGGCAGATGCGCTGGAGGTGTGTTGTCAGCACCTGCAACGGCTCGCCTCCGCCCATATAGCAATGACCCGAATCGAACAACAGCCCGACTTCATTGCCGGTCAAGGCCATCAATTTATCGATGTCCTGCGGCGATTCGACGTAGGCACCCATGTGGTGGTGATAGGCCAGGCGTACACCTTGGGACAGGGTGAAACGTGCCAACTCGGTGAGTTTGTCGGCGTATTCCTGCCAGGCCTGATCGCTGTGAAAGCGCGGCCGTTCAACCAGCGGGATGCGCTGGCCTTGAATCGAGTCGGCGACCTCGCCGTACACTAAAACGTTGGCGCCGTTTTCGGCGAGCAACTGAACATGACCGGCAATGGCCTCGATTTCCTCCGCAACAGAACGTCGGGCCAGACGGCTGGAATACCAACCGGACACCAGTGCCAGATCGTAAGGACGCAGTACATCGCCGACACCCTTGGCGTCCTTGGGGAACTTGCCGTTGAGTTCGAAGCCTTCGTAGCCGATCTCCTTGCCTTCGCTGAGGGCCGTGCTTAAAGGTGTTTCGCCACCGAGGGCTGGCAGGTCATCGTTGCTCCAGGAGATCGGGTTGATGCCAATCCGGATCGCTGAAGGGCCGGTGGGAGAGAGCGCGGAAACGGGCATGGCTGCACCTTTTTTGTTTTCAACGGACAGGTTTCAAATCACAGCGGCGACGTCAGGTACGAGCCTCACGCCAGGACTCGATTAAGAACACGAAGGTGCTTTGCACGCGGCTGATCAAGGTCGCGTCATCGATTTCGCCAGCCATCCAGGCCCGACTCGGCGCCTGAAAGATCGTCCGCCCCACGGCAAAACCCCGGCAACTACTGCTGTGGCGAGCTTGCTTGAAGCCATTTGCCAACGCTTCGACAGGCGCGTTCAAGCCCAGCAACACCACTCCTCGGCAATAAGGATCACGCTCACGGATCAACTCATCGAGTTGCTGCCAGACCTCGGCGGTCTGCGCTTCGATCTTCCACCAGGCGGGGAAAATGCCCAGGTTGTACAGGCGTTTCAGCGCGCGATAGAGCACATCGGGATGGCGGGACGGGTGATCTTTGGGCGGAATTATTTCCAGTAGCAGCTCATGCCCGCTGACGTGTGCGGCCTGGTACAGCCCCATGAGCTGTGCCTCTTGCTCCAGACGCAACAGCGGCTCGTCATCGGGATGAAATTGCACCAGGCACTTGATGATGTGTTCCTGAGGCCAGCTCAGCAGATTGCTGCCGATGGAGCGACCATGTTCGAACATCAGCGGCCGTGAGCCCTGCACCTCCACTGGGCGGGCGACCCACCAGCCTCGACCGGTAGCGGCGTTTAGTGAATCCTGCCCAAAACGCTGATCAGCCAACACCCCGACATCGGCGTCGATGCCCCGCTGTTTCAAATCAATTTCGACCCGCTCCACTGCCTGAATAAATAGCTGTTTGAGCTGACTGATGCTGCTCAGGTCACGACCCGCCTTCTGGGCCAGTTCCACCAGTTGCCCACGATGATCGAAGGCAAAGATAAACAGCTGCTTCCATTGTTTACGCGGCACGCTGACTTGATGCAGGCGCTGCAGCATCGGGTCCTGGTCCGGGCGAGTAATCGGCACCGGGCTGTTGAACAGATAATCAAGTTCCGCCGGGGTCGGCATGGCGGGTGCGCAGGCATGCCGGGACACCACCAGACCACCGCAGGCATTGGCCAACTGGCAGCAACGCTCGTCGCTGGCATCGTTCAGCCAACCACTCAGATAACCCGACATGAAAGCGTCGCCAGCCCCCAGAACGTTCAGTACTTCAACCCGCACGCCGGGGTAGATCGCGCCATCTTCGAGGCAGGCCGGAATTACCCCGTGAATCACCGTACAGCCTTGCGGGCCGAGCTTGACCACCAGTGTCGCGGCAGTCAGTCCACGCACCGTGCGCAACGCACTGAGCAGGTCGCTGCAACCGCCAGCCATCAAAAACTCTTCTTCGGTACCGACGATCAGGTCGAAGCGCGGCAGAATTCGCCGCACATGCCGGCTGACCTTTTGATCAGCGACGAACCGGGTTTCGCCATCGGCTTTGCTTGCCAAACCCCACAACACCGGGCGGTAGTCGATATCGAGGATGCGTTTGACGTTGTGTTTTTCGGCGTAATCAAGTGCCTCGCTGCTGGCCTTGAATACCTGATCGGTGGAGAAATGGGTGCCGGTGATCAACAGCGCTTTACTGGAAGCAATCAGCGTTTCACTGATGTCCTCGCTGCGCAGCGCCATGTCTGCGCAGTTTTCGCGATAGAACACCAAAGGAAAGGTTTCGCGGTCCTTGAGACCCAGCAGAACCAGGGCGGTCAAGCGTTCCGGATCGACCTTGACCCCGCTGACGTCACACCCTTCCCGGACCAGTGACTCGAGAAGGAAGCGGCCCATATGGTCGTCGCCGACCCGGCTGAGCATGGCGGATTTGAGCCCCAAACGAGCCGTACCGAATGCGATGTTCGCCGACGAGCCACCGAGGTATTTGGCAAAACTGCTGACATCTTCCAACCGTGCACCGACCTGCTGCGCGTAAAGATCGACGCCGAGGCGTCCGAGGCAAATCAGATCCAGTTGACGCCCACTGGCAAAACGAGTCTGGCCCATGCTGGCTCCTGTTATTTTTATCAGCCTGCGTTGCGCGCCGAGGTTGCGCGAAACGCTCTTGGTGGGTGCAGACTAGAACGTCTGTCGACGCCGATCAATATTTATTCTATAAATTTTATATTTAGAATGTTTTTTCCAATATGCGTTAGTGTAATGGCACTTCGTGCTAAACAGACGAGGATATAACTCACAACCCCTGTAAACTGCACAGTCTATTGTCAGGGGCACAGAGCCGGTTCTTTCGGCGCGCAATGCCTTATAAGAGCAAGCCAGAAGGATTGAATCGTATGCCCAGCACTGATCAGCACGCCTTGCCCGAAAACAGCGCCGACATGCCTCCAGCGAACGCCAAAAGTCTGCTCAAGCTGATCACCACTGAATACGAAAACTTGCCGCGTCAGCTCAAGCGCATTGCGGCCTACATGAGCCAGCAAAGCGACCGAATCATGGTCGACCGCATCAGCGATATCGCCCGCGAATGCGAAGTGCATCCGTCGGCCATCGTGCGGTTTTCCCAGCGGTTCGGTTTCAGTGGCTTCAGCGAAATGCAGGCGCTGTTTCGCGAGGCCTATACCCACAAGACCACTCCGGTTCAGAACTACCAGCAGCGCATCCGCAGCATGATCGCCAACAAGTCACAGAAAGCCAGCGGCGGCGACCTGGCACGTGACTGTGTGAATGCCACGCTGTCCGGGCTGGAGCGTCTGGGCGCAGAACTGGATGATGAAGCCTTCGATAAAGCGGTTGATCTGGTGGTCAACGCCGACAATATCTATGTGGTTGGTGTGCGTCGGTCCTTCGCGGTCGCCGATTACTTGGTGTACAACCTGCAGCACACCAACAAGCGCATCCACCTGATCTCAGGCCTGGGCGGCAGCTATCGCGAGCAAATGCGCAGCGTGCGCGCCAACGACCTGGTCATCGCCATCAGCTTCACCCCCTATGGCAAAGAAACCCAACACTGCCTGCGTATTGCCCAGCACAATCAAGCCAAGACCCTGATCATCACCGACAGCAACCTCTCCCCTCTGGCCAAACGCGCCAACGCAATACTGCTGGTCAACGAAGGCAGCTCCTTCGCCTTTCGCTCCCTGAGCGCAACGCTGTGCTTGTGCCAGGCGTTGTTCATCGCCGTGGCTTATCGGCTGGAGTTGAAAGTCGATCAGATACATGAGCAGGTAGGGTTTGAGGATTAGGCTCGAGCAACGGCCGACAGGTTCAGGGCGCACTTTATTCACGACCCCTCCAAAACAACAGCATGCAATTCAAATGACTATAAGCTGTACAAAAATAAAATTTCGTACAACTAATTACAGCTTTTTAGACCAAAATACGTATGATGGCCTTCTAGCATAACCCCATGTAAGAGGGCTTCTGTTCGCCACATTGGCTACGGACCAGGCGCTTTTACCCATGCCTTTTTCCTGAGCCAGGTGCAGCATGCTATTTTCCTCACGTAAAAAAGCTATACATGACTTGCAGCAAATCATTGCCCAGCAAGCCAGTCTGCTGCAGGCCATCGACCGCTCCATGGCGGTCATCGAGTTCGACTTGAATGGCACCGTGCTCAGCGCCAACGACAACTTTCTCAATACCCTGCGTTATCGACGAGAGAGTGTGATCGGTAAAGAACACCGATTGTTCTGCACTTACGAGTACGGTCACAGCGACGAATACACGCAGCTGTGGTCACGTCTGCGGGCGGGGGATTTCGTGTCCTCGACTTTTCGCCGCGTCGCAGGCGATGGGCAACCTGTCTGGCTCGAAGCCAGTTATAACCCGGTCAAGGACGCCATGGGCAAGGTGGTAAAAGTCGTAAAATATGCCCTGGACGTCACTCAGAAAGTCCAATTGGAAGCTGAGGCGCGAAACAAGCTTCAGGCCATCGACCGCTCCATGGCAGTGATCGAGTTCGATCTGGATGGACGCATTCTCGCCGCCAATGGAAACTTTCTGAAACTGGTGGGCTACACCCTGACTGAACTGCTAGGTCAGCATCACCGAATGCTGTGCCCGCCCGAACTGATCAACAGTGATGAGTACGCGAATTTCTGGCGATGCTTGAACACGGGTGAGTTTTTCAGTGGCCAGTTCAAGCGGGTTGGCAGGCGCGGCCAGACCCTCTGGATGGAGGCCAGTTACAACCCGGTATACGACGCCAGCGGCAAACTGTGGAAGGTGGTCAAATTCGCCACCGATATCACCGCACGCGTCGAACAACATGAACAGGATGCGCGTAGCGCCGCGCAGGCATTTCACATTTCGGTCGAGACACAAAAAGTCACCGAGCAAGGCTCACAAGTGATTCAGCAGGCCGCCAGTGAGATGCGCCAGATATCCCTGAATATCGAAAATTCCTCCCGGATCATCACCCAGTTGGGTGAACGCTCGGACCAGATCAGCGCCATCGTCAATACCATCCGCAGCATCGCCGACCAAACCAATTTGCTGGCCCTCAATGCAGCCATTGAAGCCGCTCGGGCTGGAGATCAGGGTCGAGGATTCGCAGTGGTTGCCGACGAAGTCCGGCAACTGGCAGGGCGTACCAGTCGCTCCACCGCAGAAATATCAGACATGATTCAGGTGATCCAGAGCGAAACCCAGTTGGCCATAGACAGCATGAACAATACACGGGCCACCGCAGCCAAAGGTGTGGAACTGGCGGATCAGGCCGGCTCGGTCATTGTGCAAATCAGCGACGGTACAAGCCATGCCGTGGATGCGGTGAGGATGTTTGCTCATCAGGATGTGGCGCGCTGAAAACAAGCGCTTCAGCACCACTGAACAGCTCCGCTCATCGGTTGCTTATCTCATTCGTTAAACCTTTTAGGGTCCATGACTTCAAACCCTTTGTGAGGTGCCAAGACCTCGCCGCAGCACGCATTCATAGCGCGTGATCGGTTAGCCTTACCGAGCCTTGTTGTTTATCCGTCTGAGGTACTCAAGCATGAAGCGCTATTCTTCTATCCTTCGAGTGACCGGTTTTGCTCTGTTGTTCGGTATGGCCTGCGCGCCTGCCTATGCGGCTTACCCGGCGGTCTTTGTTGACCATGCCTCGGCCAAAAGCATGGCAGTAATCCAGACCAGCCAACTGGCGCTGGAAAAAAGCCAATCCGAGGATGTGAAAAACTTTGCTCAACTGATGATTAAGGACCACACCGACGCCAACCAGAAACTGGCCACCGTCGCTAAAGCATTGAAGGTACCGTTGGCGCGCGAAACCGAGCTGATGGATCGCACCAAGAACATGATTCTTCAGTACCGCGGTGCGTCGTTCGACAACGCCTACGTCAGCAACCAGGTGAAGGCGCATGAGGCCATCATCCAGTTGTTTGAAGATGAAGTAAGAACATCGCAGACGCCAGCACTCACTGCCTTCGCCAAAGAGACATTAATCACGTTGCAGGAGCACCTGAAAATGGCGAAACAGCTCCAGGCTAAATACAACGAGTGAACTCAACCCGCTGCACGCGCCTCACAGGCAAACCAAGCACTCCACATGGCCCTACTCAACAGGCTCATACGTGGTCGAAGCCCTTTTCGCCTTCTCTCGACTGCCGCAGATACTCATCTGGCACCAGCGTCGACGACCATTTTTCGAGGTATCGAGAAACAGCCAGTCGCAGGCAAGGGTTGAACAGAGCTTGAGCCGGGCCAACTCTGGAGATGTTAATAATGAGGCTGCCTGCACCGCCAAGCGACCGATCAGGCTTGCTATCACTTCTTCCAGCGTGTGGCTACGACACCACACCCATGTCGTAGCGCCCTCCACCAACGCCAATTGACGGTAAGGCGCTGCATCCACCAAGGCTTTATTAAGGGAATCAAGGGCTGCGGGAGTTATCCGGTGCCCCTCGGCAATAGGGAAAAATAACCCATATAGCTGTTCGCGAAACGCGATCATCTGCTGATAAGCATTGTTCTGCTGATAAGACGAAGCCGGGATCAATGCCAGAAGATGGTCGCGTTCAGCCGTACTGATCAAGTTCGCATGCTGAAACCAATAAATGACGTCCTCCAGGGTCAACAAGCTTTCGGCAACTTCGCCCAATGACGTTCCTGGTCGGCGGCCATTGCAACTGTTTAAAAAATCCAGCACCGCCATACCCCCCACCAAGCGAAGCGAATGTATGCTCATAAGACGAAGAGGCATGGCGAACTCCTGTCACTGTTTAAAAAACAATAATGACAGAGAAAAACGGCTTGCCAATTATTTTAGACGGGGCGTTCCAATGTGATGCCGAACGGTTCGGTCAGCCCCGCAGACGCGTGCACATCCATGACACGATGATATCCACTGCCTCCTCGACGGTCACACAATCAGACGGTATATACAGTTCAGGGCATACCGGCGCCTCATAAGGGGAGTCGATCCCTGTGAAGTCACGGAGTTGCCCGTTCCTGGCTTTGCGATACAGCCCTTTAGGGTCCCGCGCCTCGACCACGCTCAAGGGCGCATCGACAAACACTTCGACGAATCGATCATTGCCAATGATCGAGCGAGCGTGATGACGTGAGACCGAGGTCGGTGAGATCAGCGCCACAATCACCATTAATCCCGCATTGACCATGAGTGCAGCAACTTCGGCAACACGACGAATATTCTCAGCGCGGTCATCCAGGGTAAATCCCAAATCTTTGCACAGACCGGTCCTGAGCGAATCACCGTCGAGAACGCAAGAGGGGCAACCGGCGGACTGCAGCACGCTGTACAACGCACCGGCAATAGTCGACTTTCCTGAAGCCGACAAGCCGGTTAACCACACGACAACGGAGGCCTGTTTGAAGTCGGTAATGTCAGGCTCGCTAACGGTGGAAGAAAAAAAGTTAAACGTCGAAGTCGAGCCCACGCACTGAGTTTTCATGAAGCACCGTCCCTGGTTTAGAGGCCAATCATTGGTAATGGATCAGTCGCTTTGGCGCACGTTAGGCAGCATGGCGACCACCACCAGTTGCACCAACAGAAATATTGAAATGAACATGTAAAGGGGGGCGAACGAGCCCAGTACATCTTTGCAAACCCCACCCAGAAAGTTGCCGCACACCCCGCCTAGTCCAATCAGCACATTGGCGATCCCGAACGCTTGGGTCAGACGACTGACACCCACGATCTGGCCGATATACGTAGGCACCAGGCCGAAAACCGGATAGAACGCCAGGGCAAAAAGAAAGCCGGCAACATAAAAATAGCCCTCACTGTTGAAGTGATAGACGCAGAGGCTCGCCACACAGGCGCTGGTGAAACACAGGATCAACGCCAGACGAGCGCCGATTCGATCAGCGATCCAGCCCACCAGAAAGCCGGCCGCCATACCCACCGCTCCAATAGTCGACCAGACCAGGCCTGCGGTGGAGGCGGAGATGCCGAGTTCCTCGCGCATGAACGGGGCCAGGTAGGTTTGAAAGGGCAGCAGAGTCAGGCCATTGAGAAAAGCAACCAGCCACATCAAATAGAGGGGGCCGCTCAGCCATTCCTGATCGCTCGGCTCGACAACCGATTCCTTACTCGACGGAATGGCCGGTGATGGCGTGTTGCGCAGTAAGAAGTAAG
>ERZ1463034.41-NODE-41-length-42631-cov-43.761086_pt1 | contig 42631 bp, 34 predicted proteins | sample MGYA00564480_ERZ1463034 | MGnify/ENA primary metagenome ERZ1463034 (study PRJEB39244, sample SAMEA3635122) | Helicobacter pylori | study: EMG produced TPA metagenomics assembly of PRJEB11511 data set (Assembly of a 5300-year-old Helicobacter pylori...
GCATGTGTTCGCGCTCCTGAGCCTCATCCATGTACTGGTAGTCGATCCAGCGATAACCGTGGCTGCAGATTTCGTGACCGGCCGCAACCATGGCGCGGATCACTTCCGGGTAACGCTGCGCGGCCATGGCCACGGCGAAAACTGTCAGCGGGATATCGAATGCTTTGAACAACTTGAGCACGCGCCACACGCCGACACGGCTGCCGTATTCGTAGAGCGATTCCATGCTCATGTTGCGCTCGCCCTGCAGCGGTTGGGCTGACACCATTTCCGACAGGAAAGATTCGGACTCTTTATCACCGTGCAGAATATTGCGCTCGCCGCCTTCTTCGTAATTGAGCACGAAGGATAGCGCGATGCGGGCATTTCCCGGCCAGTGAGGATGGGGCGGGTTGTTGCCGTATCCGATCAGGTCCCGTGGGTAGTCAGCACTCACAGCAGGCTTCCTTATGTGCGTATTGTCAGTGGCGGCGGTTGCCAGGGCAATCAAGGCCGGCGCCATCGCGATGGCTCGATTGTATACAACTCTTAAATCGTTTTGTAAGCCTGGTTTTTAGCGTTTATCCAGGAGCTAGTGCCTGCAAGAAACTTGCCTGAGCGATCAGCTTATATCTGCAAGAGGGCTTAATCGCCTGATTGTTGGCCGAAACAGATGTCTCGATGTAATCCTCGTCATGCCGCTCTAGAAAGCGATATTTATTGTGTACAATTTTTTTAGCAAATGTCTTAATTACGGCTCGCCGCTCTCAATCCTGGCACCATAAGGGGGCAGCCTGATCTTTCAACTGACTGCGCGAGGGGCTGACGAGCAATGGGACGATTGACGACGCATGTATTGGATGCCGCCCACGGCTGCCCGGGCAGCGCTATCAAAATCGAGTTGTACCGGGTCGAAGGTGAACGCCTGGAGCGGGTTGCCACTGCGGTGACCAACGCCGATGGCCGATGCGATGGTCCTTTGTTACAGGGCGATGATTACCGTTCGGGCGTCTACCAATTGCAATTTCATGCCGGTGACTACTACCGGGCACGGGGCGTGGATTTGCCTGATCAACCGTTCCTTGATGTGGTGGTTCTGCGGTTCGGGATTGATGCCGCGCAGGACCACTATCACGTGCCGTTATTGATTTCGCCCTACAGCTACTCAACGTATCGCGGCAGTTAGTCGCTGCCGGGTAGCTTCCCTCGTCATCTCTTGCCCGCTCACGTTGCGGGCTTTTTTCTGTCCGGAAAACAGGTAGCCGATATTTATGTAGTCATTGCGCGCCGGCGGGCTTGGGCACACTTCCGGGTCTAATCAATTCTGGAATAATCCATGATTTCAATGACGCTAGCCCCCGCAGACCTCCTGACACAAGAGGGCGAAGACATTCCGTCTGTCGACGCTTTGCTGTACCGCCGGATCGTATCGTTTGGCAGTTTGCCGCCCGCGCGTTTCGTCGCCTTGTGCGAAGAGAAAGTCGCGCTGTATGGCAACCGTATTCAGGCATGGATCGGGGAGGAGGGCGAGCGCGTAAAGCCCTTGGCCGAGTACCGCCGTTTTCACGCTGCATTGCATAGCGCCTCGGTGTCGATGCAAGCAATTACGAGCACCCTGGGTGCCAGTACAGCGCAACTTATCAATGAAAACACTGCCGGGTTGATCGCGCATCGCGAGCAAGCGTTGCTCAGTGAAGCGCAGCTTCAGGCCTATGAGGGCTCGATCAGCGCTGTCGAGCTGACGCACATCCAGCAAGCGGTTGGCACGCTTGACCCTGTTGCCGAGTCAGTGCGGGTGACTGACCTGTGCATCGCTGTCGGCGAAACGGTTCATGCCTTGAGCGGCGTCCTGATTTTTACCACGCAACAGGCGCTCGATACACCTGATGCCGAAGAGTCCGCGTTGTTATTCATGCCGGGGAAAGGTGGTGGACTGCAGAAGTTCTCGTCTTTGCAGGCGCTCAAAGATGACGTGCAGTTCACCTTGCAGTCGGGCCTGGACACGCCGTTCTGGCGGCATGTGTCTGCCTCATCGCGAGGTGCGGCAATGGGCGCGGCCAGGACCGGCCCTCTGGAGTTGATTACCCGTGTCACCACTGCGCCAGCCATGACCCACAGCGTGCACGTGCAGATTGAAAGCCTTGAAGCCTCCATTCGCGCGGCCACCGATGGTCAACGATTTTTTGATGACGCCAGCAACGAGGAGGCCACGCTGAGTCGTTTGTATCTGGAGTCGGCTGACAACCTGCAGGTCCATCGCAACGACGCGCGGGACCAGGCCATCGACCGTGTGGCAGAGCAGCAGCGAACCGGTGAATTAGTTGCTCAGATGCCGCAATGGCTGTTGCACGCCCCGGTCGATATTCGCCGTGAGCATGGCCAGCGATTGAGCGCATACCATGCAGCGGCGGCCTTGCTGGAACGCGAGTTGGACGCAGTGTTGCCGTCATTCGAGGCATTCACCCGCCAGACGCTCGCGGCTCGGATCAAGGACGATCTGGGCATTGATGTCGACGCCGATCAGGTCTTTATCGATCTGCCCGAAAGCGCGACTCGGGATTTCGATATCGATCCGCAGTACGGCGTGCTTCGCCATGGCAACAGCTGGAGTGCAAGTGCCGGGCGGGTAAGGTTCTCCGTGGCTGAGTGGGCTCGTTATAACATCGATCCCAAGGATGAAGAGATGACGGCGCGACTGACCTTTGCCCGGATCGATTCGCCTGCCGGTGACCTTGGAACGGCGATTGGCCTGACAGTCGATTACATCAGCCGAATCATTCCTCTGGTCAATATCGCCGCTCAGTACCGGGCGTTGCTGGGCCGCGTGTTCCAGACGCGTACGAAGACGTCGCCGCTGATCACGCCCGATGTTTTGCTCAAACCCTATGAACTGGAAATTCTGCTGGAAGGTTTTGCTGCCCTGCAAGAAAAACGCTTGAGCGCTCATGGCTATCGCGTGCTTGAGCAGGCGGTGCAGGCACGTTCCAATGCGGACTTGCACGCAGCCCAACTGCGAATGAGCTGGGTCGTTTTAAACCCGGGTCATGCGGTAAGCGGTGAAACCAAAAGCGCGACGCTTTCAGGTCTCTGCGTTATCCATCACGAGACAACAGGGACCACATTGGTCTATTTGCCCCAGGCACCCACTGGCGTTTCGCTGATAGAAGCCATGAGTCTGCAAGAAGCCAAGGCGCGGCTGATTAACAAACTCATCAATAACCCGCCGCTGATCGAGTACCTGGTTTCGCGTGCTGGCGAAGAGGGCAGCCAAGCGGCTAATACGCGTTATATCGAACAGGCATTGCTACGCAAATTCGACGGTTTTATCACCTTCACCCCAGCTCTTTTTCTAAAAATAGCGGCTCAGCAGGTGGATGTACGTGCCAGGCTGATCCATGTACACACCAAGCTTGATGCGCGTAGCAACGCCGACATCCGCAGTGGACACGACCTTCGTGAAAGCCAGGCATATATGGCGTACTTCAAGGCAATCCTGTCGTTCTTGCCCGGTATGGGGACCCTGTTCAGCGTGCATGACGGCTGGAATGACGGCCACTCCGCAGCTGCAGCTTTCAGAGAGGGCAGAACGTTCGAGGGCGAGGTGCTGACGGCAAGCGCATCCCTGAGCGTTCTGGACATCCTGCTCTCAGTGGTGCCCGGTGTCGCCACGGTTGCCGCCTTCGCCAAGGTCGCCCGCCGCGCGACAAAATTGCGCCAGGCTGCCCGGTTGACGGGCACCCTGCCCTCGGTCACGCGCAAGCGCTACGTGCTCACGTCATTCAAAGGGTATGAGGCCGACGTTTCACCGGTCGGAGCAAGCAAACAGAACGGGGTCAACGCGGGCACGGCGTTGAAAGACGGGCAGCTCTGGATACAACGGCAAGGCAAGTTTTACAAGGTCTACAGGCGCAAAGGCGAGCAGTCACTTCGTCTGCAAAAGACGGTGGGTCAGGGGTATGAACCTCCGGTGCGTCTCGACTCGCAGGGGGACTGGGTTTATCACATGGATGTCGGCCTCAAGGGAGGGGTGAAATCGAGTATTGCCGAGACGCTGATTAGTGAAGCCCATCCCGATGGCAGCTTTACGCGCAAGCAGGCGCGCGAGTTACTTGATCAGTTTGCGTTTCCCGTCGATCAACAACGACGGCTTGAATTGGACGTGGCCGTACATTACCAAAGCCACAGAGCAGTTCCAGGCTGGGCAGAGGCCCATCGACGCCAACCACAAGGTGATACGGTCGCTCCCCTGCCCATTCCCGTTGCAAGCAAACGCAAGCAGCCAGCACCCTCAACCAGCGAAACCAATCGCCAGCCGCCGCAACCGGTTCCGGGTACCAGTCGGAGCATCGCTGTGCCAGCAGATAATTGGAAAGGCTGGGGCCAGGAGCTGGACGAGCTGACTGTTCTGGAGCCCATCGGGCAACAACCGCCGATCTTCCGGGTGACCGGTGCGCCTGAGCGCGAAGTCGTTGTCATCGGCCGCGAGTGTTTCGATATCCTGCCTGCCGGTTCGACACAAAGCCCGAGCATGGTATTTCTGCGCAACCCGGCAGCGGGGAACTCCAGAGGCAGCTTCGCAGAGTTGAACGAGGTCATCAGGGTCAATCCGTTCGATCAACCGGTGATGGCTTCTTTCAAGGCAGGCCAATGGACGGTTCATGGGCCTTTGTTTTCGAAAAAAATCCAGAGCCTCATTGCTGATATTCGCCCGGCATTTACCCCCATCTCCCAGCGAGTGCTGGCGGAAAAGCTTTATCAACTGGCCGACAGTACCAGCCTCAGCATGACGGCGACCCGGTTGATAAATATGAAAGCGACGCTCAATGCCTGGAGGAAGGGGCACGCTGCGCCATTGGCAAAACTCAACGATCCGCTGACCATGCTTGATGGGGCAAGGCCTACAGGCAGCACCTATCAAAGCATGAACATCAGCTATGAAAGTTCGCTCGACACCTTTCATCGGCTGGACTTCCTGCCCGGCGATCCGTCAGACCTGGCAAAGCTTAGAGGGGGGGCGGATGCGATGAGTGCCCAGGAACTGAGTGAGTTGATGACCCGCCAGTTGACGTCGAGCGGTTACGAGCTATTACCCGGCGGGGACTTGATGCACTTCACGCCCACGTTGACGTTTCAGCGGCCCGGACTGGATAAGCTGTACATGATGAGTGTGCGGCGAGTCCACAACAGTCAGGTGGCGCATGAGCTACAACCTCTACCGTTGGGATTTCCGCTGTCCAGCACGTGGCTTGATGCCTTTTTGGACCGCTATGCCGGTACGTCGGTAGCGACAAGAATCGCGGCCGCCCAAGAGCAGGGGAGTCTGATCAGGCTGGTGGGCGGGACAAACACCACGAGGGTGTCGGGTGTTAGAACACAATTGTTTGTCGTCAGGGTCGCCGATGATATTTGACGGAGGTTGATTTTCAATACGCTTTTGCGGGAACGCGTTGGCCGAGTTTGCTTTGCAATAACGCGCCGAGCTGTCGGATTTTTTGACCGCCAGCTCAGCGCCTCGCAATAAGCGAAGTCGTGATTTTGTGTACAAAAAACCTAATAATTTTTTTAAAGTTGTACGTAATGTGTTCGATGTTGTGTGCGTAAAGCTGTAGACAAGACCGCACCTATTCACCCCCCATGCACTGTGTACAATGTGGCGGTACTTTATCTGTGATTTGCACACGAGCGCCCATGAACGAACCGTTGCAGCCCCTCAAAAAACAGCCGAGAACCGTCAAGGCTGGCCGTGTCGGCACGCAGGACGACAGGGTCTACGCGCATATTTTCGAGGCGATTCTCGAACAGCGTCTGGCCCCCGGTACGAAGCTGAGCGAGGAGGCTCTCGGGGAGATTTTCGGCGTCAGCCGCACGATCATTCGTCGTGCCCTGTCACGCCTGGCCCACGAAGGAGTCGTGTTACTGCGGCCCAACCGTGGCGCGGTGGTTGCCAGTCCGAGCGTCGAGGAGGCGCGGCAGGTATTTTTTGCCCGACGCATGGTGGAAAAAGCGATCACTGAGTTGGCGGTCGAACACGCTACGCCTGAGCAGCTTGCCCAATTGCGGCAAATGGTCAGTGATGAACGCGACAGTTTTTCACGTGGAGACCGAGGTGCCGGGATTCGCTTGTCGGGCGAGTTCCATCTCACGCTGGCGGTGGCCGCGCAGAATGCGCCGCTGATCAGCTTCCAGCGCAGTCTCGTTTCCCAGACATCGTTGATCATCGCCCAGTACGAAAGCGGCAACCGCTCGCACTGCTCCTACGATGAACACACCCAGTTGATCGACGCCATCGAGGCGCGTAACACCGAGCTGGCCGTGAGCCTGATGATGCATCACATAGATCACATCGACAGCAAACTCAACCTTGACGAAGAGAGCGCCTCAGACGACTTGCACGCGGTGTTTTCGCACCTGCTGCAAAGCAAGAAAAAGCCGGGGCGCAGTCCGACGATTTAAGCGGTGGGACTGCAAGATCGCTGATGCACCAACTGCCCCGCCGAGTAGGTCTCCAGCACCGCGCGGTCGTCCCCCAGCGTCGTCAGTACAAATAACGTCTCTTCGATATCCTTGGTCTGTTTCAGGCGATAGGAGAGCAGCGGGGTGGCGTGGTAGTCGAGGATCAGGAAGTCCGCCTCATTGCCAGGGTGCAAACTGCCAATTTTGTCTTCCAGGCGCAGTGCTCGCGCGCCGCCCAATGTCGCCAGGTACAGCGACTTGAACGGGCTCAGTTTCGCCCCCTGCAACTGCATCACTTTGTACGCTTCGTTCAGCGTTTGCAGGATCGAGAAGCTGGTGCCTGCGCCGACGTCAGTACCCAGGCCAACATTGAGTTTGTGCTTCTCGGCCATTGGCAGATTGAACAGACCGCTGCCCAGAAACAGGTTCGACGTCGGGCAGAACGCCACGGCCGAACCGGTCTCTGCCAACCGCTGGCATTCGTCGTCACACAGGTGCACGCCGTGGGCGAATACCGAGCGCTCGCCGAGCAGATTGAAGTGGTCATAAACATCCAGATAGCCGCTGCGATCCGGGAACAGCGCCTTGACCCATTCGATTTCTTTCAGGTTCTCACTGATGTGGGTTTGCAGGTACACGTCGGGGTATTCACTGAGCAATTGTCCGGCCAATGCCAGCTGCTCCGGGGTGCTGGTCGGAGCGAAACGTGGGGTCACCGCGTAGTGCAGGCGACCCTTGCCATGCCAGCGCTCGATCAACGCCTTGCTATCGATGTAGCTCGATTCTGCGGTGTCGGTCAGGTAGTCCGGCGCGTTGCGATCCATCATCACCTTGCCGGCAATCATGCGCAGATTGAGCTTTTCGGCTGCGGTGAAAAACGCCTCCACCGAGGCCTTGTGCACACTGCCGAACACCAGCGCGGTGGTCGTACCGTTACGCAGTAATTCTTTAAGGAAAATGTCCGAGACTTCAGCTGCATGAGCTGGATCAGCGAACTGTTTCTCGCAGGGAAAGGTGTAGGTATTCAGCCAATCCAGCAGTTGTTCTCCATAGGAACCGACCATGCCGGTTTGTGGCAAATGGATGTGCATGTCGATGAAGCCGGGAGTAATCAGCGCGTCAGGGTATTCGGTAATATCGACATCGGCACCGAGCTGTCCCAGCAGGTCCGCGGCATGCCCAAGGGCGACAATTTTGCCATTTTCGACCACCAGCAAACCGTCTTCGAAATACTCATAGGACGCCTCGACCACCACCACCTCGGCAGGATCGGCGATGCTGTGCAGGATGGCAGCACGGTAGGCTTTGGTGACGGTGTGGCTACCGTTTTTTGCAGATACAGATGTCATAGAAATCTCATTGAACTTGGCTGCGGCGTGAAACCGGCAATAGGTGCGCAACAGGTTCGGCATGGCTGCTGTGTTGGCCGAAGCTGGCGTTGTAGGTAGCGATCACTTCAGCGGCAATGGACACGGCGATCTCGAAGGGCAATTTGCCTTTGACCTCGGCCAGGCCCATCGGGCAACGCATGCGTTGCAGCAGTGCCGCATCGAAACCGCGCTCACGCAGGCGATTCTCGAATTTGACCCGCTTGGTCTTCGAACCGATCAAGCCGAAATAAGTGAAATCATTGCGCGTGAGAATGGCTGCCGTCAGCTCGAGGTCCAGTTGATGGTTGTGGGTCATGACGATGCAATAACTGCCTGTGGGTAATTGCTCGACTTCATCCACAGGCTCTTCGTTGACGATCCGTGTAACGCCCTCCGGGATCAGCGCGGGGAACTCCTGTTCTCGCGAATCGATCCAGCGCACCCGACAGGGCAGGCTGGCAAGTAGCGGGACCAGCGCCCGGCCGACATGCCCTGCACCGAATACCGCAATCTGTGCCTGAGGCTGGCCCATGGGTTCGAACAGCAAGACGTTCACCCCACCGCAGCACTGACCCAGGCTGGCGCCCAGGCTGAAGCGCTCCAGGCGCGTGTATTGACTGCCGCTGGCGAGCATCTCGCGGGCGATCTGCATGGCCTTGTATTCCAGGTGCCCACCCCCGACGGTGTCGAAAATCCGTCCGGCAGTGACGACCATCTTCGAACCGGCATTGCGCGGCGTCGAGCCGCGCTCGTCGATGATGGTCACCAGTACGCAGGGTTCGCCCTGGTTTTGCAGTTCGGCGAGAGCGCTGATCCAGTTGTTCATGTGCGGTCTCCTAAGCTCTTGTAGGCGCGGGCTCGCCAGCGATGTGCCCAGGGTCGCGCTCGGCCGCAGCCGTCGCGCTATGCAACGTGCGCATTTGCTCGCACCCCCACAACACCCGCTCCGGGGTCGCAGGCGCGTCGATCTTCGGTTGATGTCGGTAGTCGCCAAGGCTGGCGACGGCGTCCTTGATCGCGCACCAGGCGGCGATGCCGAGCATGAACGGCGGCTCGCCCACGGCCTTGGAATGGAACACCGTGTCTTCCGGGTTTTTGCGGTTCTCCACCAGCTTGATCCGCAGGTCCAGGGGCATGTCGGCAACTGCCGGAATTTTGTAACTGGCCGGGCCGTTGGTCATCAATTTGCCCTTGGCATTCCACACCAACTCTTCCATGGTCAGCCAGCCCATGCCCTGAATGAAGCCGCCTTCGACCTGGCCCATGTCGATGGCCGGGTTCAGCGAGGCGCCCACGTCATGCAGGATGTCGGTGCGGAGCATCTTGTATTCGCCGGTCAGGGTATCGATCACCACTTCAACGCAGGCCACGCCGTAAGCGAAGTAGTAGAACGGATGACCGCGCGCCTGGCTGCGGTCGTAATAGATTTTAGGTGTCTTGTAATAGCCAGTGCTCGACAGCGATACCTGACCGACCCATGCCTGTTGCGCTAGGGATTCGAACGACAGAATGTGCTCGCCAATCCGCACGTGGCCATTGTGAAACTGCACCTGATCTTCGCCGACCTTGTACTGCCGCGCAGCAAATTCCACCAACCGTTGTTTGAGAATCTCAGCAGCGTTCTGCGCAGCTTTACCGTTCAGGTCTGCACCGCTGGAAGCTGCCGTCGGCGAGGTGTTCGGCACTTTGTCGGTAGTGGTCGCAGTGATCTGGATGCGGTCGATATCAACCTGGAACACCTCGGCCACCACCTGCGCAACCTTGATGTTCAGACCCTGGCCCATCTCGGTGCCGCCATGGTTCAGGTGGATGCTGCCATCGGTGTAGATATGGATCAGCGCACCGGCTTGATTGAGGAAGCTGGCGGTGAAGGAAATGCCGAATTTCACCGGGGTCAGCGCCAGGCCTTTTTTTAGCACCGGGCTGTGTGCGTTGTAGGCACGAATCGATTTTCGCCGTTCTGCATACTGGCTGCTGGCCTCCAGTTCGGCGGTCATTTCTTCGAGCATGTTGTGCTCGACCGTCTGGTAGTAATGGGTAACGTTACGCTCGGTCTTGCCGTAGTAGTTGGCTTTGCGCACGTCCAGCGGGTCTTTGCCCAAGTGACGGGCGATGGTGTCCATCACTTCTTCGATCGCGACCATGCCTTGCGGGCCGCCGAAGCCGCGATAGGCGGTGTTTGAGGCGATATTGGTCTTGCAACGATGGCCATTGATGGTGGCGTCGCCCAGGTAGTACGCGTTATCGGCATGGAACATCGCCCGGTCGACAATAGAGTTGGACAGGTCCGGTGAGCAGCCGCAGTTGCCAGCCAACTCCAGCTGAATCCCGTGCAGGCGTCCGCTGTCATCGAAGCCGACGTCATATTCGATATAGAAGGGGTGACGCTTGCCGGTCATCAGCATGTCTTCGACCCGGGGCAGACGCATCTTGGTCGGCAGCCCGGTCAACACGGCGATCACCGCGCACAGGCACGCAGGGCTTGCCGCCTGGGTCTCCTTGCCGCCAAAACCACCGCCCATGCGGCGCATATCGACCACGATTTTGTTCATCGACACGCCGAGTACTTCCGCCACCAGCTTTTGTACTTCGGTGGGGTTTTGCGTCGAGCAATAGACAATCATGCCCCCGTCTTCGGTGGGCATCACTGACGAGACCTGGGTTTCCAGGTAAAAGTGTTCCTGCCCGCCGATGTGCAAGTTGCCTTGTAGGCGATGCGGCGCACTGGCGAGAGCGCTGGCCGAATCACCGCGTTGATGGGTATGGCTGTCGAAGACGAAATGTTTTTTGCGCAAGGCCTCCACCACGTCCAGAACGGGCTCGAGGTCCTCGTATTCGATGATCGCGGCCATTGCCGCCTTGCGCGCGGTTTCCATATCCCGTGCGGCAACCGCGATCACCGGTTGACCGACGAATTCTACAACATCGATGGCCAGCAACGGATCGCCCGGCAGCAGCGGACCAATGTCCTTGAGGCCCGGAATGTCGTCATGAGTGATGGCGATGCGCACGCCTTCAAAGGCATAGCACGGCGATGTGTCGACGCTGATGATCCGCGCGTGGGCGCGGTCGGACAGGCGTGCATACACGTGCAATTGATTCGGGAATTCCAGACGGTCGTCGATGTACACCGCCTCGCCGGACACATGCTTGTCAGCGCTGTCGTGCTTGACGCTGCGACCCACGCCCGTGCTCAGGTCCTGCTGAAACAGCGCGGCCATTTCGGCTTGGCTGTCTTCCAAGGTTTGGTCCGGGGCATGGTTAGACATAAGAGGTCACCCGCGTTTCGATGTGAGGCGTTTGCAGCTCGATGAAATATTTGCGCAGCAGGTTTTGCGCACTCAGCAGGCGGTATTCCTTGCTTGCGCGAAAGTCTGACAACGGGGTGAAATCCTCAGCCAGGGCCGCGCAGGCACGCTCCACGGTGGCCGAGGTCCAAGGTGCGCCGATCAGCGCGTGTTCACAGGCAGCGGCGCGTTTAGGGATCGCCGCCATGCCGCCGAATGCAACGCGCGCATCGACAACGGCGCCATTCTCGACCTGCAAGCGGAAGGCCGCGCACACCGCAGAAATATCGTCGTCCAGCCGTTTCGACACTTTGTAGGCGCGGAACGCCTGTCTGTCGTTGGCCTTGGGTACGATGATTTTTTCGATGAACTCGCTTTCCTGGCGTGCCGTCACGCGGTAGTCGATGAAGTAGTCTTCCAGCGCGAGGGTGCGGCGGACTTCGCCTTTGCACAGGACAATCTGCGCACCGAGGGCGATCAGCAGAGGAGGGGAGTCACCGATGGGCGAGGCGTTGCCGATGTTGCCGCCCAAGGTGCCCTGATTGCGGATCTGCAAGGAGGCGAAGCGCTGAAGCAGCTCGCCGAAGTCCTGGTATTCAGCGGTCAGTGCTGCGTAGCAGTCGGTCAACGAGGTGGCGGCGCCGATCTCGATACGGTCGTCGAAGTGCTCAATGCGTTTCATTTCTTCGATGTTGCCGACGTAGATCATCACCGGCAGCGTGCGATGGAGTTGAGTGACTTCCAGCGCCAGATCGGTACCGCCGGCCAGCAAGCGCGCTTGCGGATAGGCGTTATACAAATCGGCCAGGTTGCTGACAGTCAACGGCACCAGGCAGCGTTTGTCGCCGCTGTTGAGTTCGCCGGTTTCTTTTGGTGCGATGGCCCGCAAACGGGCGATGGTCTCTGTCTGGCGCTGATCGAACTGGTCGGGCTCGCGTTGAGTGCAGGCTTGCTCGGCGGCGGCGAGAATCGGGCGATAGCCGGTGCAACGGCACAGATTGCCGGCCAATGCTTCGTGGGCTTGATGAGTGTTGGCTTCGCTGCTGTTCTTCTGCAGCGCGAACAGCGACATGACAAACCCGGGTGTGCAGAAACCACATTGCGAACCGTGACACTCGACCATGGCTTTTTGCACGCTGTGCAGTTGGCCTTGATGCTTGAGGTCCTCGACGCTGATCAATTGTTTGCCGTGCAACGAGGCAACGAACGTCAGGCAGGCATTGATGCTGCGATAGCGCAGGTGCTCGGCGCCATCGTTATCGGTGCTCAATTCGCCGATCACCACGGTGCAGGCGCCACAATCGCCGCTGGCACAGCCCTCTTTAGTGCCGGGTTTGCCCAGATGCTCGCGCAAATAATTGAGCACGGTCAGATTCGGGTCCAGGGCGTGCTCGGTGCGTAGCGCCTGATTGAGTAAGAGTTGGATCACGGAAGGCCCCTCTGCACGTTATTTTTGTAATCGACACATGGACTGAATTTATCAGCTCTGACTTTTTGGTCAATTATTTGCTGACCCTTAAGTCAGGAAAAATCGCTTTTCCCGGTTTTGCCGATTAACGGTGTGCCTGATCGGTAACAAAATTGCCGACCAGTGCTCAAAGAATTGCTTATTTCGTGCCAGATTCAACCCCCATGGCCCTGCGCCATGGCTGCCCATTGCGATACACTGCGCGGCTTGTATGATTTAGCCGAAGTTGAAGGAAAACCATGACGTTCAAGGCGCCGGATAGCCTCGCCGAGCAAATCGCTCACCACCTCGCAGAACGGATCGTTCGTGGCGAGCTCAAGCCGGGTGAGCGCATTCAAGAGCAAAAAGTCACTCAAGCATTGAGTGTCAGTCGTGGTTCGGTGCGTGAAGCCTTGCTGATTCTCGAGCGCCGCCACCTGATCGTGATCCTGCCGCGTCGTGGCGCCCAAGTGACCGAACTTAACGCGCACAACGTTGAAAGCCTGTGCGCGCTGATGGGCGAGCTGTACATCCTGCTTGCCAATGCCGTGGCCAATCGTTGGGAAACGCATGCTGATCTTGCGCCGTTTTTGCGGGTTCAGCAGCGCCTGACCGCCAGCTACGAGCTTCAGGACGTGAAAATGTTCGTTGAAGAGAGCTTCAACGTAATGCGCGCCGCTTACCCGTTCGCCAATAACCCGTACCTGCAAGAAACAGTCGAAAACCTGCAGCCGTCCATGAGCCGTAACTATTACCTGGCGCTGGACCAACGCAAGGCGGAAATGAGCGAGTACCTGACCCTGTTCGCGCAACTGCTCGACTCGGTCGTGGCGCGCGACCATGCGCAGATTCGTAATGTGCTGAGCAGCTATGTCGAGCGCAGTTGCAAGTTGGTACTGTCCGCCCTGACTGCAGGCTGACCCTATGCGGCTCAAGTGCATCAGGCTGGCCGGGTTCAAATCCTTCGTGGACCCGACCACCGTCAACTTCCCGAGTAACATGGCGGCGGTGGTAGGCCCCAACGGCTGCGGAAAATCCAACATCATCGACGCCGTGCGTTGGGTGATGGGCGAAAGTTCGGCGAAGAACCTGCGCGGCGAATCGATGACCGACGTCATCTTCAACGGCTCAACCAGTCGCAAGCCCGTCAGTCAGGCCAGCATCGAGCTGGTATTCGACAACTCCGATGGCACCCTGGTGGGCGAATACGCCAGCTACGCGGAAATCTCCATTCGCCGAAAAGTCACCCGCGACAGCCAGAATACGTACTTCCTCAACGGCACCAAATGCCGTCGTCGTGACATCACCGACATCTTCCTCGGCACGGGGTTGGGCCCGCGCAGCTACTCGATCATTGAGCAAGGGATGATCTCCAAGCTGATCGAGTCCAAGCCTGAAGAGCTGCGTAACTTCATCGAAGAAGCCGCCGGCATCTCCAAGTACAAAGAGCGTCGGCGCGAGACTGAAAACCGTATCCGCCGCACTCATGAAAACCTGGCCCGCCTGACCGACCTGCGCGACGAACTGGAACGCCAGCTCGACCGTTTGCACCGTCAGGCGCAGGCGGCTGAGAAGTACCAGGAATACAAAGGCGAAGAGCGTCAACTCAAGGCACAACTGTCGGCTCTGCGCTGGCAGGCGTTGAATGAGCAAGTCGGCCAGCGCGAAGCGGTGATCGGCAATCAGGAAGTCGGTTTCGAAGCACTGGTGGCTGAGCAACGCAATGCCGACGCCAGCATTGAACGTCTGCGCGACGGTCATCACGACCTGTCTGAGCGCTTCAATCTGGTGCAGGGCCGTTTCTATTCCGTGGGCGGCGATATTGCCAGGGTCGAGCAAAGTATCCAGCACGGCCAGCAGCGTTTGCGTCAGTTGCAGGACGACCTGCGCGAGTCGGAACGCGCGCGGCTGGAAACAGAGTCGCATCTGGGCCACGACCGCACCTTGCTGGCGACGCTAGGCGAAGAGCTGGAAATGCTCGAGCCCGAACAGGAAATCACCAGCGCAGCCGCCGAAGAATCCACCGCAGCGCTGGAGGACTCCGAAAGCACCATGCACGGCTGGCAGGAGAAGTGGGACGCGTTCAATCTGGACTCTGCCGAACCGCGGCGTCAGGCCGAAGTGCAGCAGTCGCGCATCCAGCAGCTGGAAAGCAGTATGGAGCGATTGGGCGAACGGCAACGGCGTTTGGGCGAAGAGCGACAGTTGCTCGCCGCAGACCCGGAAGACGCGGCCATTCTTGAACTCAGCGAAGAACTCGCCACCCGCGAAATGACCCTGGAAGAGTTGCACGCCAGCGAAGAACAGTTGGTCGAGCGCCTGGAACAACTGCGCGGAGAGCTGCATCAAGCCAATCAGGCACAGCAGCAGGCTCAGGGCGATCTACAGCGCCTTAACGGTCGGCTGGCCTCGCTGGAAGCCTTGCAACAAGCGGCGCTCGATCCGGGCACCGGTACTGCTGAGTGGCTGCGTGAACAGCAACTGACCGAGCACCCGCGACTGGCTGAAGGCCTGCGGGTCGAGTCGGGCTGGGAGCTGGCGGTGGAAACCGTGCTCGGTGCCGACCTGCAAGCGGTGCTGGTGGATGACTTCGCTGGACTGGATCTTGCGGGTTTCGAACAGGGCGACCTGCGCCTGCTCAGCCCGTCGGCCGACGTGATGCGAATTCCTGGCAGTTTGCTGGACAAGGTTGAAGCGTCGGTCGATTTGTCGGCGTGGCTGGGTCAGGTCAAACCGGTAGACAGTCTTGAAGACGCCTTAGCCTTGCGCGGTCAGCTTGGGGCAGGGCAGAGTCTGATCAGCCGCGACGGTTACTGGGTCGGTCGGCATTTTCTAAGGGTGCGCCGCGCCAGTGAAGCAGAAAGCGGAGTGCTCGCTCGCGGTCAGGAGTTGCAGCGCCTGGGGCTGGAGCGTGAGGAGCGCGAAGCCACCCTGGGCGCCCTTGAAGAGCAGCTTGTCACCCTGCGTGAGCAGCAGTTGCAGCAAGAAGACACCCGCGAGCAGCTGCGTCGGCGTTTACAGGATGAAGCGCGTCAGCAAGGCGAACTCAAGGCGCAGCTATCTGCTGGCAAAGCCAAGGTTGAACAATTGACCCTGCGCCGCACGCGTCTGGACGAAGAGCTGGGCGAATTGGGCGAGCAACGCGCCATCGAACACGAACAGCTCGGCGAGTCTCGCCTGCAATTGCAGGGCGCGCTGGACAGCATGGCCATCGACACCGAACAGCGTGAGTTGCTCCTGGCTCAGCGCGACAGCCTGCGCGAACGCCTCGACCGGGTGCGTCAGGAAGCCCGTCAGCATAAGGACCACGCCCATCAATTGGCGGTGCGTCTAGGGTCGCTCAAGGCGCAGCACGATTCCACCCGACAGGCCCTTGAGCGGCTGGAGTTGCAGTCCGAGCGTCTGAACGAAAAACGCGAGCAGCTAAGCCTTAATCTGGAAGAGGGCGAGGCGCCGCTCGAAGAACTGCGCCTCAAGCTCGAAGAGTTGCTGGAAAAACGCATGGCTGTCGACGACGAGATGCGTCTGGCAAAAATGGCGCTGGAAGACGCCGACCGTGAACTGCGCGATGCCGAGAAACGCCGCACTCAGGCCGAACAGCAATCGCAACTGGTGCGCGGCCAGCTCGAGCAGCAACGCATGGAATGGCAGGCGCTCACGGTGCGGCGCAAAACCCTGCAGGACCAATTGCTCGAAGACGGCTACGACCTGCATGGCGTGTTGGCTACGCTGACCAGCGAGGCCAACGAAAAACATGCGGAAGAAGAGTTGGAGCGCATTGCTCAGCGTATTCAACGCCTCGGTGCGATCAACCTCGCGGCCATCGACGAATACCAGCAACAATCCGAGCGTAAACGTTATCTGGATGCGCAGAATGCCGACTTGGTCGAAGCGCTGGATACCCTGGAAAACGTCATTCGCAAGATTGATAAGGAAACGCGTAATCGTTTCAAAGAGACCTTTGATCAGATAAATAGCGGTTTACAGGCACTTTTCCCAAAAGTTTTCGGTGGTGGCAGCGCTTACTTGGAACTGACGGGCGAAGATTTACTCGATACAGGTGTGACTATCATGGCGCGGCCACCTGGCAAGAAGAACAGCACCATCCATTTGCTGTCCGGTGGTGAAAAGGCCCTGACTGCCTTGGCGCTGGTTTTTGCCATTTTCAAGTTGAACCCGGCACCGTTTTGCATGCTCGACGAGGTTGACGCACCGCTGGACGACGCTAACGTAGGACGTTACGCCCGACTCGTGAAGGATATGTCGCAGACGGTGCAATTTATCTACATCACCCACAACAAGATTGCCATGGAGATGGCAGACCAGTTGATGGGGGTCACCATGCACGAGCCTGGGTGCTCGCGATTGGTTGCGGTAGACGTGGAGGAAGCGATGGCGCTGGTGGATGCCTAGCGTGCAGGCCTTGTACAGCAAGGGAAATGGCGTTTTAGTGGCCCCTTTGCTATGGGAATGCATGGTGTTATCAAGCGTCTGAAGCCGTTTGACCACTTTTGAGCGGCCGGCCCTTTGCAACAGACGGTGTAAAGTTATCTTTGGTCGTGCTAGTTTAATCACCACTTTTTCTTTTGCGTGGGTAAAACGCCTGTCAGAACATAGAGTTGGCGCCACGTTTTAAAGGGGTTTCGGCCCTTATTTCTCAGCATTTTTATTAGAGGCACTGGATTACATGGAAATCGGTCTGCGCGAGTGGCTGATCGTCATCGGCATTATTGTCATTGCCGGTATTCTTTTTGATGGCTGGCGCCGGATGCGCGGCGGCAAGGGTAAATTGAAATTCAGGCTGGACCGAAGCTTCTCCAATCTGCCGGATGACGACGAAGCCACGTCCGCCGAGCTCTTGGGGCCGCCGCGTGTGCTGGACAACCAGAAAGAACCGCAATTGGATGAGCACGATCTGCCGTCGGTGAACGTCACCCCGCGTGATGCCAAGCGCAAACGCAAGGACGAACCGCATCAGGGCGACCTGAATCTGAATCTCGATCTGGACGGGCCAAGCCTGCACGCCGGTCGCGACGATGACTTTCCGGACGAGAACAAGCCTGGGCGACGTGCAGACGATACGACGCGCCGTACCGAAGATCTGCCGCCCGTTGAAGAAGTGCTGGTGATTAGTGTGATCTGCCGCGACGAAAGTGGCTTCAAGGGTCCTGCGTTGCTGCAGAACATTTTGGAAAGTGGTTTGCGTTTCGGCGAGATGGATATTTTCCATCGCCACGAGAGCATGGCCGGCAACGGCGAAGTACTGTTCTCCATGGCCAACGCGGTCAAGCCGGGCGTGTTCGATCTCGACGATATCGATCACTTCAGCACCCGCGCCGTGAGTTTCTTCCTTGGCTTGCCCGGCCCGCGTCATCCGAAACAGGCCTTCGACGTCATGGTGGCCGCTGCTCGCAAACTGGCCCACGAACTCAACGGTGAATTGAAAGATGATCAGCGCAGCGTCATGACCGCGCAGACCATTGAACACTACCGCCAGCGCATCGCCGAATTCGAACGCCGTGCATTGACCCAGCGCCGCTAAATACGCGCCGCTTAACCTGTAGGAGCGCGCTTGCCCGCGAGAAGGTCGGAACGACCTTCCTGCGGTGGCGAATCAACATTGAGCAGCTTCGGCTGCTTTTTTGCTTTTCGAGAGAACACGTATGACCGCCGTCGAAACCCGAATCCTGGAACTGCGCGCAGCACTGGAGCAGCACAACTACCGCTACCACGTCCTTGACGAGCCGAGCATCCCCGACGTCGAGTACGACCGCCTGTTCCAAGAGCTCAAGGCGCTGGAAGCCGAGAACCCGCAGCTGATAACGCCTGATTCACCGACTCAACGGGTCGGTAGCGCGGCGCTGTCGGCATTTACCCAAGTGCGTCACGAAATTCCCATGCTCAGCTTGGGTAATGCTTTCGACGAAAACGACATGCGTGAATTCGACCGCCGTGTCGTCGAAGGCCTGGACTTGCCGGTGGGCGACCTGTTCGGCGACGGCGCTCACGTTCAGTACAGCTGTGAACCGAAACTCGACGGCCTGGCGGTCAGTCTGTTGTACCAGAATGGCTCGCTGGTTCGCGGTGCGACCCGTGGTGATGGCACTACCGGCGAAGACATCAGCGTCAACGTACGTACCGTACGTAATATCCCGCTCAAGCTTCACGGCAGCGGCTGGCCGCAAACCCTGGAAGTGCGTGGCGAAGTGTTCATGTCCAAAGCAGGCTTTGAACGGCTTAATGCCGGACAGCTGGAAGTCGGCGGTAAAACCTTCGCCAACCCACGTAATGCTGCGGCCGGCAGCTTGCGTCAGCTGGACTCGAAGATCACCGCCAACCGTCCGCTGGAATTTTGCTGCTACGGCTTGGGTCAGGTGTCGGAAGAGTTCGCCGACACCCATATCGGCAACATGGAAAAGCTCAAGCAATGGGGCATCCCTGTCAGCCATGAGCTGAAGTTGGCTAACGGCATAGACGAATGCCAGGATTACTACCGCGATATTGGCGAGCGGCGCTTGTCGCTGCCCTACGAAATCGACGGTGTAGTGTTCAAGGTCAATAACCTGGCCTCTCAGCGCGAGCTGGGTTTCCGTGCCCGCGAACCGCGTTGGGCCATCGCCCACAAATTCCCGGCCATGGAAGAACTCACCGAACTGCTTGACGTGGAATTCCAGGTTGGCCGCACCGGTGCAGTCACTCCGGTCGCGCGCCTCAAACCGGTCAAGGTTGCGGGTGTTACTGTCGCGAACGCCACGCTGCACAACATGGACGAAGTGGCGCGTCTGGGCTTGATGATCGGCGACACGGTGATCATTCGTCGCGCCGGCGACGTCATCCCGCAAGTGATGCAGGTCGTCCTGGACCGCCGCCCAGATAACGCGCGTCCGGTGCATATTCCAGAAACCTGCCCGGTCTGTGGTTCTCGGGTCGAGCGTACGCAGCTGGTCAAACGCAGCAAAGGCAAGGAAACCATCAGCGAGGGCGCCGTGTACCGTTGCGTCGGTCGACTGGCCTGCCGCGCGCAACTCAAACAAGCGATCATCCACTTCGTGTCCCGTCGGGCGATGGACATCGACGGCTTGGGTGACAAGAGCGTCGAGCAGTTGGTGGATGAAGGGCTGGTGTCATCCCCGGCTGACCTCTATACCTTGAAGTTCGAACAGATCGTCGGCCTTGAGGGGTTTGCCGAGGTCTCCAGCAACAAGCTGCTCAGGGCCATTAGCGACAGCAAAAAACCAACCCTGGCGCGTTTCATCTATGCGTTGGGCATTCCCGACGTTGGCGAAGAGACCGCCAAGGTACTGGCGCGCTCTTTGGCCTCGCTGGAGCGCATTAAACAGGCGCTGCCGGAAGTGTTGACGTATTTGCCGGATGTCGGGCTGGAAGTCGCCTATGAGATCCACAGCTTCTTCAGGGATGGCCACAACATCAAGGTCATCGAGCAATTGCTTGAGCGCGGTCTGGAATTGCAGGATCAGGGCGAGCTGGGTGCTGAATTCGCAGCCAGTACTACCTTGGCGGGCATGATCGACAAACTGCACATCCCTGCGATTGGGCCGGGTGCAGCGCAAAAACTGGCGGACAAATTTGGCTCGCTGCAAGGCATCATCGACGCCGACTGGCTGGACATGCGTCAGGCCTTGGCCGAGAAACAGGCGAAAGCCGTGCGTGATTTCTTCGACATCAAAGAGCACGTCCAGCGTGCACTGGAGATCGAGGCGCAACTCGAAGACTTCGGCATGCATTGGCAGAGCGAGAAAAAAGTCGTCGAAGGCCTGCCGCTGGCTGGGCAAACCTGGGTCCTGACCGGGTCCCTGGAGCTGATGAGCCGCGACATCGCCAAGGAAAAACTCGAAAGCCTCGGCGCTAAAGTCTCAGGCTCAGTCTCAGCAAAAACCCACACCGTCGTCGCCGGGCCTGGTGCGGGCTCGAAATTGACCAAGGCCAATGAACTGGGGCTAAAAGTGTTGGATGAAGAAGCGTTTGTGGTGTTTCTGAAGAAACACAATATTGAAGTGAGCTGACAGATCTGTAGGCGCTGACTTGTCTGCGAAGGGGGCGCCATGGTTCACCCTCATGTACACGGAATCGGTCATGCAACTCATGATCCAGTGCTAGTACGCCAAAAGGAGATCGTCATGTACCGCTTCTTCGAGCAACTCAGCTCCCGCATTGCCGCGCCGTTCGTGGGCGAGACCAAACGTAATAGCAAGGTCTGGCAGTGCCACTGTGGACAGTCGATCTTCTTCCCTAATACCCGGTGCCTGGCCTGTTCTGCAGCGCTGGGCTATTTGCCGGAGCAGGGTCGGCTGGCCGCGCTCGAGTCGGGGCCTGATCAAGGCACCTGGCGCCTGATCGAAGAACCCGGTGCGGAGCTTTATCGACGCTGCGCCAATCTCGACACGCCCGCTGCCTGCAACTGGCTGTTTCCTGCGCACAACCAGGGTGAGTTCTGCATCGCGTGCAGCCTCAATCGAACCATTCCCGACCTGTCGATTCCGGAAAACCCGGATCGCTGGTGCAAAGTCGAAACCGCCAAACGTCGCCTTGTCGCGCAATTGATCGCGCTGGGTTTGCAGGTGATTCCAAAAGCGCAGGACGAAGATACTGGCTTGGCATTTGATTTCGTTGGCGTCGACCAGGAAGGCAAGTGCCCCTCCACCGGTCACGCCAACGGCTTGATCACTCTCAACATCGAAGAGGCCGACGACGCCCACCGCGAAGCCATGCGCGTGCAGATGCACGAGCCGTATCGGACCTTGCTCGGGCATTTTCGGCACGAAGTGGGTCACTACTATTGGGATCGTCTGATCCCCGACAGCCCATGGGAAAATGCTTATCGCACCCTGTTCGGCGACGAGCGCGCCAGTTATGCCGATGCTCTTGAGCACCACTACCAGAAAGGCGCGCCGGCTGACTGGCAACAGGGTTTTGTCAGCGCCTACGCCACCATGCATCCTTGGGAAGACTGGGCTGAAACCTGGGCCCACTACCTGCACATGATGGATGCCGTCGACACCGCCCTCGGTTTTGGCATGAGCGCACGGGATATGGACTTCGACTATCCGCCATTCACGTTGGAAGCTCTCTACGACCCCCAGCACCCCGGCGGTCCTGCGTTCCTCTCATTCGTCAACGCCTGGATCGAACTGGCGGGGATGCTCAACGAACTGTCCCGGAGCATGGGGCAACCCGACTTTTACCCGTTCGTTCTGTCTCCGGCAGTCATTACCAAGCTGCACTTCATTCACTTGGTTATTCAGCAAGCCGGGGGCAGGGCGGACGAGGTGCTACAGGCGCAGTGAGGGGGCACGCACACCCCTTATAGACGCTCGGTAGCGCCATCCCGCAATGCCAACGACAGCCGCCGCTCATAACCAATCCGCCCCCGATACGCTTCCCCCGTATCGACCCAGCCCTGACCAAGATACAGGCCAAGCGCCGCCTGATTGTCCGTATCCACCGACAGCATCAACTGCGCCACATCTGGCCACACCGAGCGTGCCATGTCCGGGACCGCCTGCAAGCAGACTCTCCCCAGACCATGACCCTGCATCCTGCGGTCGATCTGCAAGGCATGCAGGGTGGCGGCATCCTGATCTGCCCAGTGCGGTAAATACGGCCCGCGCTTTAGCATAAAAAAACCGATGGGATAGTCGTCGGCAATCAGTACAAAACCCTTGATATCGTCATTCGGTTTACCCTGCAGGGCATTCAGTGCGCTGTAGATATCCCCGGAAAAAGCCTTCTGCTCCGGCAGCACTTCAAGGTGTTGCAATTGCTGGCGTTGAACAACCGACAGGTCTTCATAACAGACCAATTTAGTTTGCATCGATCGAATCCTGCGAGGACGCATCGCGTCACGGCCGAATAGGGTAACGCAAAAGCCCCAACGTCGGGCCCACCGTACACAGCCGCCAGCCTCTGCCACACAAGTGCTTGAGCCCCCTCGGATTTTTAATCCAAAACCAACGGTTGTAACTTCTCGCCAGACCGGTACAATGGCGCCGTTCGCCGTCAGGTGAACGTCGTTATGGTGACCCCATCGGTCCCCCCGCAACGATTACCCGTGAACCTGGTCAGAGCCGGAAGGCAGCAGCCACAGCGGGAACATTGTGTGCCGGGGTGTGGCTGGTGGGGTTGCCTCCATAACGCAAAATTCCTCGATTAAAACAGCTAACCACTCTTTCGCTACAAGGCGATTCAAAGGGTGTTTTCTCACGTCCAGAATTCCTTCCTCGAATCGCACTCGCTGGACAGGTCAGCGTGTCGGTCCGGGTGGAGTCGCCGGGACTGTGCGCCACGGTTCAGGACACTGGCGTACGTAGGGGTAGTAGCCTTTGGCCGAGTCGCAGTAGTACCAATTGGGCGCGGGTGGAGGGCTTGATGGCGCCCCCGTCGTTATCCTCTCGGGCGGCATCGACGGTGTTGGCTCAATCACCACCGTGGACGGCCTGTAAGGGTAGTAGTAAGCAGGGGCGGGATAGTAATAGACCGGGTAAGCAGGGTAGTAGTAAGGGCCGGCAATGTGCGCGGCTTCCCAGCCCAGGCCCAAACCAATTCCTATGCCCCACCATGCGGGGCCGCCGCTGTGCCAGCCGCCACCATGACCGCCTCCATGCGAGTCGGCGGTGGCCGGTAATGAAAGACTCGTACCGATCAGAACCACGCCAATAAGCGTGCAACGTTTTATCGAGTCAATGTTCATGATGTCTACCTAATAGACTGTGCAATGCAGCTTATTCTTCGTGTGTTCGGCTTTGGTTTTCTTCCATCATGGGGCTCGACATGGGCATGTGTGTGCCCCAGCCGCCGTACCCGTGCATTCTGCGGTGCATCCCGTTCCAGAACAGATCGAATATGGTTTTTTGGTCAGTGCTCAACGTGTCATAAAACGTTTTGGTGCGAGCTTGAGCCGCTTCCAGACGAGCTACGTGTGCTTGCATCCAGGTGATTTGTGCGTGTAAACGCTCTATTCCTTGTGCCATTCTTTCCGGCGTTGTTTCGTCAATCACCGGTTTCGCCGTGCTCCCTTTTTCCTCATGTCCGGGTTTGTCTTTTTCCAGTTGCTGATGGGCATCCGTCATCAAGCCGGCGGACCATGTCTCCCACGCAGGCATTTGCGCTGGTGTTAGATTCAGCTTGCCCTTGAGTTCGTCCAGAGTCTGTTGCGTGTGCTTGACCCAGTCAAAATTCTGACGGTATTCGGCCACCCCCCCTGATGGTGGCGTTTCCGGGTTAGCAAAGACGTTGGTTGATGGCAGCAGTAAAGCACTTGCTGCCATCAGTATGTATTGGCCGATCAGGCCTGCTTTTTTCATCTTCAGCTCCTATCAACGTCGTGAGTGCCGTTTTAAGAATAGGAGTCGGTGTTAAGGGGGGGTTGATCTACATCAGAAAGTAGGCATACAGAGGGGCGAGCAGGCAGGTTCTGATCTTAGTTCATTCTCGACTATTGACGGTGCCGCATAGTCTTAACTGTTACTGCCATCCAATCGCCGCCACGCCGTGCGCTGCCTAAACTTGACGTTAAAGATATCGGCTCTGCCCTTCCGTGCAGGGCGTGGAGGTGCATCATGCGTATGGCAAAAACGGTACAACGTAGCCTGGAACAGGCGCGCTGTGATTATGACATCGTGGCTCACCCGCACTCGGCGACGAGTCTGGAGTCCGCGCGGGTGGCCAGCGTTCCGGCGGAGCGCTTGGCTAAATCAGTGATTCTCGATGATCAACACGGGCATTACATGATGGCTGTGTTGCCCGCTGATCGGCATTTGGATTTGAGCAAAATACAAACCAGTGGGGATTGGCAGCTCACTCGCGAAAGTGGCTTGCCGCACCTGTTCGGCGACTGTGAGCGTGGCGCGATCCCGGCACTGGGTGAGGCCTATGGAATCAAGATGCTGCTCGATCCGATGTTGACCCGCCAGGAGGACATCTACCTGGAAGCTGGTAACCACCACTATTTGGTCCACATGCGCATGGACCAATACCTGAAACTGGTGCCGCATGCCGAGGTGCGTGAGGTCTGCCAGTAATGAGCGTCAATGATCGAGCCAGGTTGTGCCGCGTGCGTTCAACCTGGCTCAAGGAGGGACTCATGGAATTACCTGTGCATAGTTTGCCGGCTCTTTTTCAACAGTTGGGGCTTGCGGCCGACCCGGTAAGCATTGACGCCTTCCTCGCCACTCATTCACCCCTCAAGGCCGACCTTGCGTTAGAGGACGCTTTTTTCTGGACCCCCGCACAGGCCTCTTTTCTGCGCGAGGAGATCCTTGAAGACGCCGACTGGGCCGAGGTGGTCGATCAACTTAATCTCCTGCTGCGAAAGAGGGGATGAATGTCGCCGATCATTCGGTGCAGGCGTTGCTAGGCCTCGAAAAATTGCAACGCCTTAGTCAAATCCCCCATGGGCTCCTGGCCTCTGGTCAGCATTTCTTCATCCCGCTCTTTCAGCCCATCCAGCTTCTCCAGCCCGTGTATTCGAGTGATCAAACGCAGGATTGAGGCGGTGTCATAGACGGTGTGGTCAACAACCCCTTTGCGGGCAAAGGGTGAGACGACCAGCGCCGGAATACGTGTGCCAGGGCCCCAGCGGTCGCCTTTTGGCGGCGCGACGTGGTCCCACCAGCCGCCGTTTTCGTCGACCGCAATGACGATGACCATGTTTTTCCATTGCGGGCTGTTGCGCAGGACTTTGATGGCGCGAGTGATGTGGCGGTCTCCAGAGGCAACGTCGGCGTAACCGGCGTGCATGTTGAGGTTGCCTTGGGGCTTGTAGAAAGTGACGGCGGGCAGCTTGCCAGCTTCGGCGTCGGCGAAGAATTTGTTGGTTCTGGACTCTTCACCCAAACCTGCGTCGCGCAGGCGTTTGCTGCGTTCTGCGGGGTTGTCGGGGCCGAGCTTTTTGAAGTAGTTGAGCGGTTGGTGGTGATACTGAAAATTCGGGATTTTCGGGATGCCGGGAGAGTCTTTGAACTGGTCGATGGTGGCCTGCCATCCGCCGGCGTACCACGCCCAGTCGATGTTCTTCTTCGACAGTTTGTCGCCGATATGGTCATGGGTTTGCGGCACCAATACGTTGGCCAGACCCGGTTTTGAGTAGTCCGGGCGCTCGGGGTCACGCAGCCAGGTCGGCCAGTATGGTGGGGCTAGGGTGTTGACCGCATAACCGTCGGGCGTCAATGCGCTTGGACCGAATTGCGGTGGGCCGGTCATGGCGCTGGCGGGAGACTTCTCCAGAGGCTTGAGCCGCGTATCGTGCGGATTATCGCTCTGTAGTGTGGCGATTTGCTGTTTGGCCGGTGAGTTCGCGGCGTCAGGGTAAAACGGCACAGTAGCGGACACCAGGTACTGGTGATTGAGAAACGAGCCGCCGAAAGCGCCCTGAAAGAAGTTGTCACACAGCACGAACTCCGTTGCCACGTCCCACAGGCGCAGGGAGTACTGGGTTTGCGCGTAATGGCCCATGGTCAGGCCACCCGAGTCTGCCCAGGCGACGAAGCTGTCGTTCTTGCCGCCATTGATTTGCATCTGGTTCTGATAAAAAACATGCCACAGGTCGCGGGTGACCAAGCCTAGCGGCAGATCTTCGCCATTGGGCCCCTCAAGGGCGAAGGGCGCGTTGATCAGGTGCTCTTGAAACTGGGTTTCGGCGGGGTAGGTCACGCCGTCTACGGTTTGTGGGCCAATCTGCAATATACCGCCCCATACCGGGGGCAGGGATTCCAGAATGCTGCCGTCGCGGTCGCGTTGCTGATAATCGTTTGTGGTGAGCGCAGCCAGCGGCTTTTCGACACCCGGGAAGTCACCGAACAAATTGTTGAAACTACGGTTTTCGGCGTAGATGACCACCACCGTTTTCACGTTATCGCGCAGTGCCTGATCCAGCGCGGCACCGGTTAAAGGCTTGTCGTCGGGCTTGGCTGGCGGCTCGTTGCCTGAAACGTAAGCGCTGAGGGTCGCGCCGACGCCAAGCGCCGCGACGCCACCAAGGAAACGTCTTCTACCCGCATCGGGTGGGTTATCGCCAGCAGGCGGCTGCAACGCGTCGTCGTCTTTGTTGTTCATGGCGGTTACCTGCGTGTTTGGCTGAGTTCGTAACAAATGATTTCGGAGGAGGGTAGTCAGGCAGTGTGACGCTGATGCTACAAGGTAGGCGTGAAGGGTTTAGCGATTAACGCCGCGGTCCGGGTGCTAGCGAGCCGCTGGCTAATTCCGTTCAAGCGAGAGTGATGCCTGAGTGCCGTAGCGCTCGATGATCCGATCAATCTCCCCTGACATTTTCATGCGCAACAAAGCACGTAGAATGGTCTGTACCGGCAGGTTCGGGTCGTTACGCACGATGCAGCCTACCGCTTGTTCTTCGACGATGGAAACACTGTGCAATTGTTTGTCCGGTGGCAGTTGGCGGTTGTACCAGTTCATCGACCATTCATTGGCCACGGCATAGCGATAACGGCCTGCCCCAAGTTTTTGCAGGACTTGTTCCTGGCTACGGGCGTCTTCACGGTGTAATTGGTGGTTGTCGAACAGGGGTTGCAGGCGCGGATACGTATAACCCAGAACGGTGCCGATCATCTGTTCATTAAGCTGGTCGACGCGGATCGGAGCTGTGTTGTCAGCGGTACTGATCAATAGGTCGCGTTGGGTCATCAGCGGCAGGCTCCAGGTGTAGTCACCGGAGAAGTTGGGTACCCAGGATTGCGCGGCGTAACAACGAACATCGACTTCGCCACGGTCCAGCGCGTTTTGCACGCGCAGACGGGCTAATACATGGTATTCCGCGGGGCGGCCGACCTGTCGGGCCAGGCTCTGCATGATGTCGAACAGGAATCCGGCAGTTGGCTGAGCGCCGTCGATCTGTACCAATGGCATCGACCAGCTGTCGGCAATCGAAAAGCGCAAAGGTGCCTCAGCGGCGTAGCTGAAGCACGAGCATAAGCAGCTGAGTGACAACAAAGTGCTCAAGAGCGGCCGCATTCGGTTCCTTTGCGTGGGCAATACGATGCGATTCAGGATGAATTTGATGCCGAAGTTTCCTCCATTTCAACAGCGTAGTCATATTAGAGAATGACACCGGATGCAATTTTGCCCTTGCTCCGCTAGCATTGGCGGTCTTCCGCTTCCCAGTTGCGACGGTTTTCGATGAGTTATCAGGTTCTTGCACGTAAATGGCGTCCGCGCTCGTTCCGCGAAATGGTCGGCCAGACCCATGTGCTCAAGGCCTTGATCAACGCGCTGGACAGCCAACGGCTGCACCATGCTTATTTGTTTACCGGCACCCGTGGCGTGGGCAAAACCACGATTGCGCGGATTATCGCCAAATGCCTGAATTGTGAGACGGGCATCACGTCGACGCCTTGTGGGACTTGTTCGGTCTGCCGGGAGATCGACGAGGGGCGTTTCGTCGACCTGATCGAGATCGACGCCGCGAGCCGGACCAAGGTCGAAGACACCCGTGAGCTGCTTGATAATGTGCAGTACGCACCAAGCCGCGGGCGCTTCAAGGTCTACCTGATCGACGAAGTGCACATGCTGTCCACTCACTCGTTCAACGCCCTGTTGAAGACCCTGGAAGAGCCGCCGCCCTACGTCAAGTTCATCCTGGCAACCACCGATCCGCAGAAGTTGCCGGCGACCATTCTGTCGCGCTGCCTGCAGTTTTCCCTGAAGAACATGACTCCCGAGCGTGTGGTCGAGCATTTGACCCACGTGCTCACGGTCGAAAATGTACCGTTCGAAGACGACGCGCTGTGGCTCTTGGGCCGCGCTGCCGATGGGTCTATGCGCGATGCCATGAGCCTGACCGATCAGGCGATTGCGTTCGGCGAAGGCAAGGTCATGGCGGCGGACGTTCGCGCCATGCTGGGCACGCTGGATCATGGCCAGGTGTACGACGTGCTGCATGCGCTGCTTGATGGCGATGCGCGCGGGGTGCTTGAAGCCGTGCGACATCTGGCCGAGCAAGGGCCGGACTGGAATGGTGTGCTCTCGGAAATTCTCAACGTGTTGCACCGCGTGGCCATTGCCCAGGCGTTGCCCGAAGGCGTCGATAACGGTCATGGCGACCGGGATCGGGTGCTGGCACTGGCTCAGGCGTTACCCGCCGAAGACGTGCAGTTCTACTATCAGATGGGCCTGATCGGCCGCCGTGATTTACCGCTGGCGCCAGACCCTCGGGGTGGCTTCGAGATGGTTCTGCTGAGGATGCTGGCCTTCCGCCCCGCTGACAGCACTGATGCGCCGAGGCAGCCGCTAAAGCCAGTGGGGATCAACCAGGCCACAGTTGATTCCAGGCAACCAGTGGCCGGCGCGACTTCCGTTGCGCCGGTAGTTGCAGCCGCCCCGGTAGCTGCCGTTGTGCCTGCACCTATGGATAAGCCGGTTGTTCAGCCTGTTGCCGCGCCGATCATGCCTGAACCTGCTCCGGCAGAAGAAGTCGATTTACCCTGGAATGAGCCCAGGGCCGTGCAGCCGGTAATTGAGCCTGAACCAGAGCTACAAGCCGACGTTGAGTCGATCTCTGAGCCGGAATCCGATTCCGAGCCGGTCGTAGAAACCGTTCCCGAGCCGATGCTCGATACCGTGGCCGAACAGCCGGACCTGACGCCCATGCCGATACCGGCACCCGCAAGCCCGGTTCCCGACGCGCCTGACGTAGTTAAGCCTGAGGACGTACAGGCTGCTACGGAGGTGGCGACGCCGGCCATGGTTGAGCCGGTTCCAGAGTCAGTGGCATTCGTTCCTGCGCCCATGGACCGTGATGACGAGCCGCCGGACGATGATGATTTCTTCGATGTGGAGGTGGACATTGATCCCGCATCTTATAGCTACCTGGACGAACTGGCCCACGACAGTGTGACCGAGGTCGTTGAGCCCGAGCCGTTACCGGCCTTGATGCCGGCGACAGGGCTGGCGCTGGAGTGGCTGAATCTGTTTCCGAAGCTGCCGGTGTCGGGCATGACGGGCAGTATCGCTGCCAATTGCACCTTGATGGCCGTGGAGGGCGATAACTGGCTGCTGCACCTGGACCCGGCCCACAGCGCGCTGTTCAATACAACGCAACTGCGCCGACTCAACGATGCCCTGAATCAATACCACGGGCGGACCTTGAACTTGAGCATCGAGCTGATCAAACCCGAGCAGGAAACCCCGGCTCAGGCGGGTTCGCGCCGCCGTGCCGAGCGCCAGAGCGAAGCAGAAGCATCGATCCACGCCGATCCGTTCATCCAGCAAATGCTGCAACAGTTTGGCGCGGTGATTCGAGAGGATACGATTGAACCTGTTGATGCTCCGGCGGCTCAGACTCTTTAACTGACGTGCGTGGCGCCTGTGTGGCGCTACGCAAAAATGACCCATCAATACTTGAGGTGAATTCCCATGATGAAAGGTGGCATGGCCGGCCTGATGAAGCAGGCACAGCAGATGCAAGAGAAAATGGCCAAGGCGCAGGAAGAACTGGCCAATGCCGAAGTCACCGGGCAGTCGGGCGCAGGCCTGGTCAGCGTCGTGATGACCGGTCGTCATGACGTCAAACGGATCAGCCTGGATGACAGCCTGATGCAGGAAGACAAGGAAATCCTTGAAGACCTGATCGCTGCCGCGGTGAACGACGCTGTGCGCAAGATCGAGCAGAACAGCCAGGAAAAGATGTCTGGCATGACGGCGGGCATGCAATTGCCACCGGGCATGAAACTGCCGTTCTAAAACGTTTTAGCGTGACCGGAAGCCAGGCCCCGTGCCTGGCTTTTTTTTGCTGCGAAGAAGGTCCTGCGGGTCGAGCGCGTCCCCGGCTTATCGTGGGCAAGACCATGCCTGCACGGGTTGCTTTATTGGATATCGACCGAACGCCTGCCGAGCAAAACGGTCTGCTCTGTATTAGCCTGAATTTATCGATTAAGGAACTGCTCTATGGCGCAAGAATTGATCCTCAACCAACGCATCGTTCTGGCCTCTCGTCCCAAAGGCGCACCCATGCCAGAGAATTTTCGTCTGGAGCGTGAGGCGCTGCCTGATCTGGAAGAGGGTCAGGTGTTGCTGCGTACGCTCTATCTGTCCCTCGACCCCTATATGCGTGGGCGCATGAGCGACGCGCCGTCTTATGCGGAACCGGTGCAGGTCAATGACGTCATGACGGGCGGGGCGGTGAGCCGCGTCGAGCAGTCACGCAATGCCCATTTCAAGCCGGGCGATCTGGTCGTAGGCATGACCGGTTGGCAAACCCACAGCATCTGCGATGGTACGCAAGTGGTGTCGGTGCCCAAGGATCTACCCAGCCCTTCAATGGCCGTCGGCGTGCTGGGTATGCCAGGGATGACCGCGTACATGGGCCTGATGGACATCGGCAAGCCCAAAGCCGGGGAGACCCTGGTGGTGGCTGCGGCGTCCGGTGCGGTCGGGTCGGTGGTAGGGCAGGTGGCCAAACTCAAGGGTTTGCGCGTGGTGGGCATCGCTGGCGGTGCCAAAAAATGCCGGTACGTGGTCGATGAGTTGGGGTTTGACGCGTGTATCGATCACAAAAGTGAACATTTCGCCGATGAGCTGGCGAAAGCCTGTGGCAATGGCATCGACATCTATTTTGAATTGGTTGGCGGAAAGGTGTTCGACGCGGTGCTACCACTGCTCAATGCCCGTGCGCGGATTCCTTTATGCGGTTTGATCGCCCAATACAACGCGCAGTCGCTGCCGGAAGGGACCGATCATTTGCCATTGCTGATGCGCACGTTGCTGACCAAGCGCGCACGGATTCAGGGTTTTATCGTGTTCGAGGAGTATGGCGATCGCCACGCGGAGTTTCTCGCTGCCATGGTCCCGTGGGTTAAAGAGGGCAAGATCAAGTTTCGTGAAGATATAGTCGAAGGGCTCGAACAGGCGCCCGAGGCCTTTATCGGTCTGCTGGAAGGACGCAACTTTGGCAAGCTGGTCGTCCGTGTCGCTGATGCTTGAATTGACGCTAACCGGAGGCGCGGGTATAAACCGCGTCTCGTTGTTTTGTCGGACCTTTCTCATGAGCTTCAGCCCCCTGATTCGCCAATTGATCGATGCTCTGCGTACATTGCCCGGCGTCGGTCAAAAAACTGCCCAGCGCATGGCCCTGCAATTGCTTGAGCGTGATCGCAGCGGCGGTTCGCGCCTGGCGCTGGCATTGAGTCAGGCCATGGAGGGCGTCGGCCATTGCCGGCTCTGCCGCACCCTTACCGAAGACGATCTTTGCCCGCAATGTTCGGATGTTCGTCGTGACGACACACTGCTGTGCGTGGTCGAAGGGCCGATGGATGTCTATGCGGTGGAGCAGACGGGCTACCGTGGTCGCTACTTTGTACTCAAGGGGCACTTGTCGCCGCTGGACGGTCTCGGGCCGGAAGCCATTGGCATTCCGCAATTGGTGACGCGCATCGAGCAGCAGGGCACCTTCACCGAAATTATTCTCGCCACCAACCCGACCGTCGAAGGCGAAGCCACCGCGCATTACATCGCCCAGTTGCTGAGCAACAAAGGCCTGATCACCTCCCGCATCGCCCACGGCGTACCGCTGGGGGGTGAGCTGGAGCTGGTGGACGGCGGTACATTGGCGCATTCGTTTGCAGGGCGTAAGCCAATAGCATTGTGATGGATCGTTCCTCGGCGCCGGTTCGAGGCTTCGGCGTGAGGAACGATTAGCGCTTGTAAACCAAGCAAGCGCTCGGTAAGTTCGCTGAACCTCTCAGTGGAGCGCGCCGATGTCCGACTTTCAGCAATACTTCGACCCCAACCACCAATTGATCCGCGACGCCGTGCGGCGCTTTGTCGAGCGAGAGATACTGCCTTTCGTCGATGAGTGGGAGGAGGCCGAAGGCTTTCCGCGTGAGCTCTACCTGAAGGCGGGCGCTGCCGGGATTTTGGGCATTGGTTATCCCGAAGCGCTGGGCGGCAGCCATGAAGGTGATGTATTTGCCAAGGTTGCGGCCAGCGAAGAGCTGATGCGTTGCGGGTCTGCCGGGCTGGTCGCCGGTTTGGGTTCGCTGGACATTGGTTTGCCGCCGGTGGTCAAGTGGGGGCAGCCGGCGCTACGCGAACGTGTTGTCCCGCAGGTGCTGAGCGGGGAAAAGATCATGGCGCTGGCGATCACTGAGCCCGGGGGTGGTTCTGATGTGGCGAACCTGCAAACCCGTGCGGTGCGAGACGGTGACGGCTATCGGGTCAACGGCAGCAAAACATTTATCACCAGCGGCATACGCGCCGACTTTTATACCGTAGCAGTGCGCACCGGTGAGCCTGGGTTTGCGGGCATCAGTCTGTTGCTGATAGAGAAGGGCACTCCGGGTTTTAGTGTCGGTCGGCAGCTGAAGAAAATGGGCTGGTGGGCGTCGGACACGGCTGAGCTGTTTTTCGAGGACTGTCGGGTGCCGATGGCCAATTTGATTGGCGCGGAGAACATGGGGTTTGCCTGCATCATGGGCAACTTTCAGTATGAGCGCCTGGCACTGGCGCTGATGGCGAATATGACCTCACAACTGGCGCTTGAACAGAGCCTGAGTTGGGCCAAGCAGCGTGAGGCATTTGGCAAACCGATTGGCAAGTTCCAGGTGCTCAAGCATCGGTTGGCAGAAATGGCCACGCAGTTGGAAGTGTCACGCGAATTCACCTACCGCCAGGCGGCAAAAATGGCAGCGGGGCAGAGCGTGATCAAAGAGATTTCCATGGCGAAGAACTTCGCCACCGACACCGCCGACCGCATCACTTACGACGCGGTGCAGATCCTTGGCGGTTCGGGTTATATGCGCGATAGCCTGGTGGAGCGCCTGTACCGCGATAACCGCATCCTTTCAATCGGAGGCGGTACGCGTGAGGTAATGAACGAGATCATTGCCAAGCAGATGGGGCTTTGATTGTGTATTTTCGAAAACCTGCAGGCGCTTGATTCCCCCCTGTCGCTATCTATCGCTCAGCGCAAAGTTGGTCAGGCAGAAGGTCGGGATGGACATGTCTTCCAGGCGCTGTGAGCCGCCGAGTTCCGGGAGGTCGATGATCGCTGCGGCTTCGTAGACATGGGCGCCCATGCGGCGTACCAGGTTGGCGGCCGCGACCAGCGTGCCACCGGTGGCAATCAGATCATCGAACATCACGATGGCATCGCCCTCACACAGGCTGTCGGCATGCACTTCCAGCCATGCTTCGCCGTACTCGGTCTGGTAGGGCTCGGACAACACGTCTGCCGGTAGTTTGCCTTGCTTGCGGAACAGGATCAGTGGCTTGTTCAGCTCATAAGCGACGATTGAGCCAATCAAGAAGCCGCGAGCATCCATGGCGCCAATGTGGCTGAATTCGGCGTCGATATAGCGCTGCACGAAGCTGTCGATCACCAGGCGCAGGGCCTTTGGCGATTGAAACAGCGGGGTAATATCGCGAAAAACAACGCCAGGTTTAGGGAAGTCCATGACCGGGCGAATAAGGGATTTGAAGCTGAATTCGTCGAAAATCATCAAGAGGATCCTGAGGCGTATTGGCTGACGCTAGTCTACAGCGCAGCCGCCATGGATAGCATGCCTCAGCCTTCGATTGAGCCGCCCGCCAGCGCGCAGAGTTGGATAGGATCGAGGATCTGGATTTCCTTGCCTTCGGCTGCGATCAGCTCGCTCGACTGGAAACGGGTGAACACCCGCGACACTGTCTCCACGGCTAAACCCAGGAAGTTGCCAATTTCATTGCGCGACATGCTCAAGCGAAACTGATTGGCCGAAAAACCGCGAGCGCGGAAACGGGCCGACAGGTTGACCAGAAACGTGGCGATGCGTTCGTCGGCAGTTTTTTTCGAGAGCAGCAGCATCATTTGCTGATCGTCACGAATTTCCCGGCTCATGATCCGCATCAATTGCCGACGCAGTTGTGGGAGTTGAACCGACAGGTCATCAAGACGCTCAAACGGGATTTCACACACGGATGTGGTTTCCAGTGCCTGAGCCGATACCGGGTAGGCTTCGCTGTCCATGCCGGACAGACCCACCAACTCGCTCGGCAGATGGAAACCGGTGAGCTGTTCTTCACCGCCATCGCTGAGATTGAAGGTTTTCAGCGCACCGGAGCGCACCGCATACACCGAACCAAATGCATCGCCCTGTCGAAACAGAAACTCGCCTTTTTTCAGTGGACGACCGCGCTTGACGATGTCATCGAGTGCATCCATGTCTTCCAGATTCAAAGAAAGCGGCAGGCACAGCGGGGCCAAACTGCAATCCTTGCAATGGGCCTGGTTAGGTGCGCGCAGTTTGACTGGCTCAGACATGACTTCAATCCTTGTGGGAAAACACACAGAAGACATAAGGGTAACCCAGCGCAAGCTGTTCCGGCCAGTGCCAGCAGATTTAACGCAAGACGATAAAGCTCTTCGCACGACTGCCGATAACAAGTGGTGGCCTAACTGACTCAGGAGCGCCGTTCATGTTGTCCGTCAACCTCAGTGCGTCCAGCAGCACTGGCTTTCAAGCCACAACCCCGCAAACCAGAGCGGTTGCTGCAGCCGCGTCGACCGACGAAGAGGGTACCGGCAAAGCGCCGGTAAGCGTGAAGGTCGAGCTGTCCACCGCTGCAATAGAAAAGGCCAAGGCCGCAGCTAGCGACAGCGCTGACAGCACCGACCCCATCAAAATGCTCCAAAAACGGATCAAAGAACTGCAAAAGCAGATCGCCGAGGCGCAGGCACGATTGCAGGCGGTGATGTCGAACAAAAGCCTGAGCCCGGAGCAGAAGCAGACACAGGCGAGCAGTATTCAGTCGGAGTTGGCGCAATTGACTGCAGCACTGTTTACGGCCTCCGCCAGCTTGATCAAGCTTATCGAGAAAAACGCCAAAACCGCTGCAAAGTAACCGATGTGTATTGCCCTCCTTCAATCGGTAAAGGGGGGCTATATCGGGTTAGATCACCCGTGAAAAGCGTTGGCGATTTTGGTGGTTCAGGTAGGCATCAAACACCATGCACACTGAGCGCACCAGCAGACGACCCGCTGGTAGCACGGTTATCCCCGTCTCATCGATTTCGATCAGGCCGTCGTTGACCATCGTCAGGAGTTGCGGCCATTCCTCTTTGAAATAGCCCCTGAAATCAATATTGAACGCGTATTCGATACCAGCAAAGTTCAGGCTGAAATGGCAGATCAGTTGCTGGATCACTGCTCGGCGCACGCGGTCGTCGGCATTGCATAGCAGGCCGCGCTTGGTGGCAAGTTGGTCGCCGGCCAGCAAGGTCTGGTAATCATTCAGGTCGCTGCTGTTCTGGCTGTACAGGTCGCCAATCTGGCTGATTGCCGAGACGCCGAGCCCGATCAGATCGCAATGGCCGTGGGTGGTATAGCCCTGGAAATTGCGTTGCAACGTTGACTCTTCCTGGGCGATGGCCAGTTCGTCATCGGGCAGGGCAAAGTGGTCCATTCCGATGTAGCGGTAACCGGCATCCGTCAGCTGTTCGATGGTCCGTTCGAGCATTTCAAGTTTTTGCTCTGGCGCCGGCAGTTCATCCGCATTGATCCGCCGCTGGGGCATGAAGCGCTCCGGCAGGTGGGCGTAGTTGAACACGGACAGGCGATCCGGTTGCAGCGTGATGATTTCATCGACGGTGCGGGCGAAGGACTTAGGCGTTTGCTTGGGCAGGCCGTAGATCAGGTCGATATTCACCGAGCGAAATTGCAGGGTGTGTGCCGCTTCGATGATGGCGCGGGTCTCTTCAAGGCTTTGCAGGCGATTGACGGCGCGCTGTACCTGCGGGTCGAGATCCTGGACACCGATGCTGACCCGATTGAAGCCCAGTTCGCGAAGCAGGCCCATGGTCGACCAGTCGGCTTCGCGAGGATCGATCTCGATGCCGTAGTCACCGGAGTCGTCGTCGAGCAAATTGAAATGCTTGCGCAGATGCGCCATCAACTGGCGCAATTCGTCATGACTCAGGAACGTCGGGGTGCCGCCGCCCAGGTGCAACTGTTCGACCTGTTGCTTCGGGTCGAGGTGGCAGGCAATCATCTGGATTTCTTGCTCCAGACGTTGCAGGTAGGGCAGAGCCCGCCCTCGATCCTTGGTGATGACCTTATTGCACGCGCAGTAATAGCAAATGTTCGCGCAGAACGGTATGTGCACATACAGTGATAGAGGCCGTAGAGCCTTGCGGCTGTCGCGCAGAGCATGCAGCAGGTCAAATGCCCCTACCTTGGTCTGGAATTGCACCGCAGTGGGGTATGAAGTGTAGCGTGGCCCCGCCAGGTCATAGCGGCGGATGAGATCGGAATCCCAACGAATGGCGTCGAGCATGCGGGTATTTCCCGAATAGGCTGGCAATGTCGTTGAGTCTAGGGAAGTGTGCTCAGGGCGGTGTTGATTTGCGTCAACGGCCTGCGTTCTGGCGGCAAATCGTTGACGGAGGGTCGGTTTATTCCTGGTGATGAGGGCTTAGTGACCCATCAACCAATGCTGGTGAGGACCAGGCATCGTCCAGATACCGAACAGGATAACCAGCAGGCCGCCGGCCATGCGCACACCGCGTTTGCGCAGCAGGGCAGTGGTGCGCTCGGCAGCAAGCCCGGTGGCGAGTAGCACAGGCCAGGTGCCCAAGCCAAAGGCGAGCATCAGCAGCGCGCTGTCGAGGGCGTTGCCTTGGCTGGCCGACCACAGCAGGGTGCTGTAGACCAGGCCGCAGGGCAGCCAACCCCAGAGCGCCCCAAGCAGTAATGCGCGAGGCATGCTCGACACCGGAAGCAAGCGGCTGGCAAACGGCTGTATATGCCGCCACAGGCCGCGCCCCAGGCTTTCGATGCGGGTCAGGCCGCTCCACCATCCTGCGAGATACAGACCCATCGCAATTAATAGCAGCGACGCGATCACGCGCATGATCATCGCGCCTGGACTGTTGGCCACTGCCCAGCCCGCGAGGCCAATCAGCAAGCCAGCGGTGGCGTAGCTGAGAATTCGCCCCAGGTTGTACGCCAGCAGCAGGCGAAAGCGCCGGCTACGTTGTTCTTTGGGGATTGCCAGGGTCAGCGCGCCCATCAAGCCGCCGCACATGCCCAGGCAATGGCCGCCGCCAAGCAGACCGAGGATGATTGCCGACACCAGCAGGGGGGCCAGTTCAAGCATGGGGCGGGGCCTGGTCTTTGTTTTCGGCCTGAGGTACCGGTTTGTGGCCGGTGGCTTCTTCCATGGCGGCCAGATGTTGAGGGTCCTGATCGTCGAACAGAACGCTGTGTGCCGGACCGTCGAGGTCATCGTACTGGCCGCTGTCCACCGCCCAGAAGAATATGTAGATGGCGATTGCGACGATCAACAGCGCCGCTGGAATCATTATGTATAGAGCCGGCATGGAGCCTCCGAAGCCGGCCGCCGATTCATGTTGGCAGCGGGCGGGTGTTGAGAAGGGTGGCGTCTTGCAGGCCTTTCATGCGGGTCAGACGCAAGGCGTTCAGTACCACAGTCAACGAACTGATGGACATGCCGATCGCTGCCCAGATGGGGGTGATCCAGCCGAGCGCCGCGAAGGGCAGCATGAGGCCATTGTACAGGCCTGCCCACAGCAGGTTCTCAATGATTACCCGGCGGGTGCGCCGCGCCAGGCTGAACGCGTGCACCAGCGCTTGCAAGCGGTTGGACAGCAGCACTGCGTCGGCGGTGGTCTTGGCCAGGTCGGTGGCTGAACCCATGGCGACACTGATATCTGCTGCGGCCAGTACCGGTACGTCGTTGACCCCGTCACCGAGCATCAACACTTTGCGACCTTGCTGGTGCAGCGCTTGCAGCACCTGAAGTTTATCGTCCGGGCGCAGACCGCCACGGGCTTCGTCGATTCCCAGCTCGGCTGCTACGCTGGCGACCATCGGAGACGTGTCGCCGGAGAGCAGCAGGGTCTTCCAGCCGCGCGCCTTGCACGCTTGCAGCAGTGCGGGAGCATCGGCACGCAGACGATCATCGAGGACGAACCATGCCAGGGCACCCTGAGTGTCGCCAAGCAGTAGCCACTGGCCGGCTTCGTCGGGCGTCGGTGGCAGTGCGCAGGCGCTGAGCTCGCAGACAAATCCCGGCTGGCCGATGCGCAAGCGCTGTTCGCCGACAAGGCCTTCCAGACCAAGGCCCGGCGTGCTGTGGACATCTTCAGCGGCCACCGGCGCGCGCCCAAATGCCCGTGCAATAGGGTGTTCGGAGCGATTTTCCAGGGCTGCGGCCAGGCTCAGGCAACGATCCGCATCCAGTTCCCCCAGAGGGCGGATGGTGCGCAGTGCCAATCGACCTTCGGTGAGCGTACCGGTCTTGTCGAAAATCACGGTGTCGATCTGGTTCAGACCTTCCAGCACATGACCGCGGGTTAACAATAGGCCCAGTTTGTGCAGAGTGCCGGTGGCGGCGGTCAGCGCCGTGGGCGTTGCCAGCGACAGCGCGCACGGACAGGTAGCGACCAGCATGGCTAGCACGATCCAGAAGGCCCGAGATGAGTCGAGTTCCCACCAGATCAGACCGATAACGGCGGCGGCAATCAGCGACAGCAGCAGAAACCATTGGGCGGCGCGGTCGGCAATTTCCGCTAAACGGGGTTTTTCAGCTTGGGCGCGTTCCAGCAGGCGGACAATGGCTGACAGGCGTGTGTCGTGACCCAAGGCCAGAACTTGCACGGTCAGCGCGCCTTCGACATTGAGTGTGCCTGCGGTGACCGCGTCGCCTACGGTTCGCGGCTGCGGCAGGTATTCGCCGGTCAGCAGTGATTCATCGATGCTGGACTGGCCCTCGAGAATCTTGCCATCAGCTGGCAATATGGCGCCGGGATGCACCAGCACCCGGTCGGTCAGGCGCAGTTCGCTGAGCAGGATTCGCTCGCTTTGACCGTCGGCGCTGAGCCTCAGGCAAGAGGCGGGCAGTAAATTGACCAGCTGTGCCGTGGCTGCCGCCGTGCGTTCGCGTGCGCGGCGTTCCAGGTAGCGGCCGGCCAAGAGGAAGAGGGCGAACATGCCGACTGCATCGAAGTACAGTTCGCCAACGCCAGTGATCGACGTCCAGATACCGGCGATATAGGCGCTGCCGATGGCGAGGGAAACCGAAACATCCATGGTCAAGTGGCGCGTACGTAGATCGCGCACGGCACCCTTAAAGAACGGTGTACAGCTGTAAAACACGATAGGCGTGGTGAGGAACATCGCGACCCAGCGCAGGATGGTGTGCATCTGCGGGCTGAGGTCGATATTGAATTCCGGCCAGGTGGCCATGGTTGCCATCATCGCCTGGAACCATAGCAACCCGGCAACGCCGAGTTGGCGCAAGGCCAGACGGTTTTCGCTGGCCAGTTGCTCGGTGGCGCGGTCGGACTGATAAGGGTGTGCGGCATAGCCGATGCTGCGTAATTCGCTGAGTACCTGGCTCAGCGCCAGCTGGCTATCGGCCCATCGCACATGCAAGCGATGGTTGGACAGGTTCAGTCGGGCTTCGGCCACGGCAGGTAAACTGCGCAGATGACGCTCGATCAGCCAGCCACAGGCGGCACAGCTGATACCTTCCATGAGCAAAGTCGCTTCGGCCTGTTCGCCTTCATGGCGCACAAAGGGTGCCTGTACGTCAGGGCGATCGTACAGGGCCAGTTCGTCGACCAATTGCACGGGCAACGTTTCCGGGTTGGCCGACGCTTCACTGCGATGGCTGTAATAGCTTTCCAGGCCGCCAGCGACAATAGCCTCTGCCACTGCCTGACAACCTGGGCAGCACAGCTCGCGGGTTTCCCCGAGCACGACAGCCGTGAAGCGGCTGCCAGCAGGAACCGGCAGCGCGCAATGGTAGCAGGGGGTTGGCGTGGTCATTGCGTCAGATCAGTTTTTCAGGTCTTCCGCGCCCTGGAGTGGCTCGTCGCCCAGCAACAGCTGTTTCCCGTTGAGCACTTGCTCTTCTTCGAACATGCGCCAGGTTTGGCCATTCTGCACGCCGAGGAGTTCGACAAAGCGCCGACCTTCGACCTTGTCGCTCAATTGGCCGATGTAGCGGCCAGGCTCGGACGCACTGCGGGCCAGGATGATCTTGCGATCCTTTTCCGGTTGCGTCGGCGAGATCAGGTTGAGTTCCACGGTTTCCGGCTGGCTGTCACCCGTCAGCCGCAGCTCGGTTTCACCTGTCAGCTCATCCAGGTGCACCGCGGCGCGCAAGTTGAGGCTCTTGGCTAACAGTTCACGGTCCAGCGAGCGATTGATGCCTTTGCCAGCCTCGTAATAATTATCGTTGACCAGGTTATCCGGGTTATTGATGGCGATCGTCACCATCGACAAGGTCAGCGTCACCGAACAGGCGAGGATGCCGATGATTATCCATGGCCAAAGGTGCTTGTACCAAGGGCTAGAGGCGTTTGCTACGGACATGACTAACTTCTCTTAGCGAATTTGCGGGCCGATGAAACGGCTCTTGGCTTGAACGTGGGTGCCACTGTTGTCAGCATCCTTGAGGGTGAAAGTCACCTCGTTGGTACTCGACGGCAGTTGCTCCGGTGCGCTCGATAATTCGACCGGCATGCTGATGATCTCACCCGCCTGCACCTTGAATTCGCGACGACCTTGCAGTTTCATGTCAGGCAAGCCAGAGGCATCGAGAGTGTAGGTGTGATCGACCTGATCCTTGTTCATGACCTTGAGGCTATAAACGTTTTCGATCCGGCCTTCTGCGTTCTCGCGATATAGCACGCGGTCCTTGCTGACGTCGAAACCAACCAGCGGACGCATGAAAAAGGCGGTCGCCAGCAAGCTCATCATCACCAGCAGCACCACAGCATAACCAATCAGGCGCGGACGCAGTTTGTGCGTTGTCTGCCCGGACAGGTTGTGTTCAGTGGTGTAGCTGATCAACCCGCGTGGGTAGTTCATCTTGTCCATGATGGTATCGCATGCATCGATACAGGCTGCACAACCGATGCATTCGATCTGCAGGCCGTCGCGGATGTCGATGCCGGTCGGGCAGACTTGTACGCACATCGTACAGTCGATGCAATCCCCCAGACCCTGTGCTTTGTAATCGATATCCTTTTTCCGTGTGCCACGTTTTTCGCCGCGACGTGGGTCGTAGGACACGATCAGGGTGTCTTTGTCGAACATCACGCTCTGGAAACGCGCATACGGGCACATGTAAATGCACACTTGTTCGCGCAGCCAGCCCGCGTTGCCATACGTGGCGAGGGTGAGGAAGCCGACCCAGAAATACGCCCAGCCATCAGCCTGCCCAGTGAAAAAATCAATGGTCAGGTCACGGATAGGGGCGAAATAGCCGACGAAGGTCAGGCCCGTGGCGAAGCCAATGATTAGCCACAAGCTGTGCTTGCTGAGCTTGCGCAAGAACTTGTTGCCGGACATCGGCGCTTTGTCGAGCTTGATGCGCTGATTACGATCACCTTCGGTGACCTTCTCGCACCACATGAAAATCCAGGTCCAGACGCTTTGCGGGCAGGTATACCCGCACCACACGCGCCCGGCGAATACGGTAATGAAGAACAGGCCAAAGGCACTGACGATCAAAATGCCGGAGAGCAGGATGAAATCCTGCGGCCAGAAGGTGGCGCCGAAAATGTAGAACTTACGCTCTGGCAGGTTCCACCAGACGGCCTGATGGCCCGCCCAGTTCAGCCAGACCGTACCGAAGTACAGCAGGAATAGCCCGGCACCGCCCATCATCCGCAAATTGCGAAACAGGCCGGTGAAGGCACGGGTATAGATTTTTTCACGGGAAGCATAGAGATCGACACCGCTGCTGTCTTTTTTAGGCGGCGGAGTGACATTGTGTACCGGAATCTGGTTGCTCATTAGTGCGTCCCACGGCAGTGGAAAAAGCCTCAGCCAGTGCGTGCCGACTGTGGTCAAAAGAGTGTCGCTAAGGCGCCAATGATACGCCTCTCGCTCTGGCCCGGGGGTGCGACCTTTGGTCGCGTTGGGTGAAAGCGAATGTTGGTGTAATGACCTGAATCAATTGACTTATGGATTATGGTCGGTTTTGACGGGTAGGGCGTAATGACAGAGGGGAATATACCGCGATTTCGCGAATGTGTTCGCTCCCGCAGATTACTCACCCGTACGCGAATTTATTCTCGAAGGGGTCTGTATGGCTAAATCATCAGACAGCTAAAACCA